>Ga0182739_1004974_pt1 | contig 10714 bp, 4 predicted proteins | sample eDN5th30CBELigBY_FD_128873 | JGI IMG/M metagenome (GOLD analysis project Ga0182739, IMG submission 128873) | Enriched backyard soil microbial communities from Emeryville, California, USA - eDNA 5th pass 30_C BE-Lig BY (version 2) (version 2) | ecosystem: Environmental > Terrestrial > Soil >...
CCAGACAGAGAATGTCCGCCCCACTTTTTTAATGAACCGGACGCGTGTTGGTGGCACAGGCATTTCTCATGGGACGCTGTTGAGAGCGCATTCACCCCGTGTCGACCGCGTTCCGCCACGCGGCGAGCAGTCTTTCATCAGTCGAAACGCGCGCTGCGCGGGCCCAGGCCAGAGCAACTTGCTCTCACAGGCTGATCAAGCCCTTGCCGCCCGGACAATTTGACAAAATCGCTGTTTGATCGATTCGGGTTGATCGATTCGAGGCATCGGCGGAAAAAGGGATCGGGACCGCTGCGGTTGCGTTTGATCATCATGAGTCGACTTTCTCCCGCCGTAACATTGTGAACAGTCGCCCTCACCGGACCCCGTTTCGTGTCATAGAACGTGAAATTCTTGCATTTGGGCAATTGACCGGGTATCCTGAAGAACCCCCTGCCCGATATGATATTTGACTTGCCAGGTTCCCACCGATTCCGCGTTTTGCCCGAATCCTCGGATGAAACAACGATCCCGCCTGATCAGAGGCGTTTGAATTTCCGGGATTTGTTGCTCTCCCTGTAGAGCACCTTGAGATTCGTTCGCTACGAGACTCCTGATCGTCGGGGTTCGCCGAGCCAAACGCTCGAAAGGTCGATATGAATGCACTGACCTCCCGGACCCGAAGGCTCACCTCCGCCTGTTGGGGCAGCGTCTTCTTTTCGTGTCTTGTGGCGATTGCCCCTGGGGCCGACGCAGCTTCGCCGGAAGCGCCGGATGCTTCGCAAAAGACTGCGAAAATCGTGTTTGAAACGGATATCCGTCCGATCTTCAAAGCGATGTGTTTCCAGTGTCACGGGGAAGAAGCGGAACATCAGGGCGGGCTGGATGTCCGCTTGGTGCGATTGCTGATCACTGGCGGAGATTCCGGGCCCGCCATTCACCAGAATTCTCCCGAGAAAAGCCTGCTCTGGCAGAAGATTGCAGCGGATGAAATGCCGGCGGCTGAAAAGAAGCTTTCCGCCAGCCAGAAGGAGCTCATCCGGAAATGGATCGAAGCGGGATGCCCCACGCTTCGCCCGGAGCCGGAAAACGTGGAGGATGCCCGCTATACGCCGGAAGAACTGGAACACTGGTCGTTTCAGCCGGTCCAGCGTCCCGCGGTGCCTGTTCTCGCAGGCGTGGAAGTCGCCACTGCCGTCGATGCGTTTATCGCGGAACAACTGGTCAAGGCCGGCCTCTCCTTTTCGCCCGAAGCCGACCGGCCCACCTTGATCCGGCGGCTGTGTTTCGACCTGACGGGACTTCCCCCCACACCGCAGCAGATTCAGGACTTCGTTCAGGACACTTCTTCGGATGCCTATGAGCGGCTTGTTGATTCCCTTCTGGCCTCGCCGCATTATGGCGAGCGCTGGGGACGTCACTGGCTGGATGTTGCCGGCTTTGCGGAAACCGACGGCGCACTGGTGAAAGACACCCCCCGCCCGCATGCGTGGCGCTATCGCGATTATGTCATCAACTCGCTGAACGACGACCTGCCCTACAACCAGTTCCTCACGGAACAACTGGCCGGGGATGAACTGATTTCCGGGACGGTCGATCCCGATAACGCGGAACATGTGCGTCTGTTGGCTGCGACCGGCTTCCTGCGGATGGGACCGGATGTCACCGGTGCGGAAAACACGCTGATCAATCGGAATCAGGCAGTGGCGGATCTCATATCCATCGTCTCGACGGCGACGGCGGGAATCACCATTGGCTGTGCCCAGTGTCATGACCATCGTTTCGATCCGATTTCGGCAGAAGACTATTACCGCTACCGGGCGATTTTCGACCCGGCCTTGCCCGTGGCAGCGTGGAAGCGGCCGCAGGATCGACTGCTGGACGTCACTCCCCAGGCCACTCGCGATGTCGAGAACGACATCGAAGAGAAGGCCAAAGCACTGCTGAAAGAATTGAACGACGCCAAACGGGTTCTGGCCGAAGCAGAGTATGAAAAAGTGCTGCTGGAAATTCCCGAAGGAGAACGGGACAAACTGGTGGCCATTGTGGAGAAAGCTCCCAAAGACCGGACCAAGGAAGAACAGGCTCTGATGAGCCATTACCCGCGACTGCATCCGATTCCGATCATTCAGCAGCGACTGCATCTCTATAACGCCGCTGCGCTGAAGCCGCTGGAGAAGCAGCAAAAGGAAATTGATGAATTGCGGGCCACGAAGCCGCCCCGGGTGATGGTGATGGGGGTTTCCGAAAAAGCGGCGCCGCTTCCCAAGAGTTCGGTCCTCTTTCGTGGAGATCCGGAGCAGCCCATCAAGGCAGTGGCTCCCGGCGAGATTTTTGTTGTCGCCCGGACGATGGGCAACCCGGTCATTGCGGAGAAAGACGCTGGTCGTCCCTCTTCCGGTCGACGTCTGGCCTATGCCCGACTGCTGACGAACGGGCAACATCCGCTGACGGCGCGGGTGGCTGTCAACCGGATGTGGATGCACCATTTCGGAACGGGGCTGGTCAGCACTTCCGGAGATTTCGGACTGGCGGGAGAGAAACCAACGCACCCCGAACTCCTCGATTGGCTGGCGGATGAATTCGTAGAGGGAGGCTGGCGAATGAAGCCGATCCACAAGCTCATCGTCACCTCGCGCGTTTATCGTCAGGTCTCTCATCGGACTCCTCAACTCGACGCGGTCGATTCCGACAACCGGTTACTGGGACGCATGAACCTGCGGCGTCTGGACGCGGAGTCCATCCGCGATGCCATGCTGGCGGCCAGTGGAAAACTCTCCGAAGGCATCGGAGGAGAGTCGATTCCGGTCGGGCGGGAACTCGACGGCCGGGCGGTGATCGGGGAAGAAATCTTCCGCAGTTCGCTGCCTGCCGGCGTGAAAGACATCGGCGCATTGAAGTTTCGCCGCAGCGTCTACATCCAGTTCCGGAGAAATGTCCCGCTCACCCTGTTGGAAGCGTTTGATCTGCCGGTGATGACTCCCAATTGTCAGGACCGGAAAGAAACCAACGTGGCCCCGCAGGCGCTGCTGCTGCTCAATGATGCCTCCATCATGGAGGCTGCGGAGACCATTGCCCGCGATCTGCTTCCCAGCACCGGGATGGACGAGACGCACTGGGATCTGGCCATCGACGAACTCTTCCTCCGGTTGCTGGGGGTGCCCGCCACTCCCCGGGAACGGGAAATGTGCCGGACGTTTATTGAGCAACAGACAACGCGTCTACAAACGGTGACAGACGCAGCCTGGAATGCCAAGTTGAAGAAAGAACCCGCGCTGGCCCGCACGGGAGCTTTTGCTTCGCTGGCCCAGTCGCTGCTTGCGACTAACCGGTTTTTATACGTGGAATGACAACTCGGTTCCCCGGCGGGTCGAAGATCGGGCGTTCAGCGGGGCGATGACGAATTTCCGGGCAGTTGAACTTCAAGGCAGTCAGATCAGGAACACGGACATGACCGAAAAACTCTGCTCACGCCGGCACTTTCTTTCCGCCTCAGCTTTCGGACTGGGCGGAGTTGCTTCCGCGTGGCTGTTGCGCCGGGAGGGATTGCTGGCAGCTGATGATGTCGCCCTGCAGCGTCCGCTCGATCCGCAGGTGTTCGACATGACGCTCAAAGAGCCGCATCATCCTCCCCAGGCTCGGGCGATGATTTCCATGTTCATGATCGGTGGCCCCAGCCAGATCGACATGTTCGACCCCAAGCCGGAACTCTGGAAGCGGCATGGTCAGGACTTTCAGGGAGAGATGAAGTTCGACAATGCCGGTCAGGCCAGTCGGAAGATCATGGCCCCCATTGCAAAGTTCCATCCGCGCGGGGAGTGCGGCATGGAACTCTCGGATCTGGTTCCCTGCCTGGCGGAAATCGCCGACGACATCACCCTGATTCGTTCCATGCACACCGGGGTGAATAACCATGTGCCGTCGATGTTCGCGCTGAATACCGGGGTCGGTCTGGCCGGGCGGGCCACACTGGGATCCTGGTTGACCAGCGGACTGGGAAGTGAATCACAAAACCTGCCCGCATTCGTCGCCATGACTCATAAAAGCGGCATGCCGCTGATGGGGGCCGATAACTGGACCAGCGGCGCGTTGCCCTCCATTTATCAGGGGACGGTGATTCGCCCGACCAGCCCGCGCATCCTCAACCTCGATCCTCCTGCACACCTGGTCGGGGATGCTCAGCGTGCACAACTCGACCTGATCAGTCAGATCAATTCCGAACACCTCAAACGGTTTCCGGGAGAGACCGATCTTTCCGCCCGGATCGCTGGTTATGAACTTGCGGCCAAGATGCAACTGGCCGCGACAGAAGCCTTCGACCTGTCACGGGAAACGAAGGAAACACAGGAAATGTACGGGCTGAATGATCCCAAGACACGGCATTATGCGGAGAGTTGTCTCATCGCCCGGCGACTGGTGGAACGCGGGGTACGCTACATTCAGATCTTCAACAACGGTCAATCCTGGGATCATCACGGGGATATTGCCAAGGCTCTGCCGCAGCGCTGTGAAGAGATTGATCGGCCGTCCGCGGCACTGATCAAGGACCTTAAGCAGCGCGGACTGCTGGATTCGACACTGGTTCACTGGGGCGGAGAAATGGGCCGGCTTCCGGTCGTGCAACTGCGGGCAGGAGCCGACCCCAGCGGATACGGTCGCGATCATAACACCTATGGGTTCAGTCAATGGATGGCCGGCGGCGGCATTCGCGGGGGCTATGTGCACGGAAAGACAGATGACTTCGGGCACCACGCTGTGGAAGGCGTCGTGACTCATCACGATTATCTGGCGACCGTCCTGCATCTGATGGGACTCGATCACAAACGGCTGAAATTCCGCGCGGGTGCCCGCGAAATTTCCCTTATCGATAATCCCGCTGCCCGGGTTGTCGAAGAAATTCTGACATAGTGCGGAGGAACCGCCCGAGCCAGACTGATGTCCAGCAGGCATCAGACCCCACTGCTCGCGAAGGGACAGGCTTCTCGTTGAAAACGATTTTTTTGACCACGGATGACATGCGATTCTTCCTCTGCTCACGTTCTCACCTGGCCCCGGCCCTGACCTGATTCTTCAAGCTGGGAGATGCCAGACATGGCATGCGGAAGAGCGATTGTCCGGGGCGAGAAATCTTCCCGGTGTTTCCAGGTGTCTCATTCCGGACGGCCTGATACAATTCAGGGGTCAGGTTTCAGCCTGGGAATCTCCTCGATTCGGGACTCTGAGATGGTCTGGAGCCTGTTGCTCTTGCCTGTGCCCACGCAGCGAAGTTGAGGAACCGTGAACAAAACCGCTCAAACAATGAGATTGCTCTTTCCGCAGACGGATACGGGCAGGTTTTGTGAGCGGTTTTCAGTCAGAAATTACTGACCCGCGCATGGCGAATGCGGCAAATCGTTACGAAAACACCCTGCCAGCGTGAAAGCCCCACTCAAGCAAAAATGTCGAACATTGTGACGTTGCACTGCCCGCTTTGCGGGACAAAGCTGAAGATCAAGGATGCTTCCCTGTTTGGGAAAAGCGTGAAGTGTCCGGGATGCAAGAAGTCGTTCGTGCTGCATGATCCCAATGCTCCATCTGTTCAGGCGTCTGCTGCCGCTCCGGAGCAGCCGGCACCTGCCAAACCGCCGCAACCCGCGTTTCCGGATTTCTCCCGGCTGGACGAAGTCGATGAGGACATTCCTCCGATGTTCGCGGGAGCGGGAGGACGCACGAATCCGGCCCCTTCGACAGAGCCGCTGTTTCTGGCGCCCGGTCGATCTGCCGACACTCGCAACTCCGCTTCGGATGCGGCACCTGACTGGGTTGCCGGTCCGGCCCCTGTGAGCCCAGAACCGGGGTCGTCTCCTCTTTCACTCGACGTCCCGCTCGAGGCTTCGTCCGGAATTCTGGCTGCGACTCGGAAGGCCCGAAAAAAAGGTCGCTGGGTAAATGTTATTCTGGGATTCGTGGTACTGGGAGTCGCCGTTGGAGGCGGGATCTATCTGGCAACGAAAAAACCGGTGCCTCAAAATGCCGTTGCCCGGACGCCATCCGCCTCGGCAACGTCGTCTTCCAATCGTCCCATCGATCCCAATCAGCCCTATTCACGCGCTTTACTCGAATCGGAACCGGAACTGGTTGCCGAATTCAAGCCAACGTCCGGAAAACCGATCGAACTCTACATGATGCCCAGCGGCATCAATCTGCTGTTTCACCTTCGCCCCGCTCGCTTCTGGTCGGACGATTATGAATACAAGGTGCTGCGCGCCAGCCTGACCGATGATGTCGTCAGTTGGTTGAAGGAACAGATCCGGTCTTTGTGTCTGTACGATCCAGAGAAGATCGAAGAACTGACAGTGGGAGTCCTGCTGGGGGCGCGGGGTGTCCCCGCACAGTATTGCTGTGTTGTGCGGCTGACCCAGCCGGAAAAACTGACCACGCTGATTGACCTGTTTCCCGGAAAATACCTGTATGAAATTACCGAACGGCCCAATCTGCGCATCAAGGTCGACGACACCCGGGGATACCTGATCCACGATGAAAAGACCTTTGCCATTTGCCCAGCGGGGATGGCGGCGGATCTCGAATATTCCATCGAGGTTCCCAATCATGATGTTTCCGTCGGAATGTCAGAAATGCTGGAACGGACAGATCGTGATCGTCTGCTGACGGCCATTGTCGATCTCCGGGATCTGCAGATTCATCTGAAGTCGCTCGTGCCCGTGATGGCCCAGCCATTCTTTCAGCATCTGGCGGACTGGCTGGGGGAAGATGTGGAAATGGCCAGTTGGTCCGTGCATCCTGCCCCGTATTTCTATTCGGAAGTCGCGCTGCGTCCCGCCACGACGGTGGAAGTCGCTGGGCTGGAAGCGGAGATGAAATCGAAGCTGGACACGCTGCCGGAGATGGTCTGGAAAGAGGTCTGTGCCAGAATGCACCCGCGGGAAATGCGGTTTCGCACGTTGATCGGCCGCCTGCCCGCCATGTTGCAGGCTTTTCGAGAATCGACCATCAGCCATCGGGAAAAACGCTGCGTCAAATTGACGACCGTGCTCCCTGCCAAGGCGACTCCCAATCTGGCACTCGCCACCATGTTCACGCTGGACGAAGCCACACGGACGATGTTTACAACCGCCAGCGTCGCTGTGGCGGCCCCTGCCAAACCGAAGCTGCCGGATTCGGTCGTTGATCGACTGAAGATTCCCGTGGATACGGAATTCAACCGGACTCCGTTCGAACAGGCCGTCACTTATCTGGCGAATGAAATTCAGGTCAACATCGTGGTGGACGGGGATGCCCTGAAGGATGCCGGCTATACCCGGAACATGCCGCAGACATTCAACCTCGGTAAAGTTCCCGTGCAACGGGCGTTTCTGGAAATCACAAATGCCTATCAGGAGAAAGGTAAGGAGATGGTCATTTCCATTGATGAAGCGACCAAAACCATCACCGTCCTGACCAAGAAATTCGCAGAAGCCAAAGGACTGCCGGTTTACCCACTCAAAGCAGAGTAAAAGCGGGTTCGTCTGGAACAGGACATTGGTGCTGGTTTATGATTGGGGGGGCCAGCGGCAGCCAGTGTTCTGCTTCGCCAGTTGGAAAGAGGTGTCTCGCACGAATCCCGTGAGAGCCACAAATCTCGTGAGGGCATTGTCTGTCAGGACGAGTGAGGTTCCATGTCTGGGGCATCGGTCTCGGGCAACTTCATGATCAGGATTTCACAGCCATGTCAAAGTCATTACGGATTTCTCGCCGGACTCTCTTGCGCGGTGTCGGAGCAGCGGTCTCACTCCCCTGGCTGGAAGCCATGTCGAGGTCAGTGGCTTTTGGACGAACGCCGGCCGGACCGCCGGTGCGAATCGGATTTTTCTATGTCCCCAACGGCGTCCATATGCCGAACTGGAAGCCGGAGCAGACCGGGACACTGCAGCAATTGCCCCGCACGTTGCAGTCTCTGGAGCCGGTCAAGGATAAAGTTCTGGTACTCACCAATCTGGCAGCAGCCCATTGCAAAGGGAACGGCGCCGGTCATGAGCCATCGGGCGGTGGATTTCTCGTGGGGCAGAAGTGCAAGCATTCCGAGATCCCTGAAGTCGGCGGGGTCTCGGTCGATCAGGTCATCGCGCACGACGTCGGCCTGAAAACTCCGGTCGATTCTCTGGCCCTGGGAGTGGATGCAGGACATCGGGGAGATCACGGCTACAGCGGCACATACATGTCGCATATTTCCTGGCGCAGCAAAACGACTCCCGCTGCTTTGGAACTCAACCCCAAAGAACTTTACGACCGCCTGTTTCGCGGCCAGACCCCCCGCCGGCCGGATTGGACCGCCCCCGCCGTGTCCACCCCAACCGTTCCGGCTGATCCCGTGGAGGCCAGCGTGCTGGATCTGGTTCAGGAGGACGCCCGCTCGCTGCAGCGTCAACTCGGTTATAATGATCGCCGGAAGCTGGAAGAATATCTCGATGGTCTGCGGAGTGTCGAACGTCGTATCGCTTTGGCCAGCCACGACGCCCATTCACATCATCAGGATGCCTTTCAGAACGATCCTCGTCGCGATGCTGATCCCCGGGAACTGGCTCCGCTGATCATGCCCGGCGGCAAGGGGATTCCGTCAACTTATGCTGAACACGTCAATCTGATGCTCGACATCCTGACTCTGGCGTTTCAGACCGACACGACCCGCGTTGCCAGCTTCATGTTTTCCTATGAAAAATCGGGCCGCGCCTATGCGGAGATTGATGCGCCGGGAAGTCATCATTCCAATTCGCACCATGGCGGCGAAGCGAAAAAGCATGAGATCCTCACGAAGATCAACACGCACCATATGGAACTGTTTGCCCGCATGCTGCAGAAGATGTCGCAGATTGATGAAGGAGGCAGCACCCTGCTGGATAACGTGATGTTCTGCTACGGTTCCGGCATCAGCGACGGGAACCGGCACAACCATGACGACCTGCCGGTGCTGGTCGCCGGCGGCGGCGGCGGAACGCTGCAAGGGGGCCGGCATCTGACGTATGACAAACCGACTCCCATCTGCAATCTGTATCTCGAAATGCTGCAGCGGGCCGGCACTCCCCGCAAATCCTTCGGAGACAGCACCGGACTGCTGGGGGATCTCGCCAAAGGGTAGTGCATCGTCTCCTCTCAAAACTGGGATTTGTCTCAACGCAAAGCCCGACAACGGAGAGCGTTTCGCGATGACGCACCCCAAAACTCAGCCCTGACAGGGCGGTCGCCCCGTTTGGTCCTTGTTCGATCACGCTTGAATTCCCTGCCTTTCCTGAAGGGGCCACGTAAGACACCATTGGCAATTTCGCTCTGGAAGAAAGAATCAAGGATCGTGATTGCGGTCGAGGTGATCAGCAGGGGAAGGGCTTGTACGTGATGTGGCTTCATTGAGGAGAGAAGATTGCGGACGTTCCAGTTTCTCCAGCACCTTTGTCACATGCTGTCGGTCGAGAGAATGCAATCACTGCTCTTCGGGTGTCGATGGGGACTGGCCGCCCTGCCCTGCTGCTGGCTGATGATGACATCCACAGCAGTGGCACAGCCGGGCAAGCATCTGGATCGACTTTCCTGGGATCGCAATGTTGCGGGGTTGGTCCGGAAGTACTGCTACGGTTGCCATAACAGCGAAAACACCAAGGGAAACGTCAATCTGGCACAGGATGTCGACCCCCGTCTCATCCTCGATCATCGTCCGGTCTGGGAGAATGCCCAGTCGATGCTCGAAGCAGATCTGATGCCTCCGAAAAAAGCCCGGCAGCCGACAGACGAAGAACGTCAGATGATGATTGACTTCCTGGAACAGACGCTGAGCAGCCTCGACTGTTCCGCAGTTCAGAACCCCGGACCACCACCGTTTCGACGACTGAATCACGTCGAATACAACCTGTCCATCGCCGATCTGACAGGTCTGGATTTACGTCCTGCGGATAACTTTTCTCCCGATCCCAGCAGCTTCGGTTTTGATACCATCGGCGAATCGCTGCAACTCTCTCCGGTGCAGGTGGAGCAGTATCATCAGGCGGCGCGTCAAATCGCGCACACTCTGCTTGCGGGAGACCGGCAGCACAATTCCCGGCATCCACTCTGGGAAATTGACCTGCAATCGGCAGGGGCTTCGCGTCAGGCGATTGCCCGGTTCGCGACCCGCGCATTTCGTCGACCGGTCGAACCGGAATACGTCGACAAGCTCATGGCCATCTACGACAAAGCCATCGCTCGGGGAGACTCTCCGGAACAGGCTTTGGAAGCACCACTGACCGCGATCCTGATTTCGCCGCGGTTTCTGGTTCGGATCGAAGCCGCGCGCCCGGACCAGTCCGAACCCTATCTGGTCGATGACTATGAACTCGCCTCACGACTGAGCTATTTTCTGTGGTCGCGTCCGCCGGATGACCATCTACTCAAACTGGCTGCACAGAAAAAACTCGGAAAACCGGATGTCCTCCGGGCCGAAACTCTCCGGATGCTGGCTGATTCCCGCAGCCAGGGACTCGTCGATAATTTCTTCGGCCAGTGGTTTGAAGTGCGGCAACTCGACACGCATCAGCCCGATCAAAAAGTCTTTCCGGAGTACAACCAGTTTCTGCAGCAGTCCATGCAGGACGAAGCCCGGGCATTTCTGGCGGAAATCGTCCAGAAGAATCGACCAATTCGGGAACTCATTGATGCCAACTACACCTATCTCAATCAGGAATTGGCGAACTGGTACGGGATTTCGGGAGTCCAGGGAAAAGATCTGAAACGG
>Ga0182739_1004975_pt1 | contig 10710 bp, 9 predicted proteins | sample eDN5th30CBELigBY_FD_128873 | JGI IMG/M metagenome (GOLD analysis project Ga0182739, IMG submission 128873) | Enriched backyard soil microbial communities from Emeryville, California, USA - eDNA 5th pass 30_C BE-Lig BY (version 2) (version 2) | ecosystem: Environmental > Terrestrial > Soil >...
CCTCTCGGCCGGGCCGGCGGCTAGGCGTGCTGGTGCCGGTATTCCTGCGTCGCGCCGCCATAGCCGTAGGCGGCCGCGCGCGCGTCGATTACGTGCACGTACGAACACTCGTGCAGTTCGCCCAGGATGTCGCGGAACGCGGCATGGATATCCTTGATGTAGCGGGCCTTCTCCGCCTTGGTGTTGGTTTCGTCGGTGACGCTGATGTCCAGGTGGAAGGCGTTATTGCCCAGTTCGGACAGCGGCCGGCCGCCGATGAACCAGAGCTCGTGGGGAATGTGCTGCAGGGTGATCGCGATCACGGGCAGTTGCTTGCCCAGCACGGACTGGGTCAGGCCGGCGACGGCGTCCGCCACGCGGCGGTCGCGGGCGGCATCGGGGCGGCCGGAAAGATGGATGACGATGTGGGGCATGGCGGAACTCCTGTGCGTTGGGGGGGTGAAGGCAGTCTAGGCGCCGCGTTGACATCGGAAAAGCGGGAAATTACGATTTCATCCATCGATTAAACCGTGGGATAAGCCATGTCCGGATTCGACCTCGACCAATTGCGCACGCTGGTCGCCGTGCTCGACGCCGGCAGCTTGACGGCGGCCGCGCCGAAAGTGTTCCTGTCGCAGTCGTCCGTCAGCGAGCAGATGCGCAAGCTGGAGGAACGCGCCGGGCAGCCGCTGCTTATCCGCGGCAAGAGCGGCGTGGCGCCGACGCCGGCGGGCGAGCGCCTGCTGGCCCATGCGCGCGCCATCCTGGCGCTGAGCGACGAGGCCTACCGAGATCTGCGCGGCGTGGCGCTGCGCGGCGAATTGCGCCTGTGCATCACGGACTACTTCCGGCCCGGAGACGTGGCGCGCCTGCTGCGCAGGCTCAACGAGCAATATCCGCAGGTGCGCCTGCACGTGACCATCATGAAGAGCGGCGCGATCGAGGCGGCCTATGAGCGCGGCGAGATCGACGTCGGCATCTCCATGTCGATCCCGGAGCGCGGCGCCGCCAGGGGCCGGGCGCAAGGCGCGCTATTGCGGCGCGAACCGCTGTTATGGATGGCGGCCGAGGGGCTCGGGGCGCGGCAGGGCGGCAGCCTGCCCTTGCTGGTGCTGCCGGAGACCTGCGCCTTGCGCCAGTACGTGGAGCGCCTGTTGTCGCGCCGCGGCGTCGCCTATTCGGTGGCCCACGTGGCGTCGGGGGTGGCGGGGCTGCAGCTCGCGGTGGCGGCGGGGCTGGGCGTGGCCTGCCTGAACGAGTCCTCCCTGGCGCCGGGCATCGCCCGCTTGCACGAGCCGGGCTTGCCGGCCCTGCCCGCGGTGGAGTTCCGCCTGCTGGCTGCGCGGCCGGGCGAAAGCGAATTCGTCGGCCTCGCGCGCGAGGCGATCGTGAAGGCCATGGGCTAGGGCCCGTCAGGGTTCGCAGGCCTGGAGCGCAGCCGGCCGCCCTCGGCGGCGCAGCCACTCCAGGAAGTCGCGGCCCGGGCCGCGTTCCCCGACGATGGCGCCTATCGGCTGGAAGGAGCCGGGGGAGGCGACGCGCAGGCGTTGGAAATGGCCGTGCTGCACATACCAGTCCGCGAGTGTCAGCGGCACCATGGCCAGGGCCTGCTGCGCTTGCATGACCGCGATGAGCAGCGGCATGGGAGGGGCGGCGCTGGCCAGACGGCACAGCCGGGGAACGACGCCGGCGCGTTCGAAATAGGCTTTGAAGACCGCATGGATCGCCAGCTCCGGCCGCGGTTCGATCCAGAGCTGGCTGGCGACCTGGGCGGCCGTGGGCGCGGGGTCCGCGGCCAGCAGCGGATGGCCCGCGGCCGCGACGATCACGGCTTCGTCCTGTTGCAGCGGCACGAATTCCAGGCCCGTGGGCACCGCGTCGGGCTGGCGGCACAGCAGCATGTCCAGGCTGCCGTTGGCGGCCTGCGGCAGCAGTTGCTCGCGGCTGCCCTCGATGATTTCCACTTGCATACCCGGATGCCCCGTCATGTAGGCGGGCAGGCGCTCGGCCAGCAGGCCGCCGCTGGCGGCCGGGATGGCGCCCAGCCTGAGGTAGCCGGTGGCGCCCTGGCGCAGGGCGGCGACGGAGTCGGTGGAGGCGCGCAAGGTCGTCAGCATGCCCTGGGCGCATTCCGCCATGAGCCGGCCGCTGCGCGTGGCCCGCATGCCGCGCGCATGGCGCTCGAACAGGCGCACCCCGAGCAGCGCTTCGATATCCGCCAAGGCATGCGTGGCCGCGGGCTGGCTCATGCCGATGTGGCTGGCCGCCTGCTGGATGCTGCCCAGGTCGGCGATGCCCGCCAGCAGCTGCAGGTGGCGCAGGCGGCCCTTGGCGAGCAGGCGGGCAAGCAGGGTGGCGGGAGCGACGTCCATGTGGCGCGGTTCTAGCTATTCAAAATATGAATATATGAATGGATAAATGTATTTGAAATAGGGATATGCCCTGGCCACAATGCTGCGATTCCTACCTTAGCTTTCCCGGCCCGAGGAGTGGCCCGTCCATGAAGTCCCGCTTGCTGCATACCCTTGTTTGCGCCGTGACCCTCGGCGCGTGTTCCCTGGCGGTGGCCGGGGGCGACTACCCCTCCCAGCCCTTGCGGCTGATCGTGCCGTTCGCGCCGGGCGGATCCACGGACGTGTTGGCGCGCGCGGTGGCCGACGGCCTGCGCAAAGAGCTGGGCCAGAGCGTGGTGGTGGAAAACCGCGCCGGCGCGGGCGGCCTGATCGGGACGGAGGCCGTCGCCCGGGCCGACGCCGACGGCTATACGCTGGGCATGGCGACGGTCAGCACCATGGCGGTCAATCCGTTGCTCTACGGTACCAAGCGGGTCGATCCCGAGACGCAATTGAAGCCGGTGGCCCCGGTGGCGACGGTGCCGGTGGTGTGGATGGTGAACCCGGCGTTCCCGGCGCAGGATTTTCCGCAGTTCCTGGCCGAGCTGCGCGCCCATCCCGGCAAGTATTCCTACGGTTCGCCCGGCGTGGGATCGCTGGGGCACCTGAACCTGGCGGCCATGAACGCCGACCTGAAGGTGGACGTGCTGCACGTGCCGTACCGGGGCATGGGGCCGGCGCTGACCGCCGCGGTGGGCGGCGAAGTGCAGGTGCAACAGGACCAGTACGCATCGGCGCAATCGCTGATCAAGGCCGGCAAGCTGCGCGCGATTGCCGTGTCGGCGCCCGCCAGGCTGGCGGACATGCCGGCGCTGCCGACGATGGCGGAGCTGGGCTATCCGCAGCTGAACGCCCTGGGCCAGACCTGGTTCGGGCTGGTCGCGCCGGCTGGAACGCCGGACGCGGTGGTGCAGCGCCTGAACCAGGCCGCGGCGCGCGCGCTGGCCGATCCCGCGCTGGTGCAGCGCCTGGCATCCCTGGGCGCGCAGCCCGACATCGGCTCGCCGCGGGCGTTCGCCGACCGCATCCGGCAGACGCTGGCCGCCAACCGGAAAATCATTGAAACTGCCGGGATCAAGCTCGACGAGTAAGCGGCGTTTTTCCGCCGGGCCGCCTGCGCGGTCCGGTTCCTCGCGGCGCGGCGCGGCTCCTGGTCCGCGGCAGCCGGCTCACAAGACCCCAGCCATTGGAGAAACCATGGGTGCCATCGACAAACTCGCGCCGTTCATCGACGCGCGCAGCGAGCGTTACGCGGAACTGAGCGACCGCATCTGGAGCCTGGCGGAATTGCGCTACGACGAGCACAAGTCCGCCGAACTGCACATCGAGATGCTGGAGGCCGCGGGGTTCCGCGTGACCCGCGACGCCGCCGGCATCCCCACGGCATTCGTGGCCGAAGCGGGCAGCGGCGGTCCGGTGATCGGCATCCTGGGCGAGTACGATGCGCTGTCCGGCTTGAGCCAGGAAAGCGGCGCCTACGCCTGCCAGCCCTCGCCGGAGACGCCGAACGGCAACGGCCACGGCTGCGGCCATCACCTGCTGGGCACGGCCGCCCATTTCGCGGCGGTGGCGGTGAAGGAATTCCTGGAAGCCAACGGGCTGCCCGGCACCATCCGGTTCTACGGCTGTCCGGCGGAAGAGGGCGGCTCGGGCAAGACCTTCATGGCGCGGGCGGGGCTGTTCGACGACGTGGACGCGGCCCTGACCTGGCATCCCGCTTCGCACACGGGGATCTTCCATCAATCGTCGTTGGCCAATATCCAGGCTTATTTTCGCTTTCGCGGCATCGCGGCGCATGCGGCGAATTCGCCGCACCTGGGCCGCAGCGCGCTGGACGCGGTCGAACTCATGAACGTGGGCGTGAACTACCTGCGCGAGCACATGGTGCCGGACGCCCGCGTGCACTACGCGGTGACCAACAGCGGCGGCATTTCCCCGAACGTGGTGCAGGCCCGCGCCGAGGTGCTCTACCTGGTGCGCGCGCCCATCAATTCCCAGGCGGCCGAACTCTACGAGCGCGTGAAGAACGTGGCGCGTGGCGCCGCCCTGATGACGGGTTGCGAACTGGAGATTGTTTTCGACAAGGCCTGCTCGAACTACATCCCGAACGCCGTGCTCAACCAGGTGATGTACGCCAATATGCAGGCGCTGCAGGGGCCGGCCTATACGGAAGGCGAACAGCAGGCCGCGCGCCGCATGTGGGACGCGATCTCCGGCGACGACATCGACAATGCCGGCAAGAACCTGGGCGCGGTGCTGCGCAATCCCACGCCGTTGTTCCAGGGCGTGGCGCCTTACGATCCGGGCAAGGCCGAGATCACCTACGGCTCCACCGACGTCGGCGACGTAAGCTGGGTGACGCCCACCGCGCAGTGCTGGGGCGCCTGCTACGCCTACGGCACGCCGTTCCACTCCTGGCAGATGGTCGCGCAGGGCAAGATGTCCATGGCCCACAAGGGCATGGTGCACGCGGCCAAGATCATTGCCGCCACCGCTGCCGACCTCTACACCCGTCCGCAGGAACTCGAACGCGCCAAGGTCGAGCTGGACGAGGCGCGGCGCGGGCAGCCTTATGTCTGCCCGATCCCGCCCGAGGTGTTGCCGTCTTTCATGCGAAAGTAGGGGAGCCCCCACGCTGCGCGCGCTAACGCGCGCTTGCTGCCCCCCGAGGGGGCTGCGCCGCCTTAGGGCGGCCTGGCGGCGGCGCGGTGACCCCACGCTGCGCACGCTTACGCGCGCTTGCTGCCCCCCGAGGGGGCGGCGCCGCCTTAGGGCGGCCTGGCGGCGGCGCGGTGCCCCCACGCTGCGCGCGCTTACGCGCGCTTGCTGCCCTCCGAGGGGGCTGCGCCGCCTTGGGGCGGCCTAATAGCCGCGCCTCGCGCAATTTCAGGCCGGCAGGGACGGGGCGTATTGCGCGTCCGAACGGACCTTGGCGTGGAATTCCACCACCTTGCGCACTACCTTGACCGGATCGTCCTCGATGATGAAAAGGTCCAGGTCGTGGGCGCCGATCATGCCGTTGGCCAGCACCTGGTTGCCCAGCCATTCCACCAGGCCGTTCCAGTACTCGCTGCCCACCAGTACGATGGGAGCGGGCGGGACCTTGCCCGTCTGGATGAGCGTCAGCGCTTCAAAGAGCTCGTCCAGGGTGCCGAAGCCGCCGGGCATCGCCACGTAGGCGAAGCTGTGCATGAAGAACGTGGCCTTGCGCGAGAAAAAGTACTCGAACGACAGGCTGATGGTCTGGTACTCGTTGTTGTGCGCTTCGTGCGGCAGGCTGATGTTCAAGCCGATGCTGGTGCCGCCTGCTTCGAACGCGCCTTTGTTTGCTGCCTCCATGATGCCGGGACCACCGCCGGCGATCACCGCGAAACCCGCGGCGGCCAGGGCGGCCGAGATCGCGATGGTGGTTTCATAGTGGGGGGAATTGCGGCTGACCCGCGCACTGCCGAAGACACTGACCGCAGGCCCGATATTCGCGAGCTTGTCTGCCGCCGTCCGTATCTCTGACATAATCAGCGGAATTTGTTTGTTGGCGGGTGTTTCCGCGGCTATTGCCATATCTGCCTTTGTAACCATGAAAAAAACCTTATTACTGGTCGACGGTTCAAGTTACTTGTACCGCGCTTTCCACGCTATGCCTGATTTGCGCAACGCGCAAGGCGAACCCACGGGTGCGCTCTACGGCGTGGTGAATATGCTGCGCAAGCTTGTATCTGATCATAAGGCAGAGTATGCCGCATGTATTTTCGATGCTCGCGGCAAGACCTTCCGGGACGATCTCTACCCCGAATACAAGTCGCATCGCCCGCCCATGCCGGAAGACCTGGCGGCGCAGATCGAGCCCATCCACCGCGCGGTGCGCGCGCTGGGCTGGCCGGTGCTGGCCATCGAGGGGGTCGAAGCCGACGACGTGATCGGCACCCTGGCCAAGCGGGCCGCCGAGCACGACGTGCACACCATCGTGTCCACCGGCGACAAGGACCTGGCGCAGCTGGTCAACAGCCACGTCACCCTGGTCAACACCATGAGCGGGGAAGTGCTGGACGAGGCCGGCGTGGTGAACAAGTTCGGCGTGCCGGCCGACCGCATCGTCGACTACCTGATGCTGGTGGGCGATACCGTGGACAACGTTCCCGGCGTGACCAAGGTAGGGCCGAAGACGGCCGCCAAATGGATCACGGAGTTCGGCTCCATCGACAAGCTGATCGAAGGGGCGGACGGGATCAAGGGCGTGGCCGGCAACAACCTGCGCGATGCCATCCCGAAGTTCCCGCTCACGCGCCAGTTGCTGACCGTGAAGTACGACTGCGACCTTTCCGGTCACGTCGACAGCGTCGACGACCTGACGCCGCGCCCGCGCGACAACGCGGTCCTGACCGAAATCTACGAGCGCTACGGCTTTCGCACCTGGCTGCGCGAGTTGACTGGCGATGCCGAGCGCGTGCCCGCGGGCGACGCCCGCATCGCGCATGACGCGCCCGCCGCGCCCGCCGAGCTGGACTACCGGATCATTTCGGATTGGGCCGAGTTCGACGCCTGGATGGAGAAACTGGACGCGGCCTCGCTGGTGGCCCTGGACACCGAGACCACCTCGCTGGACGAAATGCAGGCCCGGCTGGTGGGCCTGTCGCTGGCGGTGGCGCCGGGCGTGGCGTGCTACATCCCGGTCGCGCACCGCGGCCCGGACGGCGCGACCCAGCTGCCCAAGGAGGAAGTGCTGGCGCGCCTGAAGCCGTGGCTGGAGAACGCGCAGCGCGCCAAGCTGCTGCATCACGCCAAGTACGATACGCATGTGTTCGCCAACGAGGGCATCCGGCTGGCCGGCGTGACCGAGGACACCATGCTGCAGGCCTACGTGCTGGAGTCGCATCGCGGCGTCGGCCTGAACGACCTGGCCCAGCGCTACCTGGGCCGCAGCGGCGTGTCCTACGAGGACCTGTGCGGCAAGGGCGCCAAGCAGATCGGATTCGACGAGGTGGCGGTCGACAAGGCCGGCCACTACGCGGCCGAGGATGCGGATTTCACCTTGCAGCTGCACCAGGTGTTGCGCCCCATGGTGGCCGCCGACGAAGGGCTGAACCGCATCTATCTGCTGGAAATGCAGGTGTCGGCGGTGCTGACCACGATCGAGCGCAATGGCGTGAAGGTGGATGCCGCCGAACTGGGTCGGCAGAGCCACAAGCTGGGCCAGGAAATGCTGCAGCTTGAGCAGAAGGCCTACGAGCTGGCGGGCCAGCCGTTCAACCTGAATTCGCCCAAGCAGCTGGGCGAGATCCTGTTCGGCCGCATGGAGCTGCCGGTGCTGCGCAAGACCGCGAGCGGCGCGCCGTCCACCGACGAGGAAGTGCTGAGCAAGCTGGCGCAGGATTACCCGCTGCCGCAGGTGCTGCTGGAGTATCGCGGCCTGTCGAAGCTGAAGTCCACCTACACGGACAAGCTGCCGCGCATGATCAATCCGGACACGGGGCGGGTGCACACGCATTATTCGCAGGCCGCGGTGATTACGGGCCGCCTGGCTTCGTCCGATCCCAACTTGCAGAACATCCCGGTGCGCACGGAGGCCGGCCGCCGCGTGCGCGAGGCGTTCGTGGCCGAGCAGGGCATGCTGCTGTCGGCCGACTATTCGCAGATCGAGCTGCGCATCATGGCGCACGTGTCCGACGACGCCAATCTGCAGCGCGCCTTCGCGGCGGGCGAGGACATCCACCGCGCCACGGCGTCGGAGGTGTTCGGCGTGCCGCTGGCGGACGTGTCCACGGAGCAGCGCCGCGCGGCCAAGGCCATCAACTTCGGCCTGATCTACGGCATGGGCGTGTTCGGCCTGGCATCCAACCTGGGCATCACGCGCGATGCGGCGCAGGCCTATATCGACCGCTACTTCGCCCGCTATCCCGGCGTGGCGATGTACATGGACGATACCCGGCGCCGCGCGCGCGAGCAGGGCTATGTGGAAACCGTGTTCGGGCGCCGGCTGCAGCTGCCGGAGATCCGGGGCGCTTCCGGCCCGCGCCGCCAGGCGGCCGAGCGGGCGGCGATCAACGCGCCCATGCAGGGCACCGCGGCCGACCTGATCAAGATGGCCATGGTGGCCGTGCAGGACTGGCTGGAGGCCGAGAAGCTGCAGACCCGCATGATCATGCAGGTGCACGACGAATTGGTGCTGGAAGCGCCGGACGCCGAGCTCGAACTGGTCAAGCTTACGTTGCCGCGCCTGATGTGCGACGTGGCGACGCTGCGGGTGCCGCTGGTCGCCGAAGTGGGCATGGGCAAGAACTGGGAGCAGGCCCACTAGGGCTGGCTGGCGCGACCCCGGCGAATTCGATGGGCCGCCCCGCGGGGCGGCCCATTTCCGGTTTTGGGATTGCAACAATATAATGTTGCGCTTCCCCGCCTCCAAATACGTCCCCCAACATGTTGCTGCTCTGGGTCCTGCTCGCCACCGTCACCGGCGGGCTTATCGCGGTACTTGTCGCCAGCTGGCTAGCCTACAAGGTTTTCGCGCAATACCTGCACCACATGGTGAGCCTGTCGGTGGGGGTGCTGCTGTCGGTGGCCCTGCTGCACCTGCTGCCGGAGGCGTTCGAGACCGGCGTGGCCGACGCCCATGTGCTGTTCGGGCTGATGCTGGCGTCCTTGATCGGCTTTTTCGTGCTGGAGAAGATCGCGCTGCTGCGGCACAGCCACCATCACGAAGGCGACGGCCACCATCATCACAAGGGGCACGACCGCCACGAGGCGGGACGGGGCGGGGTGCTGATCCTGATCGGCAGCTCGCTGCACAATCTGTGCGATGGCGTTCTGGTGGCGGCGGCGTTCCTGACCGATCCGCTGCTGGGCGTGCTGACCGCGGCGTCCATCATCATCCACGAGGTGCCGCACAAGCTGGGCGATTTCGTGGTGCTGCTCAATGCGGGCCTGGCGCGCAAGCGGGCGTTCGGGCTGATCCTGTTCACCAGCCTGTGTTCAGCCTTGGGCGGCATAATAGGGTACTTCGTGCTGCAGCAGGCGCAGGGCTGGGTGCCGTATATTCTGGTGGTTGCGGCCAGCAGTTTCCTCTATATCTCGGTGGCCGACCTGATGCCGCAGATGCACGAGCGGGTATCCCTTGCCGACGCCGTCCCGCAGCTGCTGCTGGTCGGGGTGGGCGTGGTGCTGATCTACAGCGTGACTTCGCTGATGCACCACGGGCATGACCATGGCGCCGAAGCCGGCCATGGCGCGCCGCAGGTGGAGCACGTCCACCGGCACTAGGGCGATCCGGGATCCCTGGCTTTGTCGACCCAACACAGGAGTTCTCCATGAGTTTTTCCGCCGCAGCCGGCAATGTCGCGTCCACCGTGATCCATACGGACACCCAGGGACTTTCCCACGGGGATTTCAAGCTGCCCGTGGCCGACGGCACGATCGAGGCCTACTATGCCGCGCCCGAGGGCAAGCGCGATCTCCCCATCGTGCTGGTGGTGCAGGAGATCTTCGGGGTGCACGAGCACATCAAGGATCTGTGCCGCCGGGTCGCCAAGGCCGGTTACCTGGCGGTGGCCGCGAATCTCTACGAACGCCAGGGCGACGCGTCGACCTATACCGATATTCCCAAGCTGATCGCGGAACTGGTCAGCAAGGTGCCCGACGAGCAGGTGTACGCCGATCTGGACGCGAGCGTGGCGTGGGCCGCGGCGCATGGCGGCGACGCCAAGCGCGTGGCGGTGACTGGGTTCTGCTGGGGCGGGCGGCTGACCTGGATGTACGCGGCGCACAACCCGGACGTGAAGGCCGCCGTGGCCTGGTACGGGAAGCTGAGCGTGGGCCATGGTCCGCTGATCAAGCGCGTGGCGTTCGATGTGGTGAACGAGCTGCATGCGCCGGTCCTGGGCCTGTACGGCGCCAAGGACGCGAGCATTCCGCTGGCTGACGTCGAGACCATGAAGGCCAAGCTGGCGGCGGGCAACGACAATGCGAAGCGGTCGGAGTTCGTGGTGTACCCGCAAGCGGATCACGCCTTCCTGGCGGATTACCGGGCCAGCTACCAGGCCGAAGCGGCGAAGGACGGCTGGCAGCGGATGTTGGACTGGTTCAAGCGCTATCTGTAGTCCGCGCATGGGCCTTTTCGTTCAGGGCAGGAACACCCTCAGAAAGGCATGATGGGCGCGCAAGCGCGAAGCGTGCGCGGCGCGGGGGGCAGCAAGTGCGCGGAGCGTGCGCGGCGTGGGGGCCCCCCGCCGCCGAGCCGCCTCAAGGCGGGCAGCCCCCTCGGGGGGCAGCAAGCGCGCGGAGCGTGCGCGGCGTGGGGGCCGCCCGCCGCCGAGCCGCCTCAAGGCGGGCAGCCCCCTCGGGGGGC
>Ga0182739_1004976_pt1 | contig 10708 bp, 12 predicted proteins | sample eDN5th30CBELigBY_FD_128873 | JGI IMG/M metagenome (GOLD analysis project Ga0182739, IMG submission 128873) | Enriched backyard soil microbial communities from Emeryville, California, USA - eDNA 5th pass 30_C BE-Lig BY (version 2) (version 2) | ecosystem: Environmental > Terrestrial > Soil >...
CTTGCCGACCTCGCATGGCTGGGGTTCGACTGGGACGGCGATCCGGTGCGCCAGTCGCGCCATCTCGGCGACTATGCCGCGGCGCTCGATCATTTGCGCGCGCGCGGCCTCGTCTATCCCTGTTTCTGCACGCGTGCCGACATCGCCCAAAGCCTCGCCGCGCCATGGGCCGCCCAATGCTTCGGGCGGCGCCGTTTATCCCGGCACCTGCCGCCGCTTGCCGGCGGCCGAGCGCGAGCGCCGCCTCGCCGATGAGCCGCATTGCTGGCGGCTCGACATGGCGCGCGCCGCCGCGCTCGCGGGCGATCTTGGCTGGGAAGAAGCCGGGCAGGGGATGCGCATCGCCGATCCGGCCGCGCACGGCGACGTCGTCCTCGCGCGCAAGGACGCCCCCGCCAGCTATCATCTCGCGAGCACGATCGACGACGCCGCGATGGGGGTGACGCATGTCATTCGCGGCGCCGATCTGATCGCCTCGACCGACGTCCACCGGCTGCTCCAGGCGCTGCTGGGGCTCGCGACCCCCGTCTATCGCCATCACGCCCTCGTCTGCGGTCCCGACGGACGGCGGCTCGCGAAGCGCGACGCCGCCGCCTCGCTGGCCGCATTGCGCGAGGCGGGGGTCGATGGACCTGCACTCGCGGCCGATTTGGTTCGCGATCGGCTTCCCGCTGGATATTCGCTGCAAACTCCCTAAATAGGATCTCATGCAGATCTTGCTCGTCCTTGCGGTCGTCGTGGCGGCCGGCCTCGTCCTCTTCTCGCTTGCGCGCGGGCTCATCTATTTCGCCAAGGGGCATCAGGCCGCGCTCGACGGCACGATCCACGAAAATCAGGTGATGCAGAACCGGATGATGATGGCCCGCGTGAAGTGGCAGGCGATCACCATCATCCTGCTCATCATCATCGGCGTGACCGCTGCCGGCAGCTGATCGAGGCGCTTCCTTTTCCCGTTCGTGTCGAGCGAAGTCGAGACACCCATCGACCTTGCGCCGGCCCGAGGGGCATCTCGACTTCGCTCGATGCGAACGGAGCGGGATGATCGTCTAAACTTCCGGACTGTCCGACATGGTCAAACTCAACAAGATCTACACCCGCACCGGCGACGGCGGCACCACCGGCCTCGTCGACGGCTCGCGCATCGCCAAGTCGGCGCCGCTGATGGCGGCGGTCGGCGATGTCGACGAAGCGAACAGCGCGATCGGCCTCGCCGCCGCCGCGCTCGATCCGGCAAGCGACGAAGCGGCGATGCTCTCGCGCATCCAGAACGAATTGTTCGACCTCGGCGCCGACCTTGCGACCCCGCCCGACACCGAACGCGGCTTCGGCCCGCACGACATGGCGCTGCGCATCGTCCCCGGCCAGATCGCGCGGCTGGAGGAAGAGATCGACGGCATGAACGCGGCGCTCGAATCGCTTCGCAGCTTCATCCTCCCCGGCGGCACCGAAGCCGCCGCGCGGCTCCACCTCGCCCGCGCGGTGACCCGCCGCGCCGAACGCGCCGCGGTCGCCGCCGGTGCGGAGCGCGACCTCAACCCGCTGGCGCTCGCCTATCTCAACCGCCTGTCGGACCATCTCTTCGTGCTGACGCGGCACATCAACGTCGCCGCGGGCGGCGACATTCTCTGGAAACCCGGCGCGACGCGCTAAACACGCCGTCGCCCCCGCAGCGAAACCGAATCACCTTCCGGGGGATTGTCTCATCATGGCCAGCCGCACCGACGCATCGCCCGCTATCGACCCTCATGGCGACCTGGGCCGGCACTTCGCCGCGACCCGGCGGCTGTCGCTCGACCTCGTAGCGCCGCTCTCCGACGCCGATGCGAGCGCGCAGTCGATGCCCGACGCTTCGCCCGCGAAATGGCACCTCGCGCACACGAGTTGGTTCTTCGAGACCTTCGTGCTGCGCGACCATCTGCCCGGCTACCGCGCGTTCGACGATCGCTACGCCTATCTCTTCAACAGCTATTACGAAGCCGAGGGGCCGCGCCACGCGCGCCCGCGCCGCGGCCTGCTGACGCGGCCGTCGCTGGACGAGGTCTGCATCTGGCGCGCGCATGTCGACGCTGCGGTGCAGAGCGCGCTACCCGATCTGGCCCCCGATGCGCGCGCGCTGGTCGAGCTCGGCATCCACCACGAACAACAGCATCAGGAATTGCTGCTCACCGATATCAAGCATCTCTTCGCCCAGAATCCGCTCGGCCCGGCCATGTGGCCGCGCGAAACCGCAATCGCGAGTGAAGTTGCGCACTTTTCTGCGCCTCTCACGCCCGCAGCCAAAAGCGCGGGCGCGCTCCAGTGGGTCCGCGGCGCGGAGGGCGTGGTGTCGGTCGGCCACGACGGCTGTGGCTTCGCCTTCGACTGCGAACGCCCGCGCTTTTCGGCGCTGCTGCCCCCGCACGCGCTCGCCAGCCGCCCGGTGACGAACGGCGAATGGCAGGAATTCGTCGCCGACGGCGGCTATCATACCCCGTCGCTGTGGCTCAGCGACGGCTGGGCGTGGGTGCAGGCCGAGGCGATCGAAGCGCCCGCTTATTGGCGCGATGGACATTATTTCACCCTGTCGGGCTGGCAGGAGATCGATCCTGTTGCGCCCGTGACCCATATCAGCCTCTACGAGGCCGACGCCTTCGCGGCCTGGGCCGGCGCGCGCCTGCCGACCGAACAGGAGTGGGAGACTGCGGCCGCCGCCTGCGACCCACAGCGCGGCCAGCAGTTCGACGCGGCCGGGCCGGCGCAGCCCGCGGCCGCGTCCGCCGACACAGGCTTGCAACAGATGTTCGGCAGCGTGTGGGAATGGACCGGCAGCGCCTATCGCCCCTATCCCGGCTTCCGCGCCGCGCCGGGCGCGGTCGGCGAATATAATGGCAAGTTCATGAGCGGGCAGTTCGTGCTGCGCGGCGGGAGCTGTGCGACCCCGCGCGGGCATATGCGCGCCAGCTACCGCAATTTCTTCTATCCTCACCAGCGCTGGCAATTCACCGGCGTTCGGCTCGCGAAAGACCTCTGATCATGGGTATCGTGCGTCAACTTCGGCAGATTTCCGCCGACGACAGCGGCGTCGACCCGGCTTTCCGGGCCGACGTCCATGCCGGTCTGGCACAGCGGCAGAAGGCGATTCCCGCGCGCTGGTTCTACGATGCGACCGGCTCGGCGCTGTTCGAGGATATCACCGCGCTGCCCGAATATTATCCGACACGCAGCGAGACCGATCTGCTGACGCGCCACGCCGCCGACATGGCGGCGGCGATCGGGCCGGGCCGTGCGGTCGTCGAGCTCGGCTCGGGCAGCTCGACCAAGACGCCCTTGCTGCTTCAGGCGATCGACCCCGCCGCTTATGTCCCCGTCGACATCTCGGGCGATTTCCTGCGCGACAGCGCGACCGCGCTCGCGGCGCGCTTTCCGGGGCTTCCCGTCTATCCGGTCGAGGCCGATTTCACCCACAAGGTCGATTTGCCGCGTGAGATCGCCGCGCTGCCCAAGCTCGGCTTCTTTCCCGGCTCGACGATCGGCAACATGGTCGCACGCACCGCGATCGACCTCTTGCGCGGCTGGCGCGCCACGCTCGGCGACGGGTCGCTGCTCTTGATCGGAATCGACCGGATCAAGGATGTCGCGACGCTCGAACTGGCCTATGACGATCCTGCGGGAGTCACCGCGGCGTTCAACATCAACCTGCTCGAACGCATCAATCGCGAGCTCGGCGGGTCGATCCCGGTCGATAATTTCATGCATCGGGCGAGCTGGAACGATGTGCACGCGCGGATCGAAATGCATCTCGTCGCCGCGTGCGACATGGCATTCGCGGTCGACGGACGCACCTATGCGATGGCGAAGGGCGAAACGATCCACAGCGAGAACAGCCATAAATACGGGCCGCGCGACGCAAACCTGCTGCTCCGCGCGGGCGGCTGGACCCCGGTGCGGACCTGGGACGATATCGACCCCGCCTTCGCGCTGATCCTGGCCGAAGCGACCGAGTTCCGCTCCGCCCCTTGACGCCATCGACCGATCACTTAGGGCAGCCATCCACTATCGTCATCCCGGCGAAGGCCGGGATCTCGCCGTTTCCGTAAAACGCATCGGTGAGATCCCGGCCTTCGCCGGGATGACGGACCGGGGCCTCTTTTTTTTTGGAGATTAGAGTCATGATCGTCGGCGTCATCGGGGCAGGGCAAATGGGCGCAGGCATCGCGCAGGTTTCGGCAGGTGCCGGTCACGACGTGCTGCTCGCCGATATCGACATCGCCCGCGCCGAAGCGGGGAAGGCCGGCATCGCCAAGGCGCTCGGCCGGCTGGTGGCGAAGGAAAAGATGACCGAGGCCGACGCCGACGCGCTGCTCGGGCGCATCACGCCGGTCGCCGACCATGCCGCCTTCGCTCCCGCCGATCTTGTCGTCGAGGCGGCGACCGAGCGCGAGGAGATCAAGCGCGCGATCTTCGCCAGCGTCGGCCAGCACCTTTCCGCGACCGCGATCCTCGCCAGCAACACCAGTTCGATCCCGATCACCCGCCTCGCGCAGGCGGCGCCCGATCCGGCACGCTTCATCGGCGTCCATTTCTTCAACCCGGTGCCGGTGATGGGCCTGATCGAGCTGATCCGCGGCCTCGCCACCAGCGACGAAACGCTCGCGGCGGTCGAGGCCTATGGCCGCGGCCTCGGCAAGGAGATCGTCCATGCGAACGACGCGCCGGGCTTCATCGTCAACCGCGTGCTGATGCCGCTGATCAACGAGGCGATCTTCGCGCTCGGCGAGGGCGTCGCGACGATGCAGGACATCGATACCGGCTGCCGCCTCGGCCTCAACCATCCGATGGGGCCGATCACCCTCGCCGACTTCATCGGCCTCGACACCTGCCTCGAGATCATCCGGGTGCTGCAATCGGGCACTGGCGACCCGAAATTCCGCCCCGCCCCGCTGCTCATCCAATATGTCGAGGCGGGCTGGGTCGGCAAGAAGGCTGGGCGCGGCTTCTACGACTGGACCGGACCCGAGCCGGTGCCGACGCGGTAAGGCGAAATCGCGGCGCCGCGCGATTTGGGCTGGACGCGTGCCGTCTCCTTGCACACCATGGCATAACGCGAGGGGCGCAACGGGAGATTCGCCATGTTTCGCAGTTTTGCCGCCAGCTTGACCCTTCTCGCTCTCGCCGCGCCGCTCCATGCTCAGGAAGGCGCTCCACGCGATTCGACGGTGAAGGATACCGCGAACAGCGTCGCCGAACCTTTCGACGGCAAGGAAGTGCCGCCCAAGCTGCAGGCGATCCAGGATGCGCCCTATTCGCTCGCCGGGCTCGGCAGATGCGCGGCGATCATTCGCGAGATCACCGAACTCGACGCCGTGCTCGGCCCCGACGTCAACGAGACGGTCGACAAGAGCCGGGCGCAGAAGCGCGAGGAGACCGCCGGCCGCGTCGCGGGCAGCGTCGCGGGATCGATCATTCCCTTTCGCGGGCTGATCGGCGAGGTCACCGGCGCCAATGCCGAACGCCGCCGCTATGCCGAGGCGGTCTATGCCGGAACAGTGCGGCGCGGCTTTTTGAAGGGCGTCGGGCTCGAACGCGGCTGCAAGGCCCCGGCGCGGCCCTGAACGGGGAGAGAGTGATGCAGGTAGCCGACGTTCGTCCCTTCACCATCGATGTGCCGCAGACGGCGCTCGACGACCTCGCGGCGCGGCTCGCGAACACGCGCTGGCCCGAGAAGGAGACGGTCGAGGACTGGGATCAGGGCGTTCCGCTCGCCTATGCGCAGGAACTCGCGGCATACTGGCAACGCGATTACGACTGGCGGAAGGTCGAGGCACGCCTCAATGCGCTGCCCAATTATCTCGCGGCGATCGACGGGCTCGACATCCATTTCCTCCATGTCCGCTCGCCCGATCCCGCGGCGCGGCCGCTTGTCCTGACCCACGGCTGGCCGGGGTCGGTGCTCGAATTCCTCGACGTGATCGGACCGCTGTCGGCCGACTATCATCTCGTGATCCCGTCGCTGCCGGGCTACGGCTTTTCGGGCAAGCCGACCGAAGCCAAATGGAACGTCGAGCATATCGCGGCGGCGTGGGATGCGCTGATGCGCGCGCTCGGCTATCCGCGCTATTTCGCGCAGGGCGGCGACTGGGGCAGCGCGGTGACGTGTGCGATCGGCATGAATCACGCCGACCATTGCGCGGGCATCCACGTCAACATGGTCGTCGGCGCGCCGCCACCCGATCTGATGGCCGACCTGACCGACGCCGAAAAAGCCTGCCTCGCCCGCTTCCAATGGTATCAGGCGAAGGACAGCGGCTATTCGACGCAACAGGCGACGCGGCCGCAGACCGTGGGTTACGGCCTTGCCGATTCGCCGGTCGGGCAGATGTGCTGGATCGTCGAGAAATTCCACGGCTGGACCGATTGCGGGCACGCGCCCGGCGGGCAGTCGATCGGCGGCCACCCCGAAAAATCATTGTCGCGCGATGCGATGCTCGACGATGTCAGCCTATATTGGCTGACCAACAGCGCGGCGTCGTCGGCGCGGCTCTATTGGCATAGCTTCCGCAGCTTCGCGGCGGGCGAAATCCACGTCCCGACCGGATGCAGCCTGTTTCCGAACGAAATCATGCGCCTGTCGCGCCGCTGGGCCGACCGGCGCTACAAAAACATCGTCCATTGGAACGAACTGCCCCGCGGCGGTCATTTCGCCGCCTGGGAGCAGCCTGATCTGTTCGTGGAAGAGGTGCGGACGGCGCTGGCGAAAATGACGCTATAGTGGCTTTGCAGGGGCAGTCGAGGCCGGAGCCGCGATAGCCGCGGCGGCTGGCGGCGGTACGGCCGGAGGAGCGATCCCCAGCATCAGCCCGGCGAGCGCCGCCGACATCAGGTTCGACAGGCTGCCCGCGAGCAGCGCCTTGAGACCGAGCTTGGCGATCATCGGCCGCTGGTTGGGCGCGAGGCCGCCCGTCACCGCCATCTGGATTGCGATCGAGCTGAAATTGGCGAAGCCGCAGAGGGCAAAGGTCGCGATCGCGATCGACACGGGCGACAGGCCCGCCTGCATCTTGCCGAGGTCGATGAAGGCGACGAATTCGTTGAGCACGATCTTGGTGCCGAACAATCCGCCGACCGCGCCACTTTCGTCCCACGGCACCCCCATCAGCCACATCACGGGGCGAAAGATCGTGCCGATGATCGCCTGGAACGACAGGTCGGGGTATCCGAACCAGCCGCCGATGCCGGCGAGCAGCCCGTTGGCGAGCGCGACGAGCGCGACGAAGGCGAGCACCATCGCGCCGACCGCGACCGCCAGCCGGACGCCGGTCTGCGCGCCCTGCGCCGCCGCCATGATGATGTTCGCGGGCTTTTCCTCGTCGTGGCTCGCCTCGGGCATGATCACGGGTTCGATGCCCAGATCCTTGGGGTCGTCGGGCATCATGATCTTCGCCATCAATATGCCGCCGGGCGCCGACATGAAGCTGGCGGCGAGCAGATAGGGCAGCAATTGCTCGCCGATCATGCTCGCATAGGCACCGAGGATCGTCCCCGCGACCCCGGCCATACCGACGGTCATCACCATGAAGAGCTGCGACGGCGTCAGGCTGGCGAGATAGGGGCGGATGACGAGCGGGCTTTCGCTCTGCCCGACGAAGATGTTCGCCGCGGCGCCCAGGCTTTCGACCTTGGTGATGCCGGTGATCTTCTGGATCGCGCCGCCGACCCATTTGATCACGAGCTGCATGATGCCGAGATAATAAAGGATCGAGATCATCGAGGCGAAGAAGATGATCACAGGCAGCGCCGCGATGGCGAAGCTGTGCCCGCCCATCTCGGGCCCGGCGAGCGGGCCGAAGATGAAGTCGGTCCCCGCCTTGGCATAGCCGAGCAGGTTCACGACCCCTTCGCTCAGGCAGCCGATGGTTTCATGACCTGTGGCGCGGAAGCCGTCGCGCCATGCGACACCATTCGGAAGATAGAAATAGGAGCAGCCCTGCGTGACGTGCCCAGCCGGGCGATACAGGGCAACGGCCGCAAAAAATACCTGCAGGCCAAAAGCTGCACCGACGACGCGAAGCCGGATCCACTTGCGGTTGGAAGAAAAGAGCACGGCAATCGCGAGCAATGCGACGATGCCGAGCAGACCGATCAGGCGTTCCATGAAAAAAGTGCGTCCCCCCGCAAGTTGGTCGGCCCTGTCTAGCGGCCTTTGGCGGCGGGGCAAGGGTGCGCGGCATGGCGTCAATCACTTCGTCATTCCCGCGAAAGCGGGAACCCAGTGCGGGATCAGTCGACGCACGCTCTGGGTTCCCGCTTTCGCGGGAATGACGAAAGTTGGAAAGGGCGCGCTCCCACCTCAAGGAGGATATTCGCAGCGGCTTCACAATCCAGCCAACCTCCATTGTCTCGCCGCGTGTCCGCGCCATTGTTTCCCGGTCTTTCCAGCGTCCGCAAAACCGACTATCGGGCGCCGATGGAAACTGGCTCTTCGCGCGTCATCGCGCCCTCGTTGCTGCTGTTCGCGATCCTCTATGGCGGCATGGTTCCGCTCGGCGGCTTTCTGGGCGCGAAGCAGGTCGCGCTGGGGCCGCTCGCGGTCGAGGCCGGGATTTTCCCCTTTCTGACGCTGATCGCGATATCGAGCGGCATCGCCGAACTGCACGGGCGCGTCGTGGCGGACCGGATGGTGCGGCTGGGCTTCATCCCGCTCGTCCTCGCGATCATCCTTGCCTTGTTCGTCCTTCAGCTTCCGACCGATGCCGGGATGTACGAGCCCGCGAAAGAGGCCTTTCCGATCATCGTCGGGCAAAGCTGGCGGATGATGGCGGCCGGGATCATCGCCTATGGCGTTTCAGTCAGCCTCAACGTCTGGATCTTCGCGCGGATGACCGCGAACAACGGCCGGCTGCTGCCGCTGCGCGGTTTCATCGCCGCGGCCTTGAGCCAGATCGTCGACACGCTGATCTTCATCACGATCAGCTTCTACGGCGTCCGTCCGATCGGCGACCTGATGCTCGGCCAGATGATCGCCAAGGTCGTGCTGTCGGCGGTGATGGTGCCGCTGCTCGTGATGGCGGTCGTCGCCATCGGCCGCAAACTCGACGCGAACAACGCTGGATGACGCCCGTGACAGATCCCTCCAAGATGCCCGACCTCCTCGCCAAGGCCGAAACGCTCGTCGAGGCGCTGCCCTATCTCCAGCGCTATGCGGGCGAGACCTTCGTCATCAAATATGGCGGCCACGCGATGGGCGACCCCGAGGCGCAGCGCGACTTCGCCGAGGATGTCGTGCTGCTGAAAGCGGTGGGGATAAACCCGGTGGTCGTTCATGGCGGCGGCCCGCAGATCGGCCGGATGCTCAAGCAACTCGGGATCGAATCGACCTTCGTCGGCGGACTTCGCGTCACCGATGCCGCGACCGCCGAGGTCGCCGAGATGGTGCTCGCGGGCAAGATCAACAAGGAGATCGTCGGCTGGATCGCCGGACTCGGCGGCCGCGCGGTCGGCATTTCGGGCAAGGACGCGAATCTGGTGCTCGCCGAAAAGGTGACCCGCAGCGAGCCCGACCCCAATTCGGGGATAGAGCGCCATGTCGATCTGGGCTTCGTCGGCGAGCCGGTCGCGGTCGATCCGACGATCCTCACCAATCTGGCGAATGACAATTTCATTCCGGTGGTGGCGCCGGTCGCGCTCGGCGCCGACGGGGCGACCTACAATATCAACGCCGACACGATGGCGGGGGCGATCGCGGGGGCGCTGGGGGCGAAACGCTTCTTTCTGCTGACCGACGTCGCGGGGGTGCTCGACAAGGCGGGATCGCTGCTCACCGACCTCGACCGCACGGCGATCGACGCGCTCAAGGCCGACGCGACGATCACCGGCGGCATGATTCCCAAGGTCGAAACCTGTGTCGCGGCGGTCGACGCCGGGGTCGAGGCGGCAGTCATCCTCGACGGGCGCATCCCGCACGCGATGCTGCTCGAAATTTTCACCGCACGGGGTGCGGGCACGCTGATTCATCGCTAGGGTGCGGGCCGTGACCGACGCTTCTCGCCGGAGAATTTGATGTATCTGATGTTTCTGCAAATCCTGTCGATCCTCCTCAATATCCTGTGGTGGATCATCATCGTGCAGGCGGTGATGTCGTGGTTGATCGCCTTCAACGTCATCAACACCCACAATGATTTCGTCGGCCAGCTCTGGTATGTGCTCGAGCGGATCACCGAGCCGCTCTATCGCCCGTTCCGGCGCATCATGCCCGATTTCGGCGGGCTCGACCTGACGCCGATGGTCGTGCTGATCCTGATCATCATCCTGCGCGGGCCGGTGATTTCCTATCTCTATACGCTCGGCGTCAATTCGGGAGCGATCTGAAATGACGGCTGACGTCATCGACGGCAAGGCGTTCGCGGCGGGGCTGCGCGCCCGCATCGCCGAGGCGGTCCCGGCATTCGAGGCCGCGACGGGCCGGGTTCCCGGTCTCGCCGTCGTCCTCGTCGGCGACGATGCGGCGAGCCAGGTTTATGTCGGCGCCAAGGGCAAGGCGACCGTCGCGGCGGGGATGAAGAGCTTCGAATATTGCCTGCCTGCCGATGCGGCGCAGGACGAACTGCTGGCGCTGGTCGCCCGGCTCAACGCTGACCCCGCGGTCGACGGCATCCTCGTCCAGCTGCCGCTCCCCAAGGGTTTTGACGAAAAGCGCGTGATCGCGGCGATCGACCCCGACAAGGATGTCGAC
>Ga0182739_1004978_pt1 | contig 10708 bp, 4 predicted proteins | sample eDN5th30CBELigBY_FD_128873 | JGI IMG/M metagenome (GOLD analysis project Ga0182739, IMG submission 128873) | Enriched backyard soil microbial communities from Emeryville, California, USA - eDNA 5th pass 30_C BE-Lig BY (version 2) (version 2) | ecosystem: Environmental > Terrestrial > Soil >...
ACGTCGTCGTGCTGGAGGCTGCCGATCGAGCGGGTGGCCTGGCGTCGTCCACCGTCGATGATGCCGGCTTCACGTGGGACCGAGGGGGTCACGTCGTGTTCAGCCACTACGGCGCCTTCGACGAGCTGCTCGCCGAGGTCCTCGGTGCCGAGGTGCACCACCACGACCGCTCGTCGTGGGTGCTCGCCGGTGACACGTGGGTCCCGTACCCGTTCCAGAACAACCTGCACCGACTGGCGCCCGAGGCGGCCGAGGCCTGCCTCGTGGGCCTCATCGAAGCGGGAGCCGGGGGCCGCCGCCCCGATCCCGGTTCGGACCTCGGGTCGTGGGCCGCGGCCACGTTCGGCGCAGGGGTGGTCGAGCACTTCTTCTCGCCGTACAACCAGAAGGTGTGGGCCAGCGCGCTCGAGGACCTGAGCTCGTCGTGGATCGCCGAGCGGGTGGCCGTGGTGGACTGGCGCGACGCCCTGCGCCGGACGCTTCGCGGCCGTGACGACGTCAACTGGGGACCGAACGACCAGTTCGCCTTCCCGGCTCGTGGCGGCACCGGGGAGATCTGGCGGCGCGCCGCCGAGCCGTTCGCCACCGCGATCCGCTACGGCGAGCGCGTCGAGCGCGTCGAGTCCGCCGACCACGTCGTCGTCACCGCCGGCGGCACCGAGGTCGGGTACCGGCACCTCATCTCCACCATGCCGCTGGACCGGCTGGTCGCGGTCGTGACGTCGCCGCCCGAGGATGTCGCGGCGGCGGCGGCCTCGCTCGTCCACACGAGCGTGCACGTCGTGGGCATGGGGTACGAGGCCCCTACGACCGACGACCGGTCGTGGCTCTACTTCGCCGACCCCGAGGTGCCCTTCTACCGGGCCACCAACTTCGGCAAGTACGCCGCCGCCAACCTGCCCGCTGCCGACGACCAGCGGTACTGCTCGTGGATGTGCGAGGTGTCGTCGTCGGAGGCCCGTCCCACCTCGTCGGACGGGCTGGTCGACGCCGTCGACGCCGCCCTGCGGAGGACCGGCGTCGTGGCCGGTGACCCGGTCGTGGCCACCCGGCACCTGGAGACCGTGCCGTACGCGTACCCGGTCCCGACGCGAGGACGCGACGCCGCGCTGGCCGTCGCCCTGCCCTGGCTCGATGCCCGCAGCATCTGGTCGCGGGGGCGGTTCGGGACCTGGCGCTACGAGGTCGGCAACATGGACCACGCCGTGAAGATGGGCATCGACGCCGCTCAGCGCGTGGCGACCGGGGCTCCCGAGGCGCTCGTGCCCCGGGAGCTGGTGGCATGAGCGACCCGGTCGAGCTGTCGGTGGTGCTGCCCGCGCACGACGAGGAGGCGGCGATCGAGGGGGTGATCCGCGACGTCGTCGCCACGGTCCGCTCCCTGGCGCCCGGCGCGTCGGAGGTGCTGGTGGTCGACGACGGCTCCACCGACGCCACGGGCCAGATCCTCGACCGCCTGGCCGCCGAGCTCGCGGAGGTGGAGGTCGTCCACCAGCGACCCAACTACGGCCACGGGCCGGCGCTGCTCACCGGGTTCGCCCGCGCTCGTGGCGCGTGGGTCGGCCACCTCGACACCGATGACCAGATCCCCGCCGACCAACTGGCGCAGCTCTGGACCCGGCGCGCCGGGGCGGATCTCGTGCTCGGGGTGCGGGTGGCCCGCGACGACCCGCGGCACCGGCTGGTCGTGACCAAGGTGCTGCGCTTCCTGGTGGGCCGCTTCGCCGGGCGACCGATCCGCGACGCCAACGTGCCGTGCAAGCTGATCTCGAGGGACCTGCTCGAGGAGGCGCTGCCTCTCCTGCCCGCGGACACGTTCGCCCCGTCGGTGGGGCTGGCGGTGGTGGCCGCGCGCCGGGGCCGGACCATCGTCGAGGTCCCGGTGGTCCACCAAGCCCGCCCCCACGGCGAGTCCAGCCTCAAGCCGCTGCGCCTGGTGTCGGCCCTGGTGACCTCGACCCGCCAGACCGCCGCCCTCGCCCGCTCGCTGCGCTGAGCGGTCCCTCCGCGCTCGGGCGGTGGGTGCGGTGCGGTGTCGGGCGCGGTCCGGTCAGCTGCCGGCGTCGTCGGGGGCGAACTCGCCGGCGGCGATGCGCTCGGCGTCGATGGCGGCGAGCGCCCGGTCGACCGCGGGGTGGTCGACCTCGTAGAGGACCTCGTCGCCGTGCCGCCACACGACCTCGATGCCGGGGAGGCCGCCCAGCGCGTCGATCGCCTCGGGCGTGCCCAGGGCGTGCTCCACGGTGCCGACGACGACGTAGTCCGGCCGGTAGGCGGCGAGGGTGCGGAGGGCCTGGACGGGCTCGGGGTCGGCGTAGAGGCGCTTCACCGCCGCGGTCCGCTCGTCGACCTCGTTGGCGTAGCCGCGCCGCTGCTGGGTCTCGTGGAACGCCCAGCCGATCACGGTCGGCAGGCCGGTGGCGACCGACACCCGGCCCACCCACGTGTAGCTGGGCCCCGCCGCCTCGACGATGGTCGCTCCGCCGGGCACGTGGGCGCGCATCCAGGCGATGAGGTCGTCGTCTTGGGTGACGTCGATGGGCGGGACCTCGTTGGCCTCCACCACCACCGGGCCGTGGTCGAGCCAGGCCCGGCCGTCGAGGGTGGCGGCCAGGGGCTGGAAGCGGGCATCGAGCCTCGGGCCGACCGCGGAGGGCCAGAACACCAGTCCGGGGATCACCAGGAGGGCGATGACGGCCATCGTGGACCGGCGGAACCGGGCACCCGGCACGGCGGTAGCGGCGGTGCCGGCGGCGCCCAGGGCGAGGAGCGACCACGAGGTCATCCCGAACTTGAAGACCGTGTTCTGCCGGCCGATGTCGTTCACGATGACGACCAGCTCGGGGAGGGCGGCCAGCCCGGCGCCAGCGGCGACGAGCGCCCACGCCAGGCCGCTGCCGAGGCGGCGGGCGCGCAGCTCGTGCGCAGCGAGGGCGAGCGAGCAGGCGACGAGCCCGGCGCACAGCACGGTGACCGGGCCGCCCGCGAGCGCGGCCAGGAGCCCGCCGCCGACGGCCATCGCCAGCACGCCCGAGCGCCCGGCTCGGCTCCGGAGCACGGGTGGCAGCCCGAGGTGGCGGCGGAGCTGGATCGTCCGGGTCACGAGGGCGACGGTCACGACGCCGAAGGCGATGCCGTACTGCAGGAGGAAGCTGCCGAAGGGCGTGTGGACCGGCGAGCCGGTGAAGCCCGAGTCGAACACCTGGCCCTTGGCGGCATAGGGGTGGCTCACCACGAGGGTCGTCAGGCCGATCACCCCGAGGTGGAGCGCGCCGCGCTTCCACCGCTCCCACCGCTGGGCGCCGGCTGTCGGATCGAGGAGGGTGCCGACGACGACGGCGCCCACGCTGAGGAGCGCCAGGGTCGGGAGGTCCCAGGTGTGGCTCACCCGGCACCAGGCGAGCGCCGCGCCGAGGCCGCCGGCGAGGCCGAGGGCAGCCCGGCGGTCGCCCGCCGCACGGGTGGCCACGTAGGCCGTCTCCAGGCCGATCACGGCGATGAGCAGCGGCGCCCACAGCAGGTGGGGGTGCGGATCGGCGAAGAGCACCGACCACCCGGGGAACTCGTTGATGTCGGTGGATCCGGCGTGGAGCCGGCTCACGCCCCACCAGTCGAACGCCGCCACCTCGCGTCCGCCCAGGGCGTCGCCGATGCGCTCCAGCTGCTGCTGGATGCTCGCCAGGTTGCCGACGACGAGGACGAGCACCGCCGCGAACAGGCCGGTGAGGGCAGCTCGCGGGCGGGCCGCCGACCGGCCCAGGCGGGCGAGCGCGGCGCCGACGGACCACGCCGAGGCCAACAGGAGGGAGGCGACGGTCGCGACGGCCAGGTTCAAGGCGACATCGGGTGAGATGCCGAGCAGCCGTGCCGGCGCGGCGATCGTGTACCAGGTGCCGTAGTAGTAGTTCATCGCCCCGCCGGAGAACCACGGATCGGGCGGCGGGAACGTGGACGTGCGGGCGATGGCGGTGAGGTAGGCCGCGGCCATGGGCTTCTCGCCACCGGTGGGGTGGAACCAGAGGTCCGGGTTGGCGGCGCGGAGCGCGAGGACGGCGAGGAACCCCGCCAGCGCGAGCGCCTCGACGCAGGCGATGGACCGCCAGTGGGAGCGGGCGAAGGCGACGACGTCGCGGTCGGGGTCGTCACGGTGGCGCCACCACGCGAGCCCGCCCGCCAGCACGCCGAGCACGGTGGCGGTCCCGATGCTCGTCCGCCCGAACGAGACGGCGCCGACCGCCACCGCGAACCACAGCGGCACGAGGACGGCCATCGGCCCGACCACCTTGCTCAAGCCCCACCCCCGGTCGGGGAGCGCCCGGAGGAGACGGGTCGACCACGGCAGCGCCGCCGCGGCCAGGACGGTCCACCACAGCCACCACCACAGCGCCGGCAGCGGCAGGCGATCGCCGAAGACCTGATCGAACGTCGGACCGGTCGCCGCCCGGTCCGCGTCCCGATCGAGGAGCAGGCCGTTGGCGCCGGCCTGCTTCAGCGGCACCGATTCGTCGGCCAGGGCGCGGTCGGGCTGGATGACGGCCAGCGCCCGCTCGACGCTGAAGCCGTCGGTCTTGCGCCAGATGTCCACGGGCGGGTGGTCGTAGACCCGGAAGCTCTCCTCGCTGCCGGAGTCGTCCGCGTCGATCCCGAAGAGCGACGGACCGCTGCGGAACGAGGCCACGTGCTCGAAGCCCAGGCTCCCGTCGCGAAGGGCGTCGTAGTACCGCAGCAGGGTCCCGTAGCGAGCCGGCACCTGCGGCACGGCCCCGGTGATCCGGTCGCTCGTCTCGACGACGTAGTCGATGTCGTCGAGCGCGGCGACGAGGGCGCGGGCGTCGTCGGGCGTGGTGAGCGCGAACGGGGCCAGCTTCTCGGTGGTGAGGCCGCGATCGGTGGCGCCGGGCCCGAGCGGCAGCCCGTCGTCCCACTCCTCGAACGACAGGACCGAACCGTCCGGGACCTGCGCAGCGACCCAGTCCGCGGCGGCCACCCGGGTGTTGGGGCGCCCGTACACGCCGTTGGTGAACGCCACGCCCCAGAGGACCGCCGCCACCGCGAGCACGACGCCGCCGACGCGCCAGGCCCCGCGCCGTCGGACCAGGCCCACCAGCCCGATGCCGGCGAACACGGCCACCACCGGCGCCGCCGGCAGCAGGTACCGCCACGTCGCCACGAACCGGGGGAGGAAGAGCGCGCCGACGACCAGGAGCCACCCAGCGAGGAGGGCCAGCACGGGCTCGACCCGCCAGGTGGTCCGGCGCCGGAGGGCGGCCAGTCCGGTGCTGGCCAGCAGGGTCATCGGGATGCCGAGGCCGTAGCGGAGGTAGCCGAGGAGCGGCTCGAGGACCGGGACGCGGTTCGCCCACTGCACGTTCGGCGGGAAGTCGGCGCCGTCTTGGAGCTCGGAGAGCCGGCGCAGCGTCTCGGTCCACCGAGGGTCCAGGCGCACCAACCCGTCGAAGGCGTAGGGCTGGAGCACGCGGAACGCGAGGAACGCCGCCCCGGCCGCGAGCGGGCTGGCCGACCGCCAGGCGCGCACGGGCGGCCTCGCCCCCGGGTCGTCGGGCTCCCGCCAGGCCGCGACGATGGCGGGGGCCCGGGCGATCGCCGCGCCGCAGGCCACCACCAGGAGCACCGAGAGGCCCGACACCTTGCTCGCCCCCGCCCACCCGGCCGCCGCCGCGCCCAGTGCGAGCACGGCTCGGCCGCGTCCCTTGGCCACGTGCACCGCCGCCACGAGGGCGGCCGCGGTGGCGAGGGTGAGCATCGGGTCGGTCACGTAGAAGTGCGCGTACTGGATGGCGGTCGCGCAGCAGGCGTACGCGAGCGCACCCGCCAGCCCGACCCACCGGCCCCGGACGGCCCGTCCCAGCTCGAACACCAAGGCGATCGTGAAGACGTCGACCAGCGCGGACACGGCCCGTCCCACGTACAGCGACTCGTACCCGGCGTCGAACGTCGGGTTCCCCTCGTCGTCGAGGAGGGGAACCCCGAGCCGGTCGAGCGTCCCCACCACGGCGCGGGCGGGCTGGGCCCCCGTCTCGGCTCCGTCGTGCAGCCACGCCGAGACGCCCTTCACGGCGAAGACCGGTGCGGTCCCGTAGACGACGTCGTCGCCGTGGTTGGCCGGGTTCAGGGCGGAGCGGCCGGTGTCGAAGTACCCGGCCGGACCGTCGGGGGCCGAGATGTCGGCGTTCACGAGGGTGAGGAACCGCTCGTCGGGGTTGAGGTGGTTGCCGCCGTCCCAGCCGACGCCGACGAACCGCATCGCCGTTCCGGCGAGGAGGATGAGGCCGAGCAGCCCGATGGTGAGCCGGCGCGACGGCTCCGCGCTCACCGGCTGCCATCCGGCCGGTGCGCGGCAGCGACGATCGACACGAACCGTCGAGTCCCGGGCGGCACCCATCCGTTGGCGAGATCGTCACGGTCCACCCGGCGCCGGAGGACCTGGGCGAGGCGCAAGCCGAGCGAGGGCCGCTCGTCTGCTCTGGCTGCCGCCGCCGCCGGACCCGCCGACCGGTAGCGCCCCAGGTCCCGCTCCCACGTGAGCGGGACCAGCCCAGCCCGGGAGATGCGCAGGGCCACGCCGTACACGAGCAGGTGGGTGAAGGGCAGGCAGCGGTGGGTCTGCTCCTCGACCTCGTCGACGACGAAGCCGGCGGCACGGAGCGACCGGAGGAGCTCGTCGGGTCGGTACAGCCGCTGGTGGTCGGTCCAGGCGCCGGCGAGGATGCCGCGGCGGATCAGCGGGAGCCCGATCCAGGCGAGCAGCCGGTTCGGCGGGTCCCAGGCGGCGGGGAAGTCAGCGTGGGGCACCGACACGAGGAGCCGGCCCCCCGGCCGCAGCACGCGGTGCAGCTCCGCCAGGGCGGCGGCGTCGTCCGCAACGTGCTCGAGCACCTCGCTGCAGAGCACCACGTCGAACACCTCGTCGGCATGGGGGAGCGCCGCCAGGTCCGCGGCGGTGACCGGCGCGTCCACGCCCGAGCGGCGGCCGTCGACGTGGCGCTGGAGATCGACGTCGGTGCCGATGGCGACGGCGTCGGGCAGGGCCTGGCCGAGCAGGTGCAGCGCCGTGCCCAGGCCGGAGCCGGCATCGAGCACCCGGGCACCGGGCGTGCGGGCGACCCGCTCGAGCAGCCAGCGCGTGCGGCGTCGGTAGGCCGGGTCCAGATCGGTCGCCACCAGGCGGGCCACGGTCCCGCCGGGCCCAGCCGACGGCACGGCCGGTTCGGGCCGCAGCGGCAGGCCGGCGGTGTGCTCGGCGATCACCTCGTCCATGAGGGCGCGGTACCGGAGGATCCCGTCGGCCGGGGGGAACAAGGACGGCACCGCGGCCAGCGCGCCGGCGAAGCGGCCCGGATCGAGCAGCACCTCGGTGATGCCCGCAGCGAGGGCGTCGGGGTCCTCGGGCGGCACGAGCAGGCCGGCGCCCGTGCGGCCCACGATCGACCGAGCGCCGACGATGTCCGAGGCCACGACCGGCGTCCCGCACAGCATCGCCTCGATCTGGACGCTGGCGTGGCAGTCGGACCGCGAGGGCAGGACGAACACGTCGGCCATGGCGTAGAACGCGGCGAGCCGCCGCTGGTCCAGGATCAGGCCCAGCTCGATCAGCGCCGGGCCCAAGGGGTCGGCCAGGGGCTGGCACCGCTCGCGGAAGCCCTCGTAGGTCACCGACGTCTCGCCGGCGAAGACGAAGGCGACGTCCGGCCGGGCCGCGAGCACCTTGGGCGCGGCACGCAGCAGGACGTCGAACCCCTTCTCCTCCACCCAGCGGCCGGCGAACGCGACCACCGGGCGGTCACCGAGGCCGAGCTCCGACCGCAGCTCGTCGGTGGCCCCGGGCTCGGGCGGGTCGAACACCACCGGCGGATCGATGGCCAAGGCACGGGTCCCGGCGACGGCCGGTGAGGCGTGGGCGGCGTAGTCGTCGTTGTGGGTGACGACCCGGGCGGCCTGCTGGAACGTCCGGCGGAGGGTCGCCCGCATCAGCCGCTGGACGAGCTGCTCCGCCGGGGTGTCGGGCATGACGACGTCGCCTTGGTGGGTGACGACCAGCGGCACGCGGTGCCGCCGGCACGTCGCCGCGACGAGCTCGGCTTCGGCCATCGGGCTGTGCAGGTGCACCACGTCGTGGTGGGGCACGAGCCGGTGGAGCACGAGCGGCAAGGCCGGCATCAGCAGCGTTCGGCTGAGGCGGCCAGCGGTGGGGACCCGCACGATGGCCACGCCGTTGCGCTCGTCGCGCCGGGACGTCTGCGGATCGTGGTGGCTGCACACGACGGTGACGTCGCAGCCGTCGGCGGCCAGGCCTTCCGCGATGCGCCGAGCGAACACGGTGAGCCCCGTCCAATGCGGGTCGTAGAAGGTCAAGACCGTCAAGACCCGCGGCATCGTCCGATGGTACGGGATGCCCGCCTTCCTAAGCTGCGGAGGTGTCGGGGCTGACGGTGCTCTTCCTCCTGGTGTGCGCCGCCGCCGGCTTCGGGATCACCGGCCTCACCCGGTTGCCGATCCGGTTCGAGGAGCGCGTGGCCGTCGCCGGTCCGCTCGGCGCGCTGGCGGTGGGCCTGGGCGGGTGGGGCTGGTCGGTGGCGATCGGGTTCGACCGGACGTCGCTCGGCCTCGCCGTGGTCACGGCCACGCTGGTCAGCCTGCCGGGGTGGACGCGGATCGCGCCCGGGCTCGGCGACGAGGCCCGCGGCGCGTGGCGGCGCGTCCGGCTTCCCTGGCGGGACGGCGAGAGCCTCCGGCCGCTCGTCCTGCTGCTCGTGGTGGCTTGGCCGGTCACCATCCGGATCTTCGCGCTCGCCTGGATGGCGAGCGGTCAGGGCGGCCTCGACGTCGGCCACCTCGCCACCTACGCGGACGGCAGCGCCCACCTGGCGTACGCCGGGCGGTTCGTCAGCGGCGGCGAGGTGCCGATCGCCTCGCCGATCGCGGCGGGAGAGCCGGCGCGCTACCACCTGCTGGCCGACCTGTTCGCGGCGCAGGCGTCGCTGCTCGGCGTCAGCTTGACCTCGGCCCTGGCCGTCACGAGCGGGTTCTTGGCCTTGTTCTTCCCGGCCATCGCCTACTGCTGCGGCGTGCGCCTCGTCGCCAACCGGTGGGCGGCGCTCGTCGGCGTGGTCGTGTTCTGCGCCGGCCGGACGCTCGGGTTCGTCCACCTGTTCGGCGACATCGGCGATCACGGCTGGGGGATCCTCTGGCAGCTCCCGCGCGACTACTCCCGCGACCCCGCATCGCTGCTGTGGATGGACAACCCGTCGCTGTCGTACCTCCACGCGCAGCGCAACGGCCTGTTCGGGCTCCCGCTGGGCCTCGTCGCCGTGACGCTGCTGCGCTGCGGCGTCGAGGAGCGCCGCGCCGCCGCGTTCACCGCGGCCGGCGTGCTGGTGGGCGCGGTGCCCCTGGCCAACGGGTTCGCCTTCGTCGTCCCGATGGCCATCGCCTCGGCGTGGGCGGTGATGGACCGCCACCGGCCCTGGTGGCGGTTCTTCCTTCCCGCACTCGTCCTCGGGCTCCCGGCGGCGTGGTGGCTCCAGCCGGCGGAGTCGTCGGTGCGCTGGTTCCCGGGGTGGATGGCCGACGACGGGGTGGGGGGCTGGCTGGTGTTCTGGGCGCGCAACGCCGGCCCGTTCCTCGTCTTGCTGGTGGTGGCGTGCGCGTGGCGGGGAACGGTGCCCCGGCGCACGGTGCGCGCCTTCTTGCCGCTGTGGCTGCTGTGGATCGTGCCGAACCTCGTGGCCTTCCACCCGTGGGAGTGGAACAACACCAAGTACTTCGCGTACTGGCAGCTGATCGGATCGTTCCTCGTCGGTGCCGTGCTCGTCCGGCTGGTGCGCGAGGGGATCGCCGGCCGTGTCGCCGCGGGGGTGGTGGTCGCCGTCGTGGTGGTGGTCGCCCTCACCGCGTCGGGTGTCGCCGACCTGTCTCGGGCGATGGACCGGTCGGCGACGCGCATCCCGTGGGCCTCGGCCGACGCGCTCGAGGTGGCAGCCTGGCTCCGGGACTCGACCGATCCCGGGGTCGTGGTGGCGGCGGCGCCCGCCATCGACGAGCCGGTGGTGGCGCTGTCGGGACGTCGGTTCGTGTCCGGGTTCCCCGGCTGGACGTTCGACCTCGGCGTCCCCGACTGGGCGGCTCGTTCGGACGACGAGCAGGCGATCCTCCGGGGTGGCGCCGACGGGTTGGCCGCGGCGCGCCGGCGCGGTGTCGACCTGGTCGTCATCGGTCCCATCGAGCGGGGCCCGTCGTTCCAGGCCGACGAGGCATGGTGGGCAGCCAACGCCTCGCTCGTCCACCGCTTCGGCGACTGGTCGGTCTACGCGGTGCCCCGATGAGCGTGCCGGCCCGGGCGGGGGCGAGGGCCGGGTTCGTCGTCGTCGCCGCTGCATCGGCGGCGTACGCGTTCGACCAGGTTCGCCACCGAGCGTTCGCGGCGTCGACGTGGGACATCACCCTGGCGTGGGGGGTCGGCGTCGGCTGCCTCGTGGGCCTCGCCGCCGTCGGACGGGGCCGCGCCGAGGAGGGCGGCGACCGGCGGGGTCTGATCGCTCGCGGCCGGCACTGGCGGCCGACGCCGTACGAGGCTGCTGGCCTGTCGATCCTGGCCGTCGCCTCGGTCGCCCGGCTGGCCGTGCTGGGCCGGTTCCCGACGGTGATCGACGGCGACGAGGGCGTCTTCTCGAGCCAGGCGGTGCTGGCT
>Ga0182739_1004981_pt1 | contig 10704 bp, 7 predicted proteins | sample eDN5th30CBELigBY_FD_128873 | JGI IMG/M metagenome (GOLD analysis project Ga0182739, IMG submission 128873) | Enriched backyard soil microbial communities from Emeryville, California, USA - eDNA 5th pass 30_C BE-Lig BY (version 2) (version 2) | ecosystem: Environmental > Terrestrial > Soil >...
CTGTCCCCCCTCCGCCAGAAACTCCAGAACGGTGGCGCGGACCTGCTGTGTCGCAGCATTCGCAGCCCCCTGCTGAGCCTGCTGGCCGAGTCCCCCCTGACCAGTGGTGGTGGCCATCATGCGGGGAGGATTCAAAGCGCCCTGAATGGCATTGTTCAGAAAAGCAGCCAGATCTTCCGCGCCGGCACTCTTCAGCGGAAAGATCCGCATCCGGTTGGTGGCGGCGGCCTGCTCGTTGTCCAGCCCGCGAATAAACTCAGCAATTTCCGACATGTCTCGGGGCTGGGCCTGAACCACGATACTGTTGGTGCGGGCATCCGCTGCCACTTTGAGCCGTGTTCCCAGGCCAACGGGCGGCTGCGTGTAAAACGCTGTCAACATTTCTACGACAGACGGAGCAACGGCATGCTTCAGGCGGAACACCTGAACTTCATGCGTGGGATCGACTGCCTGATCGAGTTCGTCCGCCAGTTGCAGCACCGCCTCCATCGCATTCGACGGAGCCAGAATCAGCACGGCATTCGGAGTGACGACCGGCATGACACGAACCGACGCCTGGCTTTGCTGGGCGTTGTTCGTTCGCAGTTCGGTCATTCGGGTGTAGACATCGTTCAGCAACTGCGACATGGACTGCGAATCGACATATCGCAGACGCAGGAGATGCACTTCCGGCAGGCTTCCCATGGCCATCTGTTCGATGGCGCGGATCACCTGCATGACCGCTTCCACATCTTTTTCATTTCCCCGCAGGATCAGCAGATCCAGATCGTTCAGGGCTTCAATCGCCACGTCCCCTTTGAGGTTTCCCAGCAATGCAGGCAGCCCGCCACTGGCAGCATTTGCACTGGGCGGTGTCTTTTCCGTCGCGGAAGGGGCAGCGTCCGTTGCACCGGGCTGGGCGGAATCGGCCGGCTTCTCCAGCAGCGGGGTGGCTGCCGGACGGGAGTCTTCACGGGACTGTGCAATCAATTGCAGCGGCTGCACCAACTGGCGCCCCGTCGCAGCGGTGGTCCCATTTCCTGCCATCAACCGGGGCAGGGCGTGTGCTCCCAATGGATTGACGTCGACCTTGCTGATCAGTTGCTTCAGTCCGTGCAGGACCGATTCTTCCGCAGTCAGAATCAGTTCATTCTTTTCTGTATCGATCTCCAGAACGAACAGCGGCTGACCGGCGGCCTTGGCTTCTTCGTCGAAATGATCCACGATGAAGGCCGGAAGTTGATGCGGGCCGGAGTTTTCCAGCCGTGACCGCTGCTTGAAGGTCACGTGCATCTGTTTGGCGATCTCCAGCGCCGGACGGTTCACCGGTTGAATGGTCACCGTTGTGATGGCGGGCGGAGCAGGCGTTTCGTGGTTGACCCGCTGAATCTTTCCCGGAGCAGCGTCCGCTGGCGATGCGGGTGGGGAGGACATATCGATGGGAGCCGCACCGGGAACCGCAACTGCGGGCGCGGTGTCCTCGCTCACCTGATGCCGCTCGTATTCAGGTTGCCGGCGTTTCACCGAAATGACTTCCAGGACGTCATCCTTTTCAAGGAGACGATATCCCGCTTTCTCCAGATCCCGGTTCAGAATCCGGACAGCTTCTTCGCGTGAATGACGGGCCAGGTCGGCACGGGTGAACTTTCCTGGTGGCGTTTCCGGCATGACCAGTGCCGAGTTTGTTTCTTCCGCGACTTTTTGCAGCACTTCCGACCACGGTTTCCGAAGGAAGTTCAATCGGCAGTCGGCCGCCACGTATCGCATGGAGCGAGGCACCTGCGCGGACGCCTCCTGCGCGGCAGACTCGACTGGCTCCGCTGCGAGAACAGGGCGATCCAGAGGCAAGACCATCGGGACCATCGCGACGAAGGCCATCAGGCGGCTGACTTTCATCCACCGGATGCGTGACATGGGGACCCACACTTTCGCTGCTTTTGGGGGAAGTTCCGCACAGTTTCATGAACCACAATCACTCACGCTCGACGAATAATTCCTTTCGTCGAAATGTCGATCAGCACCGGGGAGAGCCCCTCAGGCAGGGAACAGAATTCCCTGTCACCGATCAACGGGGCGCTACATTTGTCGCTTTCCTGCCAATTTGACTAGGTGAGTCGGACGATTCCCCCCTCGTTGCAGCAAAATTGGACGAATTCGCACGTCCCAATGGCGATTTCTGCCGAACCGGAGACCTGTCTTTGAACAGAAGCATGCTCCGGGCCGAATCTCACAGCAGGAGGCCGCATTTTCACCAACGAGAACTTCCCGCTGCACCGTCCTGCTGCGCTGTCACTTTCCCAGCGTGGGGTCGGTCGAACGGTCTCTCGCCCGGCCACGGAAAGCGTTTTGCAGTCACGTCTGCCTGATTTCAAGCTCCGACAAAGCCGTCAGGATGCACCGGGACTTCTATTCCAGCACCCGCAGCGTGTCCGCAAAATCCATCGGCAACGGAGCGGAAAACTCCATCCACAACTGGCTGATCGGATGGGCAAAGCATAGCTGCAAGGCATGCAGGGCGTGACGGCGGATCGGCAGGCCCGTTTCGATGGGGGTCTCCGCCTCTTCCTGACTCTGGTGAAACGGCTTAAACCGGCCGTTCGTCTCGTAGAACTCATCTCCGACAAGAGGATGACCCAGTGCTGCGAAATGGACCCGGATCTGATGATTGCGGCCTGTTCGCGGAGTGGCCTGGACCAGCGTATGCCGGGCGAATCGCTGCACGACCTTGAAGTGCGTCCGCGCCGGTTTCCGGTCGATGGCATCCGCCCGACAGGACATCAGGACATGCCTGCCCGTGCGGGCTCGACCGATGGCCCAGGTGATGGCCCCGGAATCCGCCTGGACGCAGCCTTCCACCAGTGCCAGATAGGTTTTGGCAATCCGCGAGGCTTCAAAACCTGCGGAAAGAACCGCATGGGCATGATGATTCTGTGAGACCACGATCGCCCCGCTGGTCTGTCGGTCCAGCCGATGCACGATTCCCGGTCGGAGTAAACCCCGCCAGCGGGTCCGCTGATCCAGATAATGCTGCAACCCGTTCGCCAGCGTCTGAAGTTGTGTCTCTCCCACCGGATGCACGATCAGTCCGGCCGGCTTGTTCACAACCATCAGCCAGGCATCTTCGAAGAGAACCGGAATTTCCATTGGGACCGGTTCCAGCAACTTGTCCGGCGGCTCCAGCAATTGCACCCGGACTTGCTGACCGGCAAAAACCCGGTCCGACGGTTCCGCCCGTACTTCGTTAATGCGAACCCCTCCCGTGCGGACAATCCGCTGCATGCGCCAGGAGTTGTAGTTCCGCAGGTGTTTGATCAGGAATGAGTCGATGCGGACCCCGTTGAGTTCGGATTCGACGGTGAATTCAAACGTGGGGGGCATGGGGGCGATTACCGCGAAAAGCAGAGACGTGGAATTTGGACTTCGCAGACTGTCAGGGCAGAGAGCCGTTCGAATGGAAAATCCGGAAGTCGCAACATCATATCCCATTTCAACGGAAAGGGCGAAACTGCCTTGCGAAACAAACCGGAGGGTGATACCGGAGGGTGATACGGGGAAAGGCAACTTCTTGGCAACAATTTCCCAAAATATGGAGTTTCAGTCTCGCCACGCCCCACAACCGGCGATATATTTCTCATTACGGTCACACAGCATCGAAATTGCATATTTCGAAATGCTGTTCAAGGGAAGTAAGAAGGTCTCATTAACTTCGCCCGGACCGCCAGGGCTGCCAAATTCGGATCGCGCTGCGTTTTCGGAGAGGCGGCAAGCAGAATCAGTTGGGAAGAATTCAGTTGCGGACCACGTTCGAGAGGCTCTTTCAGCCCCTCTCGCCGATTTTCAGATTGCTTTGCGCTTCGCTCTTTTCTGTCGGTTCGGCAGTTAAAGACGCTTCGGTTCCGCATGCAATTCGTTTTTTGCGTTGTCCGACTTTCCTGTTTTCGGTTGCTCCCGCAAAAAACCGACTCCGCCATCCCATCGTTTTCCCGTCTCTTCGGGGGGGATTCAAGCAAGTTGGGAATTGCTCTCATTGTCAGTCGCCTCTCAGTCTTCGTGCCAAGAGCTGTGAAGCGAGCGACCACGGGGGACGTTTCGTGATGGCGCCCCCCACATCCAAGCCCTGGCAGGGCACTCGACAAACTTTTGTCCCCGATGTCCGAGAGAGGAAATCCATTTTCCGCCTCGCTACTCATGCGGACAAGACAGGTGATTCCCGAAGCAGTTTCTCAAATGCGGCTTCATCCACACGCGACGAAGCATGCTGCGAACGCTCCCCGTTCAAGAGACCTACTGCAGGGAAACTGAAGAGAACAGGTTGTTCCAGCACAGTGAATTTGACCACAACCTCCAGGCCATTCCCATTTCGCCTCCGCGGCGATTGGCGAATTGCCCTGACAGGGGGTCGACATGGAAATATTCGTTCAATTCGAAGCGAAGCAGATTTTGCGAAGATTTGATCGTAGAAGGGCGACTGTTTGTCGCCGTTGAAACCATCGAGCTCCGGTAATTCGCCGGGACTTATGGGCATGGCCGGTTCTGTTCGGGAAACGGTCATGTGACGAGCAGAGAGGACGCATCCGTACTGGATTTCGCCTCAACCACCACACGATGCCGAAGAGTGATCTTGCGCCGGCGAACCACGGGATTGTGCTGTTTCAACTCGAAACCGTCATATTCCCAGCGGAATCGCAGGCTGTCGAATTCAGTCACGTCAGTTTTGTGGCCCACTGCTCTCGATGCTTTCCGGACATCCTTTTGTGTTGAAAGGGTGCAGGAAGGCGAGGTACATTTTTTAGGATTGCAGCAATGCCACAGGGTAAGATTAAAAAACTGACGGACAAAGGCTTTGGCTTCATCGAAGGCGATCGGGGCGACCTGTTCTTCCACCACTCCTCGGTGAAGGGCACCAGCTACGACAACCTGTATGAAGGCCAGACGGTCGAATACACCATCGGCCAGGGGAAAAAAGGCCCCTGCGCCAACGACGTGCAGGTCGTGAACTAAGTGGTTTCACCACTCTGCCCTGACAGGGCGCCAGCCTGCGATTGCGGGCTGTCCGCAGACCAGCCATGAAAATGGTCTTGCTGCAAACCTTTTCGGAATGAATGATGGTTGAGCCGTATCGGCCCGCCCTGCGGCTCAACCCATTCGCCGAGATCAGTGCTTCCAACCGCTCAAACCGCGACCGGCTTTTCCTTCAAAAGCCGGTTGGTCAGCGACTGGATGAGGCCGCCTGATCTGGTAAAATCGAAGCAGTGTGACAAAAGGCCCCGGTCGATACTGTTGACGCGACAGGCGGAAACGCCACTGATCGCCAGACCGACAGGTCCGTTCGTGAGCAAAGACATGTTGTCGATGCCGCATTCTTATTCCAGTTTTAAGGAGACAAAACATCAGACGGCCGCAACCGGTTGCCCGTACCCAGTCAAATTTGCCCCGCATGAATGATCGCATTCGTATCACCCCCATTCGCGTGGTGAATGCGGACGGCGAAATGCTTGGGGAAATGGAGACTCCTGTCGCCTTGCAGATGGCGATTGACGCCGGTCTGGATCTTGTGGAAGTCAGTCCTGACTCCAAGCCTCCAGTTTGCCGGATTATGGACTTTGGAAAAGCCCAATACGAAAAACAGCGTAAGTCCGTCGGACCCAAGCAGCACAAAAGCCAGCTCAAACAGATTCGTCTGGGAGCCAAGACCGGTCAGCATGACATTCAGGTCAAGGTCGACAAGGCCCGTGAATTTCTGTCCCGCAAGGACAAAGTGAAGGTGAACGTCGTCTTTCGTGGACGCGAAAACGCGCATCACGACCGGGGACGCGATCTCCTTCAGGAGATTATCAATATGCTCGCGGACGTCGCCACGGTCGAGCAGCCGCCTCGCATGGAAAGTGGACGGGCCATGTCCATGTTACTGATGCCCAGCACAACCAAGCCGTCCAGCGCTGCTGGAACATAACGGGCAGGCTGCAATACGTCTTGAACAGGGGTGGTCATGCATTGCCTGACGCACTCTCATGCTCAAGGCATGCCTGACGCCTCACAAACGTCAGGCACGCTGGACCTGTCGTTTGCAAAGGTCGACGCAAACCAGTCGTGCCGGGAATTCGCCTGAGAAATTCCCGGCACTGCTGGAGTCAGCGACGACCGGAGAGGGCTCGGCGACTTCGCTTGGAGAAGAAACCCGAGGAACAGCCACACTGCCGGCATCGTCATGGGAATTCTCGTGGTCCGTCGCAGCTCAAGAGTCGGTTCGAAAAACGTAAAGCGAACGACAACGAAGCGGAATTTTTAAGAGACTGACCCGAAGACCAGGTTGCGGAGCAGCACTGGGCGGGATGATCGGTTTGCTGGGCACGATGACAGGCATCATGATGAGCTGACAACGGACTCAAACTGATCAGAAGCGAGGGCGGATTTTACGCTGGGCGCTTGCGTTTGCCGTCCTTATTGCATCATTTCTCATCGCTCTGTTTCTGGTTCCGGTCGCTGACCGTGCCTGGGTTTGGGCTGCTGATACCATTCTGCTTCCCATCCTGATGCGCGTGGACAACTCTTTCATGACGAGATGAAAGAGCGTGCCGCCCCGTCCGCTGAGTTGGTATTTTCGACAAAACTCAGCGAGTCAGCCGGATGTCGACGCTGTTGCGATGGGCGGTCAGACCTTCCTTGTCCGCCATCATCCGGACCAGATCCGCATCAGCAGCCAAAGCGGCCTTGTTGTAGCTGATGATGGACGAGCGTTTCAGGAAGTCATTGGTACACAGGCCATTGGCAAAACGGGCGGTTCCCCCTGTCGGCAAGACATGACTCGGTCCCGCGACATAATCCCCCAGGGCGACCGGCGTATCGTGCCCCAGGAAGATGGCCCCTGCATTCTGAACCAGTTCTAAAACCTGCTCCGGATCTTTCGTGGAGATGTGCAGATGTTCGGTCGCCATCTGATCCGCCAGTTCCGCAGCTTCTTCCCGGCTGCGGGCGAGAATCAGGGCGCTGTACTCCTCCAGGCTGACTTTCGCCAGATCGCCGCGAGTCAACCGGCTGAGTTGAGCATCCAGTTCCTGTTGGACCGCTTCGATCAGCGGAGCATGCCAGGTGATCAGCACAGCGGACCCCGGGCTGTGTTCCGCCTGCGAAATGAGGTCGCTGGCGACATACGCGGGATTGGCAGTTTCGTCAGCGAGCACGACCACTTCACTCGGCCCGGCAATGCTGTCGATATCGACTTCGCCAAAGACGTATTTCTTGGCCAGGGCGACAAACAGGTTGCCCGGCCCGACAATTTTATCCACGCGCGGGATGCCTTCGACCCCATACGCCAGCGCTGCCACCGCCTGGGCTCCGCCAACACGGTACACTTCACGGATTCCCAGTTCGTGGCAGGTCGCCAGCAGATCGACGTTGTAGGCCCCGAATTCCGTGGGAGGAACGACGATGGCGATTTCCTTCACTCCGGCAGCCTGTGCCGGCACCGCCGTCATCAGGACGGTGGAAGGATAAGCAGCAGCCCCTCCCGGAACGCAGATGCCGATTCGCCGTAACGGCAGATAACGCTGACGCAACTCGATCCGGGCCTCGTCGACCTGTCTCTGAACAACGACGTCCTGAGTGAGGATGGCCTGCTGAAACTCCAGAATATTGGCACGGATCTGCCGGATGACGGCGAGAAACCGGGCATCTGCCTGGGCGTGTGCTGCTTCCAGTTCTTCCGGGCCGACCCGCAGCGTTTCCGGAGAAAGTTCTTTGTGATCCAGCTTGCGCGTATATTCCAACAGCGCGGACCGGCCCTGTGTGCGAACGTCTTCGCAAATTTTCTCGACCACTTGCTGTGGGGTCAGTGGTTCACCAAAGAGCGCGACGGTCCGTTCCCGGCCGGCGGCGGAAACGATATTGCCCTGCGGGCTTAAGCGGGTACGCAGGTCCGCGAATAATTGCGAGGCATTCCCCTCCGCACAATTGATCACTCGAATCTTCAACGACATGCCGTAACGTCCCGGTGCTTCTGGTCTCCGCATCGCCAGTCGTGGCCTGTCTCTTCATCTGGAGTGGAGAAACATCAGTCACGTCGACGAGCCGCTCATTCTCATTCAACGCGGACTGTAACAGGAATTCAGGAAAGACGCGAAAGAGGCCGGATGCTCAAAGCAGTTGATTGTATGGCGAAAGGGGGCTCTCCGGCTGCTTCTTTCAGCCTTCCTTCCCCCCTTTTTTCTGTTCCCCTGCTTCAACCCGCACCGGCCAGCGTCAGCCGCTCGAGGAATCCCTGAAGCTGTTTCGACCGCGTCGGGTGTTGGAGCTTGCGGACCGCTTTGGCTTCGATCTGACGAACCCGTTCGCGAGTGACTTTGAAGATTCGTCCGACTTCTTCCAGGGTATACGTGTATCCGTCCCCCAGTCCGTACCGGAGCTTGATGATCTCCCGTTCACGATAAGTCAAGGTCTTGAGAACCTGATCGATCTTGTCTTTGAGCATTTCCTGAGCAGCCTGGCTGACCGGGTTATACTCGCTGGTGTCTTCGATGAAATCTCCGAAGAGGCTGTCGTCGTTTTCGCCCACCGGCTTGTCGAGGCTGACGGGAGTGCGAGACATTTTCAGGACACGAGCCGCTTCTTCCAGGCTGAGTTCGGCGGCAGCGGCGACTTCATCCACCGTCGGCTCGCGTCCCAGCTCCTGAACCAGTTGCTTGCTGATCCGCCTGAGCCGGGACATGGTTTCAATCATGTGGACCGGAATACGAATTGTACGGGCCTGATCCGCAATGGCGCGGGTGATGGCCTGGCGAATCCACCATGTGGCATAAGTCGAGAACTTGTAACCCCGCCGATATTCATATTTATCGACTGCCCGCATCAGTCCGGTGTTTCCTTCCTGGATCAGGTCCAGAAAGCTCATTCCACGGTTACGGTACTTTTTGGCGATGGAAACCACCAGACGCAAGTTGCCAGCGGAGAGATCGCGCATGGCCTGATCATAGGCAGCATAACGGTCGTGGATTTCCGCCACACGGGCCGCCATGGTCTCCGGTGTTTCCAGTGTCAGGTTGATCAGGTCACGCAGTTCCTGTTCGAAATTGGCCCGCCGATCTTTCTGCAGACGATCATGACGAAGGACTTCAATCTCCCGCTGGAGATCGTTCATTCTGCGGGAAATCTGTTCGAGCCGTTTGATCAGAGACTCCAGGCGGACGGTCCGCAAGCTCATTTCTTCCAGCAGAGTCGCCACTTTCCGACGACGCTGTTCGATGCGGGTCCGTTTCTCCCGGACGCATTCCAGCGACTCGGTTCCCGTGTGCAGGCTGGCATAGTCGAGCTGGTTCTGATCGAGCATTTGGCGGACCGTATGCAGGTTTATCGGCATGCGGCCCATGACCTGTTCGCGTTCGGTGCATTCCGTCAGCGAGATCTTGATGGTCCGGTCAAAGGGAAGTTCTCCCCGAGAGACTTTGACCAGCGTCTCATGGCAGTCCTGCGAGACGTAGTGGCATTCCAGCAGCGTCCGCCGGAACCGTTTCCGGGTGACTTCGATCTTTTTGGCCAGAGAGATTTCTTCCGGACGGGTCAGCAGCGGGATTTCTCCCATCTGCGACAGATAGATGCGGACCGGATCGTCGATCGCACGTCCGCCGCCGGTTTCTTCAAGCATCCCGGTCAGGTTCACGGTCTGCAGCTTGCGCGGAGCCGCTTTTTTTCCGTTTTTACGGGGGGCCGGGGCCGGTTGCTGTTTGACGTTCAGATCATCACGGATCGACAGGCCCAGTTCTTCAAGCGAAATGAGCAAAGCGTCAATCTTTTCAGGATTGACCGCTTCGTTGGGCAGATAGTCATTGACCTGTGTGAACGTGAGATATCCCTGAAGTTGTCCCAGTTCCGTCAGTTCCCGCAGGCTTTCATCCAGACGATACATACTTGATTCTCCAGGAGACAGGCGGTCGCCTGCCGCAAACGGTCGATTTATCGGGTGGCTCTACGAAGATGAAAACTGGCGGCCTGCCGCAAAGAAGCCTCCGTGGCTTCGTCGAGCGATCCTGCTCGGTCCGATTGTTGTGACAACTGGACTTTGACTTTCTGCTGCAACTTTTCCTCTTCACGCCATTTCAGGTTGTCGAGGGAAGTTCGCAACAGTCCGGGGCAGCCGGTTTCATCCGGTTCGCTGCTCCGTAACTTGTCGGAGAGTCCTTTTGCCACAACCTGCTCATCAATCCAGACAATCAGGTTTTTCAGCGCCGGGCTTTCCACCCGGCCGAGCAGACCAGTCAGGGTCAGCTCTCCATTTTCTTCCATTTCCCACAGGCAGTTCTCCAGAATCTCCCGGAGAACCGGGTTCCGTAACGGGTTCCCGCTGGTGGTTCCGATCACGAATCCCAGATGAGCCGGTGAGGCAAAGACCAGTTCAAGCAAGTCGTATTCCAATCGCTCGTCCCGTGAGAACCGGCGACTCAAAATCCGGCGAATTTCCTGAGACAATTCCGGTACTTTGACCGCATCCCGCTCGGCGGACACCGGGCGGGATGCCGATGTGCGAATCGCCGCCAGACGCTGACGCACGGCCTCTTCCGATAGAAAGAGCCGCTGTGCAAGATTTGCAATCAGCAGCGATTCCCGCAGTGAATTTGACAAATTGGGCACCTGTGCCAGAAGTTGCAGCATCTCTTCCAGCACGCGCTGCCGGCCGTCAATCGAATCCAGGCCGTGTTGTGCTTTGGCGGCCCGAAACTGAAATTCCCAAGCTTC
>Ga0182739_1004982_pt1 | contig 10702 bp, 13 predicted proteins | sample eDN5th30CBELigBY_FD_128873 | JGI IMG/M metagenome (GOLD analysis project Ga0182739, IMG submission 128873) | Enriched backyard soil microbial communities from Emeryville, California, USA - eDNA 5th pass 30_C BE-Lig BY (version 2) (version 2) | ecosystem: Environmental > Terrestrial > Soil >...
ACAAATGGTACGCCGATCCGCCAGCTGCTTGATGCTGGGATAGTGAAGGGTGAGGATGTGTACAACATCGGGCTGCACGGTTTTTACAATGCCCCGAGCCTTATTCGTACTGCGGACCATTATGGGGTGAATCGTATTACGTTAAAGGATTTCCGTCGTCGTGGCGCGGAGTCCGTAATCGCGAATGTCATGGAAGAGCTTTCTGAAAAAGTAGATATTGTTTATGTGACAGTTGATATGGACGTACTTGATATTGCATATGCCCCGGGAGTTCCTGCGTCTACACCAGGTGGGATGCGGACAGATGAACTTTTTGATTTGCTTTATGAAGTGGGGAAATATGAAATTGTAAAAGGTATGGATTTCGTCTGTGTTGACCCGCATCGTGATACACGTGAATTGCAGACGGTAAAGGCTGGGGTTTATGCGTTTTTAACGATGATGGTATCGAGATTTGTACATTTAAAATGACCGAATTTCTTTTTAAGGAAATTCGGTTTTTTTTATGAATTAAAATAGAATAAAAGCGGATTAAGAATCAAATCTGGGGGTAAAGGAGGAAAGAGATTAATAACTACAGGAGGTTGTCAAATGGCTGCTAAAAAGGAACTAGCATTACATGAACAATTGGAAGTCCATGAAGTATTAATTTTTAAAACGACATGCGTTACAAAAGGGAAGTTGTTCTCATCTCTTGTTCAAGACAAGAAACTGAAGGAAATCCTTGATGAAGATCTGGAACTTTCCGTAAAGGCAATTAAAGATCTGAAAAAATTACTGAAAGATGCAAGCAACTAAGGAGGCAGAGACAATGGCAACGAAAAAATCAGAAGAAACAACTGAACAGCAACTGGATTTGGATGTATCAATGATTGACGATATGGCGATTGCTACTGACCTGCTGATCACATCAAAAGCAGCAGTTCGAAACTTGGCGGTAGCCATTACCGAAACGGCAACACCTGCTGTTAAACGAATTTTACGCCGTGAACTGGATAACGCGATTGATACACATGACAAAATTGCACAATATATGATCAAAAATGAAATGTATCATGCCTATGATTTACAAGAACAGATGGAGCATGATATTGAAAAAGCAGACATCGCATTGAATGTGGCGAAAAAATAGTTGAAATTAAAACAGGCTGTTTGGAAAGGTTGAACACTTTTCAAACAGCCTGTTTTTGAGGATTATAGAAATTACGTTATATTATGCATTCTGAACGACGCCTCTCCGCAAATGCTTTGTAACTTTTTTCTCGACCTTTGCAGAAATCAGTTCGATTAAAATAGAAATCACCCAATATATGAGTGCCGCTGCGATAAAGGCTTCCAAAAACTTTAGATTACTTGCCGCTATAATATTGGCAGTACCTGTAATTTCAGTTACAGAGATTAAAAAGGCAATCGATGTTGCATGTAAAAAGGCAGTGCATATATTCGTTAAATTTGGAATTGCTGCAACTATTGCCTGAGGAAAAATGATACGTGTAAACACTTGGCTCGCCGTCATTCCTATTGAATGTGCTGCTTCAATCTGACCTTTAGAAACGCTTAAGATCCCGCTACGTATAATTTCTGATAAAAAGGCACCAGCATTTAAAGTTAAAGCGATTAAAACAAAAACATAAAGCGGGATTCCATTAAGAGAAATGTCGAGCACTTCTTGCGCAAAATTAGTAAAGCCGAAATAAATAATGAAAATATGCATAATTACAGGCGTCCCCCGATAAAAGGAAACATAAAAATTTGCACAAGCTTTTAATATTTTTAAATCACTCATTCGGATAAAGGCAACAAACAGACCAATTACAAACCCTAATATGATAGGTGTAAATGCTAAAAATAAAGTAAAAGGAATAACTTTGCTAATTTCCTTTAACGCATACAAAGTAAAATTAAAGTCCAACTGCATCGTATTTCCCCCTAAAGTGCCTCTTTTACAAGATAGCGATTTAAATAGCGTTCAATAAATTTATAACCGTATTCAAGCAGTAAAACGATGACGTAATATATGATGGCAAGTGCTACATATACTTCGAGTGCGTTCATCGTAGCAGTAATAAGCGTATCTCCACGGCCCATCATATCCATAACGCCGATAGAAAAGGCAAGCGAAGTGTCTTTTAATGAGCTGATTGATGTGCTTGCAATATTAGGGAAGGCTATCCGTAATGCTTGTGGAAAAACAATACGCGAGAACGTTTGCCACCCTGTCATACCAATTGACTGTGCTGCTTCAGCTTGCCCATAGTCAATCGATTGAATTGCGGCACGGAATATTTCTGCAAAAGCTGCTGCATTACTAAGTGTGTATGTAATGATGACAAAGATAAAAGCATCCATTCGTGTAATATTGATGCCAAACATTCCTACAAGAAGAGGTAGCCCATAAAAAACTAAGAATAATTGGATTAAAATCGGCGTCCCACGAATAAATGAAATATAAAGTGTAGCGATTTCTTTAAGAACAGGGATTTTATAGAGACGTGGAACGGCAATGATGATTCCAAGAATAAGCCCAAAGAAAATCGATAACAGAAGTATTTCGATTGTAATGTGTAAGTAGTTTAGCAATTTTGGAATGGCATCAAATACATAGCCAATATCGAAGAAGCTCGACATTCATCATTACCTCCTTTTTTAAAGTTCAACCGAGAAGTCGGCACCAAGCCACTTTTCACTTAATTCTTTAACAGTACCATCTTCAATTAACTCTTCTAATATTTCATCGATATCGGCAGCAAGTTTTTCGTCTTGCTTATTCAGCATGAAAAAGATTTCCGAGAAAATTAATGGTTCGCCAACCAGCTTCAATTGTGCATCAGATTCACGATTAAATATTTCTACTGAAAAAGGGAATTGGAAAATTGCCTGAATTCGATCTGTTTTTAATTGGTTTAGCATATCAGGTGTTGACGTTATATATGTTAACTCTGTGTCCAGGTTATTTTTTGCTACATAATCTTCAACAAAAAGAGCTGCATTACTCGTTGGTGCAAGCCCAACTGTTTTTCCATTTAAATCATCAATAGAATGAATATCAGTATTTTTTTCATTGACTACAACATGGGTAGGAACCGCATTGTATGGCTGTTTATTAAATAAAAACTTCTCTTCACGCTCAGGGTTTTTAGCCATATTGTGTGCAATTAAATCAATTTTTTCAGTTTCTAAACTTAGAAGTAAGTTGGAGAAATCCATCACTTCAAAATCAAATTCATATTGAGGTAAACGTTGATCGATTTCTTTTAATAACTCGATATCATAACCTGTTAAATTACCATCTTCATCATAGAAACAAATATTGATAAACTGTGAACCTGTACCAATAACAACTTTTTCTGCGTCTGCATTATTATTGGCATCTGTCTTAGCGACATCTGAATCATCGCCGCATGCCGCTAGTAAAGCACCAGATAATAAAATGGATGATAGTAGTTTTTTGTTCATTAGCCATTCACCTCTTGAGTTACTTTCAATGCTTTTTCTAAATGCTCAATACCTAGCTCTGTCACGCCTACATATGAATTTTCCTGTCCGATTTCAACAACCGGCACATAACGAATGCCATATTTAATTTCTAAAATATCACGATAAGTGTCGTTATTCGTAACATCAACTACTCTATAATCAATTTGCTTTTGCTTTAAATATGTTTTAACTTCTTCGCAATAAGAACAACCATCTTTAGACCAAACAATTACTTGTGTCATTTTAATTTCCCCCTATTATACAGTCACTGCCGAGAGCAGTTTTTTTGGACTAAGCAGCTCATATGACATACGGCGTGCTTCATGGTTTTTAATGGGTGTATGAAGAATAAACTCCGTTACACCTAATTCGTAATAATGATCGAATGTTTCTTTAATTTTTGATGGTGTACCGCTCAAAATATTTGCTTCATAACGTTTTACTTCAAAAGCCTCCCCTGATTGCTTACCGTAGTCTTCAGCCGCTTCCTTTGTAGTAAGTGTTAGTGTACGACCACTTGCTAAATGCACTTTATAAATTTCATGTCCTTCCGCGTAAGTGTGGGCGGATGCTTCGTCTTTAGCGGCTATAACAGCAAATGCGACACCAAATTTCCCTTTTGGAGCATGCTTTTTATAAGCGGCAATAGCGTCAATGAGGGTTTGCTTATCACTATTAATAAATTGAGCAAATACATATGTGAAGCCCAATTGACCAGCATACTCAGCACTTGAAACACTACCACCTAGCAAGATGATTTCTGGGGCGATTTCGGTTGTTGGGGTTACTTCCAACTTAGCGAAACGATCCTCTTCCGGAAGGCTGTTTTCAATAAAGCCCTTCAGTAAGCGAAGGCGTTCATTAAAATCATTATCGATACTTTCAGATACACCATATTGTAAAGCGGCTGTAGCTAATGGGAGTCCACCGGGTGCTTTTCCTACTCCCAAGTCTACGCGGTTTCCTGCTAAGTTCGTTAAAACATTAAAATTCTCCGCTACTTTATATGGACTATAGTGGGAAAGCATAACACCGCCGGAACCTACCCGTATCTTATTGGTTTTTGCAAGAATATAGCTGACAAGTACTTCTGGAGAAGAACTCGCCACTTCATGTGAATGATGATGTTCAGAAACCCAAAATCTTTTATACCCAAGCTTTTCTGCTAGCTGGGCAAGCTCGACTGTTCTAAGAAGAGTTAATGCATTAGATGCGCCTTCTATAACAGGAGCCTGATCTAAAATAGATAAGTGATAGCCCATTTTTTCATTCTCCTTATATATCAAATGTAAGTTCCGGTGTTAAACGTTTTAGAAATTGTTTTGTCCGGTCATGTTTTGGTGTATTAAAAATGACTTGAGGCTCGGCTTCTTCTAAAACTACACCACCATCCATAAAAACAATGCGGCTGGACACTTCTCGTGCGAAATTCATTTCATGTGTGACGATAATCATCGTTATTCCGGATTTTGCTATTTTCCTAATAACATCTAATACTTCACCGACTAACTCCGGGTCTAGGGCAGATGTTGGCTCATCAAATAAAATAACTTCTGGATTTAGTGCCAGTGCCCTCGCAATACCGACACGCTGCTGCTGCCCACCTGATAATTCGCTTGGATAGACATGCGCTTTATGCTCGAGACCTACTTTTTTTAACAGCTCTAATGCAATTTCCTTTGCCTCTTTCGTTGATTTTTTTTGGACAACAAGTAAGCCTTCTGTAATATTTTGCAAAACTGTTTTATGTTGAAATAAGTTATAGCCTTGGAAAACCATCGCGGTCTTTTTTCGCAATGCAATAATTGCCTTTTTAGAAGCATTTTTCGAATTAAGTGATAAATTATCAATCGTGATTGTGCCTTCGTTTGCTTTTTCTAAAAAGTTAATGCAACGAAGTAACGTTGTTTTTCCTGAGCCACTAGGACCCAAAATCGAAATAATATCCCCCTTATTTACTTCAAGGTCAATCCCTTTTAAAACTTCTATTTTGCCAAAGCTTTTATGAATATTTTCAAGCTTGATCATTCGGAGGCCCCTCCTTAACTTATTTGATAAGCTGTTTCTTATAGCGGTTTTCTTTAATTGGTAAACCTAAGTTTTCGCGTAAAGTCGAAGCAGGGTAGTCTTCACGGTAATAACCTTTTTCTCGTAAAATCGGTACAACTTTTTCAACGAAATCTTCCAAAGTATGTGGTGCAACCGTCGTAATAATAAACCCGTCCGCTGCATCTGCTTCAATCCAGCGAATTATCTCATCGGCAATATGAACAGGTGTACCGATGAAATTCGAGCGCGGTGTTGCTTCGCGAAGGGCGACTTCGCGTAATGTTAGTTTTTCTTCTTTTGCATACTGCTTAATCCGATCGGTAAACGCTTGGAAGCTGTTCCGTCCCAACTCGCCAAGTTCAGGGAATGGGGCATCAATATCGTATTGACTGAAATCGTGATGATCGAAATAGCGGCCTAAATATGCAAGTGCTTTTTCATCAGATACTAGTTCGGCAACTTCCCAATAACGCTTTTCTGCTTCTTCAGATGTATTTCCAATAATAGGGGAAATACCTGGGAACAGTTTTAACTGCTCAGGATCACGCTTTGCATTTATCGCAGCCTCTGTTAGTTTTTGTTTGAAAAGCTGACTTTCCTCAAGTGACTTTGGTGCTGAAAATACTGCATCTGCATCTCGAACTGCCAGAGCAATTCCTGAAGGAGATGAACCAGCTTGGAAAATAACCGGCTGACCTTGGCTCGATCGTTGAATATTTAAGGGGCCACGAACATTGAAATATTTCCCTTTATAATCAAGTACATGAAGCTTATCTTTATCGAAAAATAAATCTTTATCTATATCTGCAATAAAGGCATCATCTTCCCATGAATCCCATAGTCCTTTTACAACATCTAAATATTCTTTAGCAATCTCATAACGTTCGGCATGTGATGGATGATCTTCAACTTTTTTGTTGAAATTTAATGCCGTACTTTCCAATGGAGTTGTAACGACATTCCAACCAGCCCGACCATTACTAATCAGATCAAGTGAAGCAAGCTGTCGAGCAACATTAAATGGTTCGCTGTAAGAAGTGGAAATTGTACCAACTAAACCGACATTGTTTGTAACAGAAGCCAGCGCTGATAAAATGGTTACCGGTTCAAAGCGATTTAAAAAATGTGGTATTGACTTTTCATTTATAAATAGACCATCTGCAATAAAAACAACATCAAATTTCCCTCGTTCTGCAACTTGCGCTTGTTGTGTATAAAATTGTATGTCAACACTCTGCTTTGGGTTTACTTCGGGATGTCGCCAGCTTGAAATATGACCTCCTACACCATGTATCATTGCACCAAAATGTACTTGTTTTTTAACCATGATGCCATCTCCTTTAATTCCTATTGATTTACTAAACTTTATTGTTAATGAATCGTATCATTATTCTGTCAATTGTTACAAGGGGGGTATTGATAGAAAAATTCTATCAGTGAAAGTGGAACTTATGGTGCAGCAAAGGGGAGAAGGCATAAAAAAACATTATTTAATAAAATGATGTTGAGAAGTAAGAACTTTTATATTTAGAGTGTTCGGATTTCCATTTGAATTTTGCGATACAGAGCAACAATTTCCTGAGCATACGGTAAAAAGTGCTGTCCTTCTTTAGATAAACTTAAACTGCGTCCAGACCGAATGAACAATTGTACATTTAAACTTTCTTCAAGTGATTTGATGCGTGCTGAAATGGTAGGTTGAGAAAGAAATAAAACATTTGCTGCTTTATGTACACTTTTATATTCAACAACGTATATAAATGATTCAATATGATCTATATTCAAACTTACCCTCCTCTTTATAATAAAGTTTATAAGAATAGTTGGTTTAAATGCAAGGGTATATATTATTATATTCCGAATTTCCCTTATATTTACGTTAATTCTTTTTTTATGAAACTTATAACATTCCTAAACAGTAAATAATATCAATGATTATTTCAAAAGGAGGTTCAAGATGAAACGTAAAATCCTTTTCGCAATCATCGGGGCACTGCTCTTACATATTCTATATTTTGCAATACAGCTGTTAATAGGGTTAGTTCAAACATTTTTCTACAAACCGCAATTTGCGCCGGATACGGTTGGGTTGCAATCTGAGTTGGCATTCGGATTTATTAAAGAAGGCTCCCCGTTATTATTGCTTGGGAGCTACATTGGGATAGCAATCCTTATATTTACTGTACTTAGTTTGAAAAAACAAGGCACGAACAGCATTTCCCAAAATCAACGACGCTAAAGTTTAAATGATACAGGAAGCGGCAAATCAGCGAGTGATAAATGGAGGAGATAGTTTAAAAAGACTTTATGAACAAATTTAGTCATGTATGAAATATACATGTTTTAATCGGTTGTTGTTTCATTGTGTTTCCTTTTCCAAGAGGCCAAAATAAGGCTAGAAGGGGATGAAATAGATGGCAACAACGACTTCAATAGTGCATGAACGTATAGATTTCCTTACTTTATATAAAAAAGAAACAAATCAGACAGAAGAGTGGCTGAAAAAGCGTTTGGAAGATGCCCAGCATTCGGACTTTATTTTATCGACAGATGAGCTTACATACGGGGCGCGAGTTGCATGGCGCAACAGCAATAAATGTATCGGGCGTCTGTTTTGGAATAGCTTAAACGTGTTTGATGAGCGCCGATTATTAAATGAAGCTGAAATTTACGAAGCACTTCTTAACCATATTGATTTTGCGACCAATAACGGGAAAATTAGACCGGCTATTACACTGTTTGAACCGGACCGTGTACGAATTTGGAATCACCAGCTCATCCGCTATGCCGGCTATGAAACAGATAGTGGGATTGTCGGAGATTCCGATTCGATCGAGTTTACGAAAATATGTGAAAGCCTTGGCTGGCGGGGTGCACGTACAAACTATGATGTACTACCACTTGTCATTCAAGTTGATGACCGGGATCCTATGTTTTTTGATCTTCCGAAAGAGTGTGTGCTGGAAGTGGCGATCACCCATCCGGAATATGATTTTTCATCATTAAATATAAAATGGTATGCAGTTCCGATTATCTCGAGTATGCGTTTTAATATTGCCGGCACCGATTTTCCGGCAGCCCCGTTTAACGGGTGGTATATGGGGACAGAAATCGGTGCGCGCAACTTGGCGGATACGTACCGTTATAATTTCCTCCCGGAAGTAGCGGAAGCAATGGGACTGGATACTGCAATGAATACATCGCTTTGGAAGGACCGTGCACTTGTTGAATTGAATGTTGCGGTTCTTCATTCCTATAAAAGGGCGGGTGTTAGTATTGTCGATCATCATACAGCAGCCCAGCAGTTTCAGCTGTTTCAAATGCAGGAAAATAAAAGCAACCGCGATGTAACCGGCAACTGGGTTTGGCTAGTACCGCCATTATCTCCTGCAACTACGGATCTTTATCATGAACCAATTGCCAACACGCTAAAAAAACCAAATTACTTCTACCAAAAGCAGCCATATTAAAACAGGTGTGCAGAAAGCCTCTGCACACCTGTTTCTTTACCTTTTATTTAATATAATTTGGATCAATTCATCACGATCGATTAAATAAACGTCATTGATGTCGGCAAGTTTTTCGGCCTGGCGTGTAAAATGACTGTTTGTGACAACCCATGCTTCAGTTGCTTCGTACATTTTTACCGCTCCGATAATTTCCTGAACGGCTTTTACACCGACCGTACCGGAATAGCGTTTTGCCTGGACAGCGATAATATCTTTTCCGTCCTTTAGAATAAGGTCTGCACCGTAGTCACCGCTCGTTGCGGTATAGCTCACTTTAAAACCTCGTCGCTTAAATAACTCTCCTAAAAATCTCTCGAAATCCTCACCGGTCATTTTATCGACTTCGCGAATGCCGGATTTTCGTAACTTCCTCGTCTTCAGCGATTTTAGCCAAATTTTAAACGCGATATATAGTACGAAATAAGCGACAATTCCAATACCGATGCCTTCAGCCGTTCGCGTTACGTAAAATCCTGCTGCCCCGGCCGATGCGATGAAAAACAGCGGAATGACCGGCAGGCGTTTTTTATTCCGTCTTCTTTTTTTGCGCAATAGTCCTGTACTCCTTTTATTTACTACCGCTATTATAGCATAAAAGGGTACATATGTTTGGCTATATCGTACGGTTGTTTGCGCTCATAAAGGAAGCGAAAAATAGCAGAACAGAAATCAGGATAAACAGCACAATCGGGATTGTCCAGCTATCCGTCAAGTCATGGACATAGCCGAACAGGATCGGCCCGATTGCGGCAATGAAATAACCAATTGATTGTGCAAATCCTGAAAGTTCAGCTGCATCATAGGCCGTCTCTGTACGAAGAGAAAACAGCATCAGTACTAAACCGAATGAAGCCCCGCCTGCAAAGCCTAATAAAATCATCCATACGACGGCAAGGCTTGTCCATTCCATCAACATACCAGTAAAACCGACTAAGTAACAGATCGTAAAGAAAACGACGATCGGACGTTGTGAAGCAATTTTACCAGCGATAATCGGAATAATAAATGTCATCGGTATTTGCGAAAACTGCATAACGGAAACCATCCAACCGGAAGCTGTTGCATCAAGTCCTTGGCTGATGAAAATCTCCGGTATCCACGCAGACGAGCAGTAAAATATAAATGATTGAAAGCCCATTGCTCCAGCGACTGCCCAGGCAAGCGGGGATTTCCACATCTGTGTTTTCTTTGTCTGCGAAGAGGGCATATTTAATTCGACTTTTTCCTGGCGCAAAATAGGCAGCCAGATAAGCAATGTAAGAATCCCTAAAATAATCGTAATACCTGCTGCGATTTGCCAGCCTGCGTTTGCGGCAATCGGGTAACTGAAGCCCGCAGCAATTCCGGAAGATATGTTCATTGATACGGAATAAATTCCTGTTAATAAGCCAATATGTAACGGGAATTTCCATTTGAAAAAACTAGGGATAAGAACATTACCAAATGCAATGGCGATGCCGATTAATATTGTTCCTAAAACAAGTAAAGACGTTGCTCCAAGCGAACGCAATACAATCCCTGCACATAGCAGAATGACGGAATAAAATAACGTCCACTCCAAACCGAATTTACGGGCAATACGCGGGGCAAATGGTGAAACGACCGCAAAGGCGATTAAAGGGATCGTCGTTAAAAAACCTGCTAGAAAGTTCGATATTCCGAGCCCA
>Ga0182739_1004983_pt1 | contig 10697 bp, 12 predicted proteins | sample eDN5th30CBELigBY_FD_128873 | JGI IMG/M metagenome (GOLD analysis project Ga0182739, IMG submission 128873) | Enriched backyard soil microbial communities from Emeryville, California, USA - eDNA 5th pass 30_C BE-Lig BY (version 2) (version 2) | ecosystem: Environmental > Terrestrial > Soil >...
CCACCCTTCCCACCAGCCGCCCCATCTCGCGGCCGATCGAACCGGCCTCCAGGCCGACCGTGGCCACGACCCCCGGCAGCTCGTCGCGCAGCTGCAGCCAGCAGACCGTACCGATCGCCATGACCTTGAGAGCGTTCTTGGCGAACTCCAGCAGGCCCGCCCCGCCGAACATCCGGGTGAGGCCCGCCTTTGGTGACAGGCGCTCCGCCTTGGGACGCAGGTTCTCCCGGCTCCAGAGCAGGCCCTGCTGGCCGACCGTGGCCAGCACCGCCGCCAAGAGGAGGCCGCCGGCCGGGATCGCCGCCACGCCGGCCAGGGCCAGCGCCGTGCCGGCCAGCCGGCCGCGGATCTCCTCGGCACCGCCCATCGGCGCCGCGGCATGCTCCAGGTACCAGCGCAGTGCCGCCAGCGTGTCGGCGGAAAGCCTGGGCAGGACCAGGACCAGGAGACAGGCGGCCATCGCCAGCATCAGGGCATGGCCGACATCGCGGGACAGCGGCGCCTGGCCCTTGGCACGGGCATCGTCGAGCCGTTTTTGGGAAGGCTCCTCGGTCTTGTCGTCGTCCTTCTCCTCGGCCATGCGCGCTCAGATGCTCCCGAGCAGGTCGGTCCAGGCGGACGCAAGGACGCGCAGGACGAGGGTGCCAGCCGATCCCAGGGCCATGGCCAGGACGAGCAGGCCCGCCGCGATCTGCAAGGGTGCGGCGACGAACAGCACCTGCAGGGTCGGCATCATCCGGTTCATCACGCCCAGCACCGCGTTCAGCAGCAGGGCCACCGCCATCACCGGGCCGGCCACGCGGAACGCCAGATCGAAGGCGCGGCTGCCGGCACGGGTCAGCGCCTCCGCCAACTCCGCGGGTGCCGCCAGACTGCCGAACGGAAACACCGCGTAGCTGCGCGCGAGTCCGGTCAGGAGGAGGTGATGGGCATCACTCGCGAACATCAGGGTCAGGACGGCGGTAGAGAGCAGGGTGGCCGGGATGGTCGACTGCGCTGCCTCGTTCGGGTCGAACATGGAGGCGACCTGCAGGCCGGCGTGCATGGCGATCAGGCCGCCGGCGATATGCAGGGCAGCGAACAGGGAGCGGACCAGCAGGCCCAGGAAGGCGCCGGTGGCGAACTCGGCCGCGAGCGGCAGGAACATCCCTGCCGGATCGGCCGCGGGCGGCGCCACCACCCCTGAGGCCGGCACCAGGACGAAGGCGGTGACGAGCGCCAGGACCAGGCGGCCGCGCATGGTGAGCCAGGGCTCGCCGAACATCGGCAGGATCATCATGGCTGTGCCGATCCTGGCGAACACCAGGAAGCAGGCGAGCAGCTCCTGGACGATCGGGACGGCGAGCGGCAGGGCGGACGGCAGGGCCGGCACCGGTCAGCCGAGCCCGACCTGGACGATGCGCCCGAACAGCTCCTCGGTGAACGCGCGCAGCTCGCCCAGCATGAACGGCAGCGCCAGCACCAGGGCGATGGACATCGCGACCACCTTCGGCACGAAGGACAGGGTCATCTCCTGGATCTGGGTCAGCGCCTGGAACAGGGACACGGCGAGGCCGACCGCCAGGGCCGTCATCATCAGCGGCCCGCCGATCCGGATCGTCAGCCAGATCGCGGCGCGCACCAGGTCCAGGACCTGCTCGGGCGTCACATCGGCATCCGCATGATTTCCTGGTACGCCGCGACCACCCGGTCGCGGACCGCGGTCACGGTGGACAGGTTGAGCTCGGCGGCGGTGACCGCCTCCACCACCTGCTGCAGGTCGGCCTTGCCGACCAGCGCATCGGTGCTGCGCTGCTCGGACAGCCGGCCGGCACCGATTGCATCGCTCAGCTGATGCTTCACCAGCTCGCCGAAGCTCGCCATCGGCTGGGATGCCTCCGCACCGGCGCCACCAGGCCCGGCGATGCGCTCCAGCGCCTTGCGGTAGGCGGCGGCCGCAGCCTTGGGACCGACTTCGATGCTCATGCTGGTACTCCGGAGCGGGAAGGGTGGACGGATCGGGGCGGTTCGGCGGACGGTCAGCGCAGCAGGTCGATGGTCCGCTGCAGCATCTTCTTGCTGACCTCGAAGGCGTTCAGGTTGGCCTCGTAGGACCGCTGCGCCTCCCGCATGTCCATCATCTCGACGAGCGGCTGGACGTTGGGCATCTGCACATAGCCGTCGGCATCGGCGGCCGGGTGGCCCGGCCGGAATTCGGTGCGGAAGGCGGAAGGGTCGGTGCCGTAGCGGCGCACCTGCACCAGCTCCTGCTGCCGGGTCCGGTCATAGACCTCGCCGAACGAGATGGTCTTGCGCCGGTAGGGCTCACCGCCGGCCCGGGTCGCGGTCGAATCGGCGTTCGCCAGATTCTCTGCGGTGACCCGCATGCGCGAGCTCTGCACCTTCATGCCGGCACCGGCGATGGCGAGCGAGCTTTCGAGGTCCATGGGCCTTCTCCAGGTCAGCCGTGGCCGCTGCCGACGGCGGTGCGCCACATCTGCACGTACTTGCGGTAGAGGTCGGTGCCGAGCTGGTGGTCGAGCTGGGCATGCGCCATCTGCTCGGCCTGCTCCTCCAGCACCACGGCATTGCCGGATGGCGCCACCTCCCAGCCATTGGCGGTGCGCGGCCGGGCATCGTCCGGCGGGGCGTGGCGCGTGGGCGCCAGATGGGCCGGATCGGTCATCCCCAGGCGCACCGGCGCCACCGGGCGGGTGGGGCGGGCAACCGCGCGGCGGAACTCGTCCTCGGCCAGGTCCTGCGGCCTGAAGCCCGGCGTGTCGGCATTGGCGATGTTGCGGGCGAGCACGGTCTGCCGGTCGCCCAGCCATGCCTGGCGGGCGGAAAGCAGGCCGAACAACCGGGAATTGACCGCAACCATGGCCGACCGCTCCGCTCAGGCCGGCCATCCCGGCCGGCGACGGTTGCAGCCTAACGCCGTTAAGGTTAACAAATCGTTGTGTTATCACTGCGACGTTGGCGGGCACGATGCTCTATCTCACGCGCCGCCAGGGCGAGGCGGTGATCATCAACAACGCGATCGAGGTACGGGTGGTCGAGCTGAAGGGCCGGACGGTGAAGCTGGGCTTCGGCTTCCCACCCGATGCCAGCGTGCTGCGCGAGGAAGTCTTCCTGCAGATCAAGCAGGCGAACGAGCAGGCGGCCGCCGACCCCGCCAGCCTGCAGGACCTGGCCAAGGCGGCCGAGCCCGAGGCACCGCTTTGAGCACAGGTGATCGCGCGGAGCTCCCGGCCGAGGACGCCGCACGGGTCGCGGTGGTCATGGGCAGCCGCTCCGACTGGGCGACGATGTGTCATGCCTGCGAAGTGCTGAAGCGGCTGGAGATCCCGCATCTGGCGCGGGTGGTCTCCGCCCACCGCACCCCGGAGCGCCTGTTCGAGTTCGCCAGGGAGGCGCGCGGCCGGGGGATCCGGGTGATCGTCGCCGGTGCGGGCGGTGCCGCGCATCTGCCGGGCATGATCGCCTCGCTGACGCCCTTGCCGGTCCTGGGCGTGCCGGTGCAGACCGCAGCGCTCGGCGGTGTGGACAGCGCGCTGTCGATCCTGCAGATGCCGGGGGGCGTACCGGTCGGCACGCTCGCGATCGGCAAGGCCGGGGCGATCAATGCCGGCCTGCTCGCGGCCTCGATCCTGGCGCTGAACGACCCCGCGCTGGCCCAGCGGCTGGATGGCTGGCGGGCCGAGCAGACCGCCACGGTGCCGGACAGCGTCGAGGACTGAAACCCTCCGCCAAGGGACCTCTGCCAAGTGCCCATCATCCCGCCCGGCTCCACCATCGGCATCCTCGGCGGCGGCCAGCTCGGCCGGATGACTGCGCTGGCCGCGGCCAGGCTCGGCTATCGCTGCCACATCTTCGCACCCGACGCCGAAGCACCGGCCGCCCTGGTCTCGGCGGCCCATACCAGGGCGGCCTTCGACGACGGCCCCGCGCTCGACCGGTTCGCCGACGCGGTCGACGTCGTGACCCTGGAATGGGAGAACGTGCCGACCGCGGCGGTGGAGCGGCTGGCCGAGCGGGTGCCGGTCCGGCCGGGCGCCGCGGCGCTGGCGATCTGCCAGGAGCGGGTTGCGGAGAAGCGCTTCGTCCAGGGACTGGGCATCGGGGTCACGCCGTTCGCCGCGGTCGACAGTGCTGCGGAGCTGGCGCGGGCGGCGGTCGATATCGGCCTGCCGGCCGTGCTCAAGACCACCCGGCTCGGCTATGACGGCAAGGGCCAGACCACCCTGCGCGACCAGGCGGACCTGGAGGGCGCGCTCGAGCGGATCGGCGGCGGCCCGGCCATCCTGGAGGCGTTCGTCGCGTTCGACTTCGAGCTCTCGGTGGTGACCGCCCGCGGGACGGACGGCGCCCAGGCGAGCTTCGACCCGGTCGAGAACCGCCATGCCGACCATGTCCTGGCGCTGACCCTGGCACCGGCCCGGCTGAGCACCGCGCAGCGCGACCAGGCGATCGCGATCGCCGAGCGCATCACCCAGGCGCTGGACCTGGTGGGCGTGCTGGGTGTGGAGATGTTCTGCACGACGGACGGCCGGCTCCTGGTGAACGAGCTGGCGCCCCGGCCGCACAATTCCGGGCACTGGACGATGGATGCCTGCCGGACCGACCAGTTCGAGCAACTGGTGCGCGCAGTCTGTGGGCTGCCGCTGGGCGATCCCGCGCGGCATCACGACGCGATCATGCGCAACCTCCTGGGTGCGGAGGCGGACGAGTGGGCCGGCATCCTGGCCACGCCGGGCGACCGCCTGCATCTCTACGGCAAGGTCCAGGCCAAGCCCGGCCGCAAGATGGGCCATGTCAACCGGCTCTACCCGCTGAACGGCCGGCCGGAGCGGCTGGAGGGCGGCGAGGCCAGCTGAAGCGGCCAAGCCGCCGGTCAGGCGATGATGTCGGGGATCCGGTCGGTTGCCATGGTGCTGATGCGATCCTTCAGCATCAGCTTGCGCTTCTTCAGCCGCTGCAGGTGCAGCTGATCGGCCGAGCCTTCGGCGGCGAGCTGCCGGATCAGATCGTCCAGGGCGCGATGCGCGGCGCGCAGCCCTTCCAGCTCGGTATCGATCTCGCGCCTGTCGATTTCCTGGGCCATCGTCCGATCGATCACTCCCCGCTCCACCCGTTCGGACTATACCAGTTCTCGACGGCACACGCAGCTTGGCAGGCGGCCGGCCTGTGGACGGGAGGATGGCATGAGGTTGGGGGTGCTCACCAGCGGCGGCGACTGCGCCGGGCTCAACGCCATCATCCGGGCGGTGATGCTGCGCGCGGTCTATGGCTATGGGATGGAGCTGTACGGCATCCACGAAGCGACCCATGGCCTCCTGCGCCGCCCGGTGACCGCGACCCGGCTGACCTCGGACACGACCCGGGGCATCCTCCATCTGGGCGGCACGATCCTGGGCACCACCAACCGCGGCAACCCGTTCGCCTATCCGGTGGAGGGCGGCGGCACGGTCGACCGCTCGGCGGAGATCATCCAGGGCTATCATGAGCTGGGCCTGGACGCGCTGATCGGGATCGGCGGCGACGGCAGCCTCGCCATCCTGCGCAAGCTGGCCCTGGCGGGCGGCTGGAACCTGGTGGGCGTGCCCAAGACGATCGACAACGACGTGAACCTGACCGAGCACGCGGTCGGCCATTCCACCGCGGTCGAGATCGCGACCGAGGCGGTCGACCGGCTGCACGTGACCGCGGCCAGCCACAACCGGGTGATGGTGCTGGAGGTGATGGGCCGCGATGCCGGCTATATCGCGCTCTCGGCCGGGATCGCGGGCGGTGCCGACGTCGTGCTGATCCCGGAGATCCCGTACCGGATCGAATCGGTCTGCGCGAAGATCGAGGAGCGGCGGCGGATCGGCCGCAATTTCTCGCTGATCGTGGTGGCGGAATCGGTGAAGTCGCCGGAAGGGATGGTGCATACGGTCACCGATGCGCACGGCCAGAGCCGCTATGGCGGGATCGGCCGGGTGATCGCCGAGGAGGTGGCCAAGCGCACCGGCGCGGAGAGCCGGGTGACCGTGCTGGGCCATGTCCAGCGCGGCGGCTCGCCCACCCCGCTCGACCGGGTGGTCGCCTCCGCGTTCGGGGTGGCAGCGGTCGACCTGGTGGCCAGGGGCGAGTTCGACCGGATGGTCGCCTGGCAGGACCGCAAGGTCGTGGCGGTGCCGCTGGCCGAGGCCACCGCCGGGACCCGTGCGGTCGACCTGAACGACACGCTGCTGCACACCGCGCGCGGCCTCGGCATTTCGTTCGGCGAGCCGGTCTGAGCGGCAGGAAACGATCAGGGCGGCCGCCGAGCAGCAGCCCGCCTCGGCCTGCTGACCCTGCTCACCGCTTGGCCAGACGCGGGTAGGAATGAACCAGCCGGCGAGCGGCATGCCGCCATGGCTGCCGGCCGGCACGGCGGTGGGAGTGACCGCGTGGTCCCAGCGCATACAGCTGCCGCGACCTTGCCCATGTGCCGTCGGCTGTGGCCGGTGAGCACCAACCCATCCGGGAGCAGGCAGTCGAGTGCCGGGACATCACCGGCCGACACAATGCGGCGGGACTACCTGCGCGGCGGGACTGCCTGCTCTCCGGCCAGCCGGCGCGCCACCAGCATCCTGCCGGCGGTACCAGGGTCGGCGAGGTCGGGCAGCCCGGCGAGCTGCGCCGGCGAACGGCCCCGCAGCCGTCAGCCCTGCCACTGCCCGCCCTGCCAGACCAGCGTGCGGTCGAGAAATCGGACGATCTCGACCGAGCGCAGGAGATCCAGGCCGAGATCGCCGCCGTCGGGCATGATGTCGACCAGCCGGGCCGCCGCGAGCGTGCCCTCCAGGCGGTAGCCCGAGGCGGCGAAGCCCACCTCCAGCGTGTCGGTCCCGGCCCCGCCGTCGATCACGTCCTGACCGTACCAGGCAGTCACCAGGTCGTCGCCCTCACCGGCCAGGATCAGGTCGTCGCCGCTGCCGCCGTCCAGGCGGTCGTTGCCGGTCCCGCCCACCAGCCAGTCGGACCCGCCCCCGCCGGCCAGCAGATCGGCGCCAGCCCCGCCGATCAGGCGGTTGTCCCCGATCCCGCCATAGAGCCAGTCGTCCCCGGAACCACCGTCGAGCAGATCGTCGCCGCCATCGCCGTAGAGCCGGTCCGCGCCGTCACCGCCGGCCAGGCTGTCCCGCCCGGCCTCGCCATAGAGCCGGTCATTGCCGGCAAAGCCGTACAGCGCGTCGTCGCCCTCGCCACCCAGGATCACATCGGCGCCCATGTGCCCCGACGCGAGATCGTCGCCCTCGCCGCCTTCCAGGCGATCGTCGCCCTCGCCGCCGAACAGCGCGTCGGGGCCGGCGAACCCCAGCAGGACATCGGCACCGCCCAGTCCCTCCAGGCGGTTGGCGAGGTGGTTGCCCTCGATCCGGTCGCTGCCCTGGCCACCCAGCGCGTTCTCGATCCAGGTGCCCTCGGCGAGGAACAGCGTGCCGGGCAGGCTGCCACCGCCATCCACGCTCCACCGGTAGGGCTGGCCTAGCTCCGACCAGCTCCCCTCCGCCAGCCGGATCACCGCGCTGCTCGTCTGGTTGGACCAGTCCAGCGTGTCGATGCCGCCGCTGTCCCAGATCGTCTGGTAGACCCGGGCACCTTCCGCCCAGCGCCAGCTGGTGTTGCCGGGTGCGGCCTGGGCAGCGCCGTAGAGGAACTGGATCGCGGCGACGTCCAGGCCCATGGGCGTGGTCGGGTAGAACTCCACGCCATAGCCGGCAAGCGCGCCCTGGCCGGGGTGGGAGCGGTAGCTCATGATCGATGCGCCGATCCAGTCGACCGCGGGATCGAGCGGCGCGCCCACGCCATCGCCGTCATGGGTGTGCAGGAGGCCCAGGGCGTGCCCTACCTCGTGCATCAGGGTGAAGTAGCGCCACGTGCCGGGCGCATAGACCCAGTCGGCCAGTTCCGGGTCGTCGATCGTCGGGAAGCGCTGCTGGCCCAGCCAGATGTCGCCATGCTCCGCTTCGCCGCCCGGCAGATAGGCCCAGGCGGTGGACGGGAGCAGCGAGCGGCCGAAGCGCAGCGTGCCGGCCTCGGCGCTGCCGTCGGCCACTTCCACCAAGCGGATGTCGGCCACCGCCGTCCAGGCGCCCAGCGCCTGGCGGATCACCGCCTGCTCGGCTGCGGAGAAGTCGCCGGCCCAGAAGTCCGGCTCTTCGTTGCCGTAGCCCAGCCGCCACTGCGAGCCGGCGTCGGCGAAGCTGTAGGTGATGGTGGTCGTGCCGCCGCCGGACTGCCAGCGCGTACCGCCCAGCAGCGCGTCCACCATGGCATCGCCGCTGCGGCCGACCGGGCCATGGGTGGAGCCGGCGGCGGGCAGGGCGGCCATGGGGGTGGCCGCGCCGCCGGACGGTTGCTCGATCGACGCTGCCATGGCCCCTCGCCACGCTGCCCAGTCAGGGTGCGCAGCGTAGGGGCCGGGCGGTTAAGCCGAGGTTAACGGCCGGCCGGAGCCATGGCCGTCAGAACAGGCCCTCGATCCGGCCTTCCTCGTCGATCCGGATCGTCTCGGCGGCGGGCCGGCGCGGCAGGCCCGGCATGGTCATGATCTCGCCGCAGATCACCACCAGGAACTCGGCACCGCCGGACAGGCGGACCTCGCGGATCGGCAGGACGTGGCCGGACGGCGCGCCCTTGGCGTTGGGGTCGGTGGTGAAGCTGTACTGGGTCTTGGCCACGCAGATCGGGAAATGGCCGTAGCCCGCGGCCTGCAGCTCGGCGAACTGGTCGCGGATCTTCTTGTCGGCGACGATGTCGGCCGCCCCGTAGATCTCGGTCGCGATGGTGCGGACCTTGTCGAGCAGCGGCAGCTCGTCCGGATAGAGATGGGTGAAGCCGCGGCCGTCCAGGGGATGGCCCTCGTCGCACAGGCGCACGACATGCTCGGCCAGCTCGGTGATCCCGGCCGAGCCCTCCGCCCAGTGCCGGCAGACCAGGGCCTCGACGCCCAGCTCCTCGCGGCAGTAGCGCTGCACGAACTCGTGCTCGGCCTCGGTGTCGGTGGTGAAATGGTTGAGCGCCACCACCGAGGGCACACCGAACTTGCGGACGTTGCGGACATGGCGGGCGAGGTTGACGATGCCCTGGCGCAGCGCCTCCAGGTTCTCCTTGCCGAGCTCGTCCTTGCCCACCCCGCCATTGCTCTTGAGTGCCCGGATGGTGGCGACGATCACCGCGCAGTCCGGGGTCAGCCCGGCCTTGCGGCACTTGATGTCGAAGAACTTCTCGGCACCCAGGTCGGCGCCGAAGCCGGCCTCGGTGACCACGTAGTCGGCGAGCTTGAGCGCGGTGCGCGTCGCGATCACCGAGTTGCAGCCATGGGCGATGTTGGCGAACGGGCCGCCATGGACGAAGGCCGGGTTGTTCTCCAGCGTCTGCACGAGGTTGGGCATGAAGGCGTCCTTGAGCAGGACCGCCATGGCGCCCGGCGCCTTCAGCTCCTTCGCCAGGATCGGCTTGCGGTCGCGGGTGTAGCCCACGATCATCCGGCCGAGCCGCTCCTCCAGGTCGGGCATGCTCATGGCTAGGCAGAACACCGCCATGACCTCGGAGGCGACCGTGATGTCGAAGCCGTCCTCGCGCGGGAAGCCGTTGGCGACGCCGCCCAGCGAGCTGGTGATCTGGCGCAGCGCCCGGTCGTTCATGTCGACCACCCGGCGCCAGGTGATCCGGCGCTCGTCCAGGCTCAGCTCGTTGCCCCAGTAGATGTGGTTGTCGAGCATGGCGGCCAGCAGGTTGTGCGCGCTGCCGATCGCGTGGAAGTCGCCGGTGAAGTGGAGGTTGATCTGCTCCATCGGCACGATCTGGGCATAGCCCCCGCCGGCGGCCCCGCCCTTCATGCCGAAGCAGGGGCCGAGCGACGGCTCGCGCAGGCAGATCATCGCCTGCTTGCCGATCCGGTTCAGCCCGTCGCCCAAGCCCACCGTGGTGGTGGTCTTGCCCTCGCCGGCCGGGGTCGGGTTGATCGCGGTGACCAGGACCAGCTTGCCGTCCGGGCGGTCCTGCAGGCGCTCGATCACCGCATGGTCGACCTTGGCGATGGCCCGGCCATAGGGGTGCAGCTCGTCCGGCCCGATCCCGACCTTGGCCGCAACCTCCTGGATCGGCAGCATGCTCGCCGCCCGGGCAATCTCGATGTCGCTCGCCATCTCGTCACCTCTCCCTTTCCGGGCCGCCTCTAGCCGCCTCCGTTGAGGCTAGCAATGAGCACACGGCCGGCGGGGCGTGACCGCCTGGGAGCGACCTGATCTTCCTTCAGCCTGCCAGGCCAGGGACGGGATGCGCTGCCCGCAGCTGTCGAAAGAATCCAAGCCCTTGATCCGGGCCGGTTCCTCGGGTTCGTTTCGCAACATCCGCATCAGGTGCACGCGCACCGGCAGACCTGCCCGGGCGGGCCCGGGGGCTGGCCATGTTCGCATGAACCGCCGGGTCGGCGAAAGTCCCGCCTACCGCCATCCGCAACATCAACCGTTGCGCAATAGGAGGCTGCCATTGCTGCAACCGACTGTTACAAGGCTGTACATACTGGCGAAGCGTTGCCGGCCTATCTCTCCTGCAACATTTCCTGCCAGGATCAGGGCGCATCCCTGCGCCCGGTAGCGGAGAACGATGACCGACCTCGCGCCTTCCGTCGCAGCCACGCACCGACCGGCCGGAACCAGGCGTGCCGCCCGCAGCGGGCGGCG
>Ga0182739_1004987_pt1 | contig 10693 bp, 8 predicted proteins | sample eDN5th30CBELigBY_FD_128873 | JGI IMG/M metagenome (GOLD analysis project Ga0182739, IMG submission 128873) | Enriched backyard soil microbial communities from Emeryville, California, USA - eDNA 5th pass 30_C BE-Lig BY (version 2) (version 2) | ecosystem: Environmental > Terrestrial > Soil >...
ACCGGATCGTCGCGGCACATCCACACCGTGGCGCAACGTATCCACCCGATGGTCGCAGCACACCCTCGCCGCAGCGCGCCTCATCCACCGCCCTGTCGCCCGTGATCCTCGCGTTCGCGCGCGTCATCCTCGCCGCGACGCAGGTCGTCCCGCGATCCGGTAGGGCGGTGCTCGCGCGGCGTCCCTGGCGACGAAATCTCGCCAATCGCCACGCCACAAACGAAAGAAGCCCGGCATCCTTCGATACCGGGCTCTTCGCTCCTGCGCTCGCGGAGCTCAGCTCTCGATGAAGCTCTTGAGCTGCTTGCTACGGCTCGGATGCCGCAACTTGCGGAGCGCCTTCGCCTCGATCTGACGGATACGCTCGCGCGTGACCTCGAAGTCCTGACCGACTTCCTCGAGCGTGTGGTCGCTCTTCTCGCCGATGCCGAAGCGCATGCGGAGCACCTTCTCCTCCCGCGGCGTCAGCGTCTTCAGAACCTTCCGCGTCTGCTCGGCGAGGTTCATGTTGATGACCGCCTCGGCGGGCGAAATGATGCTCTTGTCCTCGATGAAGTCGCCGAGATGCGAATCTTCCTCCTCACCGATCGGCGTCTCGAGGCTGATGGGCTCCTTCGCGATCTTGAGGACCTTGCGGACCTTGTCGAGCGGCAGCTCCATCTTCTCGGCGATCTCTTCCGGCGTCGGTTCGCGGCCGAACTCCTGGACGAGGTAACGCGAGGTGCGGATGAGCTTGTTGATCGTCTCGATCATGTGCACCGGGATGCGGATGGTGCGCGCCTGATCGGCGATCGCGCGGGTGATGGCCTGACGGATCCACCACGTCGCGTAGGTCGAGAACTTGTAGCCGCGCTTGTACTCGAACTTGTCCACGGCCTTCATCAAGCCGATGTTCCCCTCCTGGATGAGGTCGAGGAACTGGAGACCGCGGTTCGTGTACTTCTTCGCGATGGAGACGACGAGCCGGAGGTTCGCCTCGACGAGCTCGGCCTTCGCCTGCTCGGCCTTGCGCTCGCCGCGCCGGATGGCCTCGTAGGTCGAGCGGATCTGGTCGATGTCGACCTGCAGCTCCTCCTCGACCTTCTTGAGACCCTTCTGCGCGCCCTTGATCGCGCTCTCGAGCTCCAAGAGCTCCGCACGGCCGATGCCGAGCTTCTTCGCGATGCGCCGCTCGGCGACCGGATCGTCCTTCGCCTCGCGCAGGAGCTTGCGGAGCTGCTCCTTGCTCATCCCCGTGCGCTTCTCGAGCTCGGTGACGGCCGCCTCGGCGCGCTCGACCTTCTGGATGAGCGACTTCAGCTTCTGGACGATCTTGTCGATCGTCTTCTTGTTCAGACGCATCTCTTCGAGCGTCTGCACGAGCTCCGCCTGGGTCTGGGCGAGCTCCTGATCGATCTGCTTACGGCGGCTGTCGGTGCGCGTCTTGCGCTCCTCGAGCAGCTCCTGCCGCTTCTTGTCGAGACGCTTGACCTTGTCGATGAGGCGGATGATGCGGCGGTCCGCCTCCTCCTCGTCGAACTCCTGGTCGTCTTCCTCGGCGTCCCGGATGATCTCCTTGACCCGGATCTTGTGCTTCCGCAGCTTCTCGCCCGTCTCGATGATCTCGCGAACGGCGATGGGGCTGCTGAGGATGGCGTCGAGGACGGCATGCTCGCCTTCCTCGATACGCTTCGCGATTTCGACCTCGCCCTCGCGGGTGAGCAGCGAGACGCTGCCCATCTTCCGCAAGTACATGCGGACCGGATCGTTCGACTTCGAATAGATCGAGTCGCCGTCGTCCTCTTCCGTTCGGAGCGCGACCTTTCTGTCGAGCGTCTCCTCCTCGGCAATGCGCTTGGGGGCGATTTTGACTTGCGTCGTGGCGTCGACGATTTCGATTTCCTCGTCGCCGAGCGCCCCCATGACGTCTTCGACCTGATCGGCGCCGACCATGTCGGCCGGCAGCGCGTCGTTCACCTCGTCGTAGGTCAGAAAACCTTTCGACTTCCCGAGGTCGATGAGCTCTCGCACCTCTTTGCGATCGCGATTCGGGGCACCGTTCGACATGGCATCGGACGCGTCGGTCCTTTCGGACTTAGTTTGTCGCACAGGTCTTACCTCATCTTCAAAGGCCGTGCCTTTCGCGCGCTCGGCGCTCCAGCTCACGGAGGAGTGCATCTTCCGCGGCGGCATCACCGGCGCGCCCGATCCGGTGGAGCGCCTCGACCGCCTGGGCTTTCTCACGGGAAAGCCCCAATCGCTTCAACTTCTGCGCATTCGAGAGAAGCTCCATCCTGGCTTCGTCCGGGCTCACATGACGCGGAGCTGCCAGTCTTTGTGCCGCAAAGGTATGAAGCGAAGCGGGCACATGCGCAAGAATTTCGGAGGCTGCGTAATGTGTTGAAACCGAAGCACATTCCCGCAACGCGACGATGACGAGCGCGGCATCTCCCTCGAGCAGATCGATGGCCTCCGCAGCCTCCGGATCGTCGAGCAGCTCGGGGAAATCGAGGAAGGCGCCCACGACGGCGAGAGCCACCTCATGACGACGAGCGGTGATGCGCGCACGTCGAGGATCGATGTCCGTCGAAGGCGGAGCAGGCGCGTTCGCATCCGGCCCGCTTCGCGACTTCACGGCCTCGGCGCGGAAGGCGCGCTGCACCGAACGCTGCATCGCCTGGAAGGTTTCGATGTCGGGGAGACCGAGGCGCTGGACGACCCGATCCGCATAGCTCTCGGCGAGCGTCGCGACGGTGGGGTCGTCTTCGGACGCGATGAGCTGGGCGATCCGCTGCGCCCGCTCGGCTCGTTCGCGTGCGTCGGCGGAGTGGAAGCTCTCGTCGAGCGTCGCTTCGATCAGGTGCTCGAGGATGCCGCGCGCGGCCCCGAGCGATGCGCGAATCGCCTCGGGGCCCTTCTCGCGCGCCACATCGTCGGGATCCTTTCCGTCCGGAAGCATGGCGACCTTCGCGTTCAGGCCGGCCTGTTTGCACGTCTCGCGGGCCTCGCGTGTCGCCTTCTGCCCGGCGGCGTCGCCGTCGAAGAGGAGGGTGGCCGAGGGCGCGAAGCGGCGGAGGAGCTTTGCCTGCGCGACCGTGAATGCGGTTCCAAGAGGCGCGACGACGTGGTCGATGCCGCGCGCGTGGAGGGCGACGACGTCGAAGTTGCCCTCGACCAGAACGGCCTCGTCGTGCCGGCGGATCGAATGCCGGGCCTGGTAGAGGCCGAACAGGGTCTCGCCCTTCTTAAAGATGGGGGACTCGGGCGAGTTGACGTACTTGCCGGTGTTCTTGTCGACGATCCCCGTTTCCGGATCCGGGAGGATGCGCCCGCTGAAGCCGACCACCCGGCCGCGGACGTCGATGATCGCGAACATCAAGCGGTTGCGGAACCAGTCGTAATGGCCCGTTCCGGATTTGCGGGCTGCGATGAGGCCGAGCCGCTCGGCCGCGACCAGCGAGACGCCTTGCGTGCGCAGGTAGATGGTGAGGCCATCCCAGCCCGGAGGGGCGTAGCCGACGCGAAAGGCTTGGAGCGTCTCCGTCATCGACGCGAGGTTTCGCTTCTCGAGCTCCTGATGCGCGAGGCGTGCGTGGGGATGCTCTCGGAGCTGGGTCTCGAACCAGTGCGCGGCCAGCAGGTTGACCGCGTACAGGTCCTCGACGGCACGCCGCGCCGCGTCGGCCTCGCGCCGCTCCGCATCGGTCCCCGTCTCCTCGATGGCGATGCCGGCCCGCTCGGCGAGACGCAGCGTCGCCTCGCGGAAGCTCAAGCCCTCCGTCTTCATCAAGAAGTCGAAGACCGAGCCCGATTCCTTGCAGCCGAAGCAGTGGAAGAAGCCGCGGTCCGGGCTGACATGGAAGCTCGGCGTCCTCTCTTGATGGAAGGGGCAGAGGCCCACGAAGCTTCGCCCCCGCCGGACGAGCTTCATCGTCTCGCCGATCACCGCCACGATGTCGGTGCGCTCACGGATGGCTTGAATCGTCGCCGGCGAAATCATGCTGCGCGTTCAATCGACCTCGGCCGCGTCGCACCTTCGCGAACGCGCCCCCCTTCCACCTGCACTCCCGGAACGACTCGGAGCATCGACGGAGGTCCAACCCTACCTGCGTCCGATCGCTTGGCAAGCACCTGACGAAGGGCGGGCGGCATTGCGCAGCGCTCGGTATTTCGTCGCGTGGAACGCCTCGGCGTCCGGCGGATCCGCGACGTCCATCGGTCGTTCGTTCCGTCCTCCGAGGCCTGCGGATTCGGCGTCACCGGCCGTCGGGCCACTTCCGTAATCGATTGTCCTGGTCTGTCCCATGTGCTAATCGCGCGCAGCGACGAGCCGGCGACCCCCCCTTTTCCCCTTTGAGTCGCCGCGGAGGCCCCCCGCAAATGTCCCAGTCTCAGGTTTCGGCCGGTAAGCCGAACGTCGGAAAAATCACGCAGGTCATCGGTCCGGTCGTGGACGTGGAGTTTCCCCCGGGCCAGCTGCCGAAGATTCTGAACGCGCTGACGGTCACCAACCCGAGCATCTCGGCCGAGAAGGACAATCTCGTCCTCGAGGTCGCTCAGCATCTCGGGCAATCCACGGTCCGCGCGATCGCGATGGACTCGACCGACGGCCTCGTGCGAGGCCTTCCCGTCACCGACACGGGCAACCCCATCATGATGCCCGTCGGCAAGGAGACGCTCGGCCGCATCCTTAATGTGGTGGGCGCCCCCGTCGACGAGGCCGGTCCGGTCCGGGCGAAGGTTTCGTTGCCGATCCACCGCGAGCCGCCGAGCTTCACCGACCAGAGCACGAAGGTCGAAATCTTCGAGACGGGCATCAAGGTCATCGACCTGCTCGCTCCCTACCGCAAGGGCGGCAAGATCGGCCTCTTCGGTGGCGCCGGCGTCGGCAAGACCGTTCTCATCATGGAGCTCATCAACAACGTCGCGAAGGCGCACGGTGGTGTGTCCGTCTTCGCCGGCGTCGGTGAGCGTACCCGTGAAGGTAACGACCTCTTCCTCGAGATGAGCGAGAGCAAGCTCGAGACCGGCGAGCCCGTCGTTTCGAAGACGGCGCTCATCTACGGTCAGATGAACGAGCCGCCGGGCGCCCGCGCTCGCGTCGCCCTCTCCGCCCTGACGGTCGCCGAGTACTTCCGCGATCAGGAAGGGCAGGACGTTCTCCTCTTCGTCGACAACATCTTCCGCTTCACGCAGGCGGGCTCCGAGGTGTCGGCGCTCCTCGGCCGTATCCCCAGCGCCGTCGGTTACCAGCCGACGCTCGCCACCGAGATGGGCGCCCTCCAGGAGCGCATCACCTCGACGACGAAGGGTTCGATCACCTCGGTTCAGGCCGTCTACGTTCCCGCCGACGACTTGACCGACCCCGCCCCGGCGACGACCTTCGCCCACCTCGACGCGACGACCGTTCTCTCGCGCTCGATCGCCGAGCTCGGTATCTACCCGGCCGTCGATCCGCTCGACTCGACCTCGACGATGCTCGATCCCCAGATCGTCGGCGAGCACCACTACTCGGTCGCGCGCCGCGTCCAGGCGACGCTGCAGAAGTACAAGGATCTGCAGGACATCATCGCCATCCTCGGCATGGACGAGCTCAGCGAGGACGACAAGCTCGTCGTCTCCCGCGCCCGCAAGATCCAGCGCTTCCTCTCGCAGCCCTTCTTCGTCGCCTCGCAGTTCACCGGCTACGCCGGCAAGCTCGTGTCGCTGAAGGACACCATCGCGGGCTTCGAGGAAATCCTCGATGGCAAGCTCGACGACGTCCCCGAGCAGGCGTTCGCCTACAAGGGCGGCATCGACGAGGTCAAGGCTGCGGCCGAGAAGCTGAAGGCTGCCTAATCACCTCCTGTCGCACCGTAGGGGAGGGGCCTCGCTCGCCCCTACGCTGCGCCGGGAGTCGAGGATTTTCGAATGGACGGCAAGATTACGCTCGAGATCGTCACGCCGAAGGGCCTCGCCTTGAAGGAAGAGGTCGACCATGTCGCCGCCCCCAGCGTGAGCGGAGAGTTCGGTGTGCTTCCCGGGCACCTTCCGCTGTTGGCGGCCCTTCGCACGGGCATCGTCACCTTCAACAAGGGCGGCGAGGAGACCCGCGTCGCGGTCGGCGACGGCTTCGCCGAGGTCTCGAACGACCGCGCGCTGCTCCTCACCGACAAGTTCATCACCCGCAACGAGATCGACGTCGTCCAGGTCCGCATGGACCTGAAGGACGTCGATGAGCAGCTCGAGCGCTACCCCGGCATGCCGGGCGAGCCCGAGTGGCAGAAGCTCGTCGCCGACGAGATCTGGGCCGCGACCCAGCTCGAGCTCTACGGCGACCCTCCGCCCGCGAAGCAGCGGCCCTACGAGCAGTACGGCCCGCCCGCCCCGCCGGAGGAGGAGGAAGTGGAGCTGCCCGCCGCGGAGTCCGAGGTCGAGGCCGAAGCCGAGGCCCAGCACTAACGGACCTTGCAGCTCCAACTGGTTGGCGACGACGAGGAGCGGTGCGTGCATTGCGGTGCACGCGCCGCCGGTCCTTGCGCCACCTGCCATCAACCCGTCTGCGGCGATTGCTGCACGCTGACGGAGGGGGGGCTTCGCGTTTTCGCGATCTGCCTCGAGTGCGACCGCAAAGGGGGGAGGTCGCTCACGCCCGCGTGGCGTTCGCTCTTGCTGTGGCTCCTCCTGATCCTGGGAGGACTGGCGGCGCTCGTGGCCCTACTGGGCGCGATCGCCGGCTGATGCGGCGACAGCGTCGGGCCTGCCAAAGGTGATCAAGGGTTGAACAGGCCCCTGCACGACGCTCATCGACATGTCGATGAGGGTTGATCTGGCGCTGTTCGACCCATGTCGACACGTCGATGGGGGTTGATCCGAGTCAGCTCAACCCTTGATCGAATGTCGATGAGGGTCGATCCGACGCTGCACGACCCATTTCGAGTCGTCGATGAAGGTTGATCTGGCTCTGATCGACGCGAAATCGAAGCGGATGGGGTGCATGCAGGCGCTGATCAACCCTTGATCAGGTTCGGAGCTCGGCTTCGCGGCCCCGTCAGCCTTCGGCGAAGCGCGCGAAGTCCTCGACGCTCAACGTCTCTCCGCGGCGATCGAGGTCGATGCCGGCGCGACGGGCGCGCTCCTCGATCTGTGCGGCGGGACCGAGGCCGCGCCACGCATTGCGGAGGGTCTTGCGTCGCTGGGCGAAGGCGGCACGCACGGCGGCGCGGAAGGCAGGCGTCTCCTCCGCCCGGCGCTCCGGCGTGAGCAGGACGACGCTCGAATCGACATCGGGGCTGGGGAAGAAGGCGCCGCGATGCACGTGCAGCGCGCGCTCGACGCGGAAGGCCGCGCCGACGAAGACGGTGAGCGCCCCGTAGGAAGCGGTGCCGGGTTGGGCGACGAGACGATCGGCAACCTCGCGCTGCACCATGAAGACGGCCCGATCGAGCGCATCGCCGAGCTGACTCGCGAGCTCGAGGAGCTTGCCCGTGATCTGGTAGGGGAGGTTGCCGGCGAGGACGTGCGGCTTCGGCTGCCCTTGGAAGAAGGGGAGGTAGTCGAGGGCGGCGGCATCGGCTTCGACCAGCTCGAGACGGCCTTGCTCGATGGGCTCGGCGAAGCTCTCGCGGAGGATCGGGCAGAGGTCACGATCGCGCTCGACGGCGACGACGCGGCCCGCGCGCTCGAGGAGGAGGCCGGTGAGCGCCCCCAATCCAGCACCGATCTCCACGACGGTGCCGCCTTCGGGCGTCGTCGCGAGCTCCGCGATCGAGTGAGCGATGCGGGGATCGGCGAGGAAGTTCTGGCCGAAGCTCTTCTTGGGTTTGAGGCCGAGTGCGCGGAAGCGCTCGCGGGCGGCGTGCGAGTAGTCGGACAAGGCGGGGCAAGATAGCGTGGCGCTCGACGAGGGCGAGGAAAGAGCGCGGCGTGGTGTGATCCCGATGCGGGACTGGCAACGGTGGGGCGCGCCTAGCCGTCGCGAGTGCCTCGAGCGCGCCGTTCTGCGGTGCAGGGCGGTGACGGAAGGGGTGCCCTTCACCGAACGAATACGATGCCCGTAGCGGCTGCACGCCGGCCCCGACGACGGGATTTCGGCGGCCGGATTGGACCGAAAGAGAAGGCGGGCGCGCGCTTTCGGGGGTGCTACAGGATCTTCGTGCTCCACCTCGGACAGGAGACCCAGCTCGACCGAAATGACGGCGGAAGCCGCCTTCGAGGTCGCGCCCGCCTCTTGCCCCATGGCGATCTTGACCGAGATACCCGCATGGCTAAGCTGTCCGAAGGTCGCCTTCATCCAGCGAACCGCCGCGGTCGGGACTCTCGGCTCGAACCTAACCAAACAAGGTGGAGGGAGGCTTAACGATGCTACCTCCGTTCATTATCGAGCAAATCAGGCAGCGGGAAGAGCGGGCACGGCGCGACCGTCAGGCCGAGCAGCCTCGCCTGGAGCTCCCGATGGAGCGGCCCCGCACCGAGCCGACCGCCAATGACGACGAGCCCGAGCGCGGGGTGATCGTCGTGGACCTCGGCTGAAGCGTTACGACCGCGACGGTCCGCCTTTACAGCACGGCGTTCCCTAGCTAGTGTCCGCCCGCCATGACCGGTCGGAAGACCATGCTGGGGGCGGTCGCGGCGACCCTCGTGGCAGCGTGCTACTCGACCGGCGAGGGTCCGTCGCCACCGTCCAAATCCCTCTACTTCCCCACCGCGCTCGCCATTTCGGCCGACGGTGCCGCCCTCTACGCCGTCAGCTCCGACTTCGACCTGCAGTTCAATGCGGGCACGGTGCAGGTGTACGACCTCGACGCGCTTCGGCGACGTATTCCGAGGTTGTGGGCAGGTGAGGGATGCGGCGATCTCGGGCCGAACCCGAGCCGGGTGCTCTATCCGGGCGCGTGCGGTCCGATCGACGTGGCGCCCTTCGTGCGCGCTTCCGCCGAGATCGGCGCCTTCGCGACCGACGCGTTGCTCCTGAACGATCCCGAGGGCCCCTCCGCGCGGCTCTTCCTGCCGGTGCGCGGCGACCCCTCGTTGACCTACTTCGACCTCCCGACGCCCTTCGCCCTCGACTGCGGTCAGGCCCGGAATGGCGGGAGGTGCAGCCCCGAATACCGCCTCGGCACCGATCCGAACGACAACTCCCGCGGGCTGACGATGCCGCCGGAGCCCTTCGGGATCGCGGCCATCCTGTCCAAGACCGAGGGGCCGCAGGGGACGCGCTGGCAGCAAGCCATCGCCGTCACCCACCAGACGACCGGCGCCGTGAGCCTGTTCACCGGGACCGGGCCGAACGGCGACTCGCTCTTCCAGGGCCGACCGCGCCTCGAGTTCGTGCTCGGCGGCTTGCCGGCCGGGCCGACGGGGATCGCCGCCCTGCCGCAGTCCTCCCTCGTGACCGCCGCGGTGCGGAGCGAAGACCCCTTCTACCAGCCGGGGTTCGTGGTCAGCTTCCGCAACTCCGCGCAGCTCCAGCTCCTCCGCTACTTCAGCGACGAGAACGCCGCCCCCGCGCGACCCTTCCTGGTCGCGAGCGGGCGAGTGCCCATCACGATCAACGCCGACGGTTACGACTCGCGGGGCATCGCGATCGGCCCGAGCGACGAACGCGTCGCGTGCGAGATCGGCTGCGGCGCGCTGGAGGAGGACGAGCGGGGCGCTTGCCTGCGCGACTGCGCGTCAATCCCCGTGCCGGTCTACGTGGCCAACCGGGCGCCCAGCACCCTGCTCATCGGCGAGACGCAGACGAGCATCGGCGCGCTCCAGAGCACCGACGTCGTCTCGCTCTACGACTCGGTTCCCGTCGCGGAGGGCGCTTCCCGCGTCGTCCTCGGCCACGTCCTCGGCAAGGACGGCCGGCGGGAAGAACGCGTCTTCGTCGTCTGTTTCGACGCGCGCACCGTCTACGTCTACGACCCGGCATCGCGTCGGGTGACCGGGACCATCCACACCGGGCGCGGCCCCACCGCCCTTTCCATCGACATCGGCACGATCGATGGCGAGCCCTACGCCTTCGGCTATGTCGCCCACTTCACCGATTCGTACATCGGCGTCGTCGACCTGAACGAGTCGCACGTGGACACGTACATGACGATGATAGCCACCGTCGGTCAGCCCAAGCCGCCAGCGGAGACACAGTGAAGATGCGTGCTCGACGCTCCGCACCGATTCTCCTCGGCGCGATCTTCCTGGGGGCGTGCCAGCCCGAACCCGACGCCGTGCCGCTCCGCTCGCTCGAGCGCTCCGGCAAGGCGGCTTTCCTCTGTCTCGGCACGCAGGGTGAGCGTCCGGGGCGCCCCCTCGACGATTGCGGTCCCTACCGCGCCGACCTCGGCGACTACTCGATCCCGCACCTCTTCGCGCTCGTGACCCAGACCGCGCGCGGCGAGGTGGCGGTCATCGACGTGACGGGGGACTCGGTCGTCGATGCCAACCCGTCGAATCCGGGCTTCGACTTCCTCCCCGTCGGTGCGGTCCCGACCGACATCGTGGCCACCCCCGGCGGGACGGCGGCTTTCGTGGCGGTCGCCGAAGCGAATCGCCCCGGCATCTTCGCCCTGCCTTCGAATTCGATCCGCGGAGGCTCGCCGGTCTTCACGCAGTGGCCGGCGTGCAGCCTGCCGTCAGCGCCCGGCGCGATGGAGCTGCTCGTCGACCCGCCGAGCGTCCCCGGAGACGAATCGACCATCCGCGCCACCTGCGACGCCGAGCGCGGTGCCGCCCATCCGGACCTGGCCAC
>Ga0182739_1004991_pt1 | contig 10685 bp, 9 predicted proteins | sample eDN5th30CBELigBY_FD_128873 | JGI IMG/M metagenome (GOLD analysis project Ga0182739, IMG submission 128873) | Enriched backyard soil microbial communities from Emeryville, California, USA - eDNA 5th pass 30_C BE-Lig BY (version 2) (version 2) | ecosystem: Environmental > Terrestrial > Soil >...
CCGGTGAAGATGTCCTCGCTGGTGCGGGCTCCGGTGTCGGCGAGGTCGAGGGCGGCCATCAGTCCCGACAGCGGATCGCTCATGGCCTGTAGTTTATGAGGCGATGAGCCGCTCCTTCTCGCTTGCCGACTCTCAGACCCTCGACGATCTGCAGGTCTACCTCGCGCGCGCCGCACGCATCGAGGAGGGCTCGGCGCGCCTGATCGCCGGCAGCGGCTTGCTGGCCGTCTATGTGGCGGTGTTCTACCCGGCGGGCCTGATGGATGAGACCCCGACGGTTCTCGGGCTGCGCACCCTCGCGCTGCAACCGGGCGCCGATGGCGCGCCCGACGCGTTCGATGTCGTCGTGCCGGTGCGCTCTCTGCTGACCAGGCTCGAGAGCGCCCAGGCTCGAGCGGCCGAGCCGGGGCCGATCACGATCTCGCTGCCGATGGAGGTCAACACGGTGACCTGGGCGGCGATCTCGCCGCCGCGCGGGGGCTGGCACCCGATCGGGGTGACCGCCACCCCGGTGCTCGAGGCGGCCGCCCGGTCGGGCATCGACGAGGTCGCGAGCGCCGTCCCGTCCGCGGCCGGCGAGCAGATCGTGCGGCGGGTGCGCTCGGAGGTGTGGTCGCGTCCGATCGAGGGACTCGAGCATCTGCCGGCCGCCGCGGGGTTCGCGGCTCTGGCCCTGGGGTTCCTCGGTGCCGACGACGTGCGGATGTACGAGACCGGCCCGTGGACCCGCCTCAGCACACAGCGCGGTCACGTGCTGGTCAAGCGCAAGGCCTGGACCCTCTCGCGCTGACCCCCCCGTTCTGCAGGAGAAACCTCCGCGCGAGCAGTATCGGGTGCGGGCACAGTCCTGCAGAACGGCAGACTCCTGCACAACAGTCGCGGGGCGCGGGGTGCTACAGGGTGCCGGCGATGGCCCGCCCGGCCTGTCGGCCGGTGAAGAGACACCCGCCGAGGAAGGTCCCCTCCAGGGCCCGGTAACCGTGCACCCCGCCGCCGCCGAACCCGGCGGCCTCGCCGACGGCGTAGAGGCCGGGGATCGGTCGGCCGTCCGGGCCCAGGGCCTGCGAGTTCAGGTCGGTGCGGATGCCGCCCAGGCTCTTCCGGGTCAGCACATGCAGCTTCACCGCGATCAGCGGCTTGTGCGCCTGGTCCAGGAACTTGTGCGGCTTCGCGACCCGGATCAGCTTGTCGCCGCGGTAGTTGCGGGCGCCGCGCAGGGCGGTGATCTGAGCATCCTTGGTGAAGTCGTTGTCGAGTTCGCGATCACGCGCCTCGATCTCGCGGCGGATGCCCTGGGTGTCGAGCGGCACGCCCTTGGGCTGCAGTTTGCGCATGCCGGCGAACAGCTCGTCGAGCGTGTCGGCGACCACGAAGTCGGCGCCCTTCGACTTGAAGGCCTCGACCGGTTCCGTGGCGCCCTTGCCCAGGCGCTGCTTCAGCAGCTCGGCGACGCTCTTGCCGGTGAGGTCGGGGTTCTGCTCGCTGCCGGAGAGCGCGAACTCCTTCTCGATGACCGACTGGGTCAGCACGAACCAGGAGTGGTCGTACCCGGTCGAGCGCAGATGCCCGAGCGTGCCGAGCGTGTCGAACCCGGGGAACAGCGGCACCGGCAGGCGCTTGCCGGTGGCGTCGAACCAGAGGCTCGAGGGCCCCGGCAGGATGCGGATCCCGTGCTTGTCCCAGACCGGCGCGAAGTTCTCGATGCCCTCGACGTAGTGCCACATGCGGTCCTGGTTGACCAGGTGCGCGCCGGCCTTCTCGCTGATGCCCAGCATGCGGCCGTCGACGTGCGCGGGAACGCCGCTCAGCATCGACTTCGGCGCCGTGCCGAGCCACGCGGGCCAGTGCTTGCGCACCAGCTCGTGGTTGCCGCCGATGCCGCCGCTGGCGACGATCACGGCAGGAGCCTCGAACGAGAACTCGCCCTCCTCGTCCCGGTTGCTCGCCTCACCACGGTCGGCGTCGCTCGGCACCAGGACGGCGCCCCTTGCCCCGACCACGGACCCGTCTCGCACGATCAGCTCATCGACCCGGTGCCGGAACTTGAACTCGACCAGGCCCTGTTCCACGCCGGCCTTCACGATCTTGATGAACGGCTCGAGGATCGCCGGGCCGGTGCCCCACACGATGTGGAACCGCGGCACCGAGTTGCCGTGACCCGTCGCCGTGTATCCGCCGCGCTCGGCCCAGCCGACGACGGGGAAGAACTTCACGCCCTTCCCGCGCAGCCACTCGCGCTTCTCGCCGGCCGCGAAGGCCAGGTACGCCTCGGCCCACTCGCGGGCGTTCTCGTCCTCTTCGCGGTCGAACTCGGCGCTGGCGTACCAGTCCTGCCGGGCGAGATCGTGGCTGTCCTTCACCCCGAGGCGACGCTGCTCGGGCGAGTCGACCAGGAACAGCCCGCCGAACGACCAGAACGCCTGCCCGCCGAGCCCGGCCTCCGGCTCCTGATCGAGGATGATCACGTGCTGACCCGCCTCGACCAGTTCGGCAGCGGCGACCAGGCCGGACAGGCCGGCTCCGATCACGATGACATCGGCGTTCTGGGGCATCGGTGCACTCTCCGGGGGCGGCGGTTCGGGGTGTGAGAAATCCTACTGGTCGGCGGAGTTCACCATCGCGTGGGCGGCTCGCTCGAGATAGTCCCAGAGCATGTTCTCGTGCCGCGGCGAGAGCTCGAGGGTGTCGAGCGCGGCCCGCATGTGCGCGAGCCAACGGTCGCGGGCGTCGGGCGTGACGGCGAACGGCAGGTGCCGCATCCGCAGCCGCGGGTGACCGCGTTGCTCGCTGTAGGTGCCGGGTCCGCCCCAGTACTGCTCGAGGAAGCCGGTCAGCCGCTGGATGGCGCCCTCGAGGTCGGGCTGCTCCGGGTACATCGGCAGCAGAACCTCGTCGGTGCGGATGCCGTCGTAGAACGCCCGCACCAGCTTCTCGAACGTGGGGCGCCCGCCGACCTGCGCCCAGAAGCTGTCGCCGACGGTGTCGCCGTTCTCGCCCATGCGCAGCGTGAGATCGGCCATGGTCAGTCCTCGGTTCCGGTCGTCATGCGGCGGGCCTTGCGAGCGGATTCCTTGGCCGGCTTCAGCGCGGTCGGCACCTGCGCGGTCTTGGGCGGCCGCGCACCCCGAACCGAGCCCGCTCCCTCGTAGCCGCTCAGCACGATCGAGTTCAGCCTCGGAAGCTTGACCCCCATCTCGTCAAGCGAGCGCTTGAGCCGTCCGCGCAACTCACGGGCGACATCGTCGCGGGAGCCCGAACGCACCTTCACCACGAGCCGGATCACCACGGCGTCGGCCGCCACCGACTCGATGCCCCAGATCTCGGGGCGCTCGAGGATGAGCCGCTTCCATTTGGTCTCGTCGCGCAGCTCCATCGCGGTGTCGAGCATGCGGTTCTGCACGAGTTCGACGTCGGAGTCGTACGGCGCCGCCAGGTCGATGATCACGCGGGCCCAGCCCTGCGACAGGTTGCCCACCCGCAGGATCTCGCCGTTGCGCACGAACCACAGGGTGCCGTTGACGTCGCGGACCTGCGTGACCCGGATGCCGACCGCCTCGACGACGCCGGTCGCCGGCCCGAGGTCCACGACATCGCCCACGCCGAGCTGGTCCTCCGAGACCATGAACAGGCCGTTGAGGATGTCTTTGACGACGTTCTGCGCGCCGAATCCGAGTCCCGCGCCGAGCGCCGCGGTGATGAGCGAGAACGCGGCCGTGGCCTCCGGGGCGACGGTGTCGATGATGAGCAGCAGCGCCACGATCACCACGACGGTGGTGACGACGCTCGACAGCACCCCGCCGAGTGCGCGGGTGCGCTGCACGAGCCGGGCCGCGTGCACGGGGCTGGCCTGCAGTGCGAGCGTGTCGTCGACGTTCTGCTTCTTCTTGACGCCGGTGACGACCCGGTTGACGACGCGCCGGATGACGAACTGCAGCACCACGCGGATGATCACCGAGATCACGAGGATCGCGGCGAGCCGGACGGGGATGCCCCACGGTCCGGTCAGGAACTCGCCGATCGTCGTCCAGAGGTCCACGGTGCCCTGCCTCACCCCAGCCGGTCGCGCGCCTGCGCTTCGAGCGCGCGGGTGACCCCCGCCAGGTTCTCGATCACGAGCCGCCGCAGCGCCGGGATGCCGGGGTTGGCGTCGAGCCAGGCCTGCGTCGCATCGACCAGCCCCTGCGAGGCCAGCGGTCCGGGATAGAAGAACTGGATCACATAGGAGGCGATCTGGTAGCTGCGGTCCGCCCACACCCCGGCGAGCGCGTCGAGGTAGCGCGGCACCGTCGGCAGCAGCACGTCGGGGTCGTTGACGTGCTGGAAGCCGAGCCCCATGTTGCGCAGCACCAGGTTCGACAGCGACGCGTCCTGCACCGCGAGGTCGAGCGCGGCGAGCTTGGCCTCGGGGGTGGCGATGGTCGCGCGGGCGCGGGCGGCGGCCTGCTGGCCGTTCGCGGTGTTGTCCTTCTCGAGCTCGGCGGCGATCTCGTGCTCGCCGGCCCGGCCGACGAGCACGAGACCCTCGAGCAGCTCCCACGCCAGGTCGGTGTCGATCTCCAGGCCCTCGAGGGTGACGGATGCGTCACGCAGCCCCGAGAGAACGTCGCCGTGCTCGGGGGTGGCGGCGATCGCAGCGAAGAACTTCACGAACTGGAACTGCGCGTCCGAGCCGGGTGCCGCGTCACGAGCCAGCGCCCAGAGGGCGTCGCCGACCCGGCGGATCGTGGCGTCGCGCTTGTCGGGGCTCACATAGCTGCGGGCCACCTGCAGCAGCTGGGTGAGCGACAGGCGGATGGTGGTCGACTCGGTCTCGGTGGCGATGTTGTTCAGCACCAGGTCGACGTAGTCGCTCGGGGCGACCTCGGCATCCCGTGTCGCGTCCCAGGCGGCGCCCCAGACGAGGGCGCGGGCCAGCGGGTCCTCGATATCGGCGAGGTGGTCGATGGCGACCTGCCAGCTCGCCTCGTCCATGCGGATCTTGGCATAGGCGAGGTCGTCGTCGTTGAGCAGGATCAGGTCGGGGCGGGCCATGCCGACGAGCTCGGCGACCTCGGTCGAGGTGCCGTCGATGTCGAGCTCGACGCGGTGCGTGCGCACCAGGCGCGGCGACAGGTCGCCCTCGACGCCCGCATTGGTCTCGGAGTCGAAGGAGTAGAACCCGACGGCGAGCCGGTGCGGGCGGATCGTCGGCCACTCGGCAGGTGCGCTCTGCTCGATCGAGAACGCGGTGATGACCCCGGCGTCATCGACGCTGATCGCCGGCTTGAGGGTGTTCACCCCGGCGGTCTCGAGCCACTGCGTCGCCCAGCCCGACAGGTCGCGCCCGCTGGTGGTCTCGAGCTCGGCCAGCAGGTCGCGCAGCTCGGTGTTGCCGTACTCGTGGTTGCGGAAGTAGGCACCGACCCCGGCGAAGAACTCGTCGATGCCCACCCAGGCGGCGAGCTGCTTCAGCACCGACCCGCCCTTGGCGTAGGTGATGCCGTCGAAGTTGACCTGCACGTCCTCCAGGTCGGTGATGTTCGCCACGATCGGGTGGGTGCTCGGCAGCTGGTCCTGGCGGTAGGCCCAGCTCTTCTCCATGGCCTGGAAGGTCGCCCAGGCCTCCGTCCACTCGGTCGCCTCGGCGGTGGCGATGGTGGAGGCCCACTCGGCGAACGACTCGTTCAGCCACAGGTCGTTCCACCAGCGCATCGTCACCAGGTCGCCGAACCACATGTGCGCGAGCTCGTGCAGGATCGTGACGACCCGGCGCTCCTTGATCGCGTCGGTCACCTTCGAACGGAAGACGTAGGTCTCGGTGAAGGTCACCGCGCCGGCGTTCTCCATGGCGCCGGCGTTGAACTCGGGAACGAACAGCTGGTCGTACTTGGCGAACGGGTACGGGTAGCCGAACTTCTCTTCGAAGTAGGCGAAGCCCTTCCGGGTGATGTCGAAGATGTAGTCGGCGTCGAGGTGCGCGGCGAGCGACTTGCGCACGTAGATGCCGAGCGGCACCACCCTGCCGTTCGAGCTGGTGAGCTCGCTGCGCACCGACTGGTACGGGCCGGCGATGAGCGCGGTGATGTAGCTGGAGATGCGCGGGGTGGGCTCGAACGCCCAGGTCGCGAAGCCCTGCGATCCGTGGGTGGGCTCGGGGGTGGGCGAGTTCGACACCACGGCCCAGTTGCCGGGCGCGGTGACGGTGAACTGGAACGTCGCCTTCAGGTCCGGCTGCTCGAAGACGGCGAACACGCGCCGGCTGTCGGGCACCTCGAACTGCGAATAGAGGTAGACCTCCTGGTCGACCGGGTCGACGAAGCGGTGCAGGCCCTCGCCGGTGTTGGTGTAGGCGAAGTCGGCCTCGACGACCAGCACGTTCTCTTCGCGCAGGCCCTCGAGCCGGATGCGGGTGCCGTCGGCGACGGTGTCGGGCCGGATCGAGGCGCCGTTGAGCTCGACGCGATGCACCTTCTCGGTGATGGCGTCGATGAAACTCGTCGTGCCGCCCGAGGCCCGGAACGTCACGGTCGTCGTGGACCGGAACGTGGTGGGGCTGCTCGTCAGGTCGAGGGTGATGGCATAGGAATCGACGGCGATGATGTTCGCGCGCTCCTGCGCCTCGATGCGGGTGAGGTTCTCTCCTGGCATGTGCTCAACCCTAAACTGACCGCGTGCGCATCCACATCGCCACCGACCACGCCGGGCTCGAGTTCAGCACCGACCTGCAGCACCACCTCGCCGAGCAGGGTCACGAGGTCATCGACCACGGTCCCACCGGCTACGACCCGCTCGATGACTACCCGAGCTTCTGCATCAACGCCGCGCGTGCGGTGGTCCGCGACCAGAGCGCGGGCGTGCCGGCGCTCGGGGTCGTCTTCGGCGGCTCGGGCAATGGAGAGCAGATGGCCGCCAACAAGGTCGCCGGATGCCGCGCCGCCCTGGTCTGGAGCATCGCCACCGCAGAACTCGCCCGCGAGCACAACGATGCCAACGTCATCGCGATCGGTGCCCGGCAGCACTCGCTCGAGGAGGCGATCGGGTTCATCGACACGTTCCTGGCGACCCCGTTCTCCGACGAGGAGCGCCACGCCCGGCGCATCGCGCAGCTCGCCGAGTACGAGTCGACGGGCGCGATCGCCGGGCACGAGATCGTCTAGACATGCCAGAGGGTCACTCCGTCCACCGCATCGCCCGCCAGTTCGCGCGGCACTTCGCGGGGGTCCCGGTCGCGGTCAGCTCCCCGCAGGGCCGGTTCGCGGGAGACGCCGCCCTGCTCGACGGCCACACGATCGTGCAGGCCCGCGCCGTGGGCAAGCAGATGTTCCTGGAGTTCGACCACGGGCTCTGGCTGCGCGTGCACCTCGGTCTCTACGGCGCCTGGGATTTCGCCGGCGACGTCGGAATCGGCGGCGAGGGCGAGGCGTCGCTGTCGTCGATCGGCGCTCCCCGGCTGACCCGTCTGCGCATGTCGGAGCAGGAGACCCCGGGCGCCCCGCTGGAGAGCTTCCCGCCCGAGCCGATCGGGCAGGTGCGGGTGCGCCTGCTGACCGACACCGTCGTCGCCGACCTGCGCGGCCCGACCGCCTGCGTCGTGCAGACCGCCGACGAGGTGCAGTCCGTGATCGACCGGCTCGGACCCGACCCGCTGGTCGACGACCCGGCCGCCGGCGAGGAACGCTTCGCCGCGATCGTGCGGCGCAAGCCCACGGCCATCGCGCTGCTGCTCATGGATCAGGCCGTGGTCAGCGGCATCGGCAACGTGTACCGTGCCGAACTGCTGTTCCGGGCCCGGCAGAACCCGTTCACCCCGGGCAAAGAGGTGCGCGACGAGGTGGTGCGCGCGTTGTGGCGCGACTGGGTGCACCTTCTGCGCATCGGGTTCGACACCGGGCTGATGTACACGATGGACGACGAGGCCTCGGGCGACCCTCACCCCGAGCACTGGGTCTATAAGCGCACCGGTGAACCCTGCCGGGTGTGCGGCACGCCCATCCAGCTCCAGGAGCTGGGTGGCCGCAAGCTGTACTGGTGCCCCACCGATCAGGCCTGAGAGGCTGGGCGGATGCGCCACACCCCGCACTACATCCTCGACGACGAGGCCGAGATCAAGAGGCTGGTCCGCGAGAACCCCTGGGTGACCTACGTCTCGCAGCCCGACGGCATGGTCGCCTCGCACTACCCGACGCTGCTCGACGAGACCGCCGAGGGCATCGTGCTGCTCACGCACTTCGGCCGGCCCGATGAGCAGTTGCACGGGGTCGGCGGCGGCCGCGAGATGCTGGTCATCGTCCAGGGAGCGCACGGCTACATCTCACCGAGCTGGTACGCCGACGAGCAGGACATGGTCCCGACCTGGAATCACGTCACCGCCCATCTCTACGGCGTCCCCGAGGTGCTGACCGAGGAGGAGAACCTCGTCGTCCTCGAGCGGCTCGTCGACCACTTCGAAGCGGGGATGCCGGGGGCCCGTTCGCTGCGCATCGACCCGGAGAAGGCGCGCCGGATCGCGAAAGGCACCGTCGGCATCCGGGTGCCGGTCACGCGCGTGGAGGCGCGCAAGAAGCTCAGTCAGGCGCGCACGGATGCCGACCGGGAGTCGGTCACCGCGCAGCTGGGCGGGGACGGACGTTACTCCCATCACGGGCTGGCGGAGGAGATGCGCCGGATCGAGGGGTTGCACCCCGCGGAGAACCGGGAATGAGCTCGACACTGCTACGCAACGTGCGGCGGGCGGGGCAGGATGCACCGGGCGATCTGCTGGTGGCCGGCGGCCGCATCCGCCCGCTGTCGGAGCGCACGCCCGACACGGTGGAGGTCGATCTCGAGGGCCGGTTCGCCGGTCCCGGGCTCTGGGACGCGCACGTGCACGTCGGGCAGTGGGCGCTGCGCTCGTCGCGCCTCGACGTCTCGTCGGGGAGTTCGGCTCTCGAGACCGCCGAGCTGGTGCACGCGCACCTGCGGGTTCACCCGCAGCCGCCGGAGACCGTGCTGGTCGGGCAGGGGTTCCGGGACGGCCTGTGGCCCGACGAGCCCACCGCCGCGCTGCTGGATGCGGTGCCCGCCCCGGTCGCGCTCGTCTCGGGCGACGTGCACACCGTCTGGTCCAACGCGGCGGCGTTGCGCATCATGGGCCTTCCCGAGACGGACTGGTGGCTGCGCGAGCAGCCGGCCTTCGACCTCAACGTGCGCCTGAGCGACGTGCCGGCGTCGACCCTGGACCGCTGGGTCATCGACGCCGCGGAGCGCGCGGCGATGCGCGGGGTGGTCGGCATCCGCGATTTCGAGTTCGACGACGCCGTGGGGGCGTGGAGCCGGCGCTTCGGCACCGGGTTCCGCGGGATCCGGGTCGATGCGCTGATCTACCCGGCACACCTCGACGCCGCGATCGCCGCCGGGCACCGCACGGGGGCCGAACTCGGCGGGCTGCTCACGGTGGGGCGGCTGAAGCTCTTCACCGACGGGTCGCTCAACACGCGCACCGCCTGGTGCGACGACGACTATCCGGGCCTGCACGGTGCCGAGGCGTCCGGGTTGCCGACCTATGCGCCGGGCGAGTTGCTGGCCGCGGCGCGCCGCGGAGCCGACGCCGGCATCGTCCCGACCATCCACGCGATCGGCGACCGCGCGACATCGGAGGCGCTCGACACGTTCGAGGCGCTGGAGCTGCCGGCGGGCGGGCCGCGGGGCAGCATCCAGCATGCGCAGCTGGTCCGCGACGCCGACCTGCCGCGCTTCGCCCGGCTGGGTGTCGTGGCGAGCGTGCAGCCGGAGCAGGCGATGGACGACCGCGATGTCGCCGACCACTACTGGGCCGGACGCACCGGTCGCTCGTTCGCGCTGCGATCGCTGCTCGAGGCCGGCGCCGAACTCGAGATGGGCAGCGATGCGCCGGTGGCTCCGCTCGATCCGTGGGTGACGATCGCCGCCGCCGTGACGCGACGTCGCGACGGGCGCGAGCCGTGGCATCCCGAGCAGGCGATAGGCGTCGAGGAGGCGTTGCGGGCCTCCCAGGGTGGCGTCTTGGCGCTCGCCGAGGGCGGGGTCGCCGACATCGTCATCACCGACGAGGACCCGCGCCGCGTCGACCCGGATGTGCTGCGCACGATGCCGGTGCACGCGACGATGGTCGCGGGGGAGTGGAGCTACCTCTCGGTGGTCGAGTAGCCGCGGAGCGGCGTATCGAGACCCCGCGCTACTTCGTGGCGATATGCGCGAAGAGGAACCAGCGGTCCTTCTCGAGCCCGCGCGCGATCTCGATCGCCACATCCTGCGAGGCCTGATCGATCTCGTCGAGTTCGTCGATCGCCGTCCGCACGCTCTTCAGGGTCGCGTCGATCTGGGCGATCACCTGCGCGATCGTCTGATCCGACTGCTGGAACCCGTCCGACAGCGCCGGGTTGGTGGTCTTCGCGGCGACCGTCGCGATGCGCGCGTCGATCGGCAGTCCGAGGGCCACGACGCGCTCGGCGGCGGTGTCGGCGTACTCCTGCGCGTGGGCCACGACGACGTCGAGCAGCTCATGGACCGCCTGGAAGTTGGCGCCGCGCACGTGCCAGTGCGCCTGCTTGCCGTCGATCGCCAGAGCCTGCAGGTCGATGACGACGGGGGCGAGGAACTGCGCCACACCCGAGGTCACGTCGGGGTCGATGGAGCTCTGCGGGACTGCTTTCACGTCGGTCATGTGCTCAACGCTACTCAGCGGCCCC
>Ga0182739_1004993_pt1 | contig 10681 bp, 10 predicted proteins | sample eDN5th30CBELigBY_FD_128873 | JGI IMG/M metagenome (GOLD analysis project Ga0182739, IMG submission 128873) | Enriched backyard soil microbial communities from Emeryville, California, USA - eDNA 5th pass 30_C BE-Lig BY (version 2) (version 2) | ecosystem: Environmental > Terrestrial > Soil >...
AATGTATTTTTAGATGTTGCTAGCAATCCAGAAATCATTCGAGCACTCGAACCGATTGTTCCAAAAATCCAGCGTTTAGAAATCGCACAATTTAATTCTGAAAAAAGTATTCAATCATTCGAACAGCATAAAAAAATTATTGAAGCTTGTCGCCAAAAAGATAGCGAGACGGCTGCTAGTCTTGTGGAGGAAAACTGGTTAAGTCTTCGAACATTACTACATCCACAGGAAGATTGAGGTGTCCGATGCGTCCAATTATATTAGGTATTTGTGCAGCATTCTTTTTTTCCGTGACGTTTATTTTAAATCGAGCAATGGAATTATCGGGGGGAAGTTGGATTTGGAGTGCTTCACTACGATATTTTTTCATGGTTCCCTTTTTATTAGCAATTGTCATCGCTAGAAAAAACATACTCCCCCTCTTTCAAAATATGAAAGAACATTGGGGGCAGTGGATTTTATGGTCATCTATTGGGTTTGGGTTATTTTATGCACCGATTTGCTTTGCTGCAGCATTCGCGCCAGGATGGCTAACAGCAAGCACATGGCAAATTACAATTATTTCTGGCTCCTTGCTCGCACCACTTTTCTTTTTAACAGTTACAACACCGAATGGTTCCAAAAAAGTAAGAGGAAAAATACCGGTTCGTGGATTATTGATGTCGCTTATTATTTTACTCGGTATTGCTCTTATGCAGCTTGAACACGCGAGCTCTATTTCGTTAAAACACGTATTATTAGGAATCATTCCTGTCATTATTGCTTCCTTTGCCTACCCACTAGGAAATCGAAAAATGATGGATCTTTGTATGGGACGTTTAGATGCCTATCAACGAGTATTAGGCATGACATTAGCAAGTCTGCCTTTTTGGTTTATCCTTTCTCTTTATGGGCTGTTTACAGTAGGCGTACCTAGTATCGAACAAACGACTCAATCTTTGCTCGTTGCCATCTCTTCCGGCGTATTAGCGACAGTACTGTTCTTTCAAGCGACCGATTTAGTCAGAGGAAATATGCAAAAACTAGCTGCTGTTGAAGCGACTCAATCGCTTGAAGTTTTGTTCACTGTTGTTGGAGAAGTCCTATTGCTATCGACAGCCTTCCCTTCCCTTTTATCATGGACTGGTATGTTCATCATTGTCATAGGCATGATTCTCCATAGCTATGTATCACATTATAAAACAACGAAACTTGCAAACAATCAATTAGCGAAATCCTAAAGTAAATCGATGAAATGCTCTATAGATTAAAGTAGAAAGGGGCACCCATTTTGGAGTGCCCTTCTTCTATTAAGCTTGTTTCTCACCATAAGAAAAATTAGGTATATATCTTTTATTGTTTAATGGTAAATAACTTTAGCGCTTCAATTCGTTTTACAGCTTCTTGAAGTCTTTCCTCAGAAGTAAGTAACCCGACTCTGACATAGCCTTCACCAAATTGACCAAAGCCATTTCCTGGTGCAACAGCAACATGAGCTTCATTTAATAAATAATCTGCGAAGCTCTCCGAAGTGAACCCTTCTGGAACTTTAAGCCAAGCAAAAAACGAAGCTTTCGGTGCCGCTACGTTCCAACCAATTGAACGTAACCCATCGATAAACACACGACGGCGTCCTTCATATGTTGCCACCAATTCACGGACGCAATCTTGTGACTCAAGTAATGCTGTTGCAGCCGCTTCTTGAACAGCAGGGAATAAACTTACATATAGATGATCTTGGAGCAGTTCCAGTGCTTGAATCACACTTTTATTCCCAACAGCAAAGCCTACTCGCCAGCCTGCCATATTATATGTTTTAGACAGAGTATATACTTCAATCCCGATATCTTTTGCCCCTTCTGTTTGTAAAAAACTGCGCGGCTTTTCTCCATCGAAACCAATCGCTCCATAAGCAAAATCGTGCACAACACACATCGAATGTTCTTTTGCAACTGCAACCGTCTGCTCAAAAAATTCAGCCGTAGCACTTGCACCTGTTGGATTATTGGGATAATTAAGGAACATCATTTTCGCTTGTTGAACAATTTCACGGTCTAAGCTTGCGTAATCAGGTAAAAAGCCATTTTCTTCAAGCAATGGCATAAATGCTGTTTTCACTTTCGCTAATGCAACACCTGATAAATAATCTGGATATCCCGGGTCTGGAACGAGTACCGTGTCACCTGGGTTTAATAAGCATTGTGGAAGCTCTACTAACCCTGCTTTTCCGCCGAACAAAATCGCAACTTCTGTATTAGGGTCTAACACTACTCCATGCTCTCTTTCATAATAAGCACAAGCCGCTTCCTTCAAATATTGATGACCGCGAAACGGAGAATATTTATGATTCAACGGTTTCTCTGCAGCTATTTGTAAACTTTTCACTATATGTTCTGGCGTTGGCTGATCTGGATTGCCCTGTCCTAAATTAATGACATCATATCCCTGCGCTTGAATGCTATTAACTTTCGCAACAAGCGAGGCAAAAAATTGTTTCGGTAATGTTTTTAATAATTCGGATTGCTCAAATTGAAACATTCGTGCACCTTCTCTGAAATTTCTTGAAATTATAATCAAAAATGATATATGTTTATGATAATGTTGTAAAGAACTTTTTCAAACTGTGGAGGTATAAATTATGAACTGGAACATTGCCTGTATTCAAATGGATATTACTTTTGGAAAACCGGAAACAAACTATACAGCAGCAGAACAACTCATTGAGCAGGCTGTTCAATCGAAGCCGGATGTCCTCATTTTACCAGAGCTATGGACTACCGGGTATGATTTAACACGCTTAGAAGAAATCGCCGACGCGGAAGCAAAAGACACGATTTCATTTTTACAAAAAATCGCCAAGAAATATCACGTACATCTCGTTGGAGGGTCTATCGCTAAAAAAACAAAAGACGGCATTTATAACACAATGCTTATGATTAATAATAAAGGAGAATTCGTCAAAGATTACGATAAACTTCACTTATTTCAATTGATGGATGAACATCATTTCCTGCAACCCGGTGAAAAGGATGGTTTATTTACATTTGATGACAAACTGTGTGCGGGCTTCATTTGCTACGATATCCGCTTCCCTGAATGGCTTCGTGCACATACTGCAAAAGGAGCAGAAGTATTGTTTGTGTCAGCAGAATGGCCGAAACCTCGATTAGATCACTGGCGTGCGCTGTTAATTAGCCGTGCAATTGAAAATCAAGCGTATGTTGTAGCCGTTAATCGAACAGGTTCAGATCCGAATAACATATTTGCCGGACATTCATTAATTATTGATCCATGGGGTGAGATTATTAATGAAGCAGGTGAAGGGGTCGAAATCTTAACAGGAACTATTGATTTTACTAAAGTACGCGAAGTGCGTAATAAAATTCCTGTGTTTGCCGACCGACGTCCGGAATTTTATTAATTTTTTATATTGACAATGTTTTAGGAATATTGTTATTATTTTTCCAAGCCAACTATAATTTATTAAAAATGAAAAATATACGTTCTCTTATCAAGAGCAGGCTGAGGGATATGGCCCTATGACGCCCAGCAACCGACCGCAATATGTGGAGAAATAATCCGCAAGGCACGGTGCTAATTCCATCAGAAAGAATTCTTTCTGAAAGATAAGAGGTTTGAATCATCATTTCAAAACCTCTTTCTTAAATCGAAAGAGGTTTTTTACTTGTCTAAACGATAATCTGGAGGGATTATATTGACACAAAAACAAGGCTCGTTCGAATTATTAACGAACGAAACAGCGATTGCACTCATACAAAAGCTAGAATTATTAGATAAGGACGCGACATTAACTTGCCGCAAAATTGGAACTGGCACGTTACATTCTGTTTTCCATGTCGCAGATAACGCAACTAATAAAGGGTTTATTATTAAACAAGCCATTCCCTATGCAAAAGTGCTAGATGAAAGCTGGCCGCTTACATTAAAACGAGCAGCTATTGAAGCAGATGCCTTACTTACATTCGGAAGCTATTGCCGCGAATATGTCCCAAAAGTGTATTATGTAGATAAACAGCTTGCCATTACGGTCATGGAAGACTTATCACATGTAAAGATTGCCCGCACTGGCCTTATTGAAGGCGAAAGCTATCCTCTTATTTCACAACATATTGGCGAATATGCAGCCAAAACTTTATTTTACACATCCGACTATTACTTAGAATCAACGACAAAAAAAGAAATCGCGCGTGCTTTCACGAATCCAGAACTGTGTAAAATTACAGAAAGTTCCATCTTTACCAGCCGATTCTTTGAGCATACGCCAACCGACTATGAAGTGGAATTATCCGAGATTGTAGAAACGTTATGGAACGACCATGAATTAAAATTAGAAGTGGCAAAATTGAAAAAAATATTTATGAGTGAACAAGAAGCTCTATTGCATGGCGATTTACATACAGGACATATTTTGACAAGCGAAAGCGAAACAAAAGTCATTGCCCCTGAATTCGCCTTCTATGGTCCAATCGGCTTTGATACAGGACAATTTATTGCTAATCTCCTTTTCCAAGCTGTTACACGTGAAGAAGCGGATCAAGAGATTATTCTTTCTCATATTCGGACATTTTGGTTAACTTTCACAGGCACTTATTCAACACTATGGAATAGTGAAAGTTGTGATGAATTTAAAAACATTGATGGCCTATTATCTTATGTTTTACAAAAAGTGAAAGCGGACAGCTTTGGATTTGCTGGCTGGGAATTAATTAGAAAAGCAAGCGGACTTTCACATGTAATCGATTTAGATGGAATTGCTAATACGGACCAACGAATTAACGTTAAAACAAATGCGATTATCCTTGGAACTCACTTAGTAAAAAATCGCAGCACACTGGATATTCCAACTGTTATTGAATTAGTGAAGCACGTAACTCGCCCTTCCTACTCAACTCTTTAAAGGAGATTGACTATGAACAAAACAACTTTGTCTTGCTCGGTGAAATGAAATGATTCCTACATTAACCCTTTTAAATCAACAAGCATCATGGAGCGTATTAATCTTCATTCCATATAGGAAATAGAATGATTAGTCCGAACTATCGCGATAATATTCTCCGTTTTATGAAATCATGTAGTAAGAGACTGCTTAGGCAGCCTCTTTTATATAGATGATACGTCATCACGAAAATATCGTAGTTATACACGTATCTCATGTAACAAGACTTACTCAAAAAACTCCTGTAAAGCCTGTTGATTTTTCTCAAAGTCTATAGATAAAACAGCCCCAGCATGCGGATACATTTCGTTTGTATAGCTGTCATTAACAGGAATGCGCAACGTCTTAATCGAATCAACAGGATGAAACATCGCTTGGGAACTTAATACAAACATCGTTTTCATTCCAATATCTGTTTCTACATATGTCAGCGCTTCTTCAATCATCCCCGGTAAAGCAACAATTCCATCCACGTTAGACAGCTGCTGAATTAACTGATCTTTTAACTGCACCAACACTTCTTGCTGTCGTTCAACACGACCAAAATCACTTTCATTATCATGTCGAAAACGAACATACTTTAAAATCTGCTCCCCATGCAACACGTTTTCTCCACTGCTTGCCGCAATACTCATGTCTGAAATCATCTCTGGTTTAACATCTACAGTAAGCCCATCTGGTGCAATTAAGTCCACTATATTAACAAATCCTTGAAAGTCAATGACTGCAACATGGTCTACGTTGATATTAAAATTCTCTAAAATCGTTTTTTTCATTAACTCGCTTCCACCATAATAATAAGCCGCATTAATTTTATGATACCCTTTTTCATACCCTGGAATTTTCACATAACTATCTCTCATAATAGAAGCTAACTTAATCTGCCCTTGTTTTGGCTCATAACGGGCAAGCAGGACCGCATCTGCACGCGAATCCTCTTCTCCGCGAGAATCCACACCAATTAAAAGAAATGTTTTGGCCGTTTCTTTTTTCGAATCCATATGTTGGTTTCGTTCTGTATTAGGTATAGGTGAAGCCACACAACCAGCTAACATCGTAAAGAGTGCACAAATTAGCAATACCTTTCTTTTCATTATCGTCACCTCGGCTTCAAAACTATCCATATTTTTCCCAAAAGTCCTCCTTCTAATACAGAAAAAGCTTAGTAACTAATTTAGCGTTACTAAGCTTCCCCTCAACCTCACCTTACTAGCGAGATCCTAGCTAAGTGAAATTGCACTTTATTTCATTTCTTTTTTCAACTCTTTTATAGCCCGCTTCACTTGCGTATCATTCTTCAAAATTTTGTCGCGCAGTTCTTGCATTAATGTAACCGTCGTCTTATCTTCCATGATACCTGTTACTTTCAACTTATGATCCTGTTGGAATTTTTCTACGGCTGCTTTTGTTTGTTCATCAAAGACCGTATCAACCGTTCCCGGATTATAACCAAGCTCTTTTAACATATCTTCAGCTGCTTTCACTTCTGCTGAAGTATCCGATACTTTTAAAGTCTCATCTGGTGAAATATAAGGAAGACTTGCATAATCGGGCAGCTTGACCTCAATATCTGGCTTAATCCCCTTCTTATGAATCCAATTCCCTTCCGGTGTTAACCATTTATAAGAAGTGAATTTGAAATTCGAACCATCTTTGAAATCTTGAGCATTTTGTACAGTTCCTTTACCAAATGACTTCACGCCAATTAATGGAATGTTCGCTGATTCACTCACCGCTGCGGCTACGATTTCAGAGGCACTCGCACTTCCATCATCAATTAACACAACGACTGGTAATGTGAACTCACCAGCATTTTCCGATTTATGAATTTCTTTATTTCCATTACGATCTTCGATTTGCAGCACAATTTCACCCTTTGGCACAAAAATGCTGGCCATTTTTATAGCCTCTGGTAAAAGTCCACCAGGATTACCGCGTAAATCTAAAATTAAACCCTTCATATCTTTCTTGCTCATTTCGTCAAGAGCCGTATTTAATTCATCAACTGTATGCTCTGAAAAGCTTGTCACAGCAATTTTCGCAATCCCATCGTCGAGCATTTCTGAATAGACGGTTTCAACTGGAATTGTATCTCGGACGATTGTAATCGATACGGGCTTCGCTTCTCCCTCTCGAGAAATCGTCAGCTCAACTTTTGTCCCTTTTTCCCCTCTAATCTTCAGAACCGCTTCAGTAGAACTTAAGCCTTCTATGCTTTCACCATCCACGCTCGTAATAATATCATTCGGCTTCACACCTGCTTTTTCAGCTGGTGATCCTTTAATAGGTGACACAACCATAATTTTTCCATCTTGTTCTTGGATTTCAGCACCAATTCCTTCAAAAGAAGAGGAAATACTTTCATTGAAGCTTTTTGCTTCCTCTTGGTCCATATAAGTAGAGTATGGATCTTCCAGTCCTTCAAGCATACCAGCAATCGCACCATTTACGAGTTTTTCATCATCAACTTCCTGATAATATTCCTTTTTAATCGTATCATACGTCGAATACAATTTTTCAAATTGAGGATATTGACTCGGAGCGATAGATTGCACTTTTTCATCCCCAAATGTGAGAGCAACCGTTGTAATACCTGCCGTTAAGAAGATTAACAAAAACCCCCCCATAATCAAGGGAAACTTTTTAATTTTGAAATATCTTCCTGAATCTTTCTCTTCTCGATGTTCTTTGTTTTCCTCTTGCATTCATGCTTCACCACTTTCATGTATCACTGCTATGTATAACAATACCCCTATTTTATCAGTTTTATTGTGAAACGGAAATTATAAGTTACGAGCAGAGCTTATAAACACCGCGCCTTTAGAACGGTTAGGTATCAAAACTTTTATATTAACAGCTATAAATCCTGATTAAACAAAAACGAGCACTACAAAAATCGCACTTAACAAAGTAAAGTTAAGGCTATTTATAGATGCTCGCCTTATAAAGTAAAACTTTCATTAGTGGGAGTCTTACTACCCGTTAAGTGTAGAATAACAATTTCACGCTTCCTGAATCGCAGCTTCAAGCGCTACTTCAATCATATCACTGAATGTTGTTTGACGTTCCTCAGCTGTCGTCTCTTCTCCTGTTAAAATATGATCAGAGATTGTAAGAACAGACAACGCTTGACGACCAAATTTTGCAGCTAATGTATACAAAGCAGCCGTCTCCATTTCAATGGCTAATATTTGATACTTCGCCCACTTCTCTAAATCACTATTATCATTATAAAAATGGTCAGCTGTAAACACATTTCCTACTTTCAACTGTAACCCTTTCGCCACACCTGCATCGTACGCTTTACGCAATAAATCGAAATCCGCTGTTGGTGCGTAATCAATACCGCCAAACGTTAAGCGGTTCATTTGTGAATCGGTCGAAGCACTCATCGCTAAAATCACATCGCGCACCTTTACATCCTTTTGAATCGCACCAGCCGTACCGACGCGAATTAATTTTTGAGCATTATAACTACTGATTAATTCATTCACATAAATAGAAATTGAAGGAACACCCATGCCTGTCCCTTGAACAGAAATACGTTTTCCTTTATAGGTACCTGTATAGCCGAACATATTTCGTACTTCATTATAAAGCTTAGCATCTTCTAAAAATGTTTCAGCAATATATTTCGCACGCAATGGATCTCCTGGCAACAGAACCGTTTCGGCAATTTCATTTGGCGCCGCTCCAATATGTACACTCATTCTGATACCCTCCTCATAATGAAAAATTATCCATTTCCATACTATAACACATAATTCTTGCCTAAAAAAATATATACCTCTTTGATTTTAATTTCTGCATACAACCATAAAACTATGTCATGTAACGCTGTTAATTTTAATTCCATACAAAACTTCGAGAAAGCTCATTAAAAATACAATATTATCCAGTTATAACATAAAGAAAAACCCGGATAATCCGGGTTTTTCTTTACTGTATACATTAAATATATCGCATTAAAAAATCATTGATTCTTTGTTTCATGTTCGGAATATCATGACTTGTTAAAGATAAACGAACATTCTTTTCACTATCGCCAAACAACGCAGCCAAACCACGAGACTTACGATCCAATTCGACTAATACTTCTAACGCCTGATCATTTTTCACAAAAAATACGAATTCAAGCTCCTTTAAGCGGCCGCGAAAGGCTCCGCTAACCGGTACAAATTCAAATTCTTGAAAATAAGGTGCATATGTACGGAAACGAAAAGGAGCTTCCTCACAATCCACTTCTCGCAATCGAAACCCTAATTCCTTTACAGCATGTAAAACAGAATCAATTAGTGGGTTGGCCACGACTCTAATATAATCCTGATCTGTAGGGTCGATGGCATTTTTTATATCCATTCCTGTTTTAATCCAAATCTTTGTCTTTCCATAAGTAAGAGGTGTTTCAAATGGAAGTTGAAAGCTGAAAGGGATTTCTTTCGTTTCATTTGGTCCAATTACGAAAGGTTGAGTGATTAAATACCGGTTAATGGTGGCTGTCTTTTGATACGTATGATCATCGTTTTCAACTTCATAATTCGTATGTAGCGTTAAATAAATTTCGTCAATTTTCTGTTCAACTGTTCCACCTTGAACGTCAATGATTCCTGAAACTGTTTCTCCAAGCGTATATTGACTTTTTTCCAACTTCGTATCCACTTTTGCATTGCCAATGCCTATACTCGCTAACATCTTATTAAAAACCGACATCCTCATCACTCCTACTTTATAGAATTTGAACTATCTTTATTATAAATGAATACTTCTAAAGCATGTCTAGTCGTTTGTTAGAAAACTGTGTCAAATGAATACCTCAATATAAAACGACGGATTACTCCGCCGTCATGTATTCTATGAAAAGTAAGGAATTCGGTATCGATTATTCTTCTAATTCCTCATCAATGATGCACTTTTGGATTAAATAATCGAATGTGATGTCAGCAAGATCTTCGGCTTCTAACTCTGTTGGAGCATAACCTCTTTTCAGCAATTCTACAAAGAAGAATTCTGCAATTTCTTCTGTATCAATAATAACCTCAATTTCTCGCATACCATCGCCCCCTCCATACAAGTTCTATGATAATTGCTAAACGAATATTCATAAAATTACTATTTCTAAGAGTTCGTTTTCTTTTTCGTACGATTCGGGTACAACTCTTCAGCTGCTCTACGAATTTTCCCAAGAGCAATATTCATAATATGCTGATATTCATCATCACCAAATTCTTTAAATAATCGATTATAATCATTATATAAATCTAACAAGCCATCAATATGTTGTTTTTGCTCTTTAGTTGTCATTTTCTTATTCCTCTCACCTTTACGAGGATTATTTAGCTTCGGCTGCTCTTTTTCTTTTTTATGTGCAGAGTATAATATCTCTAATTTTTGAATAATCGCTTCCGCTCGCTTGGCATCAGCTATTAATGTCATTTCCTCTTCATGCGCCTCAAGCCATTCTCCGTCAGAAATTCGCGTTAATTCGTAAATGACATCTTCCCAAGCGCTGTCTTTATAACGCCAAATCTCTGTCCGGTAACCAACAATTTTAAAGTAATCGTACTCATACCCATCGACTTGTACTAAATCGCCTAATAAAAATTTATATTCAATATTAATTTGTTCCTTCTCAAAAACAATTTCTCCATCATAATCATCAATATGCTCCAGGGTACTCTCCACATAAAGTCCATCGCTGTAGTTTACTTCATATACATAAGTACCATCGAGAAACTTTACATCTGT
>Ga0182739_1004994_pt1 | contig 10681 bp, 10 predicted proteins | sample eDN5th30CBELigBY_FD_128873 | JGI IMG/M metagenome (GOLD analysis project Ga0182739, IMG submission 128873) | Enriched backyard soil microbial communities from Emeryville, California, USA - eDNA 5th pass 30_C BE-Lig BY (version 2) (version 2) | ecosystem: Environmental > Terrestrial > Soil >...
CTTCGGCGAGGCCTCCCGCATGACCCAGTTCAAGGACAAGACCGCCAAGGGCGGGCAGGAGGCCGCCAGCGTCGGCCTGTTCACCTACCCGGTGCTGATGGCCGCCGACATCCTGCTCTACCAGCCGATGGGCGTGCCGGTAGGCGATGACCAGCGCCAGCACGTGGAGCTGGCCCGCGACCTCGCGCAGCGTTTCAACCACCGCTACGACAAGGCGTTCACCGTGCCGCAGGCGCTCATCCAGAAGGAGGGGGCCCGCATCTACGACCTGCAGAACCCCACCGCGAAGATGTCGAAGTCGGCCTCCAGCCCCAACGGCCTGATCAACATCCTGGACGACTCCAAGACCGTCACCAAGCGCATCAAGTCGGCCGTAACGGACACGGACACCGTCATCGCGCACGACCGCGCGAACAAGCCCGGCGTGACCAACCTGCTGGAGATCCTCTCCACGCTCACCGAAACCCCGATCCCGGACCTGGTCGCCGGCTACGAGGGCAAGATGTACGGGCACCTGAAGGTGGACGTCGCCGAGGCCGTGGTGGCGCGGATCGAACCGATCCGCACCCGCACCCTGGAACTGCTGGACGATCCGGCCGAGCTGGACCGGCTGCTGGCGCGCGGGGCCGCGAAGGCCCGCGGGGTGGCCTCCGCCACGCTGGCCGACGTCTACGACAAGGTGGGCTTCCTGCCGCTGGCCGGGCCGGGGACGGCCCTCTAGGTCATGCGCCGCACGGGCGAGGTGCCGTACGTTCCGGAGGAGCCCTCCGGAGCCGCGGAAGAACGCCTCGGGATCGTGATCCCGGTTCCCGAGCCGCTCTCTGGGGAACTGGGCCGGGCCCGAGCCTCCTACGACGACCCGCTGGCCGCCGTCGTGGCCCCGCACATCACCCTGGTCACCGGCGGCTCGACGGATGACCTGGACGGGGCGACCGCGCACGTGCGCGCGGTCGCGGCAGCCACGGCCCCGTTCACCGTGCGGCTGCACGGGACCGGGACCTTCCGGCCGGTCTCGCCGGTGGTCTACCTGGAGCTGGCCGAGGGCGCCGACGCGTGTGCCCAACTGCACCATCGCCTGCTCGAGGGACCGCTGGAGGCGGAACCCACCTTCGACTACCACCCGCACGTGACGCTCGCGCAGGAGGTCGCCGAGGCCTGCCTGGACCGGGCGATGGCGGACATGGCCGGTTTCACGGCCGAGTTCCGGGTGGACACGATCGGCCTGTTCCAGACCGACGCCTCCGGCCTGTGGGCCCTGCGGGAGGAGCTGCCGCTTGGCCGCGGCACCGAGGCGCCGCACTAGCGCGCAGGGCAGGCCCTCTCGTGTCGACTCCGTCGCCACGAAGGGGACCCGGCTGCCCCGCGCTGACACGACGCCGGCGCACGTCCATGACGGCGCCGTCGCCGGTTCCGGGCGCACCTCCCGCCGGCCCGGCCCGCCGGACCGCCCCGATCCGCTGGACCTTGCGTCCCTGCACACGGCCGCCTTGCGCCGCCGGGCCCTGTTTGGCCGGACGCGCCGGCGCGGGGAAGGCCTGTCCAAGACCGCCGCCGCCGGGTTCGGCTGGTTGGGCGCCGCGGTCACGGCCCTGCGCCCGGTGCGCGTGTGGAACCTGTATCTCCGGCGCTACGGTCCGCTGATGGCCGCCGGCTGCGCCTACAACATGTTCTTCTCCATCGCCGCGCTGCTGGTGGTGGGATTCTCCATCCTGGGGCTGGTCCTCAGCGACAATCCCCGGTGGCAGCAGGCGGTGGTCGATACGGTCGCGCACGCCATCCCCGGGCTCATCGACACCGGAAACGGTGGCCTGGCCGACCCGGCGCAGCTGTTCAGCGCCAGCAGCTTCAGCGTGGCGCTGGCCGTTTCCACGGCCACGATGCTTTTCACCTCGCTGGGCTGGATCCACGGGGTGCGGCAGGGCACCCGCGGGATGTTCGGGCTGGGGCCGGAGCACATCAACCCGGTCCTCGGCCTCGCCCGCGACCTGGGCCTGCTGGCCCTGCTGGGCGTGGCCCTTCTGCTGACCACCGGCCTGGGCCTGCTCACCGGAGCGACCCTGTCCCGGCTCATCGGGTGGCTCGGGCTCCAGGACGTGCTGGGGGTCCCGCTGGCCCGGGCCACGGGCCTGGGCGTGATGCTGGTGCTGGACGTACTGGTGGCCGCGGGCCTGCTGCGGCTCGCCTCGGGGGTCAGGATGCCGCGCCCCGCGCTGCTGCAGGCCGCGCTGCTGGCCGGCTGCGGAGCGACGGTGCTGCGCTTCTTCTCCTCGGCGCTCCTCGGCGGGGTCGGCCGCAACAACCCCCTGCTGGCCCCCTTTGCCGTGGTCCTGGGCCTCTTCGTCTGGTTCTACCTGCTCAGCCAGATCTACATGGTGGCCACGGCGTGGGGAGCCGTTGCCGCGGCGGACGCCGGGGACCGGTCCGCCGCGGCCGGGGGCCGCGACGGACTGAGCCTCCGGCGTCGTGCCCTGCTGCTCAAGCCCGACCGCAAACCTGACCCCCAGCCCGGCCGCAATCCCGGCCCTCCACCCACCCGCACGCGCACTTAAAGCGCGAAGGCGCCGCGCCCCGCAGCGGGGGAGCGGCGCCTTCGCGCGTCGGACGAAAGCCGGAGGGCTAGAGGGAACGGGCCAGGATGGCCTGCTTGACCTCGGCGATGGCCTTCGTGACCTGGATGCCGCGAGGGCAGGCCTCGGAGCAGTTGAAGGTGGTGCGGCAGCGCCACACGCCTTCCTTGTCGTTGAGGATCTCCAGGCGCATGTCGCCGGCCTCGTCGCGGGAGTCGAAGATGAAGCGGTGCGCGTTCACGATTGCTGCCGGGCCGAAGTACTGGCCGTCGGTCCAGAACACCGGGCACGAGGAGGTGCACGCGGCGCAGAGGATGCACTTGGTGGTGTCATCGAAGCGTTCGCGGTCCTCGACGGACTGGTAGCGCTCCTTGGCCGGCTCGTGGCCCTTGGCGATGAGGAACGGCATGACCTCGCGGTAGGACTGGAAGAACGGCTCCATGTCCACGATCAGGTCCTTCTCGACCGGCAGGCCCTTGATGGCCTCGACGGTGATCGGCTTGGACGTGTCCAGGTCCTTCAGCAGGGTCTTGCAGGCCAGGCGGTTGCGGCCGTTGATGCGCATGGCATCGGAGCCGCAGACGCCGTGGGCGCAGGACCGGCGGAAGGACAGCGAGCCGTCATGCTCCCACTTGACCTTGTGCAGCGCGTCCAGGATGCGGTCCGTGCCGAACATGGTCAGCTTGAAGTCCTCCCACGAGGCCTCCTCGGAGACCTCGGGGTTGTAGCGGCGCACCCGCAGGGTGATGTCGAACTTGGGGATCTCCCCGCCGCCACCCACGCCCGGCGCGAGCTTGACGACAGATGCTGGTTCCGGAAGTTCCGTGCTCATTAGTACTTACGCTCCATCGGCTGGTAACGGGTAAAGACGACGGGCTTGGTCTCCAGGCGGATGCCGGAGATGCCCTCGGAGACGGCGCTGGCGTCCTTGTAGGCCATGGAGTGCTTCATGAAGTTCTCGTCGTCGCGGTCCGGGAAGTCCTCGCGGTAGTGTCCGCCGCGGGATTCCTTGCGGTGCATGGCCGTGGTGGTCATGACCTCGGCCATGTCCAGCAGGAAGCCCAGCTCAACGGCCTCGAGCAGGTCCAGGTTGAAGCGCTTGCCCTTGTCCTGGATGGCCACGTTCTTGTAGCGCCCGCGCAGGGACTCGATGACGTTCAGCGCCTCCTGCAGGGACTCGGCGGTGCGGAACACCTGGACGTTGGCGTCCATGGTGTCCTGGAGCTCCTTGCGCAGCACGGCCACGCGCTCGGTGCCGTTGGCGTTGCGCAGGTCCTCGAGCATGGTGGTGGTGAACACCTCCGGATCCTCCGGCAGCGCCACGAACTCGGCGTCGCGGGCGTACTTGGCCGCGGCCAGGCCGGCGCGCTTGCCGAACACGTTGATGTCCAGCAGCGAGTTGGTGCCCAGGCGGTTGGAGCCGTGCACGGACACGCACGCGACCTCGCCGGCGGCGAACAGGCCCGGGATGACGGTGTCGTTGTCCTGCAGGACCTGCGCCTCGATGTTGGTCGGGATGCCGCCCATGGCGTAGTGCGCGGTCGGGTAGACCGGCACCGGCTCGGTGAACGGTTCCACGCCCAGGTAGGTGCGGGCGAACTCGGTGATGTCCGGCAGCTTGGACTCGATGTGCTCCGGCTCCAGGTGGGTCAGGTCCAGGAGCACGTAGTCCTTGTTCGGGCCGCAGCCGCGGCCCTCGCGGACCTCGTTGGCCATGGAGCGGGCCACGATGTCGCGGGGGGCCAGATCCTTGATGGTCGGCGCGTAGCGCTCCATGAAGCGCTCGCCCTCGGAGTTGCGCAGGATCGCTCCCTCGCCGCGGGCGCCCTCGGTGAGGAGGATGCCCAGGCCGGCCAGGCCGGTCGGGTGGAACTGGAAGAACTCCATGTCCTCCAGCGGGATGCCGCGGCGGAACGCGATGCCCATGCCGTCGCCGGTCAGGGTGTGGGCGTTGGAGGTGGTCTTGAAGACCTTGCCGGCGCCGCCGGAGGCGAAGACAACGGACTTGGCCTGGAACACGTGCAGTTCGCCGCTGGCCAGGTCGTAGGAGACGACGCCGGCAACGCGCTTCTGCTTGTAGGGGGTGCCGTCGGCGCGGACCGCGTCCTCTTCGACGAGCAGCAGGTCGAGCACGTAGTACTCGTTGTAGAACTCGACGTTGTGCTTGACGCAGTTTTGGTACAGCGTCTGCAGGATCATGTGGCCGGTGCGGTCGGCGGCGTAGCACGCGCGGCGGACCGGGGCCTTGCCGTGGTCGCGGGTGTGGCCGCCGAAGCGGCGCTGGTCGATCTTGCCCTCGGGGGTGCGGTTGAAGGGCAGGCCCATCTTTTCCAGGTCGAGGACCGCGTCGATGGCCTCCTTGGCCATGACCTCGGCGGCGTCCTGGTCAACCAGGTAGTCGCCGCCCTTGATGGTGTCGAAGGTGTGCCACTCCCAGTTGTCTTCCTCGACATTGGCCAGGGCGGCGCACATGCCGCCCTGGGCGGCGCCCGTGTGCGAACGGGTCGGGTAAAGCTTGGTGAGTACCGCCGTGCGCGCGCGCTGGCCGGACTCGATCGCGGCGCGCATGCCGGCGCCGCCTGCGCCGACGATGACGACGTCGTACTTATGTACCTGCATACCGAATGCTCTCTCTAATCTTTCGAATTCTCAGTGCCGGCGAACGGTGCCGGGACTACTTGCAGACCTCGAGGGTGGACCCCGGGATGCACGGATCGAAGGTGAAGATGACCAGGGTGCCCAGGATGATGATCACGGCCGTGCAGATGTACAGCACGGTCTTGAGCCACATGCGGGTGCGGCTCTTCTCCGCGTAGTCGTTGATGATGGTGCGCAGGCCGTTGGTGCCGTGCAGCATGGCCAGCCACAGCATGGCCAGGTCCCAGAACTGCCAGAACGGGTCGGCCCACTTGCCGGCGACGAAGCCGAAGTCGACGGCGTTGATGCCGTCGCCGACCAGCAGGTTGGTGATGAGGTGGCCGAAGATCAGGACCACCAGGACAACGCCGGAGAGGCGCATGAACAGCCAGGCGGCCATCTCGAAGGTGCCGCCGCGGTTCTTCATGCGGTTGTACTGCGGTTCGATGCGTCCGGTGCGCGGCGCTACGAATTCCGTCGATGCCATGGCTTAGTGACCTCCGAAAGCGAGGGAGAGATGGCGGATTGCGAATCCACCGAGGGCGATCGCCCAGAGAATGATGACGCCCCACAGCATCTGGCGCTGGTACTTGGGACCCTGCTTCCAGAAGTCCACGAGGATCAGGCGCAGGCCGTTGAAGGCGTGGAAGATGATCGCGGCCACCAGGCCGGTCTCGCCCAGGGCCATCAGCGGGTTCTTGTAAGTGGCGATCACGGCGTCGTAGGCCCCGGGCGACACGCGCACCAGGGACGTGTCGAGCACGTGCACCAGAAGGAAGAAGAAAATGACGACACCGGTGATACGGTGTCCCACCCAAGACCACATGCCTTCGCGGCCGCGGTAGAGGGTGCCTGACGAAGTCTTCGACACTGAATTAACCTCCATGCATCGCAAGGGCGTTGTGCGGTTTCCACACAAGAATTGACGCCGGTGCGTGAGCGTTCCTACGCATACCCTAAACCACTATGCGGGGTTGCGTCGGGTCGGGATAGGTGCCATGTGGTCAGGGTCACTATGATGACGCGGCCGGCCCGGGAACCTTGGAATTTCGCGGAATTACGCAATGCCGAAGTGGCCTAAATCGGAGACCGGGCACGGCCGCCCCCGCCCGCGGCTGGCGCCCCGGCGCCGGGTACATCGACTAGCCTTGGACAAATGAGTGAAGACCTGCTGCAGCGATTCCACGGCGTCATCCCGGCCGGTGGGGTGGGGACGCGGCTCTGGCCGCTGTCCCGTGCCGCTGCCCCCAAGTTCCTCCACGACCTGACCGGATCGGGCAGCACGCTGATCCGTGCCACCTACGAGCGGCTCGCCCCGCTGACGGGGGACCGCATCATGGTGGTCACCGGACAGGCGCACCGCACCGCCGTCCTGGCGCAGCTTCCGGAACTGTGTGACGACAACCTGGTCCTGGAGAGCGAGCCGAAGGATTCGGCGGCCGCGATCGGGCTGGCCGCGGCGATCCTGAGCCGGCGTGACCCGGACACCATCATGGGGTCCTTCGCCGCCGACCAGGTGATCGGCCCGGTGGAGGTCTTCCAGGAAGCCGTCCGCGAGGCCGTCGCCACCGCGGCCACCGGCAAGATCGTCACGATCGGCATCCGGCCCACGCTGCCCTCGACCGCCTTCGGCTACATCCGCCAGTCCGGCCGCCTGGACGTCGCGGGCGCGCCCAGCGCGATGGCCGTCGCCGAGTTCGTCGAAAAGCCCGGGGAGGACCTGGCCCGCAAGTACCTGGCCAGCGGCGACTACCTGTGGAACGCCGGCATGTTCGTGGCCCCGGTGGGCCTGATGCTGCGCCACCTGGCGGCCAGCGAACCCGAACTCTATGTGGGCCTGATGGAGATCGCCGCCGCCTGGGACACCCCGGTCCGCGACGAGGTCATGGCGCGCATCTGGCCCGACCTGCCCAAGACCGCCATCGACTACGCGGTCGCCGAGCCGGCCGCCGCCGCCGGCGACGTGGCCATGATCCCCGGCGTGTTCACCTGGGACGACGTGGGAGACTTCGCGGCTATCGGGCGCCTGAACCCGGCCAGCGAAAGCAACAACATCACGGTCCTGGGCGAAGGGGCGCGCGTCTACGCGGACCAGGCCTCCGGCGTCGTCGTCTCCGACACCAAGCGCGTGATCGCGCTCATCGGGATCACCGACGTGGTGGTGGTGGACACGCCGGACGCGCTGCTGGTCACCACCAAGGACCATGCGCAGTCGGTGAAAAAGGCCGTCGAGCACCTCAAGGCCGCCGGCGACGTCGACGTCCTCTAGCCGGCCCGTGCGCGGCGCCGGCCACGGCGGCGCCGCGTCATCGCGCCGCGTCGGCGCTGCCGGGGGAGCCAAACCCGAGTAGGGTTTTGCCGTGCGATTCACTTCCGAGGCCCAGTACCAGATTCCGACGCTCGCCGGATGGGTGGACCCGCTGGTCGACCGGTTGGTCGAGTTCCGGCGGGACATCCACGCGAACCCGGAGCTGTCCTTCCGCGAGTTCCGGACCACCGGCCGGATCATCGCCGCCCTCGAGGAGGCCGGCCTGGTCCCGCAGCGGTTCGAGGGGGTCGGGGCGTTCGTGGACGTGGGCCGCGGGCCGATCGCCCTGGGGCTGCGGGCGGACATCGACGCGCTGCCGGTGCTGGAGGAGACCGACCTGCCCTACGCCTCCGTCAACGAGGGCGTTTGCCACGCCTGCGGCCATGACATCCACACCACCGTGATGCTCGGCGTCGCGCTGCTGCTCAAGAACATGGACGACGCCGGCCAGCTCCACGGCCGCGTCCGCGTGGTCTTCCAGCCGGCCGAGGAGACGCTGCCGAGCGGGGCCCTTTTCGTCATCTCGCAGGGGGCGCTCGAAGGGGTTCCGCGCATCCTGGCCCTCCACTGTGAGCCGCGCATCGACGCCGGGAAGATCGGCACGCGCATCGGCGCCATCACCAGCGCCAGCGACACGATCAAGATCGAGCTCACCGGCCGCGGTGGCCACACTTCCCGGCCGCACCTGACCGAGGACATGGTCTTCGCGCTGGCCCAGATCGCGGTGAACGTGCCCGCGGTGCTGAACCGGCGCATCGACGTGCGCAGCGCCGTGTCCGTGGTGTGGGGGCAGATCCACGCCGGTTCCGCTCCCAACGCGATTCCCGCCTCCGGCTACATGGCCGGCACCATGCGCTGCCTGGATGCCGCCGCCTGGCACAGCGCCGGGGAACTGCTGGATGAGGTGGTGCGCCAGGTCGCCGCTCCCTACGGGGTGGACGTGAAGCTGGAGCACATCCGCGGCGTGCCTCCGGTGGTCAACACCGAGGAGGAGACGGAACTGATCGAGGACGCCGCCCGCGCCGAGATCGGTTCGCACGCGATCGTGCTGACCCCACAGTCGATGGGCGGGGAGGACTTCGCCTGGATGACGCAGCGGATCCCCGGGGCCATGATGCGCCTGGGCACCCGCACTCCCGGCGGGGACACCTACGACCTCCACCGCGGCGACTACATGCCGGACGAAAAAGCGATCGCCGTCGGCGTGCGCGTGATGGCCCGGGCCGCGCTGCGCGCCATCGCCACATACGGAACGCCGGATGCGGAGCCGGTCGAGGCGTAGCCTCCGGCACCCGCCGCCGCTGCCTGCGCGAAGGCGCAGTCCCGCCTGAAGAAGGCGCAATCCCCCCTAAGGCGCAATCCACCGTGAAGGAGCAGCCGATGCCGGACGCCACGCCCCAGCCCCCCGGGCCCGCCGTGACCGGGGCCGAGTGGGAACGCCTGGCCCGGGCGGCCCGCGAGGCGGCCGCCCGCGCCTACGTGCCCTATTCCGGGTTTCCGGTCGGAGCCGCAGCCCTGACCGAGGACGGCCGGCTGGTCACCGGGTGCAACGTGGAGAACGCCTCCTACGGGGTGACGCTCTGCGCCGAATGCACCCTGGTGGGCCAGCTGCACCTGACCGGCGGCGGACGGCTGCGCGCCTTCTACTGCGTGGACGGGAACGGCAACGTGCTGATGCCATGCGGGCGCTGCCGCCAGCTGCTCTACGAACACCGCGGCGCCGGCATGCGCCTGATGACCGTCAGCGGCATCCGGACCATGGACGAGGTCCTGCCGGACGCCTTCGGACCCCACAACCTGTTCTGACCGCCGCGCGGTCCGCCCGCACCCACGAAAGGCAGCCATGACCACCGAGGCCTTCGACGCCGTCGACATCATCCGCACCAAGCGGGACAAGGGAACGCTCAGCGCCGCGCAGATCGACTGGACCATCGACGCGTACACCCGCGGCGCCATCGCCGAGGAGCAGATGGCCGCGCTGAACATGGCCATCCTGCTCAACGGGATGGACCGGGCGGAAATTTCCCGCTGGACGGCGGCGATGATCGCCTCGGGGGAGCGCATGGACTTCTCCGCGCTGCGCACCCCGGACGGCCGCATGAAGGGAACCGTGGACAAGCACTCCACCGGCGGGGTCGGGGACAAGATCACCCTGCCGCTGGCCCCGCTGGTGGCCGTGTTCGGCGTCGCGGTGCCCCAACTGAGCGGCCGCGGGCTGGGGCACACCGGCGGCACACTGGACAAGCTCGAAGCCATCCCCGGCTGGCGCGCGGAGCTGTCCAGCGCGGAAATGATGTCCCAGCTCCAGGACGTCGGGGCGGTGGTCTGCGCCGCCGGGTCGGGGCTGGCCCCGGCGGACCGGAAGCTGTACGCCCTGCGCGACGTCACCGGGACCGTCGAGTCGATCCCGCTGATCGCCAGCTCCATCATGAGCAAGAAGATCGCCGAGGGCACCGGGGCGCTGGTCCTGGACGTGAAGGTCGGTTCCGGGGCGTTCATGAAGGACCAGGCCTCCGCCCGCGAGCTCGCCGAAACCATGGTGGCCCTCGGCACCGATGCCGGGGTGCGGACCGTGGCCCTGCTGACCGACATGCAGACGCCGCTCGGGCTGACCGCGGGCAACGCGATCGAGGTCGAGGAGTCCGTGGAGGTGCTGGCCGGGGGCGGGCCGGCCGACGTCGTCGAACTCACCGTCCGCCTGGCCGAGGAGATGCTCGAGGCCGCCGGGATACGCGGGGCCGACCCGGCGGCGGCGCTGCGCGACGGCCGGGCGATGGACGTGTGGAACCGCATGGTCGCCGCCCAGGGCGGGGACCCGCACGCCAAGCTCCCGGCCGCCCGGGAAACGGACACCGTGTACGCCCAGGCGGACGGGGTGCTGGTGGAACTGGACGCGCACGCCGTCGGAGTGGCCGCCTGGCGGCTCGGGGCCGGCAGGGCCCTGAAGGAGCATGCGGTCCAGGCGGGGGCCGGGGTGCGCCTGCACGCCAAGCCGGGGGATGCGGTCCGGCGCGGGCAGCCCCTGCTGACGCTGCTGACCGACACCCCCGAGCGGTTCGGCCGGGCACGGGAGGCCCTGGAGGGGGCCGCGGTGATCGCCCCGGAAGGGGACCGCCCGGCCCGGAAGCTGATCATGGACCGCATCGGCTGACGCGGGACCGCATCGGCC
>Ga0182739_1004995_pt1 | contig 10676 bp, 9 predicted proteins | sample eDN5th30CBELigBY_FD_128873 | JGI IMG/M metagenome (GOLD analysis project Ga0182739, IMG submission 128873) | Enriched backyard soil microbial communities from Emeryville, California, USA - eDNA 5th pass 30_C BE-Lig BY (version 2) (version 2) | ecosystem: Environmental > Terrestrial > Soil >...
GAATCGCCCGACTTTTCCCCAGCCTGCCGCCTCTCGCCTCGACGAGCGATACGCGCGCGATCTTCGTGATCGACGGCGAAACAGCACCGCTCGGCGCCTGCCTGCTGGAACAGGCCGCCGGCCATCTCGCCATCGGTCCCCTGGCCACTGCGTCGGATGCCGAACATTCTCCAGTGGCGCACGCGCTGATCGCCTTCGCCGAGATGGCCGCGCGCTCGATCGGCCTGCGCGAGGTGCGGCTCGCCGATGGCAGCGTGTCCCCCGATCTCGCCGTCTCGCTTGGTTACCGCGGCGGCGTGAAGCGCATCCGCACCGGCAAGCTCGCCCGCATGATCGACCATCTCGAAGCGCTGGGCGTGCCGCTGTGGCGCGACGGCGCCGCCCCGTTCGATCTCACGCTCTACTATCGCGGCGTCTGGGCGGCGATGGCCTTGCTGATCGGGTTCGGGAGCATCACCCTCGCCGTGTTCGGTCCCGGCGACGTGACGCTTCTCCACGTGTTCGGCCCCGCCCTGCTCTGCCTCGGCGCCTCCGCCTTCGCCTTCGTGCAGGTCTGCCTGATCGCGATTGCCGCGCGACGGCGCGCGCCCGTCCCGATCGCCCTCGGCATCTTCGTCGCCGCGGCGCTGTCGATCGCCGGCATCGGCGGCCTCTTCTACGAACGGGCCGTGCCCTCGATCCGCGAATTGTGGGCGATCTATTCCGGCGATGAAGCGCTCGACACGCTCGCCGTCACGGTCAGTCCCGACGGCACGGCGCTCAGCGTCGAGGGCGCCTACGGCATCGGCAGCGCCGATACGGTGCGGCGTGCGCTCGACAAGCATCCCTCGGTGCGTCGCGTCGTCCTGGCCGGCCCCGGCGGGCGCATCGGCACCGCCTTCGAGATCAACCGCATGATCCGCAACCGCCGGCTGGCGACCCGAGTCGACACGGCCTGCGCCTCCGCCTGCACGATCGCCTTCCTCGGCGGCAACGATCGCTCGATCGCGCCCGGCGGACGCCTGGGCTTCCACCAGGGCAGCTTTCCCGGCCTGGGCGCCAACGACCTGTACGAGAGCAACCGCGACATGCGGCGCTTCCTGGTCGCGAGCGGCGTCGCGCCCGAGTTCGCGCAACGCGTGATCGACACGCCGCCCAATGAAATCTGGACGCCGACGCCGCAGGAACTGCTCGCCGGCCGCGTCGTGCAACACGTCACTCGCTAACGAAGGTCTCCGGGCATGATCCCTCGCGGTCTCAGCTACGACGACGCCATGCGGCAGTTCCACTGGCCCAAACCTGAGCGCTTCAACATCGGTCGCGCCGTGTGCGAGCGCCACGCGCCCGACACGCTGGCGATGATTGTCGAGAATGCCGACGGCTCGGTGCGCAACTGGACCTTCGGCCAGCTCCTGGCAGGCAGTTCGCGGCTCGCCAATGCGCTGGTCGCGCGCGGCATTTCTAAAGGCGACCGGGTCGCGGTGTTCCTCAGCCAAGGCGCCGAACTCACAATCTGCCATCTCGCCGGCTACCGCATGGGCGCCGTGGTGCTGCCGCTCTTCACCCTGTTCGGCGAGGAAGCGATCGAATTCCGCCTCGCCAATGCCGAGGCCTCGGCCGTCATCACCGACATGAGCCAGCTGCAGAAGCTGCTGGCCGTGCGCGACCGTCTGCCCCACCTGAAGACGATCATCGTGATCGGCGCCGGTGCCCATGGCAGCGCCTTCCTCGACTGGGACCGGCTGCTCGGCGCCGCCTCCGACCGCTTTGCCACCGTCGACACCGCGGCCGAGGATCCCGCGCTGCTGATCTACACCTCGGGCACGACCGGCCAACCCAAGGGGGCGCTCCACGCGCATCGCATGATGCTGGGCTGCATCCCCGCCGTGGAACAATGGCTCGGTCACTGGCCGCGCGGCAACGAGGTGATGTGGACACCGGCCGAATGGGCGTGGATCGCCGGCCTCTACGACGCGCTGTTCCCCGCCTGGTACTACGGCACACCGGTGCTGGCCCATCGCTTCGCCAAGTTCGATCCCGAGCGTGCCTTCGCCATGCTGGCGAAACATCGCGTCGGCGTGAGCTTCATTCCGCCCACCGCGCTCAAGATGATGCGCCAGGTCCACAAGCCACAGGACCGCTGGAATTACGATATCCGCGCCATCTCCACCGGCGGCGAGGCCATGGGCGAGGAGCTGCTGAGCTGGGGCCGCGACACGTTCGGCACGACCATCTCGGAAGGCTACGGCCAGACCGAGATGAACCTGATGCTGCTGAATTCGCCCGACTGGTTCGAGGTCCGGGCGGGCTCGTGCGGTCGCGCCTGCCCCGGCCGCAAGGTCGCGATCGTCGATGGCGACGGCAATGTCCTGCCGCCCGGCCAGGAAGGCCAGATCGCGGGCTGGCGGCACGATCCGATCGTCATGCTGGAATACTGGCGCAACCAAGAGGCCACGGAGCGCAAATATGCCGGCGACTGGCTGCTGACCGGGGATCTCGGCACCATCGACGAGGACGGCTACGTCTTCTTCAAGAGCCGCGACGACGACGTCATCACCTCGGGCGGCTACCGCATCGGCCCCGGCGAGATCGAGGAATGCCTGATGAAGCATCCGGCCGTGGCCATGGTCGGCGTCGTGGGCGTGCCCGATCGACTGCGCACGGAGATCGTGAAGGCCTTCGTCCAGCTCAGGCCCGAGATCGCGCCCACCGACTCGCTAAAGACCGACCTGGCGACCTTCGTGAAGACCCGGCTGGCCGCCCACGAGTATCCGCGCGAGGTCGAATTCGTGCCGGAACTGCCGCTGACGACGACCGGCAAGATCCTGCGCCGCGAGCTGAGGCGCCGGGAGGCCGAGCGCGGCGACGTCGTCCGACTGCGTTAGGTCAATTAATTCTCAGCCGGCGGCCGTCGACACGTTGAACTGCAGCTCCGCCAGCCGGGCGTAGAGGCCACCTCGCCCCACCAGCTCGGCATGGGTTCCGACGTCGACCACCCGCCCCTGGTCGAGGACGACGATGCGGTCGGCCTTCTGAACCGTGGCCAGGCGATGGGCGATGACGAGGGTCGTGCGGTTGCGCATGACTCGGTCGAGCGCCTGCTGCACCGCCAGCTCGCTCTCGGCATCGAGGGCGCTGGTCGCCTCGTCGAGCAGTAGGACGGCAGGGTCGCAGAGTAGCGCGCGGGCGATGGCGATGCGCTGGCGCTGCCCGCCGGAGAGGCGCACGCCGCGCGCCCCGAGGTCGGTCGCGAAGCCGTGCGGCAGCGCCTCGATGAAGCCCAGCGCCGAGGCCGCGGCGGCGGCGGCCCGTACCTCGGCGTCGCTCGCGTCGGGCCGTCCGTAGCGGATGTTCTCCGTGACCGACGTGCTGAACAGGGTCGGATCCTGGGGGACGACGGCCAACGACCGCCGCAGGTCGCGGAAGGTCAGGTCCCTGATGTCGATCCCGTCGAGGCGGACCGTGCCCTTCTCGGGATCGTAGAAGCGCAGCAGCAGATTGAAGGCGGTGGTCTTGCCGGCGCCCGATGGACCGACGATCGCCACCGTCTCGCCTGGCGCGATCGCCAGGTCGAAGCGATCGAGCGCGAGCGCATCAGTCCGCGTCGGATAGCGGAACGAAACCTCATCGAAGGCCACCGCTCCCTGCACCGGCTTCGGCAGCGCTTTCGGGTTCGCCGGCTCGGCGATCGACGGCGGCTCGGCGCGCAGCTCCGCCAGTCGCTCGGCGGCGCCCGAGGCGCGCTGCAGGTCGCCAATCGTCTCGCTGATCGCCCCGCCCGAGCTGGCGACGAGGACCGCGTAGAACACGAAGGCCGAGAGGTCGCCGGCGCTGATGCGGCCGGTCAGCACGTCGTGGCCGCCCATCCACAGCAGGAAGCCCACGGCCGAGAAGACGATGAAGATGACCAGCGTGGTCATGATCGCGCGGCGCGACACCCGTCGCGTCGCCGCATCGAACGCCCGCTCCGTCGCCTCGCCGAAACGCTGCGCCGCCCGGTCCTCCTGGGCGAAGGCCTGGACGGTACGCACCCCGTCCAGCGTCTCGGCGCCTTCCGACACCATCTCGCCCATGCGGGCCTGGGCCTCGCGCGACAGCGCCCTAACCTTCCGGCCGAACACGACGATCGGCACGACGGTGAGCGGCACGACGGCGAGCGTCCACAGAGCGAGCTTGGGGTTAGTCACGACCAGCATGATCACGCCGCCAAGGCACATCAGCGTGTTGCGCAACGCCACCGAGGCCGAGGAGCCGATCACCTGCTCGATGAGCTGCGCGTCGGCCGAAATGCGGCTCATGACGTCGCCCGAGCGTTTGACCTCGAACCAGGCCGGTCCCAGCCGCACGACATGGTCGAACAGATCGCGGCGCAGATCGCCCACGACCCGCTCACCCAGCCACGAGACCAGGTAGAAGCGTGCGCCCGAGGCGATCGCCAGTACGACGGCCACGGCCAGCAGAGAAGCCAAGGCGTAGTTGAGGATGTCGGGCCGGCCCTGGGCAAAGCCGCGGTCGATCAGGGCGCGGAGGCAGGCGCCGAACGCCAGCACCGTTCCTGCCGCCACCAGCAGCGACAGGAGGGCCAGGATCGTGCGCCCACGGTAGGGCTTGAGATAGGGCCCCAGCAGGGCCAGCCCGCCGAACCGGTTCATGGCGCCTGCCACTCGAGTTCGACGCCGAGTTCGGCTCCCAGGACGCTCAAGAGGTCGTCGCCGCCCCGCGTGTCGTGCCAGCGACGGTCATCCGCATCGAAAGCATAGTGCCGGGCGCCGCTCACCGGCGAGCTCAGCCATATCTGCCGGGTGGGCGCATGTTTATTCACGATCCAGGTACCGGCATTGCCTTCGACGGTCAGAATGCCTCCCAGCAGTTCGGCATCGACATGGTCGCCCAATTTCTCTTCAAGGGTTGCGAGCAGGCTGTCTGCGAGGGTTTCGAAGGCTGAATCGCTCATGCCGGCCGGTCTACAAGCCATGACGGGGCCGTACAACCAGCTTGTCGCCGCGCCCGGGGGACTGTATATCGGCGCCCTTGTTGCGCCGGCCGGTCGGAATCGGCCCTGAAGCGCTGGAGAGATAGTATGCAAGAGAAGATTCACCCCGACTATCACACGATCACGGTTGTGATGACCGATGGTACGTCCTTCGAGACGAAGTCGACCTGGGGCAAGGAAGGCGCCAGCCTGCGCCTCGACATCGATCCGAAGACGCATCCGGCCTGGACCGGCGTGCGCCAGAGCATCGATCGCGGCGGCCGCGTGCAGCGCTTCAAGAACCGCTTCGGCATGATCGGCGATGCCGGTGTCGGCGCGGGCGCGAAGGCTGCTCCCGCCAAGCCGGCTGCAGACAAGAAGTAGCACCCGCTCCTTATTTCGACTTCTGCTAAACTACGGCCGCGATACCCTTCGGGAGGCGGCGTAGTGAAATCAGTCAGAGTTGTTTGTGCCCACGATTGTCCTGACATGTGCTCGCTCATCGCACATGTCGACGACGGTAAGGTCGTGCGCATCCAGGGTGACCCCGACCAGCCGTACACGGCTGGGTTTGCCTGCGGCAAGGTCAACCGCGACAGCGACCTGGTGAACTCTTCCGAGCGCATCGCCACGCCGCTGCGCCGCACCGGGCCCAAGGGCTCGGGCCAGTTCCAGCCGATTACCTGGAACGAGGCGCTCGACGAGATCGCCGATCGCTGGAAGGCGATCATCCAGGAGAGCGGCCCGCTTTCCATCCTGGGCTACGCCTACTCCGCCCATCAGGGCCTGATGAACCGCGGCCTGGTGAACGGCCTGTTCCATGCGCTTGGCACGTCGCGCCTTCAGGCCGGTACGGTCTGCGACACGTGCTGCGAGACCGCTTGGGAAATGACGGTGGGCCCGGTGGGCGGCGCGGATCCCGAATCGGTCGTGCATTCCGACCTGGTGATTTCCTGGGGCGCCGACCTGGCCGCCACCAACGTGCATTTCTGGGCTCTGGCTGAAAGCCAGCGCAAGAAGACCGGCATGCCGATCGTCGTGATCGACCCGCGGCGGACGCGCAGCGCCAAGGCCGCCGACCTCTATTTGCCGATCCGGATCGGCACCGACGCCGCCCTGGCGCTCGGCGTCATGCATATCCTGGTGCGGGACGGCCTCGCCAACCGCGACTACATCGCCAAACACACGCTGGGCTTCGACAAGGTCGAGCGCGAGGTACTGCCGAAGTTCACGCCGGCGCGCACGGCCGAAATCACCGGCCTCCCCGTCGCCGACATCGAGAAGTTCGCCGCGATGTACGGCAAGGCGAAGGCTGCCCTGATCCGCCTCGGCGAAGGCATGACCCGCCTCACCCATGGCGGCCAGGCCTTGCGCACCGTGGCGCTGCTGCCGGGTGTGAGCGGCCATTACGGCGTCAAGGGCGGCGGTGCGTTGCTGCTCACGGCTGCCTCCTGCGATCTCAACTATGCGGCGGTACGTAAGCCTTCGGGGCCGGCGACGGCGCGCATGGTGAATCACCTGCGCCTCGGCGAAGAACTCCTCAACATGAAGGAGCCGCCGATCCGCGCGCTGTTCGTGGCCGCCAACAATCCGGTCGTGACCTGCCCCGAGGTCCACAAGGTGCAGAAGGGCCTGATGCGCGAGGACCTGTTCACCGTCGTGCACGACCCGTTCATGACCGACACCGCGCGCTACGCCGACATCGTGCTGCCGGCCGCGAACTATCTCGAAACCGACGATCTCTACCGGGCCTACGGCGCCTACTGGATGCAGTGGGGCCAGAAGGCGGTTGAGCCGGCGGGCGAGGCCCGCTCCAACTTCCATGTGGCGCAGGCGCTGGCGCAGCGCATGGGCGTCACCGACGCGATCTTCAGCCTGTCGCCGCGCGAGGCCGCCGAGGAGTTCTTCAAGGGCTCGACCGGCCCTGCCTCGAAGGTCGACCGCGACGCGCTGTTCGCCGGCGTGCCGCTCAACATCAGGCACGACTGGGACGGCCAGCCCTTCAAGACGCCGTCGGGCAAGCTCGAATTCTACTCCGAGCAACTCGCCAAACAGGGCCTGCCGCCGATGCCCGATTGGGAAACCGATCCGGTCGAGGCCGAGGAAGCCGCCAAGTGGCCACTGCGCCTGCTGACGGCCCCCGGCTATTTCCAGGCCCATACGGCGTTCTCGGGTGTCGGATTCCTGCGCGAACGCGAGGGCAAGCCCTTCTGCATCCTGCACCCCGACGACGCGGCGAAGCGCGGCCTCGAGGATGGCGCCCCGGTGCGCGTGTTCAACGATCGCGGCGAGATCGGCCTGGTCCTCAAGATCGTCGACGAGGTCCAGCCGGGTGTCCTGCTGGTCCCGGGCCAGCGCCCCGTGGGCGAGGCCGTGTCGGGCACGATCAACATGCTCTGTTCGGACCGCTACACCGACATGGGCGAAGGCGCGACCTACCAGAGCACCTGGCTCGAGGTCGCCGCCTGGAAGGACGCGGCGGCGGCCTGAGCCGCCCGCCGCACGTCTCCCTCCCTATGCGCCGGACTGGACGAAGCGGTGTTGCGTGCGCTCGCGTTTCGCGAGCTTCGGCAGCGCCTGGCCGGCGATCAACGCCTTGAAGTGCGGCGTCTCCTGGTGGGAGGCGAACCCCGCCTCGTCGCGAAACACCTCGTAGAAGAAGAACTTCTGGGGCTCGGCGATCGAGCGATGGATCTGGAACGCGAGCACCCAGGGCTCGCGCTGGGCCTGTGGCAGGTACTCGCGGACGATCGTCGCGACGGCGTCGGCCTCGGCGGGCCTGGCCTCCCAGAACGCCGTGACGATGAGCCCGTCTCCCAGGGAATGAAGATCGACCATGTGTGCTTCTCCTGTCGTTGCTGACGGGAAGGTTCTAGGCCGGCAATCCGCGCCGTCGCTTCGGCCGGGGTCGAAGCGACGACTTCAAATCCTGCGCCGCGACCTCGATGCGGACGCTGCGGCATGCCTTGTCGCCTGCCTCGCGATCATCGTCGTGCTGTCGCCTTGGCAGCCTCTGCGCGACCGGCGAGCCGTGCCAGACGGGCGCCGACGCCAACCGCCACGAGAGCGACCGATACGAAACTTGCCGGCACCCAGAAGGCCGCGTTGGCAATGCCCTCCGGATTGAGCCCGCGTGTCAGCCCCGACAGGGTGGCGACGATGCCGGCCGCTGCGGCTCCGAGCGCAAATCCGGTCTGCTGCACGGTCGCGACCGCGGACGCGGCAAGATCGCCCTCTCCTGCCCTGGCGCCGCTCATCAACCGCTGCACGCCGAAACCCCAGCACGACCCGATGCCCAGGCCGACCAGGGCGATGAACGCCGGCAGGACGACGACCGGATGGGCCGACATCAGCAACGCCACGCCAGCCAGGCCCACCGCCATCGCCAGCGGCCCCACGCTCAGCAAGCGGCCGGCGGGCCGAGACGACCAGCCCGAGACGACGAGCGAGGCGACGGTCCAACCCATCGAGGCACCGGCAACAGTGTAGCCCGCCGCCAGCGGATCGAAGCCGTGCAGGGTCCGCAGGAAAATCGGCACGAAGATCGAGAGCGGGCTGTAGGCAATCGAGACCAGGAGCGCGAACCACATGGCGACGCCGGTGATGCTCCCCAGCGAGAAGGAATCGCTCGGGAAGAGCGGAGCGCCGGAGCGGCGATCAAGCAGGATCATCGTCACGAGCAGCACGACCCCCGTCAGGAAGAGTCCTGCCTTGGCTGCCGCCAGGGTGACGACGCTGGCCGCCGACATGGTGGCGATCGCCAGACAGATCAGCACGATGCGTCCCACTGGAATCGCCCGTCCGGGTCTTCCCGTGCCGGCGGTGGCCCGTGGCAGGGCGCGGGCTGCCACCATCGCCAGCAGGATCGCGAGACCGGTCATGGCATAGAAGGATCCACGCCAGTTGCCCCAGGTGGCGAAGGCCCCGCCCATCAAAGGGCCAAGCAGCACCGACATGCTCCAGGCGCCCGAAAGCAGCGCGGCGACCCTCGGCCACATCGGCTCGGGAAACGACTTGCCGACCAGCACATAGGCCATCGCCGACAACACACCGCCGCCGAAGCCCTGCACGAAGCGGCCGGCGACCACCGTTTCCATCGACGGCGCCACGGCGCAGATCAGGGCGCCGGCGCCGAACACGACCGCTCCCGCACAGAAGGCCGCACGGGCACCGAGTTGCGCCGTGAGGCGGCCGGTGCAGGTTGCCGCGACGATCGACGAAGCGAGGAAGGCCGTGGTCGGCCAGCTCATCATCGCCGTGCCGCCGACCTCCTCGACGATGCTCGGCAGTACCGTCGCCAGCATGAGCACGTTCATCGAATGCAGGAGGACGCCGCCCACCAGCGCCACCAGAAGGGGCAACCATTCGCGCTTCAGGAGCGCCGACCAACCGACCGTCACCGACATGGCCGGCGACTGATCATTTTCCCGAGCCTCGGTCAAACGATGGCCCCAGAGGGCGTGTGACTATCGGGTCCGAAAACCGCGAGCGCCGCCCGCACGCGCGTGGAAGGATGGTCCATGGAATTGCTCGACCGCAGCACCTACTACCGCGCCTTCCAGAGCCACGACGCCCGATTCGACGGCCGCGTGTTCGTGGGCGTGACCTCGACCGGCATCTACTGCCGGCCGGTCTGCCCGGCCCGCACGCCGCGCTTCGAGAACTGCCGCTTCTTCGCCTCGGCCGCGGCGGCCCAGGAGGCCGGCTTCCGGCCCTGCCTGCGGTGCCGGCCCGAAATCGCCCCCGACTTCGCCTCCTGGCGCGGCAGCGCCAACACGGTGAGCCGCGCCCTGGCGCTGATCGCCGACGGCGCCCTCGACGAAGACGAGGCCGGAGTCGAGACGCTGGCCGGGCGGCTGGGCGTCGGCGGCCGGCAACTCCGCCGCCTGTTCCAGCGCCATCTCGGCGCCTCGCCCATCGCGGTCGCCAGACGCGGCGCGTGCTGTTCGCCAAGCAGCTGCTGCACGACACCCATCTGCCGATGGCCGAAGTGGCCCTGGCGTCCGGCTTCGGCAGTGTCCGGCGCTTCAACGAGACGTTCCGGAACCTGTTCGACCGGCCGCCGAGGATGCTGCGCCGCAGAGCCGGTGCCGACACCTCTGCCCGCGACGGCGTCACGCTGCGACTGGCCTACCGACCGCCGTACGATTGGCCCGGCATGCTGGCGGCGCTCGCCGCCCGCGATTCGTGCGGTCTGGAGTGGATCGAGTCCGGGGTGTGGCATCGCCGCCTCGATCTCGACGGCCTGCACGGCCGGGTCTCGGTCGCGCATCTGCCGGATCGCAATGCCGTGGCGGTCACGATCCGCTTCCCGTCCGTGAAGGCCCTGCCGACGATCGTGGCTCGCGTGCGCCGCGTCTTCGATCTCGGCGCCGACATCGCGACGATCGACAGCCATCTCGCGCGCGATCCCGCGCTGGCACCGCTGGTCGCCCGGCGACCCGGCCTGCGCGCGCCGGGCGACTGGGAGGGCGAGACAATGGACATTTCCATCGACGACGAGGCACCGCCTGCCTGGCGGCCGTGGCACGCCTATGCGGCGCAGCACCTGCGGATGGCAATCCATGCCTGAGCCTCTCGACTTCAAGCTCGATCGTCTCGCAACACCGGTCGGCGAACTGCTGATCGTCGCCGATGCCGAAGGCCGGCTGCGGGCCGTCGACTGGAGCGACTATGAGAGTCGCATGCGCCGCCTGCTCGACCGCTACTACGGCACGGGGCGCTA
>Ga0182739_1004997_pt1 | contig 10672 bp, 10 predicted proteins | sample eDN5th30CBELigBY_FD_128873 | JGI IMG/M metagenome (GOLD analysis project Ga0182739, IMG submission 128873) | Enriched backyard soil microbial communities from Emeryville, California, USA - eDNA 5th pass 30_C BE-Lig BY (version 2) (version 2) | ecosystem: Environmental > Terrestrial > Soil >...
ATCTGGACGAGTGAACGGTGCTTTCAGTACGGTGAGTGAAGTGGTGCCTCCGCCCACCAGGCGTTGGCCCTTCGGCCGAGCCGGCCGAGCCACTGGTGAGGGAGTCTCCGGATCGCCCCGGACCCGGCCAAAGCTCAGAGCGGATGCACCCGTCACGGGCCACTCCGAACTCGAGCGCCGGTCGGCCCGGGGGTTCAGACTCGGGGGGCCAACAACCCACTGTGAGGATTCTTCGCCATGGACGCGACCTCAGAACCTGCCGCCGAGCTCCACCAATCGATCCGCGGCTATTTCGAGGGGGACCGGTCGCGGATGACGATGATGGCGGCGCGAAAGTTCGGTGTCCCCGAGCAGACCGTGGTCGAAGCCCTCGTCGGAACCTGGCCGATCGTCAAGCTTCGGGACGGGGCGTTCCGCGACCTGCTGGAGGCTCTCCCCGAGCTCGGAACGATGCGGGTCTTCGTCCGTAGTCGCGCCGCGGTGATCGAGTCGGTGGGAACGTTCGGCGGCTTCTCCGACGCCGGCCCGTTCTTCAACGTCCAGACCGACACACTGGACATGCACATTCTCCACGACGAGATCGCCTCGATCTTCGCCGTCGAGAAGTGGGGGCACGACACCACCACGACCACCTATTCGTTCCAGTTCTTCGATCGCACCGGGGACGCGGCCTTCAAAGCCTACCTCTGGGACAATTTCCCAGACGTCCCGGCCCAGACCATCGACGCCTTTCAACGTCTGGTCGGCCAGTTCGCTGCCCCGTCGAGCTGAGAGTCGGTCTCAGAAACGCCCTTATGGTGGGTCTTACCCCAGGGTGGTCGAGACTCATTGACAGCCCGACAGAGGCCTCCGGGATGGACGGTGAGATCGCCTCCATCCGTCAAGAGGCCGGCCCCCCAGCCAGGCCACCTGTAGGGGGCGTCGGCAACGGCCCTCGTGCCATCCAACACACGAGTCGACCCCGACGCCTAACCGGTCGGACGCGGGCTATTGGGAGGCTTTGATCTTTGGGGTGGCTGGGGTCTCGTCTTCGAGACCCCAGCCACCCTCATGTGATCACTTCCAAAATTAACGCAACTCGAGACCTAGGAGACCTTCGCGACCAGGAGCGTCCGGTCGTCGGCCGCGGGCTCGCCCGCAGTGAACGCTTCGAGATCGGCGAGGACGGCCTCGATCAGGCCGTCCGCGTCGAGATGGCAGTTGGCCAGGGCCCGGTCGAGCCGTTCGGTGTCGAACATCCGCCCCGCCGGGTTGGTCGCCTCGGTGATACCGTCGGTATAGAAAACAATCTGATCGCCGGGTCGAAGCGACTGGGTGTGCTGGTCATACACCTGGTCGGCCAGGACGCCAAGCGGAAGGTTGCCGACACCATCGAGCGCGATGATCGACCCGTCCTCGCACCGCTTGAGCCGGGGGGGATTATGACCCGCGCAGGCGTAGGTCAGGGTCCGCTTGGCCGGATCGTAGATGCCGTAAAACGCCGTGACGAATGCCTCGTTCTCGGTCGTGTAATGCGTCGCCAGTTGTCGGTTGACGTGGTTGAGCAGACTCGCCGGCGGGTCGGGCGAGTCGGGCACCGCATGCGCGATGCTATGGGTGATCGCCATCATCACGGCCGCCGGAGTGCCGTGGCCGCTGACGTCGGCGATTAGGATCCCCCAGCGATTGCCCGACAGGGGAAAGAAGTCGTAGTAGTCGCCGCCGGCCCATTGCGAGGTTTGATAATGGGCCGCCAGGTTCAGGCCGGGGATTGTCGGGATCGTCTTGGGGAGCAGGGACCGCTGAATGTCGGCGACGACCTTCAGCTCGCGGTCGACCACGTTGTAAGCCCGCTTCAGCTCCTCGGCCAGAACCAGGTTCTGGGTGGCCCGACCGAACAGGTTCCCCAGCCAGACGTGCTCGGGGAACTCGTCGCGATCGAAGCCCTGCGGGATGGCGCGCATCAGCATCGTCATGTTGAGGACCGTTCCCCCATCGAAGTGGGGGATGGCCATCATCGAACGCTGGCCGACCAGGTAGCTGTAGGCCGGGTCGTCGGGCGAAACTTCGAAGTCCTCGAGCAGCTGAGGCTTCCCACTATACAGCAGTTCGCCGAGCAAGCCGCCCTGGAGGAGTGGCAGCCGGTGTTTCTCCTTCCAGGGGTTGACCTCCTCGGCCCACTGGCTCGAGCGCGTGATCCGGTAGAAGGGGGCTTCAACGCCGCGCCGGCTGACGGCGACGAAGCGATCGGCAGGCATGATTTGACGTATCCGTGCCCCATAGGCCCGTACCATGGCCTGGGGATCGGTTTGGAGGCTCATCTCGTGCATCGTCTCGACGATCAGGTCGAGTCGCTTTTGCCAGTCGAGAGTCCGGAGCCCCGGCTCGGCGAGATGCGAGTCCAATCCCATGGTGCCGTCTCCACTCCCAACGTGAGCCAGGTTCATACAGCGGCTCAAGTGCTCTTCTCGATCCGGTCCGACAGTGGCCCTATTGTAAGGCGCTGGGCAAATCTGTACAGCAAGTGACCGACCATGCGCCCCGCCTCGAAGGGCCCGCCGCGCCAGGCGGGCCCGCTCCCAACATCCGGCCCCGCATCGACAACCGAGACAGGTGACGGTACGGTCTAAGGGAGATTGACACCTGGATTCTTGACACACAATCCTCCACCAGGAGCGGGCCAGGCTCGCCTCGACTGGCTCGACCGGCCGGACGGAGTCTTCGCATCCTATCCCGACGAGGATTCCCACGAGACAGAACGAGGCAAACCACCGACTGAGGCCATCGGGTCGCCGTTTTGCCGCGGAATCCGAAGGAATCGACGGGGGACCTACGAACCAAATTCGCAGCCCACCGAAACCGCCGGCCCCGAACCACCTGACCGACTGGCGAAACCCACGTCCGGCTCGATCGTCGACATTGAGACCGATACCCCCATGAATTCGGGCGATCCGACGGCCCCATCACCACTGCCCTTGTCGCAATTCCGGCGCGTGCTCGAGGTCTGCGACCGGTTCGAAGATCGACTCCGCGCCGGCCACCAGCCGCTCATCGAGGAGTTCCTGGGCGAAGCCACCGGCGAAGAGCGGGCCATGCTGCTTCGCGAGCTCAACGCCCTCCGGGACGACTATTTGAAGTCGAGCTGCGAGACGGCGTCTCCCTCGCCCAGCGAGCCTCCTTCCTCACCGACGGCCGGACCGGCGACGGAGGCCGACAACCTCGAGATCCTCGAGGAGATCGGACGCGGGGGAATGGGGGTGGTCTATCGGGCCCGTCAGGTCAAGCTGAACCGGATCGTGGCGCTCAAGATGATCCTGGCCGAGTCGCACGCTCATCCCAGGTCGTTGGCCCGGTTCCTCACCGAGGCCCAGGCGGTGGCCCGGCTCTCGCACCCGAACTTCGTGCAGATCTACGAGATCGGCGAGCGTGACGGCTTCCCTTACTTCTCGATGGAGTTCGTCGAAGGGGGGAGCCTCGCGCGCAAGCTGGGCGGAGGGCCCCTGCCCGTCCGCCAGGCCGCGCAGATGATCGAAACCCTGGCCCGCGCCACTCACGTGGCCCACGAGCGGGGAATCGTCCACCGCGACATCAAGCCGGCCAACATCCTGTTGACCCATAGCGGCGAGCCCAAGATCACCGACTTCGGTCTGGCCAAGTTCGTCACCGGGGGGACCACCAGCGCCACCAACAGTGAGACCCTCGTCGGCACCCCCGCCTACATGGCGCCGGAGCAAGCGCGAGGCAATGGGCACGAGCTCGGGCCGCTCGCCGACATCTACGCGCTGGGCGCCACGCTCTACGAAATGCTCACCGGTCTGCCACCGTTCCTGGCCGCGACCCCGCTGGAGACCCTGCTTCTGGCCCTGAACCAGGACCCGGTCCCCCCCGGCCGGCTCCGCACCAAGCTACCGCGCGACATCGAAACCATCTGCCTGAAGTGCCTCGAGAAGGATCCCCAGCGGCGCTACGCCAGCGCCCTGGCACTGGCCGAGGACCTGCACGCGTTCCTGGGAGGAGCGCCGATCACCGCCCAGCCCGCGGGGCGACTCGAGCAGGCGGTCCGGTGGAGCCGGCGTCAACCGGGGCGGGCGGTGCTCATCGGGTCGGGGATCGTGGCGATGCTCGGCCTACTGGTCGGGCTCTGGGCCTCGCACGCCCTGGTCGTGGGCGCCGTCGCCGTGCTGGCCCTGCTGGCAGGCGGTTCCTGGCATCACGCCCAGCTCCAGGCGGCCCTCCGGGAGCTGGCCCGGCAGCAGCTCGCCGCCGAGCGACACGCGGAGCGGCTCCACCTGCTCAGCGAGATGACCCGAAAACTGATCTCGGTCACCAAGCTCGACAAATTGCTCTTCCTGCTCGGTGAGACGGCTTGCCGGCTCTCCAACGCCGAGTTCGCCACCATCTACCTGATCGACCGCGACCGGGGGGAACTCTGGTCCAAGCTCACGATCGACTCGCCGGTGGGCGAGATCCGGGTCCCCCTGGGCGTCGGGATCGCGGGCACCGTCGCCGTCACCGGCGAAACCATTCACATCCCCGACGCCTACGCCGACCCGAGGTTCAACCCCGAGATCGACAAGCGGACCGGTTACCGCACCCGGAACCTACTGACCTTCCCCATGACCGGCCAGAACGGCCGGATCCTGGGGGTGTTCCAGGTCCTGAACAAGCGCGAGGGACGCTTCGACGACGTGGACGAAGAGTTGCTGGCCTCGCTGGCGGCCTCCGCGGCCGTCGCTGTCGAGCGCACCTTCCACGCGACCCAGCCCGAGCTGCAAGTGGAACCCGAGCCGGAACTTGCCGATACGCTGGATGAGTCGGACATCGAGACCGTCACATTCCCCTCGGCGCCGGACCAGCCGCCTGGGGAACCGCGTGCCGACTGAGTTGCATTTTCCGCATCGGACCCTACGATAGGTCACCTGTCGTCATCGTCACCACGTCGAACCGGGACCGTATCCGCTTGTCCGACCGGGGTGGAGTGGGGCCTTCTCGTCCCGACGCTCCGGGCCCTCACAGCACTCGGGAGCCGTCGCCATGACCGCCGAGCGGGACAAAGGCTCAGTGACGCACTGGGTGGGCGACCTCAAGGCGGGCGACCAACTCGCTGCTCAGAAACTCTGGGATCGCTATTTCCATAAACTCGTCCACTTCGCCCGCGCCAAGCTCCGCGCCACGCGGCGGCCCGGCGTCGTCGAGGACGAGGAGGACGCCGCCCTGAGCGCGTTCGACAGCCTTTGCGCGGGGGTGGCGCGCGGTCGCTTCCCCCAGCTCGCCGACCGCGACGACCTCTGGCGGCTCCTCGTCGTCATCACCGCCCGCAAAGCCGTCGACCAGCTCGAACGCGAGGGCCGCCTGAAGCGGGGCGGCGGCCGGGTCGTCAGCGAATCGACCCTGGCCGGCCCCCTGGCCGACCAGGGCCTGGGAGGGCTCGACCAGATCGTCGGCACAGAGCCCAGCCCGGAATTCGCCGCCCTGGTCGCCGACGAGCACCGCCGACTCCTCAACGCCCTGGGCGACGACACCCTCCGCCAGATCGCCCTCTGGAAGATGGAAGGCTACACCAACGAAGAAATCCGGGTGAAGCTCGGCTGTGCGCTTCGCACCGTGGCCAACAAGCTCGAGCTCATCAGACGCACCTGGCTCAACGAATAAATCGAGCTGGACGTTCCCCGTTCGCTCGCATACGCGAACGGAGACGTGCGAGCGGGCAATGTCTCGGGCCCGCCCGTTCTCCGTTCACTGGGCGGAGTAACGCGGCGGGACGGCGTTGCCCAGAGCGGCCCGCTTGGCGTAGAGGAACCGGAGGTGGTGATCGAGGTGGCTGACCGCGCCGGCCACCAGCGCGGCCAGGGTCTTCCGACCCGCCTCGGTATGTTGGCCGCTCCGGGCGAAGTCGGCCTCGGTGCACTTGCGCAGGACCCGGCCGATCCAGCGGCGATGAGCCTCAAAAAGGGCGACCGCCTCGTCGATCGGCATCGACCGGGAGTCGAGGCGATCGAGCCAGGCGTTCTCGTCGAACGCCTGGAGCACCGGGTCGGATTCGGCGATCACTCGCTTCATCCGGTCGGCGATGACCAGGTCGGAGTCGAGCAGGTGGGCGACCACCTCCGAAGGGCTCCATTCGCCGGGCCCGATCCGGGCCGACTCTTGCTCCGGGTCCAGGCCGGCGGCAGCGTATCGCAGCAGAGCCCCACCGTCGATGTAACGATCGATCACGGACGACGCCTCGCTCAAGTTCCATTCTCCTCGGTCGAAGACTCGGACGATTCACCCTTGCGCCAGATGGCAAGCTGGGTGTGACAGTACTCAAGAAACCAGATCTCTTCCTCGATCCCAAGTTCGGTCGCGAAGCGATGCGCCACCAAATGGTTGATCACCTCGAGCGAGACCGCCAGGAAGTCGGCGTCCGGATCGGTCCGTTGCACCGGGTTGTGGAAGATGAATCGGATCACGAGCACCCGTTCGTCGATCGGGCCATGCCGATCGGACAGGTAGCGACCGTCCATCTCGTAGATCGAATAACCGCGCGAGGCGCGCCCGAGCGTCTTGATCCAGGCGTCCTCGTCAAACGCCGGGTCCGTCCGCCGGTTCCGGGCGATCGTCTGCCGGACGAAGGGAATCTCGCGGATCGCCTCCTCGTTGAAGAGGTCTTCCAGGACTTCCTGGATCTTGCCGAAGTAGCCGAGCTTCTTGGGCAAGATGACCTCGTACATCCGCGCCGGCTTGGGTCCCTCGAGCGAATAGTAGGCCATCGGTCATAGCCCCGAACCGCCTCCCCCTACCCCGCCGATCAAACCGCGGGAGGGATTGGCCCTCGAACACCTTCCAGCGTACCGACCACCCCGGGAATTGTCCCCTCGGAATTCCAGCCGGGCCCGTCGGCAAAGCCCCTCGCCCTCGGCCAATCCTGACTTCAACTCCCGGGCCTCCTGGCCTCTGGCGTCGAATCGTCATGACGACCGGGAAGATCAGGCTTCCCCGCGAAAATCACTGTACAGACGTCAACAAAATACCGATAGCATGGGTACAAAACTCAAGGGGCCGGCTCAAACACTGTTCGTGCGAACAGAAATCGCTGGTCAGGCACTTTCCGCAATGGAGGATGGAACGATGGTACAACCAATTCCGGCGGGATATCACACGATCACTCCGCACCTGATCATCAAAGGGGCGGCCGAGGCCATCGAGTTCTATAAACGGGCCTTTGGCGCAACGGAACTGTCGCGGATGGTCTTTCCCCTGCCTGACGGCCAAGAGAAGGTCGGCCACGCGGCGCTTCGAATCGGCGACTCGAACCTGTTCCTCGCCGACGAGGTCCCCAGCCACGGCGCATTCGGTCCGCAAGGGCGTTCGCCGGTGACAATCCACCTGTACGTCCCCGATGCCGACGCCGCGTTCCAACAAGCCATCGATGCAGGCGCCACCGTGGCCATGCCGCTGGACGACATGTTCTGGGGGGACCGCTACGGCGTCCTGGTCGACCCCTACGGCCACCACTGGTCGATCGCTTCCCACCGGGAAGACTTGACCCCCGACCAGATCAAAGAGCGCATGTTCGCCGCCTTCGGTGGCGACCCCTGCGGCGAGAAATAAACCCAGTCGAACGTGCGCAAGAGATCAGTGGCTTGGTCCACCACCGCGGCTAACCCCCACGGCGCGGTCGGCCAAGCCACCGGTCACACCCGCGAACTGGGCTCGGCCTCTGCCGAAACATCAAGGGTCCCGACGGCGGAATCGCGCCCGCCCATCGGAGACCACGGCGAGGGCGCCTCCTCCTCTTTCCCACTCCCAGCCACCAAACCAAACCTCAAAAAGCTCGTCTCCCCAACTCGCCCACTGTGGTTCCCAAGCGACTCCCGTTGATTTGTGATGCGCGCGCCGCTAGAATCTTACTCGACTATCTTCACTAGGAAACTGACCTTTCCCGCTCTTCGCACTGGCGATTCGCTCGGGCAAGGTCAAGGAGATCGAGCGCGATGGAGTCGAGTGGCGGACCGAAGCCGAGCAAGACGGAGTCGATCAAGATCGCCAGTGAGTATTTGAAGGCGTTCCTGGCCGAGGAGGTTGGGGACGGCAAGACTCACTTCAGTGAAAATGCGGCGGCGGTCCTCAAATTCCACGGATCGTACCAGCAGGACGACCGTGACCATCGCACTCAGCTGAAGCGCGAGGGCAAGGAGAAGGGCTTCCAGTTCATGGTCCGGACCCGGGTCGTGGGGGGGAAGATCACGGCGCAGCAGTACCTGGCGATCGACAACCTGTCCCGGACGGTCGGCAACCAGACGATCCGGATCACCACGCGCCAGGAGTTCCAGCTTCACGGCGTGGCGAAGCAGGACCTGGCCTCGACGATCCGGACGGTCAACAAGGCGCTCCTCTCCACACTGGCGGCCTGCGGCGACGTCGAGCGTAACGTCCTCTGCTGCCCCGCGCCGATCAACGACCCCGCGCACCGGGCGTTGCAGGGCGACGCTGACAGTTGGGCCTCGCACTGCGCACCGCGAGCCTCGAGCTATTGGGACATCTGGTTCGACGGCCAGAAGGTCGAGAACCCGCTCCTTCCCCCCGCCGGGCCGATCTTGGTGCCGACGCCGGGCGACGACCCGGTCGAGCCGATCTACGGCAAAGCCTTCCTCCCGCGCAAGTTCAAGACGGCCTTCGCCTTCCCCGACGACAATTGCACCGACATCCAGGCCAACGACCTGGGCTGCCTCGGTATCGTCGAGAACGGCGAACTGGTCGGCTACAACATCCTGGTCGGCGGCGGCATGGGCACGACACCGAGCGCCCAGAAAACCTTCCCGTTCCTGGCGGTCCCCATCGGCTACGTCGATCGGGCGGACCTGCTCAAGATCGGTGAGGCCGTCATCAAGGTCTTCCGCGACTTTGGGAACCGGTCGGACCGCAAGCGTGCTCGGCTCAAGTACATTATTCACGACTGGGGCGTCCCCGCCTTCCGGGCCAAGGTCGAGGAGTATTTCGGCCGGCCCCTGGCCGACCCGAAGGATGCGCCCATCACCGACGTCGACGACCACCTCGGCTGGGAGGAACAGGGGGACGGCAAGCTCTTCCTGGGGATCCCGGTCGAGAACGGCCGGATCAAGGATCAAGGGACGTTGCGGCTGGCCAGCGGTCTTCGCGCCCTGTTCACCAAGTACCAGATGGACGGCCGCCTGACCTGCCAGCAGTCGATCATGCTGATCAACATCGACCCCGCCTGGAAGGCCGACATCGAGGCGACCCTGCAAGAGTACGGGATCGCCACGGTCGAGCAGATCTCGACCGTCCGGCGCTGGGCCATGGCCTGCCCGGCCCTGCCGACCTGCGGCCTCGCCGTGACCGAGTCCGAGCGGGCCTTGCCGACGATCCTCGACCAGCTCGAGGTCGAAGTCGAGAAGCTCGGCCTCGAGCAAGAGCGGTTCACGGTCCGGATGACCGGCTGCCCCAACGGCTGCGCCCGACCCTATAATTGCGACATCGGCCTGGTCGGTCGCTCGGCGAGCAAGAATCCCGACGGCACGCCCGGCCCCGGGACCTACACCATCTTCCTTGGCGGCCGGAGCACCAATGACCGGCTCAGCGTCGAATACAAGGATTACGTCCCGTTCGACCGCGTCGTCCCCGAGCTCGCCGCCGTGCTCGCCCGCTTCAAGGCCGAGCGGCTCGGCGAAGAAGGCTTCGGAGACTACTGCCACCGGGTCGGCGTTGAAGAGCTCGCCGGCACGGCCGCTCCCAGTCCGGCCTGAGCGGCAACGGACGGCCCGGTGTCCCAGCCCCTGAGTCACACGCGACGGCCCCGGTGAGAATCGCCGGGGCGGTCGCTTCGATCGGGTTCGTGCCCCCGGGGGCCCTTACCCCAATTGGGGGGGAAAGCAGGGACTTCGCAATCCTCCTGATCCCCTCCGTTCAATGCTAGGCAAGACGGCGAGGATCGAGTATCCTCTACCACCGCGTGTCAAGGCGCCACGTTCGCTCGGTGAGGACGAACCGCTCAACTCGGTCGCCCCGCAATCGACCTATGTTGTCGCGTCCCTGACACTCGCCATCGTGATTCCGGCGCGGGGAACGTGCGCGTTCGCCGTACACTCGAGCCACGGGGCCCACGTGATTTGATCGACGTGGACGCCGTCGCCTGAGTGACTTTCCCGCTTGGCTTGCCGGATGGACCTGACCCTCAGATCACGACCGGGGGCGATCCCGGTCGGTGTAGGAGCACCGCGTGGCCAAAGAGGAACCAATTCGGACCGAGGGCCGCATCGTCGAGGCGCTGCCCAATACGCAGTTCATGGTGGAGCTGGAGAGCGGACACCGCATCCTGGCGCACATCGCCGGTAAGATGCGGAAGAACTTCATCCGAATCGTGCCCGGCGACCGGGTGACGATCGAGATCACACCGTACGACCTGACCAAAGGGCGGATCATCTACCGGGAACGCTGAGGCCAGCCCTCCCGGTCGGGCTCCCCTCCCCTCGGGCGAGCCGCCCGAGCCCCGGTGCATCGCCCAGGGCTCTTCTTTCCCCACACGGACAGGCGGCCGACCGGTCAGGGGACACCCGGCAAGTCCCCCAGTTCCCCTCTTGAATCACTCGCGAGCCGCCCCCCCTTCCCGACCGTCGAACCGCAGTCGATCCGAGGGTCGGAGGGCGACCGAACAAGGCAGGCGGTCCGCTTGTCGGGTTGCCACTCGGGCATG
>Ga0182739_1004998_pt1 | contig 10671 bp, 9 predicted proteins | sample eDN5th30CBELigBY_FD_128873 | JGI IMG/M metagenome (GOLD analysis project Ga0182739, IMG submission 128873) | Enriched backyard soil microbial communities from Emeryville, California, USA - eDNA 5th pass 30_C BE-Lig BY (version 2) (version 2) | ecosystem: Environmental > Terrestrial > Soil >...
ATTCCTGCTCAGATAATGTAGCTGGTTTATTTAATAGGACTTCGGCTATACCAATTTTACCTATATCATGGAGAAGACCACCCATGTAGATGTTTTCGCATATCCTTGGGGAAAGCTTCATTTCTTCCGCAATTTTTCTAGCGTAATTTGCTACGTTTTGAGAATGAAAGGCCGTGTATTCATCCCGGGAGTCTAGTGATTTAGCTAAGCTAGTAATAAGGTCAAAAGTATTCCGCTTCTCGTTTAGATATTTTTCAATTAAAGTCATGATAAAAGCGGATAGGGTAAACGAGGTGATCCAATGAAATGTAATCATATGCAGGTTCATAACGGAGAAACGAGGTTCTCCAAGTAATGAAAATACTCCACTTAGTATAGCTTGTATCCAAACTTTGCGAAAAGATAAGGATGAGAGAATAAGCAATAATAGATTGAAAATAAACAGGGTCTCTCTAGTATCCGTGTACTGGTCCGCAAAAAAATAAATAGGCAATAAAATGAGTAACATGCATCGGTAGATGAAGGTTTTTTCCAATATAATGGACAGCTTCGAATTCATTATTCTGTCTCCTTTTTGTTGCTTTGATCTTTGATAAACAATATAAGATAAAAAGCTTAAAAAAAGCTTAAAGTATAGATAGGGACCTAGAAAAAGGGTGTCAAGCATCCCCACAATTCAGTATCTCGTATCACATGCGTAACATGCATGGGACATTGATGGATTGTGGATGATGCTTGACACCCTTAACGTACAGCACTGCACCTATTTAATCATAGATATATATTGCTTTACGACTTCAAACACATATTCTTGATTGGCTGCAGCTGTATTTGGATTGTATTTTCCTTGGTTTACTTTATTATTGGATAGGATTCGGATCACTAGGAGTGGTACATTGTAGGAGCCAGCAATTTGGGCAGCAGAGGCACCTTCCATTTCTTCAACAGAGGTTCCGAATTTTTCATGGAACCATTTGATACGGTCTATTTCATTATTCCAGGTATCAGCCGAGCCGATGGTTCCTTCTACAACCTTTCCTTTTGTGTATTTATGTTTTACAGCATTAGCAGCGGCAAGAAGCTTCTGGTCCCCGTCAAAGTAGCGGATTTTCTCTGCGTTCGGGTCTTCCCCGGCACTGCCTTCAGAGGCTAATAAATCCATTGGAATCCATTTCATCGGATCACTTCCTTTACCTTCTGCCAGCTCCGGCGTTTTAAATGAACCGATGTTAGTTGTTCTTCTTCCTAGCACAATGTCATACACGTTTAAACTTGCATCATGCCCGCCTGATGTTCCTTGATTGATTATTGCAATGGGATGATACCGTTCAATCGCGATGGCGGTCGCAGCAGCAGAGTTTTCCATCCCTTTACCCGTTTTCATCACGATGACAGGATAGTCATCAAGCGTTCCAATCCAGAAAATAAAGCTTCCGGACTTTTCTACTTTTACATGTTTCAATCTTTGGGCAAAATGTTCTCCTTCGATTGGCATAGGGGCCTGAATAATGATTGGTTTAAGTGCAGTTTCTGATACTGCTTCCGATTTTTGCTGAGCATGAACCTGTACAGGTGCGTTCACGCCGGCTGCTCCCAAAAATAATAGAACAGCCATAATCATTGAGACGGATTGTTTTACCACGTTACGCTTCATCATATTTCCCTCGCATTAGTAGAATGATTTTTTTTTCATCCTTCTCTATCATTTTCCCAGGCCGAAAAACTTATTCAGAGAATGGATGATGGCTCTGGCTTATAGCAGGTAGCAATCCGATCGTTTTTGCGATATAATTAATTATTGATTCGTATCATCTAGATTTGGAGGAAAGTAAGTGAAACGTACCTTTGTTAAAATAGCGTCGTCACTGCTATATTGGAAATATTCAAGAGAAGAAGAGAGCTATGATCGCAACCTGAAAATATATAAATGCTATAGCGGATTAGGAATTTCTAATATTATCGTCAGTGTCATTTTATTTTTTCTCATTTTAGGGATTGGATCGATTTCAGCTGATATTGAAAGCGCATTAGATTCTGCTTTTATGATCAGTCTTATGTTTGGATTCATCCATTATCTTCTGCAAAAATTGCATGGCCTAGAGGTTTATGCAAAAGTAAAAAAGTCAATCGGCGATGTCAGTGCAAAACAAGATTAATAATGACTGCTTAAATCCACTCAATCTCTTTTTTGGGTGGATTTTACTTTTTCATCATACAAAAGCTAAATTGATGTGATTGCTTTTTCACGATAGAATAAAAGAGTGGAAACTATCTAAATAATCACATATGAGAGAGTATTGCATCATAGAAAGGGGTAACGATGAAAACAAGGAAATTTCACTATGCCTGGATGATCGTGTTTGTTACGTTTCTTACGTTTCTTGCAGTCCAGGGCGGCCGCTTAGCTTTTGGGGCTTTCGTTGGACCATGGGAGGGGGATCTTTCCATGGATAGAGGAACCACCTCACTCATTTCCGCCTTAAGCTTTGTCATTTATGGCATTTCACAGCCGGTAATTGGCAGGCTCGTAGATAAATATGGGGCCCGGCTTATTATTTCTGCAAGTACGTTACTAGTGGGGGTCAGTTTCTTTTTCATTACATTTGTTCATCAGCCATGGCAATTATTTGTGCTTTATGCTTTTGTCTCACTTGGTGTTGGCGGTGCATCGAATGTAGCGGGTACCGTACTTGTCATGAATTGGTTCAATAAAAAACGTGGGCTGGCATTAGGAATTTTGGAGGCAGGTTTTGGATTTGGGCAAATGCTGATTGTCCCAGGTTCACTTTTATTAATTCAGTATATTGATTGGAGAATGACGAATTTATTATTAGGTATCTTTTTAATCCTCATCGTATTTCCGGTCGTGGTGTTCTTTTTACGAAATCAACCAAAGGAAAAAGGGCTCGAGCCGATTGGAGGACAGCAGAAGGAAATAAATCCCTCGATGGATGACAGGCCTGAAGCAAAATTTTCGATAGCGGAAGTATTGAGGAAAAGGCAGTTTTGGTTCCTGATGCTGCCGTTTGCCGTATGTGGTTTTACAACAACGGGCCTAATGGATACCCATTTGATACCGATGTCCCATAATCATGGATTTTCCACGACTGTTACAAGTGCGGCCGTCAGTATATTAGCGGCCTTTAATATTATCGGCATTCTTTTATCTGGTGTGATTATTGATTACTGGAGCAGTCGAAAACTGCTTGTCTTTCTATATATTACACGCGCATTATCGATTGTGATTCTTGTCTATTCTCATAATCCGGTATTGTTGCTGATCTTCGCAGCCTTATTTGGATTAGTTGACTTTGCAACGGTAGCACCGACACAACTGTTAGCAGCTGAATATTTTAAGAACTATTCAATTGGCTTTATCGTTGGGTGTCTGTCTTTAAGTCATCAGGTAGGCTCGGCACTAGGGGCATATGTCCCAGGTTATTTATATAATTTGTCTGGGAATTATAATTTCTCCTTGTATATTTCGATCTTAATCTTGGTCGCAGCCTTTATCATGAATCTTTTACTGCCGGAGCCTGATAAAAAACCAATGACTAATACTGAGTCTGTAGAGCTTCCAAGTTGATTCAGGGCAATAATTAAGGTACAGTTCGAAACAGGAATCTTTTATGGAAGGAACATTCTGGAATGAAAAGATGCGCGTGGGTAACAAGTGAGCCATTATATATAGAGTATCACGATCAGGATTGGGGAGTACCTGTTTATGATGATCGATTATTATTTGAAATGCTGTGCCTGGAAGGGGCCCAGGCCGGGTTAAGCTGGTGGACGATCTTACAAAAAAGGGAAAATTACCGAAAAGCCTTTGCTAATTTTGATGCGGAAAAAATTGTCCATTTTAGCGAGGAAAAATTGGAAGCGTTAAGGGAAGATAAAGGAATTGTCCGAAATAAGCTGAAAATTCAAAGTGTCGTCACGAATGCAAAAGCATTCCTGAAGATTCAAGAGCAGCATGGTTCATTTTCCGAATATATATGGAGCTTCGTCAATCACAAGCCGATTGTGAATGAGTGGAAAACGAAGGAAGAGGTACCGGTTACAAACGAAATCAGCGAAAAGATGAGTAAACAGCTAAAAAAAGACGGCTTCAAATTTGTCGGAAGCACCATCTGCTACTCCTACATGCAGGCAGTCGGCATGATCAACGACCACACATTGGATTGCTTCCGCCATCCACATAATAAATAACAGTATACAAGGTGTCAGGCACCACAAAAGGACATTTCTTGCATTTTGTCTTTTTGTGGTGCCTGACACCTTTTTTGCTTTTTTATTAAATCTCAAAATCTACAACAATCGTATCTTCAAGTCCTAATTCCTTTAAGGATGCTAGGATTTCTTGATGTTTAGGGTGTGGGAGGTAGTTTTCTAATGCTGCTCGGTCGGTAAAGCGTGCCGTTAAGGCAATCTCATATCCCTTGCTGCGAGTTGAAAAGTTACGTCCCTGCTGGATATCAATGATGCCTGGAATATAGTCTTTTAAACTCAATGTTTTCTGAATCAGCTCATCAAGCTGGGCATTTGATAGTTCATTTTTAAATCGAATTAAGACAATGTGCTCGATCATTTTTTTGTCACACCGCTTTGCTATTTAATGATTGACGGTCAAATCCGGCAATTTGTTTGTATTTGTTGGCTATTTCCTCTAATTCCTGCTGCGAGACTACATCGTTTAGGTTCGCAAATCCATTCGGTGCCCGTTCCTCTACAATCTGCATGACACTTTCCGGACCGTTCTTCCGGTTTGTCAACACAATGTTCGCAGTTGGTTCCATGCGGGCATTTGCATATGCAGTCAATGCTTGTTCCATAGTTTCCTGTTCGACAAAGGCTTGTCCCAAGGCATCAGCATCCAAGATTGCCTGTGAAGCCCCGTTAGATCCGATTGGATACATTGGATGTGCTGCATCACCAAGTAAAGTTACTCTCCCAAATGTCCATTGTGGCAGCGGGTCACGGTCAACCATTGGAAATTCATAGACCGTTTCGGTTTCCTCAATTAACTTTGGTACATTCAACCAGCCAAAATCCCACTTGGAAAAGGCAGGTGCAAATACTTCTTTTTCTACTTTCTTATTCCAATCATTACGGGGAGGAACGTCTCCAGGAACAGCCAGCTCAGCGATCCAATTAACAAGAGAACGGCCTCTTTCAGCTGTTTCAGGGCAAACCGGATAGGCGACAAATTTTTGATCCTGGAATCCAGACATGATCATCGATTTCCCTGTTAAAAATGGAGCTGATTCCGTTATGCCACGCCATAAAATACGGCCGCTGAATTTGGGCAGACCTTCATTTGGATAGAAGTGTTTACGGACAACCGAATGAATACCATCTGCAGCTATAAGAAAATCACCGCGATACATTCCAATAATATCACCTGTTTTTCTGTTTTCAAAAGTAGCTTCAACGCCATCATCAAAGGATTGGAAGGATTTTAGGTGGTGACCGGTAAAAATGACTTCTTCACCAATCTGCTCTTTTACTGCATTTAATAATAGAATATGTAAACGGCCGCGATGAATGGAATACTGCGGCCACTTATAGCCTGCATCCAAGCCTCTTGGCTCATGCCAAATAGGCTGGCCAAACTTGTTATAATAATTTAATTCAGCTGTAGGAATCCCGGTTTTCTTCAATTCTTCAGTCAACCCTAATTCCGTTAAAATTCGAACGGCATGCGGCAGTAAATTAATTCCTACTCCTAATGCTTTAATCGTTTCTACACTTTCAAATATACGCACTGACACGCCAACGCGGTGAAGTTTCAGGGCGGTAACAAGCCCTCCAATACCACCACCGACAATCATTGCTGTTTTATCCTTATTCAACTTTTTCGCCTCCATCTAAAGCTGTCATAAAAATTGGGTTTATAGTTTTCCTACTATATTTTTTTATTATCACATAATTTAGAATATTTTTAAAGAATAAAGTAATAGACACGAAATAGAAAGGGACGGTAGTTCATAGAACACCGTCCCTTATACTATTCTATTCTAAAATGGTCAACTGATTTATTTAAATCCTTAGCTAATCGTGCAACTGATTCAGATATAGCAACAATCTCATGCATGCTACCAGTGGATTGTTGGATCGTAGCAGAAGCCTGTTCAATGCCTAAGGATGTCTCTTGAGAAATGGATGCAACATAATTAAGGGAATCCTTAATATCTCCACTCTTTGTAAAAATGTTCTTCAGATTTTCGGATATAGTCTCGGTTTGTAACTGCATATTTACTACTGCTTGTTTTATATCATTAAAGGTGTCCCCGGTCAATTTTATTTTTTTCTTACCCTCAACGACTTGTGTATAGCTGAGCTGCAAGGCTTTTACTGTATTATTTGATTCATGTTGAATCCTGTTTACCATCTCTGTAATATTTCCAAGTGACCCTGTAACCTGCTCTGCCAGTTTGCGAACTTCACCAGCCACAACGGCGAAGCCTTTTCCATGTTCCCCGGCACGAGCTGCTTCTATTGCAGCATTGAGTGCCAATAAATTGGTTTGAACAGCAATGGCTTGAATCACCTGCACCAGCTTCGATATTTCCTTTGATTGTTCATCTAATAGCTTTACCTTTTCAATGGATTCCAATACACCACTATGAATCGTATCCATTTGATTTTCCGATTCATTCATGAGCTGATAGCCATTTTTCGTTAATTCAATCACTCCAAGAGAGGAAATGCTCATTTCGCTTCCTTTTTCCGCTGCCTCTTGTATTTGACCGGTGAACTGGTTCATTGTATGGAAAACTTGGTTAGCTGAAGATGCTTGACTATCTGATCCTTTTGCTATTTCCTGCATTGTGCCGGCAATCTGTTGGTTCCCTTCACTTACTTCACTGGAACCTTCTAAAAGCTGATTGGATGAATGGACCAATTGAATAGCATTCTTGTTTATACCATGTATGACTTGTTTTAAATCATTCATCATTTGTTGAAATGCTCTTGTTAATGTGCCAATTTCATCTGTTCGACTCGTTGCAAGCTGGACGGACAGGTCACCGGCTCCCACTTTTTGCACCTGGGCTGTAAGGTTTTTTAATGGCTTAACTAAAAAGTAGGTAACGATGTATATCATAAGGGCACTAATCAATAATATACCAACGGTCACGGTAATCATTTTCTTTTTATATGAATCCATTAATTGATAAACATTTGTTGCATCTAAATCAGCCCCAACAATGCCGATCACTTCACCAGAATCAGTCTTTAAAGGCAGATAGGTGGAAAGGAGGGCCCCGTATTCTTTATCGTTTGACATCTCGATTTGCAATTTGCCTGTTTCAAACGCTTTTTTGATTTTGGGATATTGTGAAATATCCTCCTGATCACCTAATTGTGATGCATCTTTATCACCGATCGGCATGCCATCAACCATATAGAAATATTGATAGTCATTTTCTACTGGTTTACGGGACATTGTATATAAATAAGTTAAACCAGTATTCTCTTTTAAAAGATTTAATTTTTTGCGTAATTCAACATAATAGTTCGTTTCTCCAGATTCCAAAGTGATTTCCTGCTGATATTTATCCATATCAATCGTTTCAACAGCCTGTTTTGTAATATTTTCTGCAACATTGCTTAAAGAATCTTTGACTAACGTAACAGAGGATTGATAGCTGTAATACGACACAACCAAACAGGATAATAACAACAAAGCGGAAAAAACCATAATGATTTTTGCCTGAATATACTTTTTCATTCTACCCACCACACATTCTCAAAAGAAAATTCATTATAAACTCTAAGAATATTATAATGGTATAATGAAAAACTTCCAGTAAAAAGAAATTCTCGCCTAAGGTGTCAGGCACCACAAAAAGACAAAATACAGGAAAATGTCCATTTGTGGTGCCTGACACCGATACGAATCATTTAGATTTTGGTTTTAAATAAATAATGTCGTGGTCTTTACTTTCAGTTCCTTCATGAAAAACAAGCTTTGATTTAAAGTAATAGTATTGATCCTTCCGTGATTGATCAGTACCGTCGGGAATGGTAAAGGTAAATGATAATTGATCTTCCTGGTTCGGTTGAATCTTCCTCGAAGTCAAAATGGTTACAGTATCTACAATCGTTTCTTGTTCCGTTTCTGTATCCACAACAATCAAATCACAATGAATTCGACTTATGGTTTGGTCTACTGTACCACCCTTCAGCAGGAAATGACCAGAAACCTGTTCGCCAGGGGAGTACGTTTCCTTTTCCAAAACTAAATCAATGCTTGCCGAGCCTATCCCTAAAAGTGACATGGTTTTTCTTAATAACATTTGTATATCCTCCATTTATTGGTTTTATCTATTTACAAAAATTGAATAGCCTTTACCAAAGATGGTAAAGGCTTTGAAAAATAAAAGACCTCTACCGGTTGGAAGGTAAAGGTCTAAGGACATAAAAGACCTCTACCAGCTGGTAAAGGTCTTGCTAACAACAATTGTTGCCAACAAAGCCGAGAGTTTGAGACTCCGAAATGACGACTTTGTTGTAAAAGCTACTCCCCTTTAGGAGAAAACGATTCAATTTATAAATTTATCATATAGTTACATACTGTATATTGTCAATTGTTTTTCTTGATATTAACAAATGCTTAATACATTAGAAATATTTCAAAGAAGGAATTTATTGCTCCGTCGAAGAAATAGAACCTCCCTGTGTTTGTTTAGTTAAACCATCCTTTTCTCTTAAACCAAATATACATTAATACTCCAATTATCCCCATAAATCCAAGGGTAATAAAATAACCGTATTTCCATGATAATTCAGGTATATGCTCAAAGTTCATCCCGTATATTCCCGCAATAAATGTAAGAGGAGAGAAAATAGAAGTAATAATGGTAAGGATTTTCATCACATTATTTGTCTGATGTGAATTTAACGAGAGGTAACTGTCTCGAATGTCTGCAGTAATTTCCCGATTAGCCATAACCATTTCCGATAATTTTAAAAGATGGTCATAAATATCAGAAAAATATTCTTTCCTATCCTTTATTCCATCCAAATGATGAGAATTTAACATACGGTAAAGTAAATCACGCATTGGATTAACGGTATGCATTAAATTTAATAACATATATCTTGTGTTATATAATTCAGTCATTAATAGATTCATTGATTTATGGTGCGTGTTATCTTCGATTTTATCTAAATCTTCCTCTATTTGGTACATAATAGGAAAATAGTTATCTACAGTTTCGTCCAATATTTTATAAAACACATAATAGGTATCCCATTTTTCAATATTCTTTTGAGACAATAATTGAGCCCAAACCTGATTGACTTCCTTTGATGGTGTTCGATGAAATGTAACAATAAAATTATCTCCAAGAAAAAAATCTAATTCTTCTTTTAAAATTTCTTTCTCTTCTTCTCGAACAATATGTGTAACATAAAAAGTATGGTCATCATAATAATCCAATTTTGGACGTTGAAGTCTCTGTAAACAGTCTTCAATCGCAAGCGGATGAAAATGAAAAGTATAAGCTAAATGTTTTACCTCCTCATCAGTTGGTTCACTAAAATCAACCCAAAACCATTTGTATTTAGATAAATCGATATGATCAATAGAAATATCTTTTTCAAAATGATTGTCATTCGTAATTCCAATTATATTTATCATCGTATGAACACCTTCTAAAAATAACTTCAATAACATTATACATGTTAATCATATTCTTCAACCACTTAACATAGAAAAGTAAGAAACTAATTCTATTTGGGGTTGATAATGGTGCCTATAAAAACGCGGGGACGGTTCTACTGCTTCCATGAAGCAGTAGAACCGTCCCCGTGCATCATTTATGGTGTAACAGTAACTAACAAAGGTCCAGGTTCACCTTCACCGCCGGCTGTTTTTAATGCTAAATCTACCTGATCTAACCTATAATTATGAGAATTTAGCAGGCTGAGAGGGAACCTGCCTGCTGCGATGAGTTCAGTAGCCATTTGAACTGACTCGAAGCTATGTCCTCTAACACCTTTAAGAGTTAGTGTTTTTTTGATCACTGTATCGACATCCCATTCTGGAATGGCTTGATACTTGTAGGCTCCAAGAAGTACTATTCCACCTTTTTTTGCAATATTAATTGAGTCTGTAATCGGAGCTGTACCGCCAGATGTTACATCCAGCACAACGTCTGCCATATGACCGTCTGTTATTTGCTCAATACTGGAATATAAATCATCCGTAGTCGTATTAATGATGTAATCCATTCCTAATTCTTTGGCTAATGTTAAGCGGCGCTGACTAGAACTTCGTCCAATCATAATGACTGTTGCTCCGGCAGCTTTAGCAGCGAGTCCGCAAGCTAATCCCTGCTGTCCAGGCCCGTAGATGGCAACAACTTGACCGGTAGTTACTTTTCCTTCCATACTCATCCATTCAAACCCGTTTGCTAATGGTAATGTCAGTGCTGCTTCGACAGCTGGTACATGGTCAGCCATCTTATGAAGAACAGAATTAGGATGGAGGTACATATATTGACTAAATCCGCCCCATAATGATGGATTCATAGAGATAGGGACTGTTCCATACCGGATTCCGCCAGAACGGGGGTCAGTAAAGGTACATGAACGATAGGCACCCGTCCTGCAGGCTTTACACTGACCACATGGAATATATTCCTCCATTGCAACCCGATCACC
>Ga0182739_1004999_pt1 | contig 10670 bp, 9 predicted proteins | sample eDN5th30CBELigBY_FD_128873 | JGI IMG/M metagenome (GOLD analysis project Ga0182739, IMG submission 128873) | Enriched backyard soil microbial communities from Emeryville, California, USA - eDNA 5th pass 30_C BE-Lig BY (version 2) (version 2) | ecosystem: Environmental > Terrestrial > Soil >...
CTGCTTTTCCCGCAGCGGCGGATGGTGGCGCTCTACGGGCACCCGGGGACGCCCTCGCTGGGCCTGCTGGGGGAGCAGGGCATCGAGGAGTCGATCGCCCGGGTCAAGAAGCTCGCCGCGGAATACCAGCCGTACAGCAAGGAACCCGTCCAGCCGGCGTTCGAGATCATCACCACCGTCGCCACCGGACACTCGGGCCCGGACGGGAAGTATTCGGCCTACACCGCGGTGGACAAGCTGGAGCCCTGGATCGACGCGGCCCAGAAGGCCGGCGTCTACGTGGTGCTGGACCTGCAGCCGGGGCGCAACGACTTTTTGGTGCAGGCCAAGAAGTATGAGGAGCTGCTGAAGCGGCCGAACGTGGGCCTGGCGCTGGACCCGGAGTGGCGGCTCAAGCCGAACCAGCGGCACCTGGTGCAGATCGGCTCGGTCGAGGCGGCGGAGATCAACAAGGTTTCCGCCTGGCTTGCGGAACTGGTCCGCGAGAATGCCCTGCCGCAGAAGATGCTCATCCTGCACCAGTTCCAGCTGCGCATGATCAGCGACCGCGACACGCTGGAGACCGGACACCCCGAGCTGTCGCTGGTCCTGCACGCCGACGGCAACGGGACCCCCGGACAGAAGCAGGAGACGTGGAACGCCCTGCGCCGCGACCTGCCGCCGGGAATCCGGATGGCCTGGAAGAACTTCATCGACGAGGACAAACCCACCTTCAGCCCCAAGCGAACGTACTCGGAGGTCGACCCCAAGCCCTGGTTCGTCTCCTACCAGTAACCGCGTGCCGGAGCGGCTTCGGGCCTGCCGGGACCCGATGCCCGCCGGCGCCCGCATCGGGTCCCCCGCCCGGTACGCTTAGGGCCATGACTGTCTTCGCCGTTGAATACGTTTACGCTCCCGAGTCCGAAGCCGGCCGCGACGAGCACCGTCCGGGCCACCGCGCCTTCCTCACCTCGCTCAAGGAGAGCGGCAACGTTTCCCTCATCACCTCCGGCCCCTACGCCGATGGCAGCGGGGCGCTGCTGATCTTCGCCGCCCCCTCCGAGGAGGACCTGACGGCGGCCCTGGCCCGCGATCCCTTCAACGCCGAGGGCTTTGTCGCGGCCCTGCGCATCACCGGCTGGATTCCCGCCTCGGGCGAACTGTCGCACTACGCAGCCCAGTAGGGCGGAGCCGTGGCCGTGGAGGGCTGCCGCCTTCCGCTGCCTGTCCCGCCTCCCGGGGGGATAATGGATCACAACCCTTCAACGCACCACCCACGGAGGAAAACTTGACCCCGGTCAGCCTCGGAATGCCGTCCGCACCGCCGCCAGTCCTCGCCCCTCGCCGCCAGACGCGCCAGATCAAGGTCGGACCGGTCGGCGTCGGCTCCGACTTCCCCGTCAGCGTGCAGTCGATGACCACCACACCGACCACGGACATCAACGCGACCCTGCAGCAGATCGCCGAGCTCACCGCCGCCGGCTGCGACATCGTGCGCGTGGCCTGTCCCTCGGCCGACGATGCCGAGGCGCTGCCGATCATCGCCAAGAAGTCCCAGATCCCGGTCATCGCCGACATCCACTTCCAGCCGAAGTACGTCTTCGCCGCGATCGACGCCGGCTGCGCGGCGGTGCGCGTCAATCCCGGCAACATCCGCAAGTTCGACGACCAGGTCAAGGAAATCGCACAGGCGGCCAAGGACGCCGGCACGTCCATCCGCATCGGCGTCAACGCCGGATCGCTGCACCCGGACCTGATGAAGAAGTACGGCAAGGCCACCCCGGAGGCGCTGGTCGAGTCCGCGGTGTGGGAAGCCTCGCTGTTCGAGGAGCACGGCTTCCACGACTTCAAGATCTCCGTCAAGCACAACGACCCGGTGGTCATGGTCCGTGCCTACGAACTGCTCGCCGAACGCGGCGACTGGCCCCTGCACCTGGGCGTGACCGAGGCGGGTCCGGCCTTCCAGGGCACCATCAAGTCGGCGACCGCCTTCGGCGCGCTGCTTTCCAAGGGCATCGGCGACACCATCCGCGTGTCCCTCTCCGCGCCTCCGGTGGAGGAGGTCAAGGTCGGCAACCAGATCCTGCAGTCGCTGAACCTGCGCCCGCGCAAGCTGGAAATCGTCTCCTGCCCGTCCTGCGGCCGCGCCCAGGTGGACGTGTACACGCTCGCCGAGCAGGTCACCGCCGGCCTCGAGGGCATGACCGTTCCGCTGCGCGTGGCCGTGATGGGCTGCGTCGTCAACGGCCCCGGCGAGGCCCGCGAGGCCGACCTCGGGGTGGCTTCCGGCAACGGCAAGGGACAGATCTTTGTTAAGGGCGAGGTCATCAAGACCGTGCCTGAAGACCAGATTGTTGAAACACTGATCGAAGAGGCGATGCGCATCGCCGAGGAAGCGGGCGACGGAGATGGCGAGGATCCTGTCCAAAGTGGCCCCGTGGTTACCGTCAGCTAGCAAGGGGCGGCGCGACGGCGGGGAACACCTCAGCGCGACCGTTCGCGTCCTGGCGGACGAAGACACCGGGCCCCTGCGGGCCCTCGTCGCCGAGGACCCGGTGGCGAACGTGTTCCTCGACGCCCAGCTGGACTGCACCGGCACCGCCGCGCCCACCGGCAGCGGCGGCATGGTGGTGGGCCGGTTCGACGGCGAACGCCTCGAATCGGCCTGCTGGGTCGGGGCGAACCTGGTGCCCGTCCAGGCCTCGGCCGAGGCCGCGGCGGAGATCGCCGCCGCCCTGCTGCCGCTGGCACGCAACTATTCCTCGATCTTCGGGCCCGCCGACGCCGTCCTGGCGCTCTGGGGAAGGCTGCAGGAGGGAACGCAGCGGGCCTTCGACGTGCGTCCGTCCCAGCCGCTGATGGTCCTGGACCGGGCCGCGGCCATCCCGCCGGCCCCGGGGTTGCGGCTGTCCACCGATGCGGACTACGACGCCGTCCTGCCCGCCTGCGCCGCGATGTTCGAGGAGGAGCTGGGGTACTCGCCGCTGACCGGCGGAGGCTCCTACTACCGGGCCCGCGTCCGCTCGTTGATCCGGCAGGGACACTCCTTCGTTGACCTCGACGAGGACGGCCGGGTGCTGTTCAAGGCGGAACTGGGAACCGTGTCGCCGCGGGCCACGCAGATCCAGGGCGTCTGGGTGGCGCCGGCCCACCGCGGACGCGGCCTCGCCGCGCCCTACATGGCCGCCGTCGCCGGGTATGCGCTGGCGGTCGCCCCCGTCACCAGCCTGTACGTCAACGACTACAACGCGCCCGCCCTGGCCACCTACCGCCGCGTGGGCTTCCGCCAGGTCGGCGAGTTTGCCACCGTGCTTTTCTGACACCGTGCTTTTCTGACCCTTTCCCTTTCCGGGACCGTGCTGTTCCGTGCCTCCCGGACCCCGCCGGCGCCCCCGCCCTGGCGCCATTCGGCCGTGCAGGCGTGCGGCGGGTAAATTTGGAGGCGATTCCCCAGGGGAAACCCTCTCCCAGTGCGGCGCGACGCCGCGGAAACGGATAGACAAGCGTGGTCCTACGACTTTCCACACTGTTCCTGCGCACCCTGCGCGAAGACCCGGTCGACGCTGAGGTCGCCAGCCACAAGCTGCTGGTGCGTGCCGGCTACATCCGCCGTGCCGCCCCGGGCATCTACACCTGGCTGCCGCTGGGCCTGCGCGTGCTGGCGAAGGTCGAGGCGATCGTCCGCGAGGAAATGAACGCGATCGGCGCCCAGGAGGTGCACTTCCCGGCGCTGCTGCCGCGCGAGCCCTACGAAGCCACCGGCCGCTGGACCGAATACGGCGAGGGGCTGTTCCGGCTCAAGGACCGCAAGGAGGCCGACTACCTGCTGGCCCCGACCCACGAGGAGATGTTCACCCTCCTGGTCAAGGACCTCTACAGCTCCTACAAGGACCTGCCGGTCACCCTTTACCAGATCCAGAACAAGTACCGCGACGAGGCCCGGCCGCGGGCCGGCCTGCTGCGCGGCCGCGAATTCATCATGAAGGACTCCTACTCCTTCGACGTCGACGACGCCGGCCTGGAGGCCTCCTACCAGGCGCACCGCGCCGCGTACCTGAGGATCTTCTCCCGCCTGGGCCTGGAGATCGTCCCGGTGCACGCGACCGCCGGCGCCATGGGCGGCTCCAAGTCGGAAGAATTCCTGCACCCGACCGAGGTCGGCGAGGACACCTTCGTGCGCTCGGCCGGAGGCTACGCGGCCAACGTGGAGGCCGTGACCACCGTCGTCCCGGACGAGATCGACTACTCCGACGCCCCGGCCTTCGAGGTCAAGGACACCCCGGACACCCCGACCATCGATTCGCTGGTCGCCTGCGCCAATGAGATCGCCCCGCGCGGGGACCGCGAATGGACCGCCGCCGACACCCTGAAGAACGTGGTGCTGGCCGTGACGCTGCCCACCGGCGAACGCCGGCTCGTCGTTGTGGGCGTGCCCGGCGACCGCGCCGTGGACCTCAAGCGCATCGAGGCCAACATCGGGGCCCACCTGCCCATCGGCGGCGAGGTCGGCATCGAGGCCGCCACCGACGAGGACATCAAGAAGGTCCCGGCCCTGGTCAAGGGCTACATCGGCCCGGCCCTCGGGCTGGACGCCGCGACGCTGGGCGAAAAGTCCGCCAGCGGGATCACCTTCCTGGTGGACCCGCGCGTGGTCGTGGGCACCACCTGGGTCACCGGAGCCAACGAGCACGGCAAGCACGTCTTCGGCCTGGTCGCCGGCCGCGACTTCACCTGGGACGGCACCATCGAGGCCGTTGAGGTCCGTGCCGGCGACGAGGCCCCGGACGGTTCCGGCCCGCTGGAAACCGCCCGCGGCATCGAGATGGGCCACATCTTCCAGCTGGGCCGCAAGTACGCGGAGGCGCTGGAACTGAAGGTGCTGGACCAGAACGGAAAGCTGGTCACGGTCACCATGGGCTCCTACGGCGTCGGCGTCACGCGTGCGGTCGCCGCCCTGGCCGAGTCCAACCACGACGACCGCGGCCTGGTGTGGCCGCGCAACGTGGCCCCGGCCGACGTGCACCTGATGGTCACCGGCAAGGGCGAGGAACTGTTCGCCGAGGCCGAGCGGATCGCCGCCGGACTCGAGGCCCGCGGCATCGAGGTCATCTTCGACGACCGCCCCAAGGTCTCCGCCGGCGTGAAGTTCGGCGACGCCGAACTGATCGGCGTGCCAACCATCGCCGTCGTCGGCCGCGGCCTGGCCGAGGGCCTGGTCGAGGTCAAGGACCGCGCCACCGGCACGGCCGAAAACGTGGCGGTTGCCGACGTCGTGGACACCTTGGTGGCCAAGGTTCGGGGCTGGGACCTGCCGCGCCCGTGACCGAACTGCTGAGCGGTTCCGGCCTGGAGAACCTCCAGGCCGGAACCATTCTTTTGGTGCTGGTGGCGGGGCTGGCCGCCGGGTGGGTGGACGCCGTCGTTGGTGGCGGCGGGCTGATCCAGCTTCCGGCCCTGCTGCTGGTCCCGGGCATCGCCCCGGTCCAGGCGCTGGCGACCAACAAGATGGGATCCATCTTCGGCACCACCACCAGCGCCGTGACCTACTACCGGCGCGCCAGCCCCGACCTGAAGACGGCGCTCCCGATGGCGGCGATCGCGCTGGCCGGCAGCTTCGCCGGGGCGATCGTGGCAACGCTGCTGCCGTCCGTTGTATTCAAGCCGGTCATCCTGGCCGCCCTGGTCGCGGTCGCGCTGTTCACCGCGTTCCGGCCCACCGCCGGCGAGCTGACCAGGCTGCGCCACCAGGGCCGCCGGCACTACGTCCTGGCCGGGGCGATCGGCCTGGCGATCGGGTTCTACGACGGGCTGATCGGCCCGGGCACCGGATCGTTCCTGATCATCTCCATGGTGGTGATTCTGGGCTACAACTTCCTGGCCGCAAGCGCCAAGGCGAAGATCGTCAATATGGCCACCAACTTCGGTGCGCTGGTGTTCTTCCTGCCCAGCGGGCACCTGCTCTGGGGCCTGGGCCTGCTGCTGGGCATGGCGAACATGGTGGGCGGCTACCTCGGCGCCCGCACGGCGATCGGCCGCGGCGCCCGATTCATCCGCGTCGTGTTCCTGGTGGTGGTCGCGGCCCTGATCGTGCGGCTGGGGTTCGACGTCGCCATGCAGTGGATGCCCGCCGCGTAGGGCCCAAGCAGGCCCGGCACGCCTGCCCCCGAAAGTGTGCCTAGAATGAGGGGAACCACGGGAGCCCGCAGACGGGCTGAGAGGGCATGGCCGGCATTCGCCGGCCCGGATGCCGACCGTAGAACCTGATCCGGGTCATGCCGGCGGAGGGAAGGTACAACCGTTGCGTTGCGTTGTCGTCGGGGCCGGGATCATCGGGCTCTCGGCAGCCTGGGAACTGGCCCGTGCCGGGGTCGAGACCGTTGTCGTGGACCCCGATCCGGCCGGCGGGGCCACCGCCGCCGCCGCGGGGATGCTCGCGGCCGTGACGGAGTTCCATTACCAGGAGCCGCACCTGCTCGGGCTGTCGCTGCCCGCGGCGGCGGGATGGCCGGCGTGGGCCGCGCAGCTGGAGGCCGCGTCCGGGCTGTCCACGGGCTTCCGGCCCGGCGGGACGCTGGTGGTTGCCGCCGATGCCGGGGACCGGGCCGCTTTAGCGGACCTGCGGGCCGCTCAGGCCGCGCTGGGTCTGGCCATCGAGGAAACCACCACGCGCGAGGCCCGCGCCGCCGAGCCGCTGCTGGCCCCGCGCCTGGCCGGCGCCTTCCGCGCCGTCGGGGACCACCAAACCGATCCGCGCCGCACAGCCGCTGCCCTGCTCGCCGCGCTGGAAGCGCTGCCGAACGCGCGCCTCGTCGCGGCCCGGGCGGTGCGCTGCGGCGCAGGTGCCGATCCGTTCGTGGAGTACGACGGCGGGCGGCTGGCCTGCGACGAGGTCGTGCTGGCCACCGGCGGCGGGACGGTCCGGACCGGGGTCTCGGGGGAGGGACTGGTGTTGGAGGGCCTGCCCGCTCCGCTGCGCCTGCCGGTGCGCCCGGTCTACGGCGACGTGCTGCGCCTGCGCACCGTCCCGGGCGGCCCGCAGCTCTCGGGGAACGTGATTCGCGGCCTGGTCGGGGGCCACTCCGTCTACATCGTGCCCCGGGCCGACGGTGAGGTGGTGGTTGGGGCGACCGAACGCGAGGACGGCCGGGCCGGGGTCGGTGCCGGGGGAGTCCACCGCCTGCTGCGTGACGCGCTGCGGCTGATGCCCGCCCTGGGTGAGCTGGACCTGGCCGAAACCATGGCCCGGGCGCGCCCGGCCACCCCCGACAACCTGCCGCTGCTGGGCCGGGCCGCACCCGGGCTGGTGGTCGCCGTCGGCTTCCACCGGCACGGGGTCCTGCTCAGCGCGGCTGCGGCCGCCGCCGTTGCCGCACTGGCCGGCGTCCCGGCTCCGTCTGGATCGGCACCCTTTGAGACCGCACCCCTTGACCCCGCACCCTTTGACCCTTGGAGGTTTTCATGACGGCACCGGCGGCACGGACCGGCACCGCGCCGGCCACGCTCAACGGCGAGGCGCTCGGGGACCTGCCCGGCAGCATCCTGGAACTCGTCCAGGCGCGGACCGGGCGCGAACTCGGCGCGGACGGCGCCCCCGCCGACGGCGGACGGCTCGGCGTCGCCGTGGCCCTCAACCAGGAGGTCCTGCCGCGCCGGCGCTGGGCCGAAACAACCGTCCGCGCGGGCGACGCAATCGAGCTGCTCACGGCGGTGCAGGGTGGTTGAGGACGGGGTGGCCAGCGGCGAAGGACCACTGGTCATCGGCGGCATCGAACTGGAATCGCGCCTGGTCATGGGCACCGGCGGGGCGCCAAGCCAGTCAGTGCTGGAGGAGGCGCTGCTGGCCTCCGGCACGGAACTGACCACGGTCGCCCTGCGCCGGCACACCCCGGAGGAAGGCGAATCCATCTACGCGATGCTGCAGCGCCGCGGAATCCGGGTCCTGCCGAACACCGCCGGCTGCCACACCGCCCGGGAGGCCGTGCTCACCGCGGAGCTGGCCCGCGAGGCGCTGGAAACGGACTGGGTGAAACTGGAGGTCGTCGCCGACGAGGAGACGCTGCTGCCCGACGCGGTTGAGCTGCTGGAGGCCGCCGAGCGCCTGGCGGCGGGCGGGTTCAAGGTCTTCGCCTACACCAACGACGACCCCGTTACCGCGCAGCGGCTTCAGGACGTCGGCTGCGTGGCGGTCATGCCCCTGGGGGCGCCGATCGGCAGCGGGCTGGGGGTGCTTAACCCGTACAACATCGAGCTGATCGCTGCCCGGGCCACGGTGCCGGTGGTGCTCGACGCCGGCATCGGCACGCCCTCGGATGCGGCACTGGCCATGGAGCTGGGCTGCGACGCGGTGCTGCTGGCCAGCGCGGTCACCCGGGCCCAGGACCCGGTGCTGATGGCGCGGGCGTTCCGGCACGCGGTCGAGGCCGGCCGGTTGGGCCGGGCGGCCGGGCGCATCCCGAAGCGGCCGCTGGCGGTGGCCTCCTCCACGCTGGAGGGCCGGGCCGCCCTCCAGCCGGTTTGCGGCTAGGGGTGCTCCATGGCTGACTCCGTTCCCGCACTGCCGCCGCTGGTTGCCCCGGGCCCCGAACTGACCCCGGAGGAACTGCTCCGCTACTCGCGCCACCTGATCATTCCCGAAGTGGGCCTGGAAGGGCAGCGCCGGCTGAAAAACGCGCGCGTGCTGGTGATCGGGGCCGGCGGCCTCGGCTCGCCGGTGCTGCTCTACCTGGCGGCCGCCGGGATCGGGACGCTGGGCATTGTCGAGGACGACGCCGTGGACGAATCCAACCTCCAGCGCCAAGTCATCCACGGGGTTGCGGACCTCGGCCGGCCGAAGGCGGAATCGGCCCGGGACACCATCTCCGGGCTCAACCCCCACGTGGCCGTCGACCTGCATCAGGTGCGGCTGGACTCCTCGAATGCGCTGGAAATCTTCTCCGAATACGACCTGGTCATCGACGGCACGGACAACTTTGCCACCCGCTACCTGGTCAACGACGCGGCGGCGATCCTGGGCAAGCCGTACGTCTGGGGCTCGATCCTGCGCTTCGACGGCCAGATCAGCGTGTTTTGGAAGGGCCATGGGCCCACCTACCGGGACCTCTACCCGGAGGCGCCGCCGGCCGGTTCGGTGCCCTCATGCGCCGAGGGCGGCGTGTTCGGCGTGCTGTGCGCCCAGATCGGGTCGGTGATGGCGGCCGAGGCGATCAAGCTGGTCACGGGGATCGGAAAGCCGCTGCTGGGCCGGTTGCTGGTCCTGGACGCATTGGGCATGAACTGGCGGGAGATCCGGCTCCGCCCGGACCCGGACACCGTCCAGCCGGACCGGCTGCTGGAGGACTATCCGGCCTATTGCGGGATCCCGGCCGCCCGGGAACGCACCCTGCCCGCAGTTTCCCCGCCCGAACTGGAGGCCATGCTGCGCGAGCGGGCAGCGGGCGGCGAGGATTTCATGCTGGTCGACGTGCGCGAACCCGGCGAGGCACTGATCGTCTCCATCGACGGAGCCGAGCTGGCCCCGCGCGGGCTGGTGCTTGCCGGAGAGGCCGACCTGCCGCGGGACCGTCCCCTGGTGCTCCACTGCAAGTCGGGCGTGCGCTCGGGGGAGGTGCTCGGGCACCTCCTGGACCGCGGCTACACCCGGGCGCGGCATCTCTCCGGCGGCATCCTGGGATGGATCGAACAGGTCGAGCCCGGCAAACCGGTGTACTGAGCCGGCTCATGCGGTGGGCAGGCCACTGTCCTGGACGGGGTCATGTCCTGAAGGGGGTCATGTCCTGAACCGGCTCATGCGCTGAACACGGCTTTGTCCTGAACACGGCTCTGTCCTGAACGGTGCCAAGGCCGGGCGGGCCCGCGCCGAGCCGTTGGTGCGGGAGCTGTCGCCGCGGGATCAGGGCGCGGCCAGTGCCGCCGACCAGGACTCCGCCGCCAGGGCCGCGCGCAGGGTGCCGCTGGCGGCGCCGGCCGCGTCGCGCAGCAACGCCGAGAGCTGTTCCTCCCCGGTGGCCGCGGACTCCACGGGGTCCTTCGCGAAGCCGGAGGGCAACCGGTACGCGGCCGCCCGCAGCGGCACGCATTCCTCCGGAAGGAGGGCCTGGAGCCGCCAGCCCAATGCCTCCCGGCCGGCGGCCGCCTCCCAGGCCCCTGCCGCGGCGTCCCCCCGGGTCCGCGCCCCCGCCACCTGGTAGGCGTAGGCGAGCCGGAACGCGGCATCCGTGGCGCCCGCGAGCGCCGCCTGCGGCTGGCACGCGGCCCCCGGCGATCCCGGTCCGGCCGCGGTTCCGCCACCGTCCGCCGGCACCGTTCCTTCGGGCACCGTTCCTTCCGGCACCGTTCCTTGCTGTGCCGCCGTCGCCTCCGGCTCCGCAGTCCCTTCTATGGGGACGGCAGGGCCGGGCCCGGCCGCGTTCTCGGCGTCGAAAGCCTCCCAGGCCGCACCGGCATCCAGCGGAACCTCCGGCAGCGCCCCCACCGCGGCGGTGCCGCCCTCGGCCCGGGCGACGTCGCGGGCGGCCAGCGCCTGTTCCGTGCCGGCCAGCAGCAACGAACGGGACAGCTGTTCCGGGGCGTCCAGCGAGGCCGTGAGCAGGCGGTGCGCGGATTGGGCCAGCCGCTCGGCGAAGGCGGCCGGCCCGGTGCCGGCCTCGGCCCGGGTTGCTTCGGGCACGGTTGCTTCGGGCGCGGTTGCTTCA
>Ga0182739_1005000_pt1 | contig 10670 bp, 13 predicted proteins | sample eDN5th30CBELigBY_FD_128873 | JGI IMG/M metagenome (GOLD analysis project Ga0182739, IMG submission 128873) | Enriched backyard soil microbial communities from Emeryville, California, USA - eDNA 5th pass 30_C BE-Lig BY (version 2) (version 2) | ecosystem: Environmental > Terrestrial > Soil >...
GAAGTGCGAACCATCCGGCTGGCTCAGGCGCTCCACCACCATGTCCGGCTCGGCCTTGTTCAAGGCCTCCAGTACCTGCTGAAAGCTCATGCGCTCGGTGTCCGCGTCTGGCTTGTTGGCGCGTGCGGCCGGATCGGCGAGCCAGACGATTTCCTGACTGACCACGGCGAGCATGCCGGTGAAACAGACGATCAGGACAAAGAACCAGATCGGCAAGGCGAGCCAGCTGTGGACCAGGAACCACAGCCTGGATTTGGATTTTTTCGGTGATTTGGCCATCAGACGGTCTTCTGCTATTGGTGGTCGAGCGTGTGCCAACCAAAGAGTGCTGTACTGATAAGGACGAATGAGAATTGAAAACCTGCAGGTTAAAATGAAACTAAATGTTTCAAAGCACAAAAACCGGACTGCGCACGAGGCATCAGTCCGGCCTTGATGGCGGGTTGCAGAGGGGTCAGGCGCGGGTCAGCGCCACTGCTGCTTGGGGTTTTTCGTGCAGCTGCTCCAGATCCTGGTACAGCGCTCGGCCAATTTCCGCAGCGCGGGTTGGCAGGACCGAAAGCAGGGTGTCACTCAGGCCGTGGCTGCTTTCGCAGAAGCCCTGCAGGTACACCGAGGCTTGCAAGTCAGGGCTGGCCAGTACGCGGTAGTTGCGGTCGACGCTGAAGTCCTCCAGGTAATCGGCCAGCGGCGCCAGCAATTCACGGTGCGAGCGGCGCTCGTAGCCGGTGGCGAGGATAACGGCATCGTAGCGGTGGGTTTGCTGCTGGCCGGTGGCGAGGTCGCGCAGGGTCAATTCCAGGCCTTCGCGGGTGGCCACCACTGCTTCCACCTGGCGCCGGCACAGCACGTTGTGGCGGTGCTGATGGGCAACCTTCTGCCGGTAGAGGATGCCGTAGATGCGCTCGATCAGGTTGAGGTCGACCACCGAGTAGTTGGTGTTGTGGTATTCGCCCAGCAGTTTGCTGCGCTGGTCGGCCGGTTCGTTGTAGACCAGATCGGTATAGTCGGGCGAGAAGATCTCATTGACGAAGGGGCTGTCGTCGGCGGGCTTGAGGGCTGAGCCGCGCAGAATCATGTCGACCTTGACTGACGGATAGCTGTCGTTGAGGTCGATGAACGCCTCGGCGGCGCTTTGGCCTGAGCCGATCACGGCAATGCGCATGGGCTTGCCAGCCGTGCACGGCAGTTTGGTCAGGCTGCTCAGGTACTGCGAGTGGTGGAACACTCGCGGGTCGTCCTTGAAGGCGCCGAAGTTTTCCGGAATTTTCGGTGTGCCACCGCTGCCCACCACCACCGAGCGGGTGGGGCGGCTGTATTCGCGGCCTTGTCTGTCACGCGTGATCACGCACAGGTGTTGGACCCGGCCTGCATGCACGTGCGGTTCGATGCGCAACACTTCCTGCCCATACACCGCCTGGGAGGTGAAATGCTCGGCGGCCCAGCGCAGGTAGTCGTTGTACTCCAGGCGGCAGGGGTAGAAGGTGCCGAGGTTGATGAAGTCGGCCAGGCGCTGCTTCTGGTGCAGGTAGTTGACGAAGCTGTACGGGCTGGTCGGGGTGCGCAGCGACACCAGGTCCTTGAGGAACGAGATCTGCAACTCGCTCTGGGTAGCCAAGGTCTCACCGTGCCAGTGGTAGTCTTGCTGCTTGTCGATGAACAGTGCGTCGAGCGCATGGCCCCGGGATTCGGCGAGTTCTTCCAGGGCGATGGCCAAGGCCAGGTTGGAGGGGCCGAAGCCCACGCCGATCATGTCTTTGATGGTTTCCTGCTGTGAGGACTGGCTCATGGCTGCGATTCCCTGAATGGTCGAATATGGACGCCGCCGGGGCTCCGGCTCCTGCGCAAGTACATGAGTTGGAACGAGCCAGCCGAGGGGGAATTTAAGCGGGCTAAAGAACAGCGTGAGGCGGCCGATGTGTTGGTTACGGCAAGGACCAATCTTTCAGGCAGGGAATCGACATGAGCGGCATCACGGCAAGCAACCTGATGATCAATGGTGTTTCAGCGCAGACGCTGAGCGCGAACGCAGCAACCGAGCGTGAACAGGCGAAACAGGCCGGTGAGGCGGCGGGGCCGTTGAGCGTCAGCAGTGACAGCATGAAGGTGTCGGGGGGTAGCCAGGCGCAATCCACCGACGCTGAAGGCAGTGGCGAATCGGGGGCTGTGAGCGAGCTGCGTCAGTTGATCAAGGATCTGCAGAAGCAACTGGCAGAAGAGCAGAAACAGCTGGCGGCATTGCAGAACAGCAAGATGGACGAGGCTGCCAAGGCGGCAGCGATAGGTGCCAAGCAGGCGAGCATTGCCACCCTCAACGGGCAGATCATGGCGGCCACGGCCCAGTTGCTGGAACTGTTGCAGCAAGAGGGCGGCAGCAGTGCGGGCGGTATGGTCAGCGCTACGGCCTGACTGGACATGCACAGGCCGCTGTAGGCGCGGGTTTACCCGCGAATGGGCCAGGCCTGCTGGCCAATTTCCACCCGCGGTTCACTGTTGCTGCCGCTACCGTATTCGCGGGTAAACCCGCTCCTACACATGCACAGACCGCTGTAGGAGCGGGTTTACCCGCGAATGGGCCGGCTCTGCTGGCCAATTTCCACCCGCCGTTCACGGTTGCCGCCGCGACCGTATTCGCGGGTAAACCCGCTCCTACACATGCACAGGCCGCTGTAGGAGCGGGTTTACCCGCGAATGGGCAGGCCCTGCTGGCCAATTTCCACCCGCCGTTCACCGTTGCCGCCGCGACCGTATTCGCGGGTGAACCCGCTCCTACACATGCACAGGCCGCTGTAGGAGCGGGTTTACCCGCGAATGGGCCGGCCCTGCTGGCCAATTTCCACCCGCCGTTCACCGTTGCCGCCGCGACCGTATTCGCGGGTAAACCCGCTCCTACACCTATCGAGGGTGGACACACATTGGTGATTGGGCGCAGGCCGTCGTAGGCGCGGGTTTCCTCGCGAACACGGGCGAAGCCCGTGCTATCCACCGCGTTGTCTGTTTCGCCAACAAGCCCGCACGTTTCAGGATATGGCGGTCATTCGGCCGCCAACCGCCCCTTGTTCTGCCGGTCGGCCTTGTATTGCATGGCCACCGCCGGTGCCGGCTTGGCGCTACCGGTTTCCAGCCATTGACGCATGCGGCTGGCATCGGCGAAGTGGGTGTATTTGCCAAAGGCATCGAGAATGACCATGGCCACCGGGCGGTTGTCCATACGGGTCAGCAGTACCAGGCAGTGCCCGGCCTCGTTGGTGAAGCCGGTCTTGGTCAGCTTGATATCCCAGTTGCTTTTGTTCACCAGGTGGTCGGTGTTACGGAAGCCCAGGGTGTAGTTGGGCTTGCGGAAGGCGACGGTCTTTTCGCGGGTGGTCGACAGCTCGCTCAGCATGGGGTACTTGCGCGAGGCCATCAGCAGCTTGGCCAGGTCGCGGGCAGTGGATACGTTCTGCGTCGACAGGCCGGTCGGCTCAACATAGCGGGTATGGGCCATTCCCAGGCTGCGGGCTTTGGCATTCATTGCCTTGATGAACGCCGGATAGCCGCCGGGGTAGGCGTTGGCCAGGCTGTTGGCCGCACGGTTTTCCGACGACATCAGGGTAATCAGCAGGGTTTCGCGGCGGTCCAGCTGGCTGCCCAGGCGCACGCGCGAGTACACGCCTTTCATTTCCGGGTTGTTGGCAATGGTCATGGTGAGCATTTCATCCATGGGCAGCTTGGCATCCAGCACCACCATCGCCGTCATCAGTTTGGTCACCGAAGCAATCGGCACCACGCGGTCGGCATGGCTTGAATACAGCTCCTTGTTGCTGTTCAGGTCGATCAGCAGAGCGCTGCCTGAAGCCAGATGCAGTTTGGATGGGTCACGTTGAACCTGGGCCGGGGGTTGTGCAGCAGCAGTCGACGGAAGGGTCGCGGTACCTGTGAGCAACAGCAGCAGGCTGAGGATAGACAGGGAAGTTTTCACGTTGAGGCTCACTAAAAGTTGGTATGTCGTTGGCTGTGCAAGGGTTTTCCCCCTAAAACCGTTGCATTTTGGAGTATGGCTGAATTGCTGTCGAATGCCTTATGCCTAAAGGGCGCAAAGTGAACGATATTTAATCCTGTACCAATTCTGTACCCATTATGTTCCTTTCCAGTTTCGCCAGTTCCGCCCAATCGTTGGCAGAATTCAGCCACTTGGCATAGGTCGAGAGAAGCACTTGCACCGAGTGCCCAAGCTGCCCAGCAATGAACGCTGGATTCATTCCTGCCATGAGGCACATCGTGGCATAAGTGTGGCCGGCAATTGTACTGAGGCCGGTGCCTGAGCCCCTTCGCTTCTAACGCTTGGTTGAAGAGCTTGTCGGCGGTTTCTGGCACGGTGATGTGTGGTGACGAGCCTGAGGGCTGGAAGATGAATGGCGACTCCGTCGAGACGCGGCGCTTCTGCTTCGAGCGGTATTGCGCGATTTCTTTGGCCCTGACCGGTGCGCCAAGAGCCCGGCTGTTCAACATTACTGTGCGGGTGTATTTCGTCTTGGTCCGCTCGACTGTCCTGAAGTCGGTGGTGAGTCAGTTCGGAGCCAAGGGGGCTACCTGGTGGCCATTGGAGCGTTCGGCTCGTTCGTCCTGGTGAAGCCAAGGCCGCCGGCCTGCCCCAAGGTTTGATTGTCGCGATCCTTCATGGCCACGCGCACGCCGAGACACACAGAATGGTCGCCAGGTGAAGATTACGAGATTTTTGCGCTAGCACTTGCCTGGAGTCGATAGCGAGTGAAGTAGGTGCCGTCGATTTCAACTTCTCCGTCGGGACGAAACCCTAAGCGAAGCACACCTTTGATTCGAGTTCTGGTTGGTGGGAGCAATATGGTAATTGACTCCAAGCCCAACTCTTGGAAAGCGCGCCGCACTATCTCATCGAATATCATTCTGCCAAGCCCCCAGTAATCTGGGTGAAGCACTAAAGCAAGATCAGCGTCACCGTCTTCATGCTGCAGACCACCCCAGCCGGCGAATTCATCTTCCACGAAAAACGCCCAGGGACCATATCCATTAACAGCCCATTGGGCCTCTTTTTGAGCGACCCATGCCTTGCACTTGCTTTCGTCAAAGTCGGGACGCCCCAAGGGCATTTGGCTTAAGACATCGGGGTTGTTGTTGAGCGCGATGATGTCTTCGGTGGAAACGTCGCTGAGATGCCTGAAACGAAGCTGCATGATTGGCCTTTCGGGAGAGCTGATCTCAACCAATACCTTCAACGCGCTACCATTTCAAGGTGCAGGTGATCCATAAGCAGACCAATGCCGCCGGCTGACCTGCTCGAATCGCTCTGGCTCACGCTGCGCCCAACTACCGGTGTGTGGGACTGGGTCCAGAGTGAGATACTCTCCGGCAATGCCGTGCACCCCTGTAGCCGTGCCGTTTCGTCGTGTTTTCGAGCGGGATGCAGTGTAGCGGGGAGGGCTGGAAGGCCCGTAAACACGTGCTTTCCGGCGTTGGGTGTTTGCATGCCTGCAACAGCATCAGGGCTTTCGATATCAGGGCAGGGCATCAGGATGCCCTGCCGGCCTTCGCGTTCAGCGGTGGATGAGCGAGAGCTCGCTGATGATGCAGATCGAGCCGTCCTCGGCGGGCGTTGCGTCGGTGTAGTCGACCTGGTTGTAAACCCCGCCGTGGAACTCGAACAGGCGTGAAGCCCAGGTACTGTCGAGCTGCAAATCGCCCGACGAAGCGGATACCCCGTTGCATTCGGCCGTCACGGTTACCACGCCTTCAGACGTGGTGTGAATGCTGATGTTGAACGTCGCACCCAGTGGCACCCCCTTCAGGACTGTGGAATTCACCGGGTCGGTCTGGTTGAAGGTGCGCCGAAACCCCAGGGTAATGTTGCCCTTGTTCCAGAACACCTTTACCGGCGGGCCATCGTCCCCGCGTACGTGCATCTGGGCGATGACTACCTTCTGCGCCGAGTTGACCTTGGTCAGCGTCATTGTCTGGCGATTCCAGTGATCCTGGGCGCTGGCCAGCGTCCAGTCTTGCGTTTCCGTCCATTCGCAGCGTGTCCTGTGGGTGCTTTTGCTCGAAGCCCCTTTGGTTGGGGCTGAGAACTGGATCGAGCCATCGCTGAGCACCGTCACGATGCTGGGAAAGCGGGCAATCGCTTCAGCACCGTTCAGCTCCAGAGCAACGGGGTTGGTTGAGGAGACGGCTACCGGCGTGGCGATGGTGAGGTGGCTGATATCTACGGCCATGGGGAACTCCTGGCGAAAAGGTTTGAGTGGCATAGCCGCCGTACAAGTGACGGCTGAACACAAAATTAGCCTCAAGCTAAATCATGGTCAATAGCTTGTGGCTAAATTAATTTCGCTTCACGGGAAATTACCTACTGGCGAAATTTTCCTCAGTGGGGGGCTTTACGCAGGATTTGGCGGTGAGATAAGCTTTTGCTGAGCACTGTACGAATATACAGCTATCAGGATGAGAATATGGCAAGCCACATGAAGTCGGAACCCCATCAGCGCCAGGAAATGACCGGAATAGAGCGGCTTAGCCTGCGGGTATCGTCAATGATCAACCACCCGCTCGCACAGACGCAGCGCTGGGTAGTGGTGCACCGTCTGGATAGCGACGGTGAAGCGGAATGGGAGGAGGTGATGGGCCAGCTGCTGGAAATGCCCGAGTTGCAGCTGACGTTCAATGATGACGCTAGCGTGACGGTGCGATGGGCGCGCAGTAGCGTGGAAGAGCGTGATGATTTTATCGTCGAGCGCGACTGCGAGGCTCAGGTCGAGGAGGCTGCACCGTTCTGAGCTTCAGCAAAAGCCCGCTGGTCAGGGTGGGCTTCGGTTTATACAAGGTGGGCATTCCACACCAGCAGGACCCTGGCCTGTATGTAGGTCTCTTCCCGACGAATCATACGGTCTTTGTGCCGCGAGTTGTCGGAGATCATTTCGAAGTGGTCCTCGTCCGCGATCTGTAGCCGCTTGATGTAGATGTGGTCGCCCCAGGAAAAGAAGTAGATACCATCGCCGACGAATTCGCGGATGCTGACGTCAACGATCAGCGGGTCGCGGTGCCTGATGGTCGGCTCCATCGACTGGCCCCAGCCGGTCACCATCTTCAGGTGATGGTGCTCGCTGAACGTTACGCCCAGTTCGCGCAGGTGGCTGGGGCTGACGCGAACGTCCTTGAACATCTCGGGGTAGTCGTGGGGGATCTGGCCGCCGCCCATGGCTGCCCGCACGTCATAGTGGGCGATCCACACTTCGTCACCGACCAGGCCGGGGCGAAGCGGCTCGGCTTCCAGCAGCGTGGCATCTGCAGGCTCTTGCGCCGCTGCCAGCAGCCTTTGCCGGGTTTCTTCGGAGATACCTTTGCCGCTTCGGGCAAGCATCTGTTTGACCAGGTCGGCTGCAGAGAGCTTGTTGTCACCTGGCTCGACAGCCGCTTGCATGTTTTCGCCTGGCGACAGCGCGTCGAACCAGCCCCGTGGCAAGCCTTCGATGCCCTCGATGCGACGGGCCACGTCATCGCCCAGGTTTTTCACGGTCTTGTCGGAAAGGATCTGGCTCAGGTGGGCAGGCGCCATCCCCCAGCGCTCTGCGCAGGTCCCCTTTCTCTGGCTGCCGATCAGTTTCACCAGGTTGTGCTTGCGAATTTGGTAGATGTCCATGGGGTGAAGCATGCCAGTGTTTAGCTTGCTGCTAAATGTGCGCATGGCTAAATCTGCTCTTGTCGTGTTGTTAGCTGTAGGCTAAATTAAGCGCGCAAACAAGGAAAGCCGACGAGACATTTTTCTTCAGGGCTGATCACATCATCATCTGTAATGAGGTTCACATGGATCCGACCGACCTCGGCCCGGGTACCGTCACTTGGCTGGGCGGTACGGGGACTGTATTGCTGGGTGCGTTTCTGTGGCTGCGTAAATGGTTGTCGAGGGATGCAGTCGACCGTGCGATGGACACCGCAGAAATTGCCGTCATCCGCCACCTGACAGAGCTGCTGGACATCGAACGGGATGCTCGAAGGGAGGCGCAGGCAAAAGCTGATCTGCTCACCAAGGAGCGAAACGAGCTGGTGATGACCGTAGGCCGGCTGCAAGGCAAGGTCATGGTGCTGACCAGTAAGCTGGGCAGTAGCGGGCAAACATGAGGTGGCAGCCCGGGCAATCCGTGAAGAAAAAAAAGCCCGCCAAATTGGCGGGCAACAAGGGCGTAGGGAGCAACGCACAACAAATTCGGTTCAGGCAACCAAAGTGCCTGGTTGCAACTGTTCGGCCAGTGCCTGGGCTGAGGCGCGGGTCGGCATCGGGCCGCTCACGGCTTCGCCGTTGCGAACCAGGTACCAGCACGCCAGCAGGCCCTGCTCACGCAGTGAGGCGGGAACGGCGCTACCGACAACGGACATGATCTGGATAGTGGCCATGGGGACCTCCTTTAAAACATGGCTCTACCATACGCAGCAGCCGGATCTGTTTGAAATCAACTTCCTCGATAGTGATCATTGGTCCTGTCAACCTTTACCAGCGCGGTGGCCCGTAATACACCGGTGGCGGCCCATAATAGGTGCGGTAGCCCGGTGGCGGCGGGGGAGGCGCGTAGTAGGGCTGGTAGTACATCGGCTGTGGAGGCGGTTGTACGTACACCGGCGGCGGCGCGTAATAGACCGGCTGGCGCTCGACATACACCGTACGGTCATGGCCGCCATAAACCGTCGCCCCCACCACGGCGCCGACCACTGCCGCACCTAGAAGTGGCCCCGGCCCATACCAACCACCGTGCCCATGGCCGCCATAGCCGCCGTGCGCTGCTGCAGGCCCGCTGATGGCCAGGGCACCGACCAGCAGGACGATTCCGGGAATGAGACGGTTCATAAAACAACCTCGCAGGAAAACCCCACGTCCGGGGCCCTGTTACTATGACTCCGGTCTCTGTCAGCTGAGCACAGGGGAACGGTAAAGGTTGTGTAAGGGACGACCAGTGGCTGACTCTGTTACGCTGAATAAACGTTTCAGTCATGACCAAGGAACCTGTTATGCCGACAACTCCCAGCCGGGACACCGTGCTTTGCATCTCTCTGGCCGGTCGCCCCGGCACCTTCGGCGTGCGCTTTCACAACCACCTGTACCAGCAGTTGGGCCTGGACTTCTACTACAAGGCCATGCGTACCGATGACCTGCCGGCGGCGGTGGCAGGGATCCGCGCCCTGGGTATTCGCGGCTGCGGGGTGTCGATGCCGTACAAGGAAGCCTGCATGGCCTTGGTCGACGAAATCGATCCCTCGGCGGCGGCCATCGAGTCGGTCAATACCCTTGTCAATTGCAATGGCCACCTCAAGGCTTACAACACCGATTACCTGGCCGTGCGCCAATTGCTGGCTCAGCATCAGGTCGATCCGGGCACGGCCTTTGCCCTGCGAGGCAGCGGGGGCATGGCCAAGGCCGTGGCCAGCGCCTTGCGCGATGCCGGGTTTGCCGAAGGCATCATCGTTGCACGCAACGAGCAGGCCGGGCGTCAGTTGGCGGATGTCTGTGGTTATCGCTGGGTGCCTGAGCCAGGCGACATTTGCCCGCCCATGCTGGTGAACGTCACGCCGATCGGTATGGCAGGCGGGCTGGAGGCAGAAGAGCTGGCGTTTCCCGAGCACGCCATCGCGGCGGCGGAACGGGTGTTCGATGTGGTGGCGATGCCGGCGCAGACGCCGTTGATTCGCCGGGCTCAGGCGTTGGGCAAGCCGGTGATCACTGGGCTGGAGGTCATTGCGCTGCAGGCGCTGGAACAGTTCGTGTTGTACACCGGGGTAAGGCCGACGCAGGAGCAGGTGGATGCGGCGGTGGCATACGCGCGAGCTACCTAGTTAATCCTACCCCCCCTTCGCAGCTCCGGCGGCGAAGGGGGGGTACAGGCGAAAACCGGATCAGAACACCTCGTGCCCGTTATCCAGCTGTTTGTCGACCAGTGCGCGGCCATGGGCCAGCGACACACGCTGCGCATTTTCAAGGTCGGAGAAGAATTGCATGGGCATCGACATACGCTTGCTGGTGTGCCCGTCAGGTGCCGTGATCAGGCAGCCGGCGGCATAGGGCAGGGGTGAGTCGGGATGGGGCATCACGCTGGCAGTGATGGTGTGCTCGCGGTATTCACAGTGAAGAGATTGCATCGTCCTTACCTCGCTGTGGTATGTGAAGCAGTTACCTTCATATACCACAGCAAGAGGCCGGGAGTTCCCGGCCTGACGAGCGCGCCGCGACGAACGCTTAGCCTTCGAGCTCGGTTGGCTGGATCACTTCGATCCAATAACCGTCCGGGTCCTTGACGAAGGCCAGATGGTTCATGCGGCCGTCCTGCAGGCGTTTCTGGAACGGCACTTCCAGTTCCTCGAAGCGCGCGCAAGCGGCGCGGACGTCGGGTACCGAAATGCAGATGTGGCCAAAGCCGCGTGGGTCGGTGTTGCCATTGTGGTAGGCGAAATCGGCATCGTTTTCGGTGCCATGGTTGTGGGTCAGTTCCAGCACGCCAGGGATCGACTTCATCCACTGGTGGCGGGCGGTGTCATCAGCGGGGATCTGGGCAGGGTCGACCAGGGCCAGGAAGTACAGGCTGAAAGCGGCTTCAGGGAAGTCACGCTTGTCCACCAGGCGGAAGCCCAGCACGCGGGTGTAGAAGTCCAGCGACTTCTCGATGTCCTTGACCCGC
>Ga0182739_1005003_pt1 | contig 10669 bp, 6 predicted proteins | sample eDN5th30CBELigBY_FD_128873 | JGI IMG/M metagenome (GOLD analysis project Ga0182739, IMG submission 128873) | Enriched backyard soil microbial communities from Emeryville, California, USA - eDNA 5th pass 30_C BE-Lig BY (version 2) (version 2) | ecosystem: Environmental > Terrestrial > Soil >...
AGAGGTTAGCAAGACCCGCGACGTCGCCATCATACGCCTGGAACAGTTCTACCCCTGGCCCGAAGACGCCCTGAAGGGGGCCTTGTCCCGCTATCGTCATGTTCGGGAGTGGGTCTGGGCGCAGGAAGAATCGCAGAACATGGGGGGCTGGACGTTCGTGGCCCCGCGGCTCCAGGAGCTGATGGGCTTCCCGTTCCAGTACGTCGGCCGCGACGCCAGCGCCAGTCCGGCGACCGGTTCACACGCGGTCCACGAACGCGAACAGACCGAGTTGGTCGAGGCCGCCATCGGCTCGGCCATCCCGCACCTCGTTCACGCCCACCCGGTCCACCCCGCGGTGAGTCTACCGCTCAAGCAAGGAGTGAGTTGAGATGCCCGCCGTCGCCATTACGGTGCCCGGAGTTGGCGAGTCGATCACCGAGGGAATCCTGTCGCAGTGGCTGAAGCCCGACGGGGCGGCCGTCAAGGCGGGCGAACCCTTGTTCGAGCTCGATACTGACAAGGCGACCAACGTCGTGCCGGCCCCCGCCGCGGGGGTGCTCAAGATCAACGTGGCCGCAGGAGAGACCGTCGAGATCGGGTCCAGCGTCGGAACCATCGACCCCGAGGGCCAGCCGACGGCCGACGCCGCTCCCAAGGAGCCCGCCGCCGCCAAGGAGTCGGCCGCCCCCGCCGCCAAGCCGAATGCGGCACCGTCGTCACCCGCCCCCGCGCCAGCGCCAAGCGCCAGCAACGGGGGGGGAGTCGCGCTCTCGCCCGCGGTCCGTCGGCTCGTCACCGAGGAGCACGTCGACCCGAGCACGGTCGAAGGGACCGGTCGAGGGGGACGGATCACCAAGGGAGACGTCCTGGCTCATCTCGCGACGCCGACGGCTCCGGCTGCCCCTGCGCCGGCACCGAGCTCGGCCGGCGGATCGACGGCGCCTGCCTCGGGTCTGCCCCGCGAAACCCGAAAGCGGATGTCGGGGATCCGCCAGAAGATTGCCCAGCGGCTGGTCGAAGCGCAGCAGACCGCGGCGATCTTGACGACGTTCAACGAAGCCGATATGTCGCGCATCATGGAGCTGCGGTCCCGTTACAAGGACGCCTTCAAAACGAAGCACGGCATCGCCCTCGGCTTCATGTCGTTCTTCCTCAAGGCCGCGGTGGAAGCCCTCAAGGCGTACCCCGCCGTCAACGGCCGGATCGATGGCACCGACATCGTCCTGCACAACGCCTACGATATCGGAGTCGCCGTCAGCACCGAGCGGGGCCTGATGGTCCCGGTCATCCGGGATGCCGACCGGCTCAGCTTCGCCGAGATCGAGAAGGCCATCGTCGCCTATGCCGTCAAGGCCCGTGAGGGGACGATCGCCGTCAGCGACCTCCAGGGGGGAACCTTCACGATCACCAACGGCGGCGTCTTCGGCTCGCTGCTGTCGACCCCGATCCTGAACCCGCCCCAGAGCGGCATTCTCGGTATGCACACGATCCAGAAGCGGCCCGTCGCCGTGGACGATCAGGTCGTGATTCGCCCGATGATGTACCTGGCGCTCTCCTACGACCACCGGATCGTCGACGGCCGCGAGGCCGTGAGCTTCCTGGTCCGGATCAAGGAGTGCATCGAGAATCCGGAACGCCTGATGCTCGACATCTAATGTGAGTCAGCCAAGCGGCTGGAGGAGCACCTCCAGCCGCTTTTGTTTTTCCGCCGTACATCTTTGCGGGGCACACGACGAAGGTGAGAAGGGGATTGGCTCCCTGCCCAGTGGAGTCCTTGTATCCTGACGGCACGATGCTTGCCCCCTCCTCCAACGGCCCAACGCAAACCATCCTAACATCTTGAGTTGCAAATTTGCTGATCGATTTTGAGCGAACCTGGCCGGCCGCGGCCACTCGATCAGGGCCTTGTTTTCCCGTAGGGTAGGCTTTAGCCTGCCAAACGCGGGCCAGCGCAAGCAGGCTAAAGCCTACCTTACGGGGGAAGCCAGACGCGGACAGGCTCAAGCCTGGTTTACGAAAGAATGTTCAACGAATTTGCGACTCAAGACTCTCGTGTCTTCCTTGGTGTTCTCGCCGTCTCGAGCAAGGGGCTCTCGGCCGCCACTCGTTGAGTGAAGGAACGTCCATGTCCGCTGCGTCAAATCGTTATGACCTGGTTGTGATTGGTTCCGGACCCGGGGGCTATGTGGCCGCGATCCGAGCGGCCCAGCTCGGCATGAAGGTGGCGTGCGTCGAGAAGCGCGAGACGCTGGGCGGCACCTGTTTGAACATCGGCTGCATCCCCAGCAAGGCGCTGCTCGACTCGAGCGAGCTCTACCATCTGGCGCACACCAAGTTTGCCAAGCACGGGATCAAGGTCGACAAGATCGGCCTCGACCTCCCGGCGATGATGAGCCGCAAAGACACGGTCGTGAAGAGTTTGACCGACGGCCTCAAGTTCCTGTTCAAGAAGAACAAGATCGACCCATACTTCGGCACCGCGCGGGTGGCCTCGGGCGAGTCGGTCGTGGTGCGTGACAAGGACGGCGCCGAGACGACGCTCGAGACCCGGCACATCCTGCTCGCCACGGGCAGCTCTCCGGTGAACCTCCCGTTCATCCCCTTCAACGGCAAGACCATCGTCAGCTCGACCGAGGCCCTCTCGTTCGACCGCGTCCCCGAGCATCTGGTGGTCGTCGGCGGCGGCTACATCGGGCTGGAGCTGGGCTCGGTCTGGAGCCGGCTGGGGTCGCGGGTGACGGTCGTCGAGTTCCTCCCCCGAATCGTGCCCATGGCCGACGTCGAAGTTGGCACCCTGCTGCACAAGAGCCTGCTCAAGCAAGGGCTCGAGTTCCACCTCGAGACCAAGGTCACCGGCGCCACGGTCGACGGCGACAAGGTCACGGTCGCCGCCGAGTCGAAGGACGGCAAGGCCCTCAGCTTCCCCTGCGATCGGGTGCTCGTCGCCGTCGGCCGGCGCCCGCACACCGAAGGGCTCGGCCTCGCCGAGGCCGGGGTCACCGTCGATCCCAAGACCGGCAAGGTGCCGGTCGATGCCCACTACCGCACCAATCTCCCCACCGTCTCGGCCATCGGCGACCTGATCGACGGCCCCATGCTCGCCCACAAGGCCGAAGACGAGGGGGTGGCGTTCGCCGAACTGCTCGCCGGCAAGGCGGGCCACGTTGACTATAACACGATCCCGAGCGTGATCTACACCTGGCCCGAGATGGCCAGCGTTGGGATCACCGAGGAGCAGGCAAAGGAACAGAAGCTCGAATACAAGGTTGGCAAGTATCCCTTCCTCCCCAACGGCCGCGCCAAGGCAATGGACGAGACCGAGGGGATCGTCAAGATCCTCGCCGACGCCAAGAGCGACCGCGTGCTGGGCGTCCACATCATCGGCCCCCGCGCCTCGGATATGATCGCCGAGGCCGTGGCCGTGATGGAGTTCTCCGGCAGCGCGGAGGACATCGCCCGGACCTCTCACGCCCACCCCACCCTCTCTGAGGTGATGCGCGAAGCCGCCATGGCCGTCGACCGGCGGGCCATCCACGGCTGAGCCCGCCCGCCCGATCCCAAAAGGGGGTGCACCATGGTCCCTGGTGCATCCTCCTGTGGCATCACCGAACTGGCAAACGCTGCGTAAGCCACGCCGTAACGACCCGCCCGACCTGTCGGAAACTCGCCGGCGAGATGTTCTGGGGGACGTCCTGGGCCTTGTGCCAGTACGGATAGTCGAAATCGATCAGGTCGATGGCCGGGATCCCGCCGTAGTTCAACGGCAGGTGATCATCCATCACGGCGCGTCCCACTCGGTTCGAAAACGCGGGAGCCCGGAGCCGACGGGCCACGTTCCAAACCTCCTGCACCAGTTGCGGGGCCAGGTTCAGGCTGTATGGCTCCTTCGTGAGTTGGAGGTTCTTCCCTCCCACCATGTCGAGCACCAGCGCCGCCTTGTACCGGCCGAGCGACGTCCCCTGTTGCAGCCCCTCGTTGTAAACACGGACGAACTCCTTCGAGCCGAGGAAGTACTCGCCGCGCTCGTCATAGACGAGCTCCTCGCCGTCGAAGAGCACGAGATCCACTCCGACGTTGGTCGGCAGACTCTTCAGGTGATTGGCGATCTCCATGAGCATCGCCACCCCCGAAGCCCCGTCGTTGGCGCCGAGATAGGGCGTCTTGCGCCCGGCGGGATCGAGCTCCTGGTCCGCGAGAGGGCGTGTGTCATAGTGGGCGGCGAGCAGAACGCGCTCGGTCCGCTCGGGGAACCATGATCCCACCAGGTTCGCCATCTCGACCCGGGCCCCGTTCAGCGGGTCGATCCCCGAGAAAGGTTGCGCCCGCACGATGCCCCCGTTCTGGGCGAACTGCAAGGCGACGAGCTGCCGCTGGAGCGCGTTGGCCACCGAACCGGCCGGCCGGGGACCAAGGTCGGTGATCTGCTTCAGGTACTCGTAGGCACGTGCGCCGTTGATCGGTGCGGGCACCAGGGCCGCCCTCGGCCGCGGTCTCGCCCGAGCCGCCACGATCCTTCCATTCGGTACCACCGCGGCGATGGGACTCGTGACCGCCGGCGCAGCCAGTTCCTGGGGACGGCCCAGGGGCACCGGCGACTTCGAACGCGGGGGTTCTTGATCCACACGAATCAACGCCGACAGTAATAATCGCGGCTCCAACCCTTGGCACGGTCCCCTCAACGACGAGCCGACGAACTGGGTTCTCCACCGCCGAGCGTTCATGGGTTTCACTCCCGACCCCGCTAATATGACGACTCTTGGCGATGCGACACGCGTGTTGCGGTGTTGAGACCTCGACCGGTCGCCGAGACAAGTCAGCTCCTGAGCCTTGCACCTGCGGAATTCTCCCACACTCTCCCGGATCGATCAAAGAAACACGGCAATGGAACGGAGATTGGGCTGCGTCTTCCATCCCCAATAGACCACAGGCACACCTTGGCGGCGCGGGGGGTGAATCTGCTACGATTGCACCGGCTGCCCACCCAGGCAACATGATCGTGATCGGGACCGGGTATCTTGCCCGAGAAAGGCGAGCGATGAGGGGTCGGTTGACCGTTGCTTTCGTGGCCCTCGCGTCCTTGGGGCTGGGACTGGGGATCGGCTCGGCCGCGATCGCCCAGCCGGCCAAACCCAATGTCGTCCTGATCCTGGTCGATGACCTGGGTTGGACCGACTTCGCCTGCTATGGCGGCGACCTCTACGAGACGCCGAACATCGATCGGCTGGCACGCGACGGGATGAAGTTCACCCAGGCTTATTCCTCCTGCACGGTCTGCTCCCCCACCCGCGCCAGCCTGCTGACCGGCAAGTATCCAGCCCGCCTCCACATCACCGACTGGATTCCCGGCCAGATGCCGGCCAACCCCCGGATGCTCGTCCCCGACTGGACCAAGTACCTTCCTCTCACCGAGACGACCTTCGCCGACGTCTTCCGGTCGGCCGGCTATGCTACGCTCAGCCTCGGCAAGTGGCACCTCGGCGGGTCGGAGTACGCGCCGGAGAAGCACGGATTCGACCGCAACATCGCCGGGACGGAACTCCCTCAGCCCCCCGTCGGCTATTTCGCCCCCTGGAAGATCAACACCCTCCCCGAGGGGGAGCCGGGCGAGTACCTGACCGATCGACTCGGCCAGGAGGCCGTCCGATACATCGAGGAACACAAGGACCGACCGTTCTTGCTGTACTTCCCGCACTACGGAGTCCACACGCCGATCCAGGGGCGCAAGGACCTCGTTGCGAAGTATCGCAAGAAGCTGCGCCCGGGGTTGGAGCATCGCAACGCCGCCTACGCCGCGATGATCGAGAGCGTGGACGCGACGGTGGGCCGCGTCCGACAGACACTCAACGACCTCGGGATCGCCGACCGGACGATCGTGCTGGTCACCTCGGACAACGGAGGGCGCGTACCGACCACCTCAAACAAGCCGCTGCGTGCCGGCAAGGGCTCGTGCTACGAGGGGGGCACCCGCGTCCCCTTGATCGTCTCGTGGCCCGGGGTGACGAAGCCGGACAGCGTCTGCGAGGTGCCGGTCATCACCGCCGACCTGTATCCCAGCCTCCTCGAAATGGCCGGTCTGAACGACGCCCCAGGACATCGGCCCGACGGGGTCAGCCTTGTCCCCCTCCTGCGCGGGACGGGAGCCCTGAAACGCGAGGCCCTGTTCTGGCACTATCCCCACCACCAGCACTACCAGCAAGGGGGCGCCATGCCCTACAGCGCCGTGCGTGAGGGCGACTTCAAGCTGATCGAACACCTCGACGACGATCGGCTCGAACTCTTCAACCTGCGTGACGACCCCGGCGAGAGCCACAACCTCGCCGCGGATCAGCCACAACGCGCTCAACAGCTGCGCGAACGCCTCCATGCCTGGCGGAAGGAAGTCGGCGCTCAGATGCCCACGCCGAACCCACACTACGACCCCGCCAAGCCCCAACACATCCCTGCGCCAAAGGCCAAGGCAAAGTCATGACGTCGGCGGAAGATGTCGACGAAAAGTGTCGTCGAACTCTTCAACATCGACGTCCAATCTTATCCAAATCCAATAATTGCTGAGGCGCGGCCCGAACAAGACAGTGATGCTTGGTTCTGGCTCGACACAACCAATTATCATAAAGTCTCTCGATCATTAGAGCCCAGCACAAATTCTCGAATCGATTCCAAAAAGGGTTCGACTCGTCTCATAAGCTCGTCGAAGTTGCCGACCTGGCTCAGTTCAGCGACGGCGACGAGCCGTAAGTCGGCTCCTGCTCCGGAGAGCGATTCCGCCGTCAAGCGGGCCGACCATTGGTCAAACGAGATGGTGAGAAGGTCGTCCGACCGTTGGTAGTCGAGCGAATGGAGACGCTTCGCCTCGCGCGGGCTCCGGTGGAAAAGGCCGTAACCGGCGGCCTGAAGCGACGGTTCGAGTCTGGACCGTAGCGCGGCGAGGAGCGACCCAACGCTCTTGATCGGATTGGGATCTCCTCCCTGAAGTTGCTGGTCCCGCCGACGCCTTCGACAAGCTCGGCAGAGCGTGGCCGTCGAGAACACGTGCCCTTTGGCCACTTCATACCACCACTTCTGTTGTTCCGCGGTCCAGGTCTGGGGGATTCCGCACCCGCGACACAAGAAGGGTTGATCGGTGTAGTAGCCACGCGCGACGAAATCTGGTGCGCCATAGCCGCCGTATGGGGCGAGGGCCGCCGTATCAATCCCGACGCCGCGAGCCAAGGCCCCCTGGTGTTCTCGCTCTCGCAATCGCTGAAAAAACGCCTGGCGTTCGGCATGTCGACGTTTCCCGCTCATCGTAACCTCACCTTCGACGGAACTCGGCAGCCCAGCCGGTCCCCCGCAAGAGATTGACACGTCGCCAGCCTCGGAAGGTTCGAATCCTCAGCCGGTCGTCCCGGCGCCATTCGCTCGATTCAACGCGCGGAAGTCGGCGAACATCCCCCATCGACCACCCAGATCATTGACAGGCCGCGAGGAACGGCCCTAACCTAACAGCAGTTTACAGTCGCCTCGGCCCTAGCGCGGAGGCCTTCGCCGCCCCAGTTGTGGCTGCGTTCCCCTGATAGCATCAGGCACCCCATTCAACCGCCGTAGTCCGACGCCCACAAAGGACGAGGGGCGAGACGGGACGGACAAGAGGGAACGAGCGATCGATGGAAGCGATCGAGAGCGTCTTCGAGCGGGCGAAACAAGACCACCAGGAAGGGCGTGTCCTCGAGGCGGAGCAAGGCTACCGGCAAGTGCTCGTCGCCAACCCGGCACACCTCGCGGCCTGGCATCTGCTCGGGGTCGTCTGCCACGGGCTTGGTCGACTGAATGACGCCTTGGGCGCCTTCCAGCAGGCGCTTCGATTGCAGCCCGATCACGCCGAGGTCCGGAACCACCTCGGCATCGTCTGGGCCCAAGCGGGATACCTCGACGAGGCCGTCGCTTGCTTTCAACAGGCCCTTCAACTTCACCCGAACTCACTCGACGCCGCCAGGAATCTCGCGATCACCTTCGAGCGGCTCGGCCGGCTCGACGAAGCCATCGCTTGCGACCAAAAGATCCTCGAACGCCAGCCGGAGTTGGTCGAGGCCCATCGACATCTCGGAGTTCTCCTGCGCAAGCAAGGGCGACTTCAGGACGCCGTCACGGCGCTTGAAACGGCCTTGAGACTCAAGCCCGACATGCCCGACACCCTCAACGATCTCGGTCTCATGCTGGAGATGACCGACCGGCTCGAGGAGGCGGTCGAACGTTATCGCCTGGCAGTTCAGCTTCGGCCGGAATTCGCCAACGCCTACAGCAATATGAGCGTGGCCCTCAAACGGCTCGATCGACTCGACGAGGCCCAGGAGTGCGGCCAGAAGGCGGTCGGACTCGACCCGGGCTTCGCCGGGGCTCACTGCAATCTCGGTGTCATCCTGGAGAAACAAGGGGATTGGGACGAGGCAGCCGCCTGCCTGCGCGAAGCGATTCGCCTCGATCCCTTGTTCGTCGAAGCGTTTTACAACCTCGGCAGCGTGCTCTCGAGACTGGGGCGATTCGATGAGGCCGAGGCCGTTTGCCGGCAGGCTCTCGCGATTCAACCGGACACGGCCGAGGCCCACCATAACCTCGCCTTCGCACTCAGCGAGCGCAACGCACTCGATGAAGCCGAAGCCCACTACCGCCGGGCCATCGAGCTCAAACCCGAGCTCGTCGACCCGTATGTGAACCTGACGAGCGTTCTTGGCAAGCTCGGACGGCTCGACGAAGCCGAGGCATGCAGCCGGAACGCCGTCCGACTCGACCCCACCCGAGCCGACGCCCACGTCAACCTGGGGTTCGTCCTGGTCGAGACCGGACAGATCGCCGAGGCGCTCGCCGCCTACCGCGAGGCCGAGCGGCTCCATCCCGACTCCCGGCCACTGCAGAGCAGCTATCTCTACGGCATGAACTACGACCCTGAGACTGACGCCTCCTCGCTGCTGGCCGAGCATCGCCGCTGGGGCCTTCGCATGCAGGAGGAGATTGAAGCGATCGGCCCAAGGCCGTCCCACGACCGTGATGTCGATCGTCCCCTGCGCATTGGCTACGTCTCGGCCGATTTGAGGGTCCACCCGGTCGCCTATTTTCTCCGGCACATCCTCACCCACCACGACCGCCGCCAGGTCGTGCCGATCTGCTACTCCGAGGTCACCGCGCCCGACGCCATGACCCGTGAGCTCGCGGCACTCGCCCACGCATTCCGACCGATCTTCGGCATGAAGGATGAACAGGTCGTCGAACTCGTCCAACAAGATGAGATCGACATCCTGGTGGATCTCTCCGGCCATACCGCGCGACATCGGCTGGACCTCTTCGCCCACAAGCCCGCGCCGGTGCAGGCGACCTACCTGGGTTACCCGAATACCACCGGGCTCACCTCGATCGACTATGTGCTGACCGATGCCATCGTCGACCCGCCCGACGACCCGACATGGTCCACCGAGGTCCCTTACCACTTGCCGGACGTCTTCTGCTGCTATTCTCCGGCGGAAGAAGCGCCCGAGGTCAGTCCCCTTCCCGCCTCGAGCCGACCCGACGGGGCCATCACCTTCGGGTCGCTCCACAAGCTGCCGAAGCTAAACCTCCAGGTGCTCACTCTCTGGGCCGAGTTGCTTCGGCGCGTCCCCTCGTCGCGACTCCTCCTCTATCGCAACAATCTGCGAGGGAAGCGCCGGGAGTCGATCCTGACCCACTTCGAGACTCACGGAATCGCGGCCGACCGGCTGGATCTCCGCGACGTGCTGGAAGCCGGGAGCAACCACTACTCGGTCTATCAAGAGGTCGACATTTCGCTCGACGTCTTTCCCTGGAGCGGCCACACGACCGCCTGCGAATCGCTCTGGATGGGGGTTCCGATCCTCACGATCCGAGGCGACCGCCACGCCGGTCGCATGACCGCCAGCGTGTTGTCCGCGCTCGGGTTGACCGACTGGATCGCGGAAACTCCGGAGGAATACCTCGACAAAGGGGTGGAGTTCGCCCGGAACCTCGACCACCTGGCCGATTTGCGTCGCTCGATGCGGGACCGGATGAACCGTTCGCCGATGGGCAACGGCCGGACCTGGACGAAGAACCTGGAAGCCGCCTACCGCAAAATGTGGCAGCGTTGGTGCCGCGAGGCCGAGGTCACCTCCCGGGCGCCCCTGGCGTAGTACCGTTCCGACCGCCAGCGGTCTCCATCTCCTGATGGTTCGCACACCCAAAAAACAAGGGCGGGAACCCAGCGGCCCCCGCCCTTGCTCAAAAATCGCAGATGGCGTCGACAATCCCAGCGACGCTCTCAGATATGAACCGACTCGCCCAGGCCCTGGGCGGCCGCTTCCATCACCGCCTCGGAGAAGGTCGGGTGGGGGTGCATGGCGTGGATGATTTCTTCCTGGGTGGCCTCGAGCTTCTTGGCCATGACAAGCTCGGCGATCAGCTCGGTCGCCTGGGAGCCGAGCAGGTGAGCGCCAAGGAGCTCGCCGTACTTGGCGTCGAAGACGAGCTTGACGAACCCTTCGGTCTCGTCGGCCGCCAGAGCACGACCGCTGGCGAAGAAGGGGAACCGGCCGACACGAACCTCGTGCCCGGCCTCACGCGCGGCCTTCTCGGTCAGGCCGACGCTCGCCACACCGGGGTCGGTGTAGGTGCAGCCGGGGATGTTGCCGTAGTCGACCGTACGGTCGGCATGGCCGCAAAGTCG
>Ga0182739_1005004_pt1 | contig 10666 bp, 10 predicted proteins | sample eDN5th30CBELigBY_FD_128873 | JGI IMG/M metagenome (GOLD analysis project Ga0182739, IMG submission 128873) | Enriched backyard soil microbial communities from Emeryville, California, USA - eDNA 5th pass 30_C BE-Lig BY (version 2) (version 2) | ecosystem: Environmental > Terrestrial > Soil >...
TACCTATATATAAAATATCAATAAATAATAGAAGTTTCAATAAATAGATTGAAATGTTTGAATTGGATCAGGATGAACGACTGGTGCTTTCCTTTTTAATGAGACCCGTCTTCATAAAAGAAGATAAAGGAGAAGATACATGAAAAAACCTTCATTTTTAGCCTCGATAGGAATTGTACTAATTGTTATTACATTTTTAGGTACGAGTATCCTGTATTATGATGTCGCACCACAGATCCCGATTGTCATTGCAACGATTTTTGTTGCTTGTTATGGACTTGCAATAGGGTATAAATGGAAAGAACTGGAGAGTGCCATGGCGAAAGGGATTGCACAAGGGATTCCTTCGATCTTAATTCTATGTTTAATTGGAATTTTAATCGGAGTATGGGTTCTGAATGGAACAGTTCCTACCATTACGTATTATGGTTTGCATACTTTATCAGCTGAGTTCTTCTTAATGTCAGCCGTAATCATTTGCGCGATTGTCTCGGTTGTCTGCGGAAGTTCATGGAGTGCTATTGGTACGATTGGGGTTTCTTTAATGGGGGTTGCTTTCGGTTTAGGCATTTCTCCAGCCATGACAGCCGGGGCCATTGTCTGCGGAGCGATTTTCGGCGATAAAATCTCCCCGTTATCAGATACGACGAATCTGGCATCGGCAACGGCCAAGGTCAATATCTTTGATCATATAAAACATATGCTATGGACAACCATTCCGAGTTTTCTCCTTACATTGGCGGCTTTTACAGTTATTGGTCTATTGATGGACAAGGGGAGGGCAGACAGCAGCCAAATTGATACTCTCATCCGGGTGCTCAATGATGAGTTTATGATTACACCGGTAACACTTCTTTCACCGTTGTTAATCATCATACTGGCATTCAAACGTGTAAGCCCTATTCCGGCAATGGTGATTGGTTTAATAACAGCTATCTTAACAACCTTCTATACGGTTCCGAATGTTGGGATTGGAACGATTATGTCAACAGCGCATAACGGCTATACGGCAAACACTGGTGTGGAAGCCATTGACAGCCTGCTTTCGCTTGGCGGATTGAGCAGTACGTTATTTGGGGTTTCACTTATATTAATCGCGCTCGCCTTTGGAGGAATGATTCAACACATAGGAATCGCCCGCTCCATCATTGAAGGGATTCAAAATATCTTGAAGAGCAGGGGGAATGTTATTGCATCAACGGTTGTCTCTTGTCTTGGCATTAACTTGACAGTCGGTGAGCAATATTTGTCCATTCTATTACCGGGGCAGTTATTTGAAACGGCCTATCAAAAGGTGAAGCTTCATCCGAAAAATCTATCGAGAACATTAGAGGATGCAGGAACCATTATTCATCCTATAGTGCCATGGGGGGTAACAGGGGCCTTTATCATGTCCACTTTAAATATCGGCATGGAGTATGCTCCATTTGTTTTTATTAGTATGATCAATCCGATTATCGCAATTATTTATGGTTACACGGGAATTGGTTTAACACCTTTACAGGAAGAGGAAAAAGAAACGAAGGAAGAATCCATTGAAGTAACAAGACAAGCACTTGAAGGTTAATCACTAACTTACAAACATTCTAGGAGGAATTCAAAATGGCATTAACATATTCAAATGAACAAAAATCTGGGCAATTAATCCAATCATTCGACCTTTTCACGAAAATTCAAGAGCATGAACAAGTATTATTCTGTAATGATCCGGCGACAGGACTAAAAGCGATTATTGCCATTCATGATACAACCCTTGGACCAGCATTAGGTGGAACAAGAATGAGACCATACGATACGTTTGAAGAAGCATTGGAGGATGCTTTGCGCTTATCAAAAGGCATGACCTACAAAAATGCTGCTGCAGGGAATGATTTTGGCGGAGGAAAAGGTGTCATTATCGGTGATCCTCTGAAGGACAAAACACCTGAATTATTCCGAGCTTATGGACAATTTATCGATTCTCTTAAAGGACGCTTTTATACTGGTACGGATATGGGGACCGTTCTTGACGATTTCGTTCATGCCCATAAAGAAACAAATTGCATCGCTGGATTACCTGAAGAGTATGGTGGTGGCGGTGAAACATCAATTCCGACAGCACTAGGTGTATTATACAGCATTCAAGCGGTGGCGAAGACCCTTTGGGGACATGAGGAATTAACTGGAAGGATATTTGCGATTCAGGGATTAGGAAAAGTAGGCTATAAAGTAGCTGAACATTTACTGGAAAATGGAGCAGACTTATATGTAACAGATATTTCCGAAGACGCGATCCATTCCTTAGTCGAAAAGGGTAAGCAAATGGGTGGAAAGGTAACGGCTGTTAAAGGAAATGAAATATATGGTGTTGACGGAGACATCTTCGTTCCATGTGCCATTGGAGGTATTATTAATGACCAAACGATTGACCAATTAAAGGTCAAGGGAATTGTAGGGGCTGCTAATAACCAACTTCTTCATGAAAGTCATGCGAAAGTGTTAAAAGAAAAAGGCATTCTCTACGCACCTGATTATATTGTCAATAGTGGCGGTGTGATCCAAGTGGCGGATGAATTATACGGACCAAATAAGGAGCGAGTATTAAGTAAAACAAAAAATATCTATCGTTCAATTCTTGAGGTTCTTGAGCAATCAGAGAAAGAAAATATGACAACTGTTGAAGCAGCAAATAGGATGTGTGAAAAGAGCTTGAATAGTAGAAAAGTAAGAAATAGCTTCTTCTCCTCAACCGATCGTCCAAAGTGGGATATCCGTCGATAGGAAATGTAATAGATAAATAGAAATATAGAGGGGCTGCCCGATTAGTCAATGGGTGCCCCTTCCCCTGTGTAATAGGAGAAAAGAATGATATTCTATAGAAAAAATTGATATATTGCAAAATATTTTTTATACTAGTAATGTTTATTAATGAGAATTATTCTCACAATTTATTTATCTATATTAATTAATAAGGTGTTAATCATAAAAGTCAGCGGGGGCTAGAAATGGATATCAAAGAATTATCACCTGAAATAGTTAAGCAATTATTTCGTGCGATCCTTTCCTTAGAAAATAAACAAGAATGTATGGAGTTCTTGGATGATCTGTGTACGATGAATGAGATGAAATCCTTTAGTCAAAGGCTTGAAGTAGCAAGAATGGTAAGAGGCGGTGATACCTATATGGACATTCAAATCGAGACCGGAGCCTCATCGACTTCAATCAAAAGAATCAAAAGATTAATTGAATCAGAGGGAAGCGGTTACGAACTCGTTCTAAATCGTATAGAATAACTTTAAGGATCTGGCTATTACTTAAGCAGAAGAGTACGGCATGAAGGTAAGCTTTACGTAAAGATCTGCTGAAAAGCCTTTTAAATGACTTGCCGAAATATAAAAGCTGCTTCTCTTCGTTGAGGCAGCTTTTTATTTATATTTCAAATTTATTAATAATAGAGTACCTGCAACAAGATTAAACCAAGAGCTCTCTGAAATTAGATCTTAGCTTATTATATTTTCCCCTCAAAATTGGTAACTTGTTTAATTGTTTCTTCTAATTTCACGTCAACAATATTGGCATCCTTAATATGCTGTAATATCAACTCATTTGCCGTTTCAAAAATAGACTTCGTTTTTGAGATTTCGTGCATGACTTCCTGTGAATATTCCTTTTGTTCCTCAATTGTATGTATGACCGTTGTTACTTCATTTTCAACATGATGGATAACCGAGGAAATAAAATCAATTTTATTTGAGGTGTCCTTGCTTAAATCCATTCCTTCTCTAACTAATTCGGTACTTAAATTAGTGGATTGCAGGGTATCAAAAATATCTTGCTGAATGGTTTGCGTTAAAAGACTAATATCACTCGTACTCATGGCCGTGCTTTCTGCAAGTTTTCGAACTTCCTCAGCAACAACAGCAAAGCCTTTTCCTTGGTCTCCTGCCCTCGCGGCTTCTATAGAAGCATTTAGGGCTAATAAATTTGTTTGGTCGGCAATCTCCTTAATCGTCTTAACGATTAGTTCAATTTCCTTTGAACGATCATTTAATTGGCTCATTTTGTTATAAGTTTCATCCAGTTTCTTACCTAGTTGGATAATCAACTGCTCAACCTTATTAACAGAATCTCTTCCTTCGTCAGATTTAATCACCATATCCTTCGCTGATAAAATTAAACTTTCTCCCTTTTGTTGAAGTTCTTTAGAGTTTCCAAAGGAGGAGTGGCTTAAATCATCTACTTTCTCGAAATGACCTTTTATTTCCTTTACTAAATCGGCCATGGTGTAATGCTGGCTATTAACAATTTCATGCTGTTCGATGGTTTGAGTTAATTCTTGATTAAAACGATCCAGGAAGGATTGAAAAAAGGATTCTTTATCTTTAAACTCCGAAAACAATTGGTCAATCTTTTCCTGTAACTCTATTTTTTCTTTTTCTATTTCGTAAAGGCGGGATTTCCTAGAGAACATACATTTACACCGTTCTTTCTATTAAGTTCCTAAAGTGTAACTAATTGGCAGTAAAATCGTTAGACTTAGCTATTATTCAAGTTTTATATTATTACTATTTCTATTTAGAATATGTGACTTATGTCACGATTTTGAGATATCTTACGAGGATTTCAAATGAATCCAGTGGAGTGTATAGGAAGACCAACTCGACTACCAACGGTATATTTAATAAAAAAAGCGATGACTTCCTCGGATAAAATCAAAGGAATCATCGCTTGTTTTCTATAGCTATATAATAGGAAGATTTTATTCCTGTTTAAGGTATCATCCAAGACAAGACGGTGCTTTGCAAGTAGGTCAAAATTCCAACCAAAATGACAAGGAAGAAGCTATGCTTTAATGTGAAACGAAGTAACTCAGATTCTTTACCTGCTAGTCCAACAGCTGCACACGCAACGGCAATGGATTGTGGGGAGATCATTTTCCCGGTAACACCACCTGAGGAGTTAGCAGCGACAGCAAGCAGCGGATCCATTCCAACTTGCATGGCCGATATCTTTTGTAGGTTTCCAAACAGCAGGTTGGCAGATGTATCCGATCCTGTAATAAAGACACCGAGCCAGCCAAGGAATGGAGAGAAGAATGGGAATAGTGAACCCGTTTTTGCAATGATCATTCCAAGAGCGTGTGTCATACCTGAGGCGTTAGCTACATAGGCGAATGCCACAACTGAACCAATGGTTAAAATGGGCAGCTTTAATTCATTTAACGTTTCACTAAATGTTGATGACCAATCCTTCCAAGATAAACCAGTAATATATTTGGTGATAATACAAGCAATTAAAATAGCAGTCCCAGCTGTCCCCAATAGCTCAAGCTTGTAAACGGCGGCAATCGCTTCACCTGCATCATTCATAATTTTATTATGCAGGAATGGCACTTCCGGTGAATAGGTAAGCACATGCCCAATAGAATTAACACCTTTTAGAATGGCATTGCTTCCTTCATAATGTCCTGTTAACGCTGATTTGATGACTGGGATACCCCAGAAAGAAATAAAGGCTGTTAATACTAAGAATGGAGACCATGCTCTGAATACTTGACCACCTGAATAGTGAACGTTTTCATTTTTGGGCTTTTTTGCAGCAGAAGCGGCAGCTATTTCAGCTTCACCTTTAAATCGGAATATCGTTTTCGGTTTCCAGAATTTTAAGAAAATAGCAAGGGCAAATAAAGAGACTAAGGCAGATAGAATATCCGGTAATTCAGGCCCTAGGAAGTTAGAGCTTAAAAACTGTGCAATTGCAAAGGATAGTCCTGATACAAGGATTGCAGGCATAACTTCCAATGCGCGCTTGAAACCTGCCATAATAATAACTAAATACAACGGAATAAAAACAGAAATAAATGGAAGCTGACGTCCAACCATTTTAGATATTTCCATTGCATCAATACCTACAGGACCTGCCATCGCTGTAATCGGAATCCCAATCGCTCCGAAGGCAACAGGTGCTGTATTGGCTAATAAACAAATACCTGCAGCGTATAATGGATTAAAGCCTAGACCCACAAGTAATGCGGCTGAAATCGCAACAGGTGCCCCAAATCCAGCTGCTCCTTCCAGGAAAGCCCCAAATGAGAAGGCGATGAGTAAAGCCTGTAAGCGGCGGTCTTCTGTTATGGTTTGGATCGAGTTACGTATGATATCGAACTGTCCGCTTTTTACCGATAGCTTATAAAGAAAAACGGATGTTACGATGATCCAGCCAATCGGTACAATACCATAAACGGCCCCTTGGGACGCAGACATAAAGGTCATTGTAGCAGGCATTTTAAAAGCGATGATGGCAAGGAGAACAGCCAGAGCCAGTGTCGTTAATCCTGCTATATGTCCCTTCAACCGTTTAATTGCAAGTGCCCAGAAAAAATATAAGATTGGGATAAATGCTACTAAGGCTGTTAGAGCTAAATTATCTCCAACTATAGTAAAATTTTGAGTAAATGTCATACTTATACCCTCCAATTAATTAATCAATCTATTAATATTCCCTATGTATTCCTCTAATGCAAATAGGAATGAATCCCCCCTTTTAAATAGATATCGTTTTCATTTTTCGATTTTTCAAAGATGTAATAGTAGGGTCATCTGATGACTGGATGACTTTGATAGACTGAATTATAATTGTGAATTTTGAAAAAAACAATAGGTTTGTGAAAAATTTATGAATTTTATTTAAGATAAAGTGATTTATATTTATTTGTGTAATGGACTAAAAAAACATTATAATTTTACTATATGAACTGTAATTGAGGATTGTGAGGCGGAAAAAGTGAAGTATAAACAAATTAAGCCCAAAAAGATATACGAAGAAGTGGCAGAAGCCCTTCATGAAGCAATTCGCAATGGTCAACTTAAACCAGGAGATAAATTAAATTCGGTAGAGCAATTAGCAGAAAATTTTTCAGTCGGACGATCGGCGATTCGGGAGGCCTTGTCAGCCTTAAAAGCAATGGGTTTAATTGAAATGAAGCAGGGTGAAGGTACATATGTGAAGCAATTTGATGCGGAAAATATTACGTTTCCGCTCTCAACCGCCATGCTGATGAATAAGGAAGACGTGAAAAATCTTCTTGAGGTAAGAAAAATTATTGAAGTGGGAGCAGCTGCTGTAGCTGCAAGTAAACGTAATGAGGAAAGTTTAGAAAAGATGAAAGCGGCATTAGACGAGATGAAGGTATCCTGTGGAAATAAGGAATTAGGGGAGAAATCTGATATGGATTTTCATTTGGCCTTAGCAGCTTCTACTCAAAATCCACTCGTATCCCATTTATTGCTTCATGTTTCTGACCTTATGCAGGAAACGATGAAAGAAACACGGCGATTATTGCTGTTTTCGAAATGGACAACAACCGAGAAGCTCTATGAGGAGCATGTTGAAATTTATCATGCCGTACTGGAACAGAATGGTGAAAAGGCCAGAAAAGCAATGCTTACCCATTTGAACAATGTAGAAAAAATATTACAGGAGTTTTTTGAAGAAAGTGATGTTTCACAGGATTAAGGGACTAGGGGCTTTTTTAAAAAAAAGCTCCTCAATTAGGAAAAATGATGAAAACACTTTCTTTATTTAAAATATTTATAGCATTATAATAGTGTTTAACTGTATTTTTTATAACCTAGTCATCAGATGACCTGTTGACCAGCCGGAAAATTGGTAGTAAAGTAAGTTTATTAATTTTTTTCAATTTAGATAAATATAATAATTACATGATTTATTTTTACTGGGAGAGGGATGGACGAAATGAAAGTAACTCTATTTGCGACATGTCTAGTGGATATGTTTAAAAGTGATGTAGGGAAGGCAACAGTTGAATTGCTAGAACGGCTTGGCTGTGAAATTGATTTTCCTGAATCGCAAGTATGCTGTGGGCAGCCAACCTACAATAGCGGGTATGTAGAGGAAGCGAAGCCAGCTATGAAACAAATGATAGATACATTCCAACATGCTGAATATGTAGTCAGTCCGTCTGGCTCCTGCGCATACATGTTCCATGAATATCAGCATATCTTTAAAGACGATCCTGTTTATGGACCAAAGGCGCAGGAGCTCGCGGCGAAAACCTATGAATTAACTGAATTTATCGTTGATGTGCTAAAAATTGAAGATGTTGGGGCGACATTTCCCGGCAAGGTTACCTATCATACCTCTTGCCATATGACAAGGCTGCTTGGGGTAAGGGAAGCGCCTATCACATTATTAAAAAATGTAAAGGGATTGGAATATATAGAGCTCCCAGGAAAAGAAAATTGCTGTGGTTTTGGCGGAACGTTCTCCGTTAAAATGGGGCAAATTTCTGAGCAAATGGTTAACGAGAAAGTACAGCATGTGGAAGAAACGGGTGCGGACTATTTAATTGGTGCAGATGCGTCATGCTTGATGAACATTGGGGGGCGAATCACAAGACAAGGAAAGCCAATCAAAGTTATGCATATAGCAGAAGTGTTAAATAGCCGCGCATAGGTTAAGAGGGGGGAAAACATATGTCAATGAAAACGAGCTCAGAGAAATTTAAGGTTCGTGTTAAAAATCAAATCCAAGACTCCTTTATGAGAGGGGCCGTTGCCAGTGCCCAAGAGACCATCCAAGGCAGAAAACAAACGGTGACCGATGAGTTGGGAAATTGGGAAGAATGGCGTAATCATGGGGAAGAAATTCGAAAGCATGTACTCGAAAATCTTGATTACTACTTATATGAGTTAAGTGAAAATGTGGCAAAAAGAGGCGGTCATGTCTTTTTTGCTAAAACAGCTGAAGAAGCTGGCCAATACATTACGGACATTGCCAAAAAGAATCAAGCCAAAAAAGTTGTCAAAGCAAAATCAATGGTGACAGAGGAAATCAGTCTAAATGAAAAGCTGGAAGCAATCGGCTGTGAAGTGATTGAAACGGATTTAGGAGAGTATATTTTACAATTAGACGACCATGATCCACCTTCACATATCGTTGTTCCTGCATTACATAAAAATAAAGAGCAAATAAGGGATGTATTTGCGGAAAAACTAGACTACAAAAATACTGAAAAGCCTGAAGAGCTGGCCTTGTTTGCCCGTCAAACCTTACGTCAAGACTATTTGACTGCGGATCTTGGGATAACAGGCTGTAACTTTGCCGTGGCTGAAACAGGATCGATTACGCTTGTAACAAATGAAGGAAATGCTGACCTTGTTGCAGCCCTGCCTAAAACACAGGTCGTTGTCATGGGGATGGAGCGTATCGTCCCAACCTTCGAAGAAATGGAAGTATTGGTCGGCATGCTTACACGAAGTGCTGTCGGTCAAAAATTAACAAGCTATATTACGACATTAACCGGTCCACGTGATGAAGGCGATGTGGATGGTCCTGAAGAGTTTCATCTAGTTATCGTTGACAATGGCCGTTCAAACATCCTAGGAACTGAATTTCAATCCGCTCTACAATGCATTCGTTGTGCGGCATGTATAAATGTGTGCCCGGTCTATAGACATGTTGGCGGTCATTCCTATGGTTCCATTTATCCTGGACCAATTGGAGTTGTCTTAACACCACTTCTCGGAGGGTATGATGATTATAAAGAATTACCGTATGCCTCCACCTTATGTTCAGCCTGTACGGACGCATGTCCGGTAAAGATACCGCTACATGAACTGATTTTGAAGCATAGACAAGTGATTGTTGAAAAGGAAGGGAAGGCACCTTTTTCTGAAAAAATACTAATGAAGACAATCGGTATGGGAACGTCTTCCCCAACTCTATATAAAATGGCTTCAAAAATGGCACCGGCGCTTACTAAGCCGCTGTCTACCGATGACCACATTACGAAAGGTGTCGGACTTTTAAAGGAATGGACAGATATTCGCGATCTTCCAGCGCCAAATAAAGAACGCTTCCGGGATTGGTTTAAAAACCGGCCAAAAGGAGGAAAAGAATAATGCAGGGAACTATTAAAAATCGAGAGGCTTTTCTAGGTGATATTGCAAACCAGCTTGGCCGTGAAAGAGTAACGCATGTGAAAAGACCTAAATGGACTTACAATCCGCAAGAAGAGGTATTAAAGGGAGCTACTAAAGATGAATTGTTAGAAGTGTTAAAGCTTCAATGTACAAAGGTTCATACGAAACTAGTTCTTACGACAAAAGAAGAATTACCGGAAATACTAGCAAACTCGGTTGAAGCAGTTGGCGGAGGGCCTATTGTGACATGGAAGGATAAGCGATTTGAGGAATTTGGACTTGGAAAGCTATTAAAAGAAGATCTCCCGAAAGCAGATGTTGAAGTATTCGAATGGAATTCTGCGTTAGGGAAAGACAACATTGTGAAAGCGGAGAAAGCGAATGTTGGAATAACGATTAGTGAAATCACATTGGCTGAATCAGGTACGGTTGTTTTGTACAGCAGCAAGGATAGAGGGCGAACCATCAGCTTCCTGCCAACAAACTCAATTGTGATTGTTCCAAAAAGCACGATTGTTCCGCGTATGACTCAAGCCGCCAAAATATTACGTGAAAAGATCAAGAACGGTGAACAGGTTCCATCCTGTATTAACTATATTACCGGTCCAAGTAATTCAGCAGATATTGAGCTCAACCTTGTTGTCGGTGTCCATGGACCAGTTAAAATGAATTATATTGTAGTAGAAGATTTGTAGACTAGAAGGGATTAAATTAAGGACATTACCTATTCATTAGATAAAATA
>Ga0182739_1005006_pt1 | contig 10661 bp, 13 predicted proteins | sample eDN5th30CBELigBY_FD_128873 | JGI IMG/M metagenome (GOLD analysis project Ga0182739, IMG submission 128873) | Enriched backyard soil microbial communities from Emeryville, California, USA - eDNA 5th pass 30_C BE-Lig BY (version 2) (version 2) | ecosystem: Environmental > Terrestrial > Soil >...
GGAGACCGGCAGCCGGCCACAGCAGTGCGGCATTCGAGGGAACGCACAGCAGTGCGAGGCCGGCGCCGAGTTCGATGATGGCCGTGGCGACGAGAAGGGGCTTCATCGGACGGCTGCAGCCGAAGCGGCCGGCCTATTCGGCCGCCGTAGCCGGCCAGGCGTTGCCCCAGCGATCGGCATAGGTGACCTCTTCGACCGGCTTGCGGGTGAGCGGCCCGTATTTGCGTGTCGGATAGCCGATCGGCATCAGGGCGAAGGTGGAAACGTTGTCGGGAATGCCGAGCACCTCCTTCACCTCGTTCTCGTAGAGGATGTGGTTGGTCGTGATCACCGTCCCGAGCCCCAGCCCGCGGCAGGCGAGAATGATATTCTGGATCGCCGGATAGATGCTGGAGCCGCTGATGCGCTGGACGTTGGCGAGATGGTCGGCGTAGCGCGCCTGCACGACCTCCGGCAGGCTCGCGCGCTCGGGCGGCTCGCGCTTGGCCAGGCACGGCACGAGGATGACCGGCACGTCGGCCAGATGATCCCACAGGTAGCCGCTGTTCGCCAGGAACTGGGCGTATTGGCTGTCGGTCAGATGATCCGGCTTGGGCCGGGCGGCGTAGATCGCGCTCGCATAGTCGGACGCCTTGCGATAGATCGCGGCGATCCGGCGCCGCGTCTCCGCATTGCGGACGACGATGAACGTCCAGTGCTGTGTGTTGCCGCCGCTCGAGGCCCGGATGGCCGTGTCGAGAACCTTCGTGATCAGCTCCTGCGGCACCGGATCGGACTTGAAATGCCGCAACGAGCGGGCGGTATGGATCGCCTCGAACAATCCGATTTCTGCCGTCACAACTCTCTCCCTCAAGTGTCTCGCGAAGAGTGTGACGGCTCGCGCGGGCTCTCGCCAGATCGGGAGCGGCCGCGATCAGGCGGCGGCGCACTGGACGCGTGCCACTCATACGCGCCGACTTCAGACCTCCTGACATGGATCAGTGTGGGAATGTCCGGCTCGGTCGGCGCGGACACGATCGAGTCCGCAGCTCATGGGCAAGGAGCTCACTGTTCCAGCGAGGCTACACCTCGGACCGACAAGACCTGTTTTCGTCCCCCGACGAGAGCGTGCGCCCGATCATGCTCATTGGACCGCGCGCATCCTGCGCGCTCATGATTCTGAGCGCGCAGGATGCGCGCGGTCCAATGAGGATGATCGGGCACGGCTACGCCTCGGCCCAACCGGGCGGGTCCAGCCTGTGTTCGACTCGGGCAGGCCAGGGCAGAGATGGAGTCTCGGCGCGAAAGGCCGGACAGGTAATGGGCCGCACCTCTCCGGCCGGAGGGCCGGCATTTTCCGGTCTCCGTGCGGCCCATGTCCGGAGTTCTGAACTTTGGGCCGCGCTCCCAGCAACCCGATCGCAACCACAAGAATGAACAAAGCTGGCACCCATGGACGCGCCACTTCAGTGGCGCGTCTTCCTTCGTTGTTGCCGCACTGCATGACGCGTCACCGGAGCGACGCGCGCCCAGCGAACCTGATCCCATCATAAACTCACAGGATGGGATGATTCGTTTCGGCTCTATTTGCAGATCTCCGGGTTCGCGGTCGCCCGCTTCAGATAGGCGATCAGGTCGGCGCGTTCCTGCGGATCCTTCACGCCGGCGTATCCCATCTTGGTGCCAGGCACGGTCTTCAGCGGATTTTCCAGGAAGCGGTCGAGCGTTTCGTCATTCCAGGTGACGCCGTACTTCTTCATCGCCGGCGAATACTGGTAGTTCGGGACGGTGCCGGCCTTGCGGCCGAACAGGCCGCAATGGCGCGGTCCGACCCTGTTATGCGCCAGCGTGTGGCAGGCCACGCAGCGTTGATAGATCTCCTCGCCGCGGCCGGGATCGCCCTCGGCGGCCCACACGGGCAAGCCGGCGAGGAGCGTTGCTGCAAGAGCCATGGCGATCCGCTTCATGATCACGACACGAAGGCATCGGGGACCGGGTTCTGGCCGAGAGCCTGCCGCAATACGGCCCAATGCATCGCCTCGTCGCCCAGGATGGAGGCGGCAGCCCTGGCGAGATCGCGATCGGCGAGGATGGGAACGGCGCCGAGGTAGGCGCTCACCGCGCCCTTCTCGAGCGAGGCGGCAAAGGCCAGCACGTCTTTCTGCGACTTGAGCTTTTCCTTGGCGAACGAATAGTCCTTCAGTGGGGTCACGGGCTTGCCGCCGAGCTTCTGCACCGCCTTGGCCAGTGCGTCAGCATGCTGCTTGTGGTGGCCCTGGAACTGGACGGCAAGCTCGAGCACCGGCTTCTGCAGCAGGCCGGATTCCGCGCCGAGCTGGTAGGCGGCGATCGCCTGCTGCTCGGCGCCCAACGCGGAGTTCAGGATGGCTGCGTCGTTGCTGGCGGTCTGGGCCGACGCACTGCCGACGAGAGCGAGGTGCTCTTGCCCGGCGAGCAGGGCGATTGCCGTTGTCGAAAGCGTGATCTTGCCGAAGCCGGACAGGAAGCTGCGACGGGGCGTAGTATCGATGGCGGACATGCTGTTCTCCGATGGGCTCTCCGGACGACGAAGCGTCGTTCGTTGCCTGGAGAACCCGCGATCCCGAAAAACGGATGCAGTGCATCCGAATTGCCGTTCGCCGGGTACTGGGTCCGAAGGAGCAGATTCTATGGGCGCAATCTTCGATCTCCGCAGAAGCACCACGCGACTCAATGCCATCGAGTCGTTTCCCGAGCCGCACGACGGGTCGCCAGGCCGCTCGTTCGACGCGCTCGCCCTGCTGCTGAGCGAGACCGCCGCCGGCCGGGAAGCTGCCTTCGCGCGTCTCTACGAGCTGACCGCGAGCCGCCTGTTCGCCGTCGCGCGCGGCATCGTCGGCGGCCGGAGCGACGTGGCCGAAGACGTGCTGCAGGACTCCTTCGTGCGTGTCTGGCGGTGGGCCCATCGCTATGCGCCCGACAAGGGCTCGGCCTATGGCTGGCTGGTGCGCATCGTGCGGAACCGGGCTCTCACGGCGCGCGAGACTCTTCATCGGCGCGAGGACGGGCATGGCGAGCTGGCGACTGTCACGCTGGCGTCGTCCGAACCCGATCCGTCGGATCAGGCCATGCGGAGCGAGGACGTCCGGCGCATCAACGCCTGCCTCGCCAACCTGCCGGCAAATCATCGCCGTTCATTGACGCTGGTCTACTTCGAGGGACTGACGCACCGGGAGCTGGCCGTGCGGCTCGGCATGCAGGCCGGCACCGCCAAGAGCTGGGTGCGGCGTGGTCTTGCCCAGATGAACCGCTGCCTCACGGGCGGCGTCGACGCCGGCTGGCGCGAGCTCGTTGCCGCCGAGTACGCGATCGGCGGGCTGCACGGCGCCGTGCGGCGCGGCTTCGAGAAGCGCCGGGAGCGTGACGCGCGATATTGCCGGGCCGTCGACCAGTGGGAAGAGCGCCTGGCGCTGCTGACCGAAGGACTCGCGCCGGTGCCGGTGCGGCCGCAGGTCTGGAAGAGCATCGAGCAGCGTATCGGGCGTGAAAGGGTGACTTTCTCGCGCCCGCTGTTCTGGCAGCTGACGAGCTGTGTGCTCGCCGCGATCCTTCTCGGGCTGGCGATCACCCTTGCCAGTTGAGGCGAGGCGTCACGGGCGACGCGCTACCGCACCCTCCTCGGTCACGATGACGTCCATCGGAATGTCGTGGGGCTGCGGATAGATCGTCCGCAACGCGAGCTTCGCGTATCCCACGCCGATAATGCACGGCCGCCGGGCGAGGCTCGCCAGCGTGCGATCGAAGTAGCCGCCGCCGTGGCCCAATCGGTAACAGCCCGGATCGAAGCCGACGAGCGGCGCGAGCACGACATCGGGGACGACCTGCTCTCCGTCGGCGGGAACGGGAATGTTCCAGACCCCCGGCGTGAGCGCCGCACCGCGCTGCCACCGCCGGAATACCAGCGGCGCCCGGGAGGCAACTACCACCGGGAGGGCGCACGTCGCGCCGCGCGCCCGTAGCCCGTCCAGCCAGTCGAGAAGATCGGGCTCGCCGCGAAACGGCCAGTAGGCCGTCACGACCCGGTCGGAAACGTCATCCAGAAGGCGGTCGAGCTCGTCGGCGATCCGCCCGGCATGGCGGCGCCGGTCTTCGGCGGGGATCGCCAGCCGCGACGCGATCAGCCTCTGGCGCTCGGATCTCCGCCACCGCTTCACATCGGCCCATTGGCGCCTGTCCGCCCTCGTCGCGACGCGGCCGGACTTCGGGTCGACCAGATGCATCAGGCAGGGCGGCGAGGCGTACTCGTCCTCGATCTCGTCGTCACGATCGTGCGCGACCATCACGCGATCGCCGAGTTCGTGAGCGTGATGTTCGCGACATGGGACGACAGCATGTGGGCGAGATCGACGTAGAGCGCATCATCCGGAATGCGGGGCAACATTTCGCGCAGCTTGCGCACGACCCAGCCCTGGCCGCGATTGAGGAAGACGAGGCGTTCCTCGAGGTCCTCGATCTCCATGGCCTTGGCATGAAAGGCGCCCATGCGCGGCGACGCCGTTCCGCCGAGGCGCTCGATCTGCTTGAGCAGCATGGCGCACCATCGCGCCTCGTCGTGGCGAATGTCCTGCAACAGGTCGGCGAGGGCGCCCGGAGCGGCTTGACGCGCGCTTTCCAGCGCCACTCGCGCACCGGCACGCTCGGCCTCCAGCAGCTCGTTGAGGAAGTCGATGATGTCCGATTTTTCAGCGACGACGGCGATGTTCATTGGGGAAGGCTAGGCGATCGGAACGAATTTGGAAAACGAAGAGAATCGGTCGATTATATCGAGGAATCCGATATTATATCAGTATGGACACCGAATTCGCACGGACCTTCCTCGCCGTGGTGACGGCCGGCAATTTCGTCAGCGCCGCCGAACGGCTGCATGTCACGCAGTCCACGGTCAGCGCCCGCATCCAGAGTCTCGAGGCCGTCCTGGGGCGCAAATTGTTCGTCCGCAACAAGGGAGGAACCACCCTCACCTCGGCCGGGCGCCATTTCCAGAAGCATGCCTCGACCCTGGTGCGTACCGTCGAGCAGGCACGCCACGACGTCGGCGTGGCCGGACGCTTTCGCGGCGCGGTGACCATCGGTGCGCGCTTTGGGCTCTGGGAGCAGTTCCTGCTGCTCCTTCTGCCCGGCCTGTTGCGCGACGCTCCCGAGATCTCGGTGCGGGCGGAGATCGCGCTGGAGGCCGAGCTGATGCAGGGGCTCATCGAGGGCCGTGTCGATATCGGCGTGATGTACACGCCTGAAAGCCGTCCCGGTCTGAAGGTCGAGCATCTCTTCGATGAGCGCCTGGTACTGGCCTCGACGGATCGCAGGGCCAGGGCCGAGCCGGGACCCGGATATGTCTACGTCGATTGGGGCCCCGAGTTCTTCGCCAGGCACAGCGCCAGCTTTCCCGAATTCCAGGGCTCGCCGCTCACCGCCAACATCGGTTGGCTGGGATTGGAGCATGTGCTGCAGAACGGTGGCGCAGGCTATTTTCCCCACCGCCTGGTGCGCCCGCACCTGCCGCACCGCAAGCTTTCCATCGTGCCCGACGCGCCCGAATTCGCGTTGGCGGCCTACCTGGTCTATCCGTCCGATTCGGATGGCGAGATCGTCGGGCACGCCCTTGCCACGATCCGGCACGCTGCGAACCGCGAGCGAAGACGCATATGAGGCTCAGGCCGGCCGTCGCGTGAGCAGCAACCCAAGGCCGAGACTGGCAATGACCAGGCCGGCGCCCGTCCTCAGCCGTCGCAGCAGCGTCGGACGGCCCAGCGCGACCGACCGGGCCCGGGCCGCCGCGACGACGACGGCGACATCGACGGCGGTGTTGAGGGTCACCGAAACGAGCCCGAGGCCGAGGAACTGCAGCCACACCGTGCCGGCCGACGGGTCGACGAACTGCGGCAGGAATGCCAGGAAGAAAGCGGCCGTCTTCGGGTTCAGGGCCTCGACCACGATCCCTTCGCGAAAAGCGCGTCCCGCGCCGACACCGGCCGCGGCCACGGGCATGTCCAGGCGCGCTTCGCGCATGGCCTTGATGCCGAGCCAGACGAGGTAGAGCGCACCGGCGATCTTGAGCGCCGTGAACGCCTCGGCGCTCGCCATCATCAGGGCGGAGACTCCGGCGGCGCCTGCAGCGACATGGAACAGGCCGCCGACGGCGGTCCCCAGGCTCGACGCCAACCCCTCGCTTCGCCCGCCGGCAAGGGTACGCGCCGCGACGTAGAAAATGCCGGGTCCGGGCGACAGCGCGATGAGCGACGCAGCCGTCAGGAAGAGGAGGAATGTCATCGTCCGGGGCGGCCGCGCCTGTGTCAGGCGATCGGGTCGGGCTCGCCCGGTGGCAGCGGCATCTCGAAGACGTTCAGGGTCATCGACACCAGCATGTAGTAGCCGCAGACGCCGACCAGATCGACCACGCCCGGCTCGCCGAAGGCGTCGACCGCGCGCTTGTAGTTGGGCGCGGAAACGCGGTTGGTCTCGAGATATTCGGTGACGAAGTCGTAGACGACGCGCTCGACCTCGCGCGTGAAGGGCGGCGTCTGGCGCGTGCGCACGGCTTCGACGATCTCGGCCGAGAGGCCTGCTTCGCGGGCGAGCCGGGCATGGGCGTAGAACTCGAACTGCGCCTTGAAGTGCCGGCCGACGAGGCAGATCGCCAGCTCCGCGAGATCCTTTGGAATGGAATTGTTGAAGCGGCAATATTCACCGAGCTTCTGCGCGCGGTCGGCCAGCTCCGGACGGCGCAGCCACGGATCGAACGGTCCGCGCAGGCCACCGCGCGGCCCCGCGATGATGGCGTCGGCCGCCTTCTTCTGTTCGGGGGTGAGCTTGTTCAGGTCGAGCGGGACCAGGCGCGGCATGAGGCGATTTCCTTCCTGAGGCGATGAGGATTGTCAGAGTGGGCAGCCGGCGTCGCCGATGCGATTCTTGTCGGCGTCGGCGAAGATGCTGTCGATCATGAGGGTGCCGGCGTTTTCCGCCATGCTGGCCTGGGTATAGCAGGAGGCCGAAGCGGCCCACAGCACCTTGCCGCCGTCCGTGGAATAGAGCGTCAGCGTGATGCGCAAGGTCGGGCCGCCCGACATCGGCGCCGAGCCGCCGCGCTCGATCCGGAAGCCGGGGACCTCTGGTCGCGGGTTGGCGGCGGGTCCGTCGAAGTTCTGGTCGCGGCCGCCGACCGGACCGCGCGTGACGCTGCCGCCGCCCAGCAGATCGATGTACTGGACGTCCATGCGCATGACGTTGCCGCCGGAAAATCCGACCTCGTTGCCGCGGCGGGCGATGCGGATCATCACCTCGCGGCGAAGGTTGCGCGCCAGCGCGCTGTCGGAGGTGAGCTGCACCGCCGTCTTGGTCTTCGGGATCGCCTGGTAGGCCTTGATCTCGAGCTGCCCGATCCTGGGCGTCTGGGCGGCAGCGGGCAGCGCGGTTCCCAGCGCCAGCAGCGCGATCAAACCAGCGGCAATACGCATCGTCATTCCCCCGTCGTTCCTCTGCTCAGGCGGCCAGTCGTCGCCAGCCCGGCTCGTCGCGGTCGAGCAGGCGCTTCAGCGATTCGAAATGCAGGAACGCCTGCTGCGCCTCGCCGGCGATCTGACGCGCCGTATGCTCGGCCAGAGCCTCGTCGATGTTGTGCAGCGGCCGGCCCGTCTGCATCGCCAGCACCTGCACCATGGCGGTGCGCTCGAGGTAGTAAAGATCGTCGTAGGCCTGCGCGACCGTCGGTCCGCTCACGATCACGCCGTGGTTGCGCAGGAACAGGATGTCCTTGTCGCCCATCGTGCGGCACATGCGGTCGCCCTCGTCGTTGCTGAGCGCCACGCCGGCATATTCCTCGTCGTAGGCGATGCGGTTCCAGTAGCGGAACGCGTTCTGGGTGCACATCTCGATGCGCCCGTCCCGGATCGAGGTCAGGGCCGTGGCATAGGGCATGTGGGTATGCAGCACGACCTGGGCCCGCTCGTTGCCCTGGTGGATGCGGGCGTGGATGAAGAACGCGGTCGGCTCGACAGGGTGCCTGCCCTCGACGATGTTGCCGTCGCCGTCGGCCATCACCAGATCGACCGGCGTGATCTCGGACCAGTGCAGTCCCTGCGGGTTGACGAGGAAAAGGTCCGGGCGGCCGGGCACCGCCATGCTGAAATGGTTGCAGACACCCTCGTTGAGGCCATGGCGCGCGGCGGCCCGCAGAGCGGTCGTCAGATCGAGACGAGCCTGGGTTACCGGGTCGTTGGCCAACATCGTCTGCGCTCCGTTGCTGATGGGCGTTGCCGGCGGCGATGATGCCGTCTGCCGGGAGTTCTGTCGATGAATGTCCTGCTTCGCTCGCCATTCGGCACCCTGCTGGCGAAACCGTGGGTCGATGGCGTGGGGCTGTTCGCGCTGCGGCGCTGGTACATGCCGCTGTCGCGGCTGTGGGCCGCTGCCAACCAGGCAGGCGCGGACCCGGCACGGTTCCGCGAGCAGGCCGGTGCGGTGCCGGCATTCTGGTCGGACTCGCGATTGGGCGTGTTGCTCGGCCGTCACGACCGGCTGCGGCATGCCGCCGATGCGGCGCGCGCACGATGGGAGACGGCGATCTTCGATCCGGCAGGCGACGCTGATGCAGGCACATTGGACGACCGCCGCCGGACTGCCGCGACGCGCCATCTCATGACGCGCACCGCATTCTATCCGCTGCTCTTTCCGCACCCACCTTCGGCCACGCGCTGGCAGATCGATCCTCCGGACCGCGTGCCGGTTCCGGACGTCGCGGCGCTCTACGATACGCCGCTCGATGTGCGATCGATCGAGATCTCGCGCCCGTTCGTGCGGGACGGCTTGCGCGAATACTGGCTGCGCGCACCGGCGCCTTCGGTGCTGCTGCGCGCGCGGCGCGGCAGCGGGACCATGTATGCCCATGTCATCGAGCCGGCCGGGACGGCTGCCGGCGAGACGCTGATCCAGGGCAGCGGCCTCTGCCTCGAGTTCGAGCTGCTCGCCGCGTCGTGCGATCCCGGCAGGCGGCTGGCCGCGATGGGGTGGCGGGTGATCGAACCGATCTCCCCCTATCACGGGCTGCGTACCATGCCGGGCTTCTATGGCGGCGAGCCGTTCTTTGCCCTGGCGCCGACCGCCGCGCTCGACCTGATCGCAGGTCAGGCGCTCGAGACGGCGTTGCTCACCGCGTGGGCGCGCGACCGCTTCGGTGGCCGAGTGGCGCTCAGCGGCATCTCGATGTCGTCGTTCGTCGCGCAGCAGGTCGCGAGCCATTGTGGCCGCTGGCCGATCGGGACCCGGCCCGACGGCGTATTGTTGATCAGCCATTCCGGCCGCCTCGAGGACGTGGTGTTCGACGGCGCGCTCGGCGCGAGCCTCGGCATCGATCGCGCCATGCGCGCGGCGGGCTGGTCACGCGAATCGCTGACCCATCTGTCCGAGGTGATCGATCCGGCAGGGGAACCGGCACTCGCGCCGTCACGGATCGTGTCGGTGCTGGGCGAGACGGATCGATGGGTGCCGTACGAGGATGGTCTGGCGCTGGCGCGGCGATGGAACCTGCCGGAGACCAACGTCTTTCGCTACAGGCTCGGTCATCTCGGCATGCCCGTGCAGCTCATGCGCGATCCTGCGCCGTTCGCGCGGCTCAGGCAGGTGTTGTACGAAGCGTAGGGGCGCCCGAGATCTCGCGGATCAGCTTGGTGCGCACGGCGCGGCCGAAATCGTCGAAGCTCGCGGCCGAGATCATGAACGAGCCGGGCCCGCCGATCACATTCTCCTCGTAGTACCTGTCGAGGCCGGTGTCGGGCGGGCGGCCGAAGTTGGTGCGGTTCATCATGACCGGCAGGCCGTTGATGACGATGCCCTGCGCCACCAGCTTGTCGCGCACCAGCTCGGCCGGGGGACCGTCGTTCGTGCGCCCGTCACCCGAAATGTCGATCACGCGGCGCCTGGATTCGAATCCTGAAGTCTCGAACTGCTGAGCGGCGAAGGCCATCGCCGCACCGACCGCGGTCCAGCTCTGCGACATGCGGGGCGCCTCCGCGAGCTTGTCGGCGAAGCGGCGCGCACCGCCGGGGCTGTCGATCGTCGACCAGTCGATCACCACGACCTGGTAATGCGTGCCGGCCCATTCGGTGTAGCAGAGCGCGATCCGCTTGTGCTCGCCGGACAGGATTGCGTCGATCACCCGCTCGTTGGTCAGCGCCTCGACATAGCCGCGCCGCTGCAGCTCGGCCTCGACTTCGTCGATCGAGCGCGAGACGTCGACGGCGAGCACGAGCTGGAGATCGACCTGCGCTGCCGCGCGCGCCGGCAGCGGACCGGCGAGTGCCGCAAGTGGACCCACGAGCGCGGTTCGTCGCTTCATCTCCGCCTCCGCAGCGAGTGCATGCAATAGAGTAGCACCGGGCACGAAAAACGCCGGAGGTTTCCTCCGGCGTTTCATTCCCTCGTCCGTGTGACGGCCTATGGGCGGGCTTTGAAGCTCACTGGTGAGCTCTGAAGCTCACTGGTCGTCGTCGAAGCCGCGCTTGCGCGGCTCGTAGTCGCGATCGCGCCGCGGCGGACCGGCATCGCGCCGCCGCGCCGGACGACCGGCATCGCCAGCAGGTTCGAAGCTGCCGGGCGCGGGGCCGCCGGAAAAGTCGGCACGCCGGTCGCGCATCGGCCCGCCGTCGCCACCC
>Ga0182739_1005009_pt1 | contig 10658 bp, 7 predicted proteins | sample eDN5th30CBELigBY_FD_128873 | JGI IMG/M metagenome (GOLD analysis project Ga0182739, IMG submission 128873) | Enriched backyard soil microbial communities from Emeryville, California, USA - eDNA 5th pass 30_C BE-Lig BY (version 2) (version 2) | ecosystem: Environmental > Terrestrial > Soil >...
AAAGACCTGGCTACTTCGATGGAATAAGAGAGGAAATCGTTCGCTTCCTCTTTGCTATAAGGATAAGCTTCCTAATTAAAAGACGCTTCCATTCCACCTGCAAAGGTGGTTCTGGAAGCGTCTTTATTTGCCATGGACAAAGGCGAACGCTTTAGCTTCTACTGAACGATTCCGCACTCTCCGCAAATTTGTCAGCGGCCTCACTAGGCGCAGAATATTTTTACTTGCTTGCTAAGAGACTGCTCGATTCGCCGTCCCTACTTGTGCAACGAACTAGCGCCATATGACAACAGTCGTCTGTCCCGCAATTAAGGCAGCAGCTTGGCATTCGCAGCCGCATCGAAGATCAAGCGCTGCTTTCCCTCGTAAAGTACAGCCGATTTGGCAGGAATGGTTTCATCCCCAACCGTCACTTCGCGATCGGAGAAGTTGGCGATAACCTTCAAGTCTTCCCCGTATTGTGCGCTCTGAACAAGCTTGTCGTCCGTCAGGATGGCGAATGCGCTCATCTCATGGGAAACCGCCTGCTGATGGAAGGGGGACCATACGTTCAGATAATCGAGGATGCTGGCTTTGTCCTCTTCCCAGGTTTTACGGTCCAAATGATACAGAGGAGGAACGTTGTACAAAAGCCCGTAAAGCATCTTATCCGCTTCTTCGCCCTTGATTTTATACGTGCCCCATTCCCAATGATTCGTCGTAATGATCGCATCATTGTAGACCAGCTTGTACAGAGGAAGCGAGTAGGCCGGGTCGGTATATACTTTTTCATACAGCGGTTTAACAGGCACCGCTTTGCCGTACCGGTCGGGAATGCCGTTCGGAGCATAGTAGCCGCCCACGTAATACTCGCTTTGCTGGTTCTCCCGCATATCGGGATCGCCCCAGGCGATGACCGGACTCTCGATGCCTTGGGCAAAGGCAATGACGCTGCTGGCGTAGTCGTTCCCCCCTTCCGAACCGACCACCATCTGCTTATCGTTGGCGAAATAGCCGAGCCGTTCCAGACGGGCCTTCAGATCCTGCTGCTGCGTTGTCGGATGAGCCGGCGAGTAGTCGTCATAGATTTCGCCCGTGGCGTCGCAGTCCACGAACCATGAATTGAAGCGGATGCCGTCCTGCAGAATGCCGGCTGCCCGCTGCCGGACGCTCGGCATCGCCAAGACAGGATTCAGCTTGCGCCCTCTTTGCAGAAAGCCGGGCACCTTCGTTCCGTCCTTGTGCGTAATTGTTGCGTTCTCATACAACGACGGATCGGGAAACGAAGCCGTATTCCACGAGGGGTCCGGATTTTGCTGAATGGAATGGTAGGAGTCGTAGGGAGCGATGAGATAACCGGCTCGATTCGCTTCGTCAACCAGCTGGGGGTTCATCAGTCCGTCAGCCCAATTCGGCAGTCCGATCCACGCGTTCTTCACGCCGGAGCTGCTTAACTCCTTGATCAGGTCCGTCGAACCTGCCTGACCCCATGCGGAAATGGCAGGCACGGCGTCCTGCAGCGCGCTTTTGAGCAGCAGCTTGTTCAATTCATACAGCTTTTGTTCGCTGAGCTTGCTCATTCCCTGATCGATCAGCTTCTGGGCCTCTTCGCCCGGCTTCGGAAACACGGATGAAGAATAGAAGCCGCTCAGCTTCATTCCTTGATTCAAGGCGCTCAGCACAACCCTTTTCTGATATTTATCCAAGTAATCCTGTTTCTTTATATCCTTTAACACCTGCGCGAGCTCATCGCTGCCGTCGGCCGAACCGGCCAGAAGCTGTACAAGCCAAGGGCCAAGCGACACCGGCAGTATCGTTCGAAGCTTCGGCCACATGACATCGGCATCGGTAAGAATAGATTCGCTCCACAAATAAATTTGCGGCGCTCCGTACAGCTTGCGGATATTCGGATTGTCCGCGGCTTTTTGCTCCAGCGTCACGATATTTCCGTTCTCTTGGACATAGCTGCGGTAAGGCTGTACGACCTTCTGCGGATCATTACCCGTGACATATAGGCGGAACCCGTAGCTTTTATCCGGATTGATGGAAGGAAACGCATGGGTGAATTGGAACTGGATAGACGATGATGTATCGAAATGCACCTCGTCGTTGAACTTGTTCGTCACCACATAGACGATTGAGAACGGATTGGCCTGCAGGACAAAAAAGTCCATGGAGAACGATTCGCTCCACGTATAGCTCTGGTCCTTCAGGAACGTCCGCCAATTCGTGTCGTCGGCCGGAATCTGCTTCCCTTCGCCCAAGGGAAGCAGGTAGCGGTCGGCTTTGACGGAGGGCCATTGAAACTGCTCGGCTCCGACAGACTCCAGACGAATGTCCAAATAGTCGCTTTTCTTGGCTATCCGCACATGCACCTGGCCGGGATAGGTCCACTCGACCGAATCCTTGCTTTGGACGAGATCGGTTACCGCTGTCTTGGGCAGAGAGACCGATGCCGGTACGCGAACGCCGTCTTTGATGACGGTCAGGGTGAAGGTTTCGGGGTCCACCTCAAAATCGAACGGCTCGCCCGCAGGCTGTGCGGCCTCCGCTGTCAGCTGCGGCTTTGCCGCTTCGAGTCGGCCTGCTGCATTGTCCTGGCAGCCGGTTAAGATACCGGCCCAAAGACTGGCAGCACAAATCCAGGCAAATCTTTTTCGCATAAATATATTCCTCCCGTTGTTTGGTTAACCAGCAGCGTCATTGTAAGGAAGGAATGTTACAGGAATGTGCAGGGAAATAGAGGCGCGGTAAAATATTGCGGATGTTACGAATATAAGGGCGGTCCCCGATCGACATGATAGAATGTATATGTTTTTGGGGTCCCCGCAAAGTACCTGAGTCGGCTTCAAAGCATATTCCTCACTTTGTGGGGTTGTTTCATACTGGTGTAACAATGGGAGATTATAATGATAAGTAAAAAGACAGCGTGTCACGGCTACGCGGCACCGCTCAGGAAGGGGCTCGAAAATGAACCTGCTGCTCGCAGAGGATGAGCCGCTTATGCTGCAGATTCTGGAAGCTTATTTCCGCAAAGAGGGCTTCCGGCTGTTTCTTGCGCAGGACGGCGAGGCCGCCTTGGATATTTACTATAATCAGACAATTGATTTGGCCATTCTGGATTGGATGATGCCGAAGCGCAGCGGGATTGAGGTATGCCAGGAAATCAAGCAAACCGGCCGAACGAAAGTATTGCTGCTGACGGCCAAGGGAGACCCGGAGGACGAGCTGCTCGCCCTGAAATCCGGTGCGGACGATTATGTGCGCAAGCCGTTCGATCCCCGCGTCCTGATTCTCCGCGTCCAAAAGCTGCTGCAGCTCACCTCGAAGCTGATGATCGGCGATCTGACCGTCGATCTCGAAGGACAGAAGGTGTACCGCGGCGGCACGGACGTGCTGGCAACGCACAAGGAATTTCAACTGATGAAATATCTCGCGCTCAACAGAGGCCAGATCGTGACGCGTAAAATGCTTCTCGACCAGGTATGGGGCTTCGATTATTTCGGCGAAGAACGGACGGTCGACACCCACATCCGCAGGCTTCGGGAAAAGATTGGCGAACAGCATATCAGAACCTATCGCGGGATGGGCTATTGTCTCGAGGCTGCCGATGAGTAAGCTGACGCGGAAGCTGATCGTGCGGATCACCGCCGCGCTGTGCGTTGTATTTGTTCTTTCGTTTGCGGTGAATACGTATTTTTTGCCGAAATATTTCTTGTATCAGAAAAAGCACAAGCTGGCCGAGCTCGTCTCCGGGCTTACCGCAATGGACATTGGTCCCTTAATCGAGCAGATTCCCGCGATAGAGGAGCAGAACGAGGTGACGATCGCCTATGCCCCGCTGTCGGATCCGGTCAATGATCTGAACAGCGGGCTGCTGCTGCAGCTGAACCGCAAAGGCATTGCGCTCAGCAAATTTTGGCTGACGGAGGAGAGCATCGCGCTGCTGCGCGACGGCGGACGGGTCAATAAAATATATGACCAGACGAAGCTGAAATCCAGCTTTCTGGCTAATTTCGTGACCGTTGGCGGCTCTGTGTTCGTCATAGGCGAATCGATCACGCATTCGGCGGAAACGATCCGAATCGTCAATCATTTTAATGCCTACATTTGGATCGGCATGCTGCTGCTGCTCATCCTGCTCTCCGCATTGTATACAGCGCGGATCGTCAAGCCGCTTGCGGCGCTGAATGAGACGGCCGAAGCAATCTCCCATTTATCTTTTACCAAGGCGGACATTCGGACAGGGGACGAGATCGAGACTTTGGCCCGCAGCATTAACCGGATGAGCGATAAGCTTGAAGCATCGCACCGGTCGCAGGAAGAGAGGAATGCCAATCTGCGCACGTTTATCGCGGACATTTCGCATGAGCTGAAGACGCCGCTGTCGCTGATCCGGGTGTATGCGTCCGGGCTGCAGGACGGTCTGGATGACGGTACATATGCCGGCGTTATCCGTCAGCAGAGCGAAGAGATGGCCGGCTTGATCGAGCGGCTGCTGGAATTTTCCCGGCTGCAGGTCGTGTCCTACAGCATGGAGCCGGTCGATTTTCACCGGTTGGCGCTGGAGACGCTTGACGCTTATGCCATTGCGTTCGAGCAGCAAGGGCTGATGCTGGAGATTGAAAACCGGCTGCCCGAGACCGCAAGGGTGATGGGGGACAGGGCCAAGCTGGAATCCGTGCTTCACAATGCTCTCAGCAATGCGCTGAAATATACGGTCGGCCCTCGGGTTAATGTAGGGATGCGAACGGAGGGAAATACGGTTTGCTTCCGCATCTCCAATGAGACGGACATTGGCGACGATGCCCGGTGGGATCGGGTGTGGGAGCCTTTTTACGTGATGGAGAGTTCCCGCAGCAAACAATTCAGCGGCACCGGCCTCGGCCTGTCGATTGCCCGAACGATTCTGCAAAATCATAACGCTTCCTTCGGCCTTGAAGCGAAGGCGGAAACGGTCACCTTTTACTTCTCCCTGCCGCTTGTTTCCAGCCAGCCAGCCGCTCGGTGAGCCGCCGGATCGGAGACGGGATGTGAAGAAAGGGAAGACATCCGGCGTGAAATTCCTTATGATACAAGTAGGCATCTGTCTATGGATAAAGATCATGAGGAGGCTTTCGATTGATGAAACCAGAGGAACAAGGAAACGCTGCCGCCGATTCGCGCCGGCCATTGAAGCTTCTTCCCAACCGGGTATGGCGGACGTATGAGGGAGGCGGGCTGCTGGATCGGTGGCATGGGGCGGATGCGCCGTCAGATGGTGCTTTCCCGGAGGATTGGGTTGGCTCGCTCGTCCGGGCCGCTAATGTAGGGCGCGAGCAAATTACGGAAGGCTACAGCCAATATATCGGCTCGGACGGTACCGTTCGATTGCTTAAGGAAGCGGTGGAGCGCAGTCCGCAAAGCTTTCTCGGAAGCGGGCACGTCGCCAAATATGGCGTACAGTCCGCCTTGCTTGTGAAAGCGCTTGATTCGAGTGAACGTCTGACGATTCAAGTACACCCGGACCGGAAGTTCGCCAAGGAACAGTTTCAGTCGGATTACGGCAAGACGGAGGCTTGGTATGTGCTCGGAGGGCGCACGATCGATGGAGTGGAGCCCTATCTGCTGATGGGCTTTAAGCCGGGCATAACCCGCGAGGTATGGCGCAAGCTTTTCGAGGCTCAGGATATCGAGGGCATGGTGAACGCGCTCCACCAAATCCCTTTACGGGAAGGCGAGGTATTTCTGGTAGAGGGGGGCGTGCCGCATGCGATCGGCAGCGGCTGCTTCTTAATTGAGATCCAGGAGCCGACCGATCTGACGCTCCGTACGGAAAGAACGACGCCGCGGGGCCATGCCGTGCCGGATCAGGCATGCCACCAAGGGATCGGATTCGAGCGGATGCTCGACTGCTTTCATTATGAAGATCTTAGCTACGACGAAACGATGCAGCGCTGGAAAAAGGATCCGATCTTGCTGACGGGGACGGAAGAAGGCTCCGAATGGCAGCTGATCGGAAGCCGGGATACGGATTGCTTCCGCATGCACCGGCTGGAGGTTGCAGGCCGCTGGCGCCTGAAGCCGCAGGACAGCTTCTTTACCGCTATCGCCGTGAAGGGCTCCGGCAAGCTGAGCTGGGCGGGCGGAGAGCTGTCTGTCCGGGCCGGCGACTCTTTCTTTATTCCCGCGGACAGCGAAGAACTGGAGCTCATTCGCAGCGGTGACGATGCGCAGGCGCTGCAGGTGCTGCTCTGCTTCCCGCCGGCATAGCTTCTGTGAGCGCCGGCCATGTGGTTCGACCGGCCGCCGTCATGCAGCGAAGCACCGCGCGTTGGGAGCTGCATGACGGCGGTCGTATCCGCTCCGCTCTAAACGGAGCCCGCGCAGCTCTTTCTTATTGATGCTGCTGCCGGAAAAAGCTGTACGGATGCGGGGAACGCCGTGTATAGAGGCGGGGGCCTGAGCTTTTACTCTATATTTTATTTATTCCTTTGCCGCAGGCTCAGCCTGTGGTTTTTCTTAACATGATATAATTTATATTTTTTCGGGGTCCCCGCAAAGTACCTGAGTCTGCTTCGAAGCACAAGCCCCACTTTGTGGGGTTATTTTATTATTTATCGTTTAATCCCTTGCCGTCGAGCATGTGCTGTACATATTTTTCAACCCTGGACTCCCGGGTTTTGGATTGCTTGGGTTCGGAGAAATAAAGCAGGTAGGCTCTTTGCCGTCCCGGCGTCAATGCTTCAAAGGCCGTTTTCAAGGCAGGCATTTCGTCGAATTTATTTTGAAGCTCTTCAGCAACGGTATATTCCGCAGGCTTTTTAAAATCCACTTCCAAACCGGCTTTTTCAACTTCAATGGCTTCATGAATATAAGCTTTCAGGATATTTTTCAATTCATCGATTTCTTCAGCATTGGTGAACCGGATCTGACGCGCCGCCTGCACATTCTCCGTCTGCTGGATTAGAATCCCCCGGGGGTCCTTTAATAAAGCGCCTTTATGGAACAGAAGCGCGCAATATTCTTTGAATCCATGGATCAGAACGATGTTTTTATTCTCCAGCGTGTAACAAGGATGCATCCACTTAAAATCTTCGGTCAGCCCGCAGTCAAGAACGATCGCCCTCAGCTTCTCGTATTCTTCCTTCCACGTCTTGGCCTTGCTTAAAAACGCATCAACCTTCGGATTCGTTGTGCGGTTGGTCATCAAGAAACAACTCCTTTTCATCCGTAAAATAGGGTGTTTTAAATAAGCAGTTCATCTTCAAAATCCAATGGATTGCTATTTAGCTTGTCCCAATTTGCGGCTCACCCATGCTGACGGACACGGAGCGGGGACATACCGATCATAACCTGATGCGCGCGGTCGATTAACTCTCACGACTCCAAGAGGGCTCTGTCGAAACAGGCTCTCCAATAACGTCCCCTGCCCCCGGCGAGCAATACATGATGAGTCATTGAGCATTTGGCGGTGGTCTTGGATCTGAGAGCCTCTATACGGCTTTAGATAGGGGCCAAAGTGGCTTAACGGCTTTTCGTTTTTCTTCGCTTATCTGAATCCGCGTTTCCCAGGTTCCATTGTACTTCCTTTTTATGGATTGCACAATTTGCGTACAGACTTATCTAATATACTTGAACACGACTTCCAACACGGTACGTAACCTTTTCGCCCCATACCTGTTCCCTCTCCAACGTCCGGCGCATGGGTTTGCTCCACAATTCATCTTCGCTTCTTTTGTTTTGTTTTTGTTTATTTTTGATTTTGATGTATTCAAACAAAAACAAATGTGCTAATATAAAAACAAATCCAAATAAACATTTACTCGGAGGTATAGTCATGGTACAAAGTTTGTGGGAAGCATCAAAGGCAGCAGAGCTCGCTACAGGGCTGGATCAACTGGTTTACCGTTCCAATCTGATCGGCACGGATCGCCGCGTTTGCAATTACGGCGGCGGCAATACCTCGAGCAAAACTATCGTGAAGGATTTCCGCGGCCGCGATGTGGAAGTCATGTTCGTGAAAGGCAGCGGTTCCGACCTCGCTACGATGAAAGCGTCCAATTTTACCGGCCTGCGCATGGACGACATTCGTCCGCTGTACGAGAAAGACGAAATGCCTGACGAAGAGATGGTTGCCTATCTGGCCAACTGTATGATCGACGCGAAGCATCCGCGCGCTTCTATCGAAACTTTGCTTCATGCTTTTCTTCCATTTAAACATGTAGACCATACGCACCCGGACTCCATCATCAGCCTTTGCTGCGCAGACAACGGCAAAGAGCTGGCGAGCGAAATTTTTGGCGACCGTTTCGTATGGGTTCCTTATATCCGTCCCGGCTTCAAGCTGTCCAAAATGATCGCAGAAGGCGTAAGAAACAATCCTAAAGCCGAGCTTGTTCTGATGGAGAAGCACGGTCTGGTGACTTGGGGCGAAACTTCGGAAGCGGCTTATGCCCAAACGATCAAAATCATTACTGAAGCGGAAAGCTTCATCGAAGCCCGCATTAACGAAAGCAAAGTATTCGGCGGCGTGAAGCACGGTGCTTTGGCTGCGGAACAGCGCAGAAGCATTGCGGCGCAAGTCATGCCAACGATCCGCGGTGCGGTAAGCGACGCGAAGAAAATGATTCTTTCGTTCGACGACGCGGAAGACGTGCTTCAATTCGTAGGCGGAGAAAATTCGGCACAGCTGTCCCAGGTTGGAGCGGCTTGCCCGGATCACCTCGTTCATACGAAAGTGGTTCCGCTGTTCATCGACTGGACGCCGAACGCAGAAGATGTCGACGGCTTGAAAGCGAAGCTGAAAGAAGGAATTGCAGCTTATAAAGAAGAATATAAAGCTTACTTCGAGCGTAACAAAAATGAAGGCGACGTGATGTTCGAAGCGGCTCCGCGCGTTATTCTGATCCCGGGCGTAGGTATGATCAATACCGGCAAAAGCTGGGCGATGTCGCAAGTCAGCGGCGCTTTGTACCACCGCGCAATCGCCGTCATGAGAGGCGCTACGGCACTGGGCAATTTCGTATCCTTGAGCGAGAACGAGTCTTACAACGTAGAGTACTGGCCGCTTGAGCTTTACAAGCTGTCTCTGGCTCCGGCAGAAGCCGAATTCTCCCGCAAAATTGCTTTCATCACCGGCGGAGCGGGCGGTATCGGCAGCGAAACGGCACGCCGTTTGGTTTCCGAAGGCGCCCATGTGGTACTGGCGGATTTGAACCTCGAAGGCGCTGAGAAAGTCGCTTCCGAAATCAACGCGAAGTATGGCGAGAACCGCGCATTCGCCGTGAAGATGGATGTAACGAACGAAGAGATGATCAAAGACGCTTATGCGCAAACGGCTCTTACTTACGGCGGTGTTGACATCATCGTCAACAATGCGGGTCTTGCGACGTCCAGCCCGTTCGATCAAACCTCGTTGAAGGAATGGAACCTTAACATGAACGTGCTCGGAACGGGTTACTTCCTTGTTGCCCGCGAAGCTTTCATCATCATGAAAGAGCAGGCGATCGGCGGTAACATGGTGTTCGTCGGCTCCAAAAACTCGGTATATGCCGGCAAAAACGCAACGGCCTACAGCGCGGTCAAAGCACTGGAAGCGCATCTTGCACGCTGCATCGCCGCAGAGGGCGGAGAATTCGGCATTCGCGTCAATACGATTCTGCCGGATGCCATCCTGCAAGGATCGGCCATTTGGAACGGAAGCTGGCGCAATGAGCGTGCCGCTGCCTATGGCATCGAGCCGGACCAGCTGGAAGAATACTACCGCAAGCGTACAACATTGCTGGTCAACATTTATCCGCGTGATATTGCGGAAGGCATCGCGTTCTTCGCTTCTTCGAAAGCGGACAAAACGACAGGCTGCATGCTGACGATCGACGGCGGCGTACCTGCTGCTTTCACCCGCTAATCCGCGGCTGCAATCGCAATGAAGTTAGGATGATTTAATTATAAGGAGGAGCTGTCATATGCCATCGGCTACTGGAGAAAAGGTATGGATTATTCCTGACGGTTACATTCCGGAGCTTAGCTCCGGAGCGTTAACCAGCCACGAATCGATTTGTGTATTGAATACCGCATCGGAGGATGCCCATTTAAGCATCACGATCTTCTTCGAGGACCGCGACCCGCTGGAAAATATGGTGGAAGTGGTCCAGGCCCGCCGTACGAAGCATATCCGCACAAGCTCCTTAGCAAAAGAAGGGACGCCAATACCTGTTGGCGTTCCCTATGCTATAGAAGTGAAGAGCAACATCCCGATTATCGTACAATACAGCCGCTTGGATGCCACTCAGGCTGAAAACGCTCTTATGTCGGTCATCGCTTACCCGATCAAATAATAAAGCTTAAGGAGTTGTACAAATGGATAAAAACGTTCAAGCCAATTATGAGCTGGCTAAAGAGCTGTATGCATCCCACGGGATTGATGTCGATCAAGTGCTCGAGCAGCTGGATAAAGTGAAAATTTCCATGCACTGCTGGCAGGGAGACGATGTCAAAGGCTTCCTGAACCGCGATCAGGATTTGACCGGCGGGATCTCCGTTACTGGGAATTATCCAGGGGCGGCGCGTACGCCTGCCGAGCTTCGTGCCGATCTTGAGAAAGCGTTCTCGTTGATCCCGGGCAAGCACAAGGTAAACCTTCACGCGATTTATGCGGATACGGACGAGAAGGTTGAGATCGACAAGCTGGAACCGAA
>Ga0182739_1005012_pt1 | contig 10656 bp, 14 predicted proteins | sample eDN5th30CBELigBY_FD_128873 | JGI IMG/M metagenome (GOLD analysis project Ga0182739, IMG submission 128873) | Enriched backyard soil microbial communities from Emeryville, California, USA - eDNA 5th pass 30_C BE-Lig BY (version 2) (version 2) | ecosystem: Environmental > Terrestrial > Soil >...
CCGAGACGCCTGGAAGCTGGTCGAGATGGCCTGCTTGCGGGTGGATCCTGGTTTCCGGCGGGTGGTGGCAGGGTGACGGCGCTTCAGCTCTGGTCGATCCGGTACGCTATGCGAGCATCATGATGAACATCGACACCTGGGCTGTGGTAGCGGCAACGGTGCTGGGTCCGATCGCTGCGATTGGCATCACCCTGTGGCGTGGTGCGGCAGACGCGAAATATTCCCGCCGGCTATGGGTGTTCAGGACGCTGATGGCCACCCGACGAACTGCCATCTCGCCGGAGCATGTGAACGCGCTCAACTTGGTCGAGGTGGATTTCTATGGGTGCCAGAAGGTCGAGGCGGCTTGGAAGGATTACAAGAACCACCTCAACACTGAAACCGCTGACATAGCGGCATGGATCGAGAACAAGGAGCGCCTACTAGCCACCCTGCTCCATTCCATGGCGTCGACGCTGGGCTTCAACATTCCCGCCATGGACATCTTTAAGGGCGGCTACGCGCCCAAGGGATGGCAGTTTCGCGAGGATCAGCAGCACGCCATCAGCCAGTACATGATCGACCTCTCGGCCGGTCGGAAGGCCGTTCCGATCCGGGTCCACAACGGCAATACTGAAGCCGACGATGGCGATGGGCTGAACTAGCCACCCCTGCCCTTACCCCCATCCGCCTTGTTGTCGTTATGTCGCCGAGACTACGAGCTTCTAAAGCCGTAGCACGACTTCAGCACAGTCCTGTCTGAAGGAGTGCCATGATCCTGCGGCCTAGTATCATGTGCGGTGCCGTGCTTGCGCCATTCGGCGCACTTAGCCTCCTACCGGATGTTGCAGATATCCTGGGAGGCAAGCGTGGTGCCGTGTCCGCTTTGGTCAACAATGCCGTCGATCTCCTAGTTTGGCTCGTCATCATATGCGTGGTGATGGAGGTCCTCATGCAACTGGACGCCTTTCTCAAGCGCCGCCGGACGGCAACCGAAGCACTGGTGGAGCGAGCAGAGAAAGCAGAACGTGAGCTGAAAGACCTTCGTAACTGGAACGAGCTTCGGGACAGGCTGGAAGGGGTTGATCCATATCGGAGAGACTGACCCAGCGCATCCGGATGCTAAATATATCTATAGTTACCACACGGACGACAGCATGAGTGCGCAACAGGCTTTGGAAGATCGTCTAACCCTTATGCACCAGAGCGGCGAGCGATTTGATCAAGGCAACAAGCTGGAGGCATTGAATCTTAGTCTAAGCATTAGAATACTGGTTCACGATACAAAAATCTCAACTTCCATTCTGGAGGAACTTGGAATAAAGGGTAGCATAAAGTACCCAGACACATGTCCTCCTATACCAGTTCAGCAGGGAAATATGTACCCTCAGAACTGGTGTGGTCTTGCGCCGTTTGATATGGGAATTACTAGTGGCGATCCAGGATACTTTGCAAAGCTATCGACGGCGCCAATTGCACGTTGGTTAGATTTTGATGACTGGTGGGAACAAATTGTCTACGACAGTTTCATGGGGCACCAGCTGACAAGGAAGCAGTTTGTCTTGAACATGGCCCATAAAGATGGTGGAGCACATTTTGACTTAAATGGTCGAATAGATGCTTATGAGAAAGCAGCAAGAATATACAATTCACATGTGTTTCTTGTAGATAGTAAGGGTAACGAGCAGCAAATACCTCCAGTTGCGCCCTTTGCTGTACGTCAGATCGCTCATGAGCTTCTGGAAGCTCTTATCGATGACTATAAGGTGGTGCCAAACCGACGCATGAATTACCCTGAACATATTTTTGGTGCGGGGCTGCACATTGTTCCTGAGGAACAAGAAGACTCAAACAGCGGATGAACCCATACTCCCGCCCGAATCTGCCATAACTCCCCTACCGACGCAGCATCGGAACCGGTTCAGTCGTCAGTTGCCTGCTCTTGGGCTTCCCGCTGCCACACCAGCACCAGCCGCCCGACACCGCCCTGCAGCGACCGGTGGGCTGGCCAGGCCAGCCACCCCGCCGATCGCTGCCGGCTGGTCAGCCGTAGAAGGCCTGCTTCGGGGTCACCGAATCGATGTCGGTCGCGGAGAGCGCGGTGACGCCGAACAGGGTGATGGTGCCCGTGGCGGCGACCGGTGCGTCGAGGGCAAAGGCGAACTGCTCGGTGTCGAGTACCAGGGAGGTCTTGGTCTGGCCTTCGTACGTGACCGCCTGCAGCGAGATACCGGCGTCGCCGGCCCCGAGCGTGCCGTTGCCGTTGGTGTCGAGATCCTGGAAGGTGACCGTCTTTGATGCGGCTCCCTCGCCGGTCGCCGGATGCCCCTCGCCAAAGTAGGTGAGCTGCAGCCGGTCCTGGCCCCGGGTGAAGTCGACGATCAGGTCGTTGGCTTCAGCCACCCAGGAATCGGACTCATTGAGCGACACGAAGACGTCGGCGAAGTGGGCGGCGAACAGGTCGTTGCCGCTGCCGCCGATCAGGATGTCCTGGCCGCTGCCGCCGACGATCTTGTCGTCGCCCATGTTGCCGTTGAGGACGTCGTCGCCGCCCTTGCCCCACAGGATGTCGTCGCCGACCCCGCCGCTGACCTGGTCGTTGCCGTAGCTGGCATTGATGTAGTCGTCGCCGGTGCCGCCGCGCATCGTGTCGTCGCCCAGTCCGCCGTCGATCCGGTCCTTGCCGTCGCCGGCATCGACCGTGGCCGAGGGGTAGGACGGCTGATCGATGTCATCGACGCCCAGGAAGATGTCGTCATCGCCGGTGCCGCCGTAGATGACGCTCTGGCTGTAGGGGGCGAAGATGTAGTCGTCGCCGGCCCCGCCGAGCAGCAGGTGCTCGCTGTCGAGCAGGATGAACTCGCCGTTGACGACCTTATGGTTGGCGGGCTGCTCGATATGATCGTCACCCTCCTGGCCGAAGATCGTGTTGTTGCCCGGCCCGCCGTATAGGCGGTCATCGCCCTGCCCGCCCTGCAGGCGGTCGTCGCCGGCCCCGCCGTGCAGCAGGTCCGTTCCACCGCCACCAAGCAACAGGTCGTTGCCCTGGTCGCCAAAGAGCGCGTCGTCGCCCTCCTCGCCCTGCAGCGTGTCGTTGCCGGTCCATCCGGTCAGGCTGTCGTTGCCGTCATTGCCCCGCAGGATGTCGTCGCCGGCATCGCCCATCAGGCGGTCGTCGCCGCCATGGCCCTTGATCAGATCGTTGCCGCTGCCGCCGCTGGCGATGTTGTTGCCCGGCCCCACCTCGATCACGTCGTCGCCGCCATGACCGCGCAGCTCGTCATCCCCTTCCAGGCCGAAGATGAGGTCACGGTCGTTGGTCCCATCCAGGACGTCGTCGTTGATCGTGCCGGTCACCACGGCCATGGGCGCTTGCTCCTCTTGGGCAGCCGCTGAGCTGCCGAATCATGATCGGAATATGCAGCCGGACTTGTGCAGTGCTGGACCGGCCAGCGCGGACATGTCCATGCGTTCATAAATCTTTCAACTTGGATCCACGTCCTGGAAGGAATTTGCGTGCCATTCGCTGTTGTTCGGCCACAGGCCGGAGAAGGCATGACGGCCCGGCATGCCTTCACCCCATATCCCCGCCCCGACCCGTCATAACATCAGGACCTGGGCCGGCCGCGGAAGTGCCGGTGAAGGACTCGCCTGCTGGCCACACAATCGCCGGCACCAGCGCGGCCAGCAGGACTTCCGTCGAAGCTTGGTCGACTTCATCCGACCGCTCGTATCCGACTGTGCGATGCGGGCCGGTTGAGATCGATCCCACGCACTTGGTGGTACCGGGCGTTGAGGCAATGCGCCGTATCCGGCTTGAATCGGGTCACCTGGATAGGCATCCTGACGGATACAGGAGATGACGATGGCCAAGAACGACACCGACACCCCCAGCCGGGGCAAGCGACAGGTTCCGGTGGTGGAGGTGCATCGCGACACCAGAACCGGCGCCTTCACCAGCGTGTCGTCCGGCGGGTTCTCGACCCGGGTGATGAACCGTGACTCGTTCGACCGCGCCCTGGAGAGGGCAAGCGAGACCATGAGGCAGGTGACCAGGACCACGCCGTCGAAGGGTTGAGGCGTGGGGATCGAGCCGAAGGGCGGGGCGCCTGAGCCCCAGCCATCATTCAATCCGATGTTCGAGCGGATCGCGCTCAACGGAGGGCAGGCCAACCCCCTCAATCTGGTCGCCTATGGCCTCTACAAGCAGGCCAAACGGGAGTGGGCAAAGAAGTTCTGGGAAACGCACAAGCGCCATCCGAACAAGGATGATCTTGATCACTACATCATGACGTGGACGCAGACCCAGATCGATAATGTCAACACGCAGGCCAGGACGATCATGGCATCGTTCGCCGCATCGGCTGTCGATGACGAACGACCCAAGATCCTCGGCGAGGCCCTCAAAGGCAGCCTCCCGAAGGCCATCATGGCTTCGATGCTGGCCAGCTTCTTCTACACGATCCTGCTGATCGTGATGGCGGTCATCCTGGCCAAGTCGGGCGTGGACATCATCGGGATCTTCAAGAACGTCGCAGAGTGAATGCTGCTCTTACGACGGCCCGCACCACGTCACGATCCAGCCAGCCTTGCACATCCACTCGTGACCAGCCGCCCAGCCCTGGGCAGCTCCACCCAGCAGCGCGAGAAAGCCGGCAAGGCCGACCATCCAGGCCCAGGCCGTCTGCGCCCGGGTCAGGATCAGCCGGCGGCCGATGATCTCGACCGGCCGACCGTCCCAGTAGAGGCGGCCGTCGGCATCGATACCAAGCCCTTCTGTCTCCTCCAGATTGATCGGTCGGACATGCTTGGGCCAGCGGGATTGATCAATCTGGACCGGCGGAATGGCCTTGAGCTGCTCTTCGAACGCGCGCCGCTCGGCTTCCCTGTCGGCCATCATCACGCCTCTCACTCGGTCGAGCGCATGACTCGTCCGGCATAGTCATAGCCGTTCTGCCAGCAGGCCTTGCCCATCTGGTCGCCGACCGCCCGCAGCTCCAGCAGCAGCTGCTCGAGATCCGGCGCGCGCCGCGCCGCATCGATGGCCTTGCCGAGATCCTCCGGCACCCGACCATCTGGCGTGTCACAATGGTGGCCGATTCCCTTGGTGATCGCGGCATAGGCCAGCTGCGCACCACGCCTCCGGCCAGCGCGGAACAGGAAGACGCCAGGCAGGCCGACCAGCAGGAGCAGGCCTGTGAGCAGCACCAGGATGATGATCAGGTCCATGTCGTCATCCGACGAGAGCAGGCGTCACACGCCGTCCGAGTAGTAAGACGCTTCGTTTGCGTAGGCCTTTGCTTCCTCAACGACCCGTCCACATACAGGATTGGGGCAGACGTGAGCCCTCTGCTGTTCCTTCCAGAGCATGATCTGTGGCGGGAAGGTACATTCGCATAAGGGATAGCCGAGATCCTTCGCCAGCCTCGCGTCGCTACGGGCCATGGCTTCTTCGATCTGGCGGATCTTCGCCTCGATCTCGTCACGCTTGGGGCCACTGGGCAGGAGATCGCGTCCTTGCCTCAGGAGAGACACGGCATCGCGCAGCACGCCCATCCAGCCTTGAATATCGGAGAAATCCACCATTCTCTGGACCCGTTCGGAAATCAGCTACTGTCGATGCTATGGGCGGCAGGGAGATCAGGAAATGGCCGAGGCACCGATTCGCATCGGCATGCGCCCGTCCCACCCCGGCGAGTTTCTCCGCGCGGAGTTCCTGGACGAGCTTGACCTGTCGACCACCCAGGCGGCGGAGCGGCTCGGCGTGCCGGTCGAGGAGCTGGAAGCGCTCGTCAGCGAGCATGTCGGCCTGACGGCGGAGATGGCGGGCAAGATCGAAGATGCCTTCGGCGTGAGCGCCGACCTGATGTTGCGCCTGCAGCGCTGGCACGCCTGGACCGTCCAGCCGGGCGCGCAGCCACCGACGTAGCGGCGACCCGCGCGCCTGGCGCTACGCCCGGCCGACCACCCTGAACTCGCCCTGGGCGCCGCACACCGCGCACCGAAGCCGCGGCTCCAGATCTTCTAGCGTCCGTCGCCACCCATATCGTCGTGCCCAGTCCTCCGGCACCACCAGGACCGAGCGCTGGCAGGCCGGGCACTCGGCCGTGATCCGGAGCCGGCGAGGCAGTTCCTGCAGGAATGGGTATCGCCCGTAGATCGCCATGATCAGCGCGGTGCCACGGTCACGGTGACCGCGTTGCCGGTCCGGTTCCGGCAGGTCGTGCACCGGAGCCGGCGCTCGAGTTCGCTAATGGTGCGGGCCCGGCCGATCTGGTGAAGAAGCAGCTCGGCTCGCCGGCCGCACCGCCCGCACGTGGCGACCAGTCGGTGCCAGGGGCGCAGCTCGCCCAACATGTTCTCACTTTGTTCGGCCATGCCGAAGGCATAGCGCGGCTATTGCTGGCGGCAAGGGGGCAGCTAATCATGATCGATGTGAGCAAAAAAAGGCCGGATGGTACGAGCATCCGGCCGATTAACCAAATCCCAGGTATCTTATCATGCACACGCCTAAGCTAATTCTCTAGCCGTAGGTTGGCAACGACGGAATTGACATGCGCAATCGACTGCACATCGATTCGTGTATCAGTTCATACTGTTCGCTCTAGCCTGCATGTCGTCCAGGATCCCTAGCATCTTGCGTAGATTTGAACTTCCCAGGCCAGCACCTTGATCGACGCGATCGCCTTGAGTTGCTCCTCGTAAGCACGCCACTCGGCTTCCTTGTCGGTCGCCATCATACCTGCCGCCACCTGTCCCAGATGAACGTCTGCCGCCCGAAGCTCAGCGCGCAGCAGGCGTAGATGCGGATGCAGGAGGAAAATTGGTGTAAGTGCAAGCGTTTCGTATAGTCTAGACTTTCATATCTATGACTATCCGGATAAAATTTAGCATATCTGTTGGAGAAAAATAGGATTGAGGTATTATGCCGCGCAGAACTATAACAGACAAAGAAATTTCTCTTATAAAAGCCATGCTTGCTCGAGGTATGAAGAATAGGGATATCCAATTCTTTTTCAACCGACCTGAACGGCCAGTGAACTCCGGCCGAATCACATGTATCGCCAGCGGAACGTACAGCGACTCCGCCAAGATTCTTCGGGCTGACGAAGAGGAACTGAGAGACTTTCTGGCCTCGCACAGTCCTTCGGCCACAGTACCGCTGGTCATTGCCCCAGCTGAAGCCGAGACATCGAGCCCGCTGTCAGAAGCAGTGCTTCGACCAATGTTCGTTGAGGGTGCCGATGGCATATGGCGTCTCAATACGGGCGAGACGGATGAAGTTGAGTGTAAAACTGCCTTTAGAATAAAACAAGCCGCATCATGGCTGCGTGCTGTAGCTGCTCTTGCCAATAATCGTGGTGGCTACATCTTCTTCGGAGTAGGTGATAAAGATCCGGCAGGTGCTCACCAAGTACTAGGTCTGATGACTAATGACTTCGTAGATATAGATCCGGCTGATATTGCACAGCGGATACGAGCCACATTTGATCCGACACCCCGCTTTCAGAAAGCTACTTTTGATGTTGGCAGAAAGAAAATAGGCGTACTGCATGTCGAGCAGCACCCCAGTCGTCCCATTATCGCTACCAAGGCAGATGGGAGTGGCGAGATCAGGGAGGGGGATATCTTCTTCCGCTATCCTGGGCAGTCTACACGAATAAACTATGCTGACCTGCGTGCCATGCTCGATGCACGTGATGCGCAGGCGCGTGCCGACATTCTTCCAATGATCCAGCGACTTCTCGCTCTTGGTCCAAATCGAGCAATGATTGCTGATCTTGCCGAGGGACATCTTATGGACGGAAAACGTACCATCGAGATGGACGAAGACATCACCAAAGAGCTCAACCTGATCAAGGAGGGAGAGTTCGATGAGCGGGCCGGAGCACCTGCATTGCGCCTTATCGGTGATGTCAAAGCAGCCACACCTGCGGTGGTTAAGAAAGGTCTCGTGACTAAGGCTGATATGCAGAGAGCTTTTCTTGCTGATGATCTAAAGGCAGATGCCATGGATTACATACGATGCGCAGTCGAAGTTCCAGGAAATGATTGGCTTCCGATCAGATACTTCGCCCGTGCTGCTAAAATGGCTCTGGAGGATCTAATATTATTTATCGAGAAAAACCCAGCAGCAACTCCATCAAAGAAGAATCTTTACAAGATACGACTATCCTCGCCTGATAAAGCCTACACGACTGCAAGAGGCCCTTCGGCAAGAATATTGCAGCGCCTTCTGGCTGGCGAGACAATCAAACCAAATAACACAGCTGAGGCTGGATTAGTCGCGATGGCGATTCAGGGGATCGCACGCCCTCTTCATTTAGATTCATCGCTACTACGAGAGCTGCTCATCCGGTGCAAAGAGATCATCGACCAGACCCCCAACGCGATGGCCAAGTCAGCCATGAGTAAGGCTATCGCTCGACTCGATGAGTTGATCTGCTAGGAGGAACAGAAGCCTTCATCGGCCCGCTCTCTCGGCATGCAGAGCAGCCGCCATCGAACTCCGCCCCCAAAGCGCCCGAGCGCGCTGGACGGCCAGCGGCAGAGTCTCAATCGGCTCGTCGGCCAGCCATGTGGCGGTGCCGTCCTGAGCGGCGCTGGCCACGATCGAGATCTCGATCAGGTCGCTGCGAACGACCTCCTCACCACCGTCGACATGCATGACCGACTCGCGATCGTCGGCGAAGCGGACCGACGCCTCACGCAGTTGACCATCACGCACCATGCGGGCGAGGCCAGCATTGCGACGGGTCCAGGGCAGGGCGGCGCGGAAGAACACGGCGGTCTGATCAGCCCAGACCTGAAGGGCGGCGTCCTGCGTGGTGGCGAAGCGGGTGTCCTCCTGGTGGTCCAGGAGAAGCGCAATCGGTCGGGACGTCCGGTCAAAGCAGTTGGGGCGGGCGAGCATCGCGTGGCACCGATCGGTTGGCCGGCCCCACTGGTCGAACCGGATGGCGACGCCGCAGATCTCGATGGCGTCCATCACACCACCCCCACCGCTCGGGCCCGGAGCATCCACCTGCCCAGCGGCGTGTTCGGATCATCGACCGTCCCGAGCTCGGCGGTGGCGCCGAACAGGGCAGCGGCGCCGCGCACATCAACGAGTTCAAGGCGGACCCTGGTCTCGGCTTCTACGGCCTGCGAGAGATGGCGGACGGCCTGCGCGACCTGGCGCAACGCCCGATCATGCCTGGGCTTGATCTCCTCGAGGCGCCGCGCCAGCTCGACCGACTGTGCGGCGTGCCAGATCTCGCGCTCTTCGCGCAGCGCCCGACCCTGATCGCGCACTTCACGCTCGAGGCGGATCACGTCATCCCGCAGGAGGTCCCGGTCCGGCGTCCGCCCGTTCAGGTAGCGGCTTGCCCGCTCGGCCACGACCGGCGGCGCCTCCGACCAATCTGACAGCCCAGAGAGATCATGCGCAGCCCGGGCACCCTCGAGTTGCTCCTGCAATGCACGATGCCGATCGCGGACCTCGACCCACCGGGCGGTGGCGTCGGCAAATGTCGTTTCCGCGGCTTTGGCCTTGCGTGCCAGCATGATCGCATCTCCTCCGTACTCTCCGAAGGAGAAGATGCGATCATCTTCCGGAAATGGCCATGTCGATTATTTCCAATAATCTGTTGATTATTATCAACACGTTCAATGAATATTTTCAACGGATGATTTTGCGAATCATCCTCTCAGAGGTCGGAAATCGAGGGTAAGCTCGGAGCGCCACCCAGAGGTGCGCCTCGACCGTGCCGGCCAGGTGGACCGGTAGCTCGGTCTCCAGCCGGTCACGCTGCCAGCCGGTCCGCCGGTAGCGGTCAACGGCAGCGATGACAGCCTGGCCGCGAGGTTCTGGCAGCATGGCGGCTGCAGCCCGGATTGCCCGGTCGCGGTTGGCGAGCCCCATGGCGGAGGCGCGGCGGTCGGCTTCACGGCGGCGGGCGGGCAGGGCCGCCTCCATCACTGCGAGGAGACGGAGCAGCTCAGGATCGCCGCCGGCCAAACTGTCATGGAGCAGGGAGGCAGCTTGATAGGGGTCGGTCACGAGCATGGGTTTCCATCCAAAATGGTTGATTTTGTCCTAGGGTAAGCATTGGAATCTACCTGTTCGCATTGCTTCTCCATCCGGTCGGATTGGGTCCGGGTTTCGGACGATTTGTTGATGTTTTTCAGTAGGTTGCGGCCAGATCCCTGTTCTTCCAGCCACCCCTGATTTAGTCCCTGTTCAGGACTTTCCTCCGATTCACACATAATGAAAAGTGAGGGGGGCAATGCGGTCCAGGCCCCGAGCCGTCGCAGAGATGCAACACCCCCCTCCCTTGGTTCGTGATATTTTTATCACGACTTGCCGAGGGCGAGGAGGGCACGGGCAAGGCGCTTCCAGCCGGTCGGGGGCAGGGTGGTCCGGCCGGTGAGCAGGGCGTGCACGTCGGCCTCGCGGACCCGGAGTGCTTCGGCCGCGACTGCTACAAGGTCTGGATGCCGACGCAGCAGAGCGGTCACATGGGCAGCCCTGGTGCCTGCGTTGCTCGACTCGGCCGCCACCTGATGGTGCGGGCGCGGCGGCCCCAGGCCACGGGTGCCAGCGGGTCTGGGTCCTCTCGGCCGCGGCGTCCGCTTTGGCGGTGGCTCGTGGCGGCAGATGATCGGTTGGCTGGTGGCGCTGGCGGCGGCCAGGTC
>Ga0182739_1005013_pt1 | contig 10656 bp, 9 predicted proteins | sample eDN5th30CBELigBY_FD_128873 | JGI IMG/M metagenome (GOLD analysis project Ga0182739, IMG submission 128873) | Enriched backyard soil microbial communities from Emeryville, California, USA - eDNA 5th pass 30_C BE-Lig BY (version 2) (version 2) | ecosystem: Environmental > Terrestrial > Soil >...
CCAGCCACAAGGAATGATGAAGAACACGAGCGTTCTGACTCCAGAGAATTCGATGACAAGGAGGGGCGAAGGCCATGTCGTCCACTCATCGCACTTTGGCCCACGTGCTGCGCGGCGTTGTCCATCCCTTGTCGGGCGGCTCGAACGACTACGACGGCTTGCTGAATCGGATTGGCGAGGCCCGTCTCGTCCTGCTCGGCGAGTCCTCGCACGGCACCCATGAGTTCTATGCCGAGCGGGCCCGCATCACCCGGCGTCTGATCGAGGAGAAGGGCTTCACGGCCGTCGCGGTCGAGGCCGACTGGCCTGATGCCTATCGCGTGAATCGCTACGCTCGCAGCGCCGGCGACGATGACACCGCCCTGGGCTCGCTCGGCGACTTTCGCCGCTTTCCGACCTGGATGTGGCGCAACGCCGCGGTGCTGGAGTTCGTGGAGTGGCTCTACGACTTCAATGCTCCTCACCTCCACGGCGTTGCTCAGGCCGGCTTCTACGGCCTGGATCTCTACAGCCTGCACGCCTCGATCCAGGCGGTCGTCGGCTATCTGGACAAGGTCGACCCGGGCGCGGCCAGGCGCGCTCGCCATCGGTATGCGTGCTTCGATCACGCCGGTGAGAACGCCCAGGCCTACGGCTTCGCGGCGAACTTCGGCCTGGGTCGGTCGTGCGAAGACGAAGTGGTCGCCCAGCTCACGGAATTGCAGCGCCACTCCGTCGAGTATGCCAAGCGCGACGGGCGGGTCGCCGAGGACGAATTCTTCTACGCCGAGCAGAACGCACGCCACGCCAAGAACGCCGAAGAGTATTATCGCTCCATGTTCAAAGAACGCGTTTCCTCATGGAACCTGCGCGACCAGCACATGGTGGAGACGCTCACCGAGCTGATCCAGCACCTCGAGCGCACCACCGGCCGGCGCACCAAGGCCGTCGTCTGGGCGCACAACTCCCACCTGGGTGACGCCCGCGCCACCGAGATGGGCCAGCAAGGCGAGTGGAACGTCGGCCAGCTCGTCCGCAAGCGGTATGGCCAAGAAGCCGTGAACGTGGGATTTACCACCTTCGACGGCACGGTCACGGCCGCCTCCGACTGGGACGGGCCCACAGAATGCAAGCGTGTGCGTCCGGCCCTGGCAGGAAGCTACGAATCCTTGTTCCACAAAATCGGCCTGCCGCGATTCCTGGTCGACCTGCGCGACGCGGAGACAAGAGACCTGCTGCGCGAGCCACGACTGGAACGAGCCATCGGCGTCATCTATCGCCCGGAGACGGAACGACGGAGCCACTACTTCCAGGCCTCGCTCATCGATCAGTTCGACGTCGTGCTTCACTTCGACCGGACCAACGCGGTGCAGCCCCTCGATCGTGACTCGGGCCAGGAGCACGAAGGAGAGGTTCCGGAGACATTCCCGGCCGGCGTCTAACCATCGGGTCGCGATGGTTTTGGAGTTATTCGCGTTGGGGTGGCTGAGGTCTCACCTTCGATATCTCAGAGTCCAGACCCTCGACCTGGGGTCTCGAAAATGAGACCTCAGCCACCCTACCAATCAAATTCTCCCAAGGCACCGTGCCCAGCCACCAGGGATCGAGGCCCGCCAGAAGGACGCTTCCGAGACCGACTCTTGGTGGTTCGGAGATCCCATCCATGAAGCCGACCACAAAGGCAATCGAGGCTCGTTCGGTCCAGGTTCCGATTGAGAGGGCCAGGCTCGAAGGAAACCTGGCGATCCCGCAACAGGCCTGCGGAATTGTACTGTTCGCGCATGGCAGCGGGAGCAGCCGTCATAGTCCTCGCAATCGCTTCGTCGCGGAGAAACTCCGGGAATGGGGACTCGCCACCCTCCTGATCGACCTCCTCACCTTGGAGGAGGAAGCGGTGGATGTCCGGACGGCTCGGCTCCGGTTCGACATCGACCTGCTCGCCGACCGGCTGGCCGAGGCCAGCGATTGGCTCGCAGAGGAACCGGACACACGCCACCTACCGCTCGGCTACTTCGGCGCGAGTACCGGGGGCGGAGCGGCACTGGTGGCTGCAGCCAAGCGCCCCGAGACCGTGGGGGCCGTCGTCTCCCGCGGTGGCCGTCCCGACCTCGCGGGGCCGGCGTTGTCGAAGGTTCGGGCCCCCACGCTCCTCATCGTCGGTGGGAATGACGAGTTGGTGATCGAGTTGAACCAAATAGCGCTGGCCCAACTCCCGTGCCTGGCAAGGCTGGAGATCGTCCCGGGAGCAACCCACCTCTTCGAGGAGCCAGGGACGCTCGACCCGGTGGCGAGTCTCGCCGGACAGTGGTTCAAGGATCATCTCTCGGCAGCCCGAGCCGATTCGTCACATCATCAGCCATTCTAGAAATTTATGGAAGTTGCTTCTCGGGGTTTCGCCACCCCGGTTGCCAGCCACTGCGGCCATCCACGGATTGTTCAGAAAACCTGGGGCCATGGCTCCGATCCGAGTCCTCCCTGAAGGAGCTTCGCATGGATCAATCATCAGGGCCGACACCATCGAAACCGCACGCCCCCCCTCCTGAACTAAAGCCAAGTCCGGGCCTGCAAGACCCCAGAACCATTCATCCGTCGCCCGAGGGCGTCTTTCCCGACCCGACGGATTCGCCCAGAAACCCATCCCCGTCGGAGACCGACCCGCAACCTTCAGAGGAAAGCCGCCACGAGGAGAAGAACGGGGGACGGGGAATGATCGACCCGAGACACCACACAACCGACCCCGATCTCTAACAGTCCGGCCCGGAAGGATCCGTTCCGGTGAGCCAACCCCGGGGTGGTCGGGACTAAAGCGCAGCGTGCCCCGGAGCAACTCCAGACGTTGAGGTGGTTTGCATCCGGGGCACGCTGCGCTTGGCCCTGGCCACCCGAGGCCCATTGACGGCCCAACGGAGGCCTCCGGGACAGGCTCGAATGGTGCGTCCGCCCCGTCGTCAGACACTCGGCCGGGCCAGCCAAGCCACCGGCTTCGCACATCGCAAGACCGGCGTCGGTGGTATGGCCGGCTCGGCAGTGCTTCGAAACCTGGCGGGAGGGACCACGATGCGTCTGGCCCGGTTGTGCCCTCATCGGGGAGGCGGGGTTCCCCCTTCTCAGAAATCGAGCGGGACCAACTCGCTGTCGGGACCGCTGGAACCGGCAGGCAAGGAAGGAAGACTGTCGGGACGGGGAGCCGGCGAGGGAACCGGAGGAGGTTGAACCGCAGTGGGCCGGGGGGAGGCGGGCGCAGGTTGGGCCAGGAGGCTCTCCACGCGATAGAGGATCGGACCGATCGCCACCTCATCGCCGGGATGGAGCTGAGTTTCGTCGACCAGCCGTCCGTTGACGCGCAGACCATTGCGACTGCCAAGGTCGCGGATCATCACGCGGTCGTACGCCAACGCCACGCAACAATGCCGTCTCGAGATCTTCGCCAGGTTGAGACGGATGTCGCACTCGGGATGACGACCGATCAACAGAATCGGACGCTGGAGGGGGATCGTCGGAAAGGTCCCCGGATTCAGGGGGACGAGTTGGGACGACATGCGTCGAGTTTCTCCGCCGCGGCCGCATCATCGCGCATCTGGACAATCACCTGAATCCGGCAGCGGTCGGCGACGCCAGCCGGTAACAGCCCACGAACGGCCTGTGCCAACGGATTCTCATCCGAGAGAAGCCCGTCGGACGAAAGACAATCGAGAGGGACCTCCGAGGAGGACGAGATCGACCCCACCAAGGGCGAGAGGGCGCCGATCTCGTTCGACCCATTGGGACCGGCGTCGCTCTGGTTGGCGGGGCCACCGTCGACCAGAGTCTGTTCATTCGCCTGGCCGCAGTCGAACCGATAGCGGATGTGAGCGATCGCCAGCTCATCGCCAGGACGGAGCCGCCCCAACTCGACGCGCTGGCCGTTGATCCGGATGCCGTTGGTGCTTCCCAGATCACGAACCACCACGTCTCCATTGTCCTGCGTCATGCAGCAATGATGGCGGGAGATCCGCAGCGAATCGAGTCGCGCGTCACACTGGGGGTGACGGCCCACCACGACCATGGTCCGGTCGAGCGGGATATCCGACCCTTCATCGAGTGCCACCAGGCGTGCGGGCATGTTCGAGTCCTGAGACCGAAGCCGTTGGCAACGCTGAGGATGTTTATCGCCCGTAAAGCCGTTCCACAAGCATGAATCATTATAGTGGAGTCGGCTGAGGACGCCAGAACGAAATCAACGGAAAGGGACAAGAGTTTTCCGGTCGCGAGAGATCTTCCTCCCAAAGAATACCCCACAGCGAACCAACACGCACAAGACGTGAGAAAAACCCCATCCCGGCGTGTTGCCCCGTCACGACGCGAGTTGGCCGACCGCGCGGAGCCAGGCGACGGCGTCGGTCAACGACTGTCGGACCGGCCGAGGGTTCAGGCCCAGGGCGGCGAGACTTCGCGACGCATCGAAGTGCATGGTGCGTTGGGTCAGCTTGACGCCGGTGACGGTGGCCTTCGGGGTCCGCCCCGAGACGGTGTCGGCCCAGAACTCGCTGAGGTAGGCCACGGCCAGCCCGACGGGGTAGGGGACCCGCCACCTGGGCACGGGAACCCCCGTGAACTCGGACAGCACGCCCAGCAGGCCGGCCAGGGTCATGTTCTCCCCGCCGAGCAGGTAGCGGCGGCCGGGCTCGCCGCGTTCCATCGTCAGGATCAAGCCCTCGGCCACGTCCCGCACGTCGATCATGTTCAAGGTGCAATCCATGCGCGCCGGCAGCTTCCGTCGGCAGAAGTCACGGATCAGACGAGTCGGCGGCGAGAGGCCCCGATCCCCCGGCCCGACCGGCATCGTGGGATTGGCGATGACGACCGGCAGACCATCCCGGGCCCGTGCCCTGGCCTCGTTCTCGGCCAGGAGCTTCGACCGGCAGTAGGGACCGACGGCGTCGGAGAGATCGACCTCGACTTCCTCACCGATCGGACCGGTGGCCCGGGCACAGGTCAGAATGCTCTCCGTGCTGGTGTGCAGGACCCGCTCCGCCCCGGCCGCAAGCGCCGCATCCAGCACGTTGATGGTGCCGCGATGGTTCACCGCGGCGAACTCGGCACGGTCGCGGACCCAGAGGTTCGGGTTGGCCGCCAGGTGATAGACCCAGCGTCCCCCTCGCATGGCCTCGGCCACGGCCTTGGGGTCGCGGATGTCGGCCCGAACCAGCTCGATCGACGCCGGCAGGTGCGACGTCTCGGCGCCTGGGCGTTCCACCACCCGGACCCGCTCCCCCCGGTTCACCAGACGTTCGACCAGGTGGCTCCCGATGAAGCCCGCGCCACCGGTCACGATCGAAAGTCCGCCGTCCTCCATGCGTCAGCTCCGCGGTCTTCGTCCCTGAACCTTGAAGAGTTGCTGACGAGGGCCGATCGACTCAGGCCCGTCAAGCACCCCCGCACTCACCAGCCCGGCAAACAGCTCGGGGGTCACGTAGGGCGTGAACCCATAGTTGCCGGGCGATCGATACCGCTCAATCTCAAACCAGTCCACATAGACGTGCGACACCCCGCGTTCCGCCAGGGCCGCCGCAATCTCGCTGGGCGACCGATCCCGCGTCAGGAGCTCGATCGTCTCATGGTCGAACACCGTGTTGTAGACGATCGGGTGCCGAAAATGAAAGACCGCCGCCTGACCGACCATCAAGACCTTCGCATCGGGCGGCAGTTCGTCGTCGAGCCGGGCCAACGACTCGTTGAGCATCCGCGGCACCGAACGCCGGAGCACCTGCAGGTCACCCGTCCACTCGTTGAAACCGGTCAGCGCCGTCGACGAGTACGCGAGGTTCGTCACGATTGCGATGAGGAGGATCGCCCCCAGCAGAACCGACCAGCACCAGTGCCGGATCCAATCGGCCCCCAGGCCGGCCAGAACGGCCAAGGGGGCCAGTAACGGCAGCCAGAACCGATCGAGCCGGTGGGTCAACAACCACCAGGTCGCGAACAGGTAGAGGACCAGAGCCCAGAGCGCCAGGGCCGCGCGGCGTGAGCCGCGGCGCAACAGGGCCAACGGTGCCAGCGCCAGGTACAGCGGCGATTGCCAGTCGGACCGCCCCGCCACGTCGACCAGGGAGTCCCAAAGCGCCTTCGCCTCGATCGGCTTCGGCCCGTGTGCGTTCGACCATTTGAGCTCGCGAGCGGAGTCCCAGTCCCTGCCCCCGAACACGCGGTAGGCCAGCGGGTAGACCGGGTTCCCCGTATCGAACACGTTCTTGGCCAGCCACGGCGTCATCACGACCGCCCAGCCGAGTCCGTACGCGACGACGACCTGCCAGCGCCGGCGCCGAACCGCCTCGACCAGGGCGAGAGCTCCGAACGGCAAGACGGCCGAGATCAGCCCTGGGTACTTGCACGCCATCGCTCCCCCGGCGAGCCCCCCCAGCACCATCCAGAGCCGGTTGCGAACCGTCGGATCGGTCATCGGCCCGAGCCGCACCACCCCCCAGACAAGCGCAGCGTGATAGTAGCAGAGCGGCCCTTCGACATAGGGAAGCACTCCGAGCCGATAGATCCAGGGGGTTGTCAGCGAGACGACCGCCGCCATCACCGCGGCGCGGGGCGACGCCAGCCGCGCCGCCGTGAGCGCGATCAGCCAGGCCGAAGCCGGCGCGTACGCCGCGATCAGCAATTGACCGGCCAGCGCCCCGCTCCACCAATCGCCCAGGACCTCCATGCAGAGCAGGTGGAGCATCTCCACGCTGAACGGCATGCTGGTGTACACGTTGTGCGGCAGGAACGTGATCCGCCCCGCCTGAAAGTATTCCTTGGGCCCCTGAAGATGATATTCGATGGCGTCGAAGTCGATCGTCGGCAACATCGCCGCCAGCATCATCATCACCAGGAACGGAGCCACAGCGCAGACCCCGAACAGGAGCCAACCGGGCGGCCAGGAGCCGACCTTGAGCCCCGCGTCGGCCCCGTTCTCTGGCCCCGCCTCCAAGAGATCACGCTGCGATCTGGCCAGGCGATCGCGAAGCTGGAGTCCCAGCTCGACGGCAATGATCACCCCGAGTCCGAGCCGAACTGGTCCGGGGGCGAGCAGTCCCCACCGACCCACGATCAGGGTGATCACACCGAGCCCGGTCGTTCCCAGACCGTAGGCCAGCGGAAACCGCTCGATCGGATGGAGCACGCGTCTGAGGCGAAGCCCCCGGAGGATCCCCTGGCCCAGCGCCAGCGCCGCACCACCGACCAGCGATGCGGCCAGGACGATCGGCAAACGCTGCGGCAGGTTCTCGACGTGGCTCAACTCCTGGAGCGCGAGGCCGAGATGCGACTGATCGAACCGTACACCGGGCACGACCTGGGGTAGAGCCCGCGCCAGGAACATCCAGCGCTGGAGCTTTTCTTCGCCGGCGTTCCGGGCATTGGGCAGCGGTTCTCTCAGGAACCAGCCAAGCCATGCCGTCTCCAGGATCGCCAGGACCAGAAACGCTCCCCACAGGCCGAAGCGGCGGACTCTGCTGGGCTGTTTTAGAGGGTCGGCCCGATATGCCAAGGGGCAAACTCCTCTTCGCCAACGCCTTGTTGCTCGCTCTTGGTCTGGGTCCCACTGGCGGCGTCGAGGATCAGGTCGAAGAGCCGTTGGCCGACACTCTCGACCGACTCCCCTTCGAGGATCGTCCCCGCGTTCAGATCCATGTCATCGATCATCCGCTCGTAGGTGGGCGTGTTCGTCGCCACCTTGATGCAAGGGGTGGGTTTCAGCCCGAGCACGCTCCCGCGCCCGGTCGTGAACACCAGGACATTGGCTCCCCCCGCTACCAGGCCGGTGGTGCAGGGGGGGTCATAGCCGGGTGTGTCCATAAAGACCAGGCCGGGGGTCCGCACGCGCTCGGCGTACTCGACGACCTCGACCAGCGGCGACGTTCCCCCCTTCGCCAGAGCCCCCAGCGACTTCTCGTAGATCGTCGTCAGCCCCCCCGCCTTGTTTCCGGGCGACGGGTTGTTGTTGATCTCGGCTCCAAAGAGCTTGGCGTAATTCTCCCACCACTTGATTCGAGCGACAAGCTTCTCTCCCACCTCAGGGCGCACGGCGCGTCGAGTCAGTAGATGCTCGGCGCCGTAGATCTCGGGCGTCTCCCCCAGAATCGCCGTCCCCCCTTGCGCGACGATCAGGTCGGCCGCGACTCCCAGCGCGGGGTTGGCCGTGACGCCCGAGTTCCCGTCCGAACCGCCGCACTCCATCGCCAGGCTGATCTTGGAGGCGGGTTGCTCGGTCCGGACCCACTCGTTGGCCTCAGGGAGTAACTGGTGGACGGCCGCCACCGCGGCCTCGACCGTCTTGCGGATCCCGCCTTGTTCCTGGATGTTCAAGACCCGGGGGCGAACCGGATCGTCAACGGGCTGACCGCTCCGCCGCACCCCGCCCAGGGTCACGAGGTCTTGCGACTCGACCAGGTGCTGGGCGTAGCTGACCTCACAACCGAGTCCGACGATCACATAAGCGGCCACATTGGGATGGTTGGCGAACCCGGCCAGCACCCGTTCGAGCGTCAGGTGGTCCGGTCCATCAAACGGGATCGCACAGCCCCCCTTGTGGGTCACCGCAAAGACGCCGTCGACGTTCGGGTAGTCCTTCCGCCAGTCGTCGCCCCGGAACCGCTCGGCGATGTACCGCGACGTGCTGGCGGAGCAGTTGACCGTGCTGATCACCGCGATGTAGTTCCGCGTCCCCACCCGACCATCGGGTCGAAGATAGCCCCGAAACGTCCGAGGCACGACGCCGGAGCGCGGCGGTACCAGCTCCGTGGCAAACGCGTAGTCGCGCTCGAACAGGTCGGCCGTGACGTTATGGACGTGGACCCAAGCTCCAGGCGCGATCGCCTTGGAGGCGAACCCGATGATCTGCCCGTACTTGCGCACCGGCTGACCCGGCTCGATCGGTCGGAGAGCCACCTTGTGCCCCAGCGCGATCGGCTCGCGGACCTCGACACCACGGCCCTCGACCGAGATGACGTGCCCCCTGGGAATCGGCCGGGCCGCGACCGCCACATTATCCTCGCCCCGCAGGATGACCGCCCGCTGCTCCTCGGCCGCCGTCGCCATTTTGGGTTGACCCTGAAGCCTTGATTCTCGTTGCGGGAACGTCGCTTACGGTCAGTCTAGTGGCTGGCGCGCGCTTTGGGAAGCCGGTCTGCCTGGGTCCAACCGACCAGGCTACAATCGAAAGAGAAACCTCGTCGCCCCCTTTGACGTTCGACCGGGAGCGCCCCACGATGCCATCACCGTTTCCGGGCATGGATCCTTACCTCGAAGACGCCGGACTCTGGCCCGACGTTCATCACGGCCTCATCTCCGAGATTCAGGCCGAGTTGAATCAACGGCTTCGCCCGAAATACCATGTCCGAGTCGAAGAACGTGTTTACATCTCGGATGAGAACGATCCCGGGCGCAGTGTCATCGTCCCCGATCTCCACGTGGCGGTCCGACCCGGCCGGGAGCAGTCTCTTTTCGATCCCAAGCCCGGGATCGAGCTCGACGTGGCGGAGCCAATCGTCGTCACGACACTCATTGAGGAGGAGATCCACGAGGCGAGACTGGAGATCGTTGACCGCGACGCGCGCCAGGTCGTGACGGTGATCGAAGTCGTCAGTCCTAGCAACAAGATCGCCGGTTCTCGAGGGCGAGCAAGCTTCGAGCAGAAGCGACAGGAGGTCATGCACTCGCTCAGCCACTGGGTCGAGATCGACCTACTGCGTACCGGCCTCTCCCTGGTCCTTCGCGAGCGTGTTGCACCCTGCGACTACCTGGTTCACGTCTCGGAGCAATGGCGACGGCCCCGCGGCCTGCTGTGGCAGATTCATCTCCCCCAACGGCTTCCCAGGATCCGGGTCCCACTTCGCCCTGACGACCCCGCAGCCGTGCTCGATCTCCAGGCCGTGCTCGACCGGGCCTACGATCGAGCCGCCTATGACCTCGTTCTTGACTATCGCTCCGAGCCGGTGCCTCCCCTCAGCGAGATGCAGGCCCGGTGGGCTGATCGGTTGCTCAACCAGAAGGGACTCCGGCCCGCTTGAAGCGGTGCAGCATCCGCCCCTTCATCCGCTGCGCCGGGTGGCCGGAGTCTCGTCCGCAAGATACCGGCTCGGAGACGTGGGTGCCGGGGTCTCGGACAGGACGAAACCCCAATCACCCAAGCTCAGCGACCTCCGAAACCGCAGCGACGCGGTCGTTAGCGCCGGTAGTAAGATCGAACCGACTCGATCGCGTGATCCCAGCGTTGCGAGGCCGCCGTCCGCCAGGCAGCGTCGCGGCCGGGGGTGAAGGTCTTGCCACCGGCCTGGAGATGCTCGAAGGCGGCCGTGGGATCGGACCAGAGCCCGACAGCCAGGCCCGCGAGCAGGGCCGCTCCCAGCGCGGTCGATTCCGGCTGGGGACTTCGGCGAAGCGGGAGCCCCAGGAGATCGGCCTGAAACTGAAGGAACGGGTCGGACCGGGCCATGCCGCCATCGACCCGCAGGTCGGCCAGTGGCGCGGAGAGGTCGGCGTTCATCGCATGGATCAGGTCGGTGATCTGGTACGCCACCCCTTCAAGCGTGGCACGGGCAAGATCGGCCAGGGTGGTCGCGCGCGTCAAACCAAAGAGAGTCCCCCGGGCCTCGGGGTCCCAGTGCGGCGCCCCCAGGCCGGTCAGAGCGGGCACGAAAAGGACCCCCG
>Ga0182739_1005014_pt1 | contig 10655 bp, 9 predicted proteins | sample eDN5th30CBELigBY_FD_128873 | JGI IMG/M metagenome (GOLD analysis project Ga0182739, IMG submission 128873) | Enriched backyard soil microbial communities from Emeryville, California, USA - eDNA 5th pass 30_C BE-Lig BY (version 2) (version 2) | ecosystem: Environmental > Terrestrial > Soil >...
CACCGCCGGAACCGCCCTCGCCACCGTCGCCGCCACTTCCTCCGGCGCCGCCGTCGGAGTCGTCATCGCCCTGACCGCCGGAACCTCCATCGCGGTCCTTGCCGCCCTGGTTCTCGTCATCGGGAAGGGTCCCTTCGAGCACCTCGCTCGTGCCGGAGCTCGCACACCCCACCCCAAACGCCGTCGCGCCCACCATCGTGAGCACGAGCCATCCGAAGAGCCTCGTTCGCGCCATGGCGGCGACTATCTACGCTTTCGTGATTGGGCACAAGCGGAGCGCAGGGCGAGGTCGGTGGATGCTTTCGCGCAATCAGTTCGGCTAGAGTGGCCGCCATCTTTTTGCGCGGAGAGACGACCATGCGCGGATTCTGGCTCGCCCAATCGAGGCTCTTCACGTTCGGCGCTCTGCTCTGCGCTTGCGCTCCGTCCGGCAGCGATTTCGAATCGAGCACCAAGCCCGACGCGGGCGGTTTCATCGACGACTTCGATCTCGACGCCGGCTCCGACTCGGCGTTGCTCGGCGACGCGGCCTGCGCCGCGTTGACGGAAGAAGCCAACGAAACACCCCTCAGCCTCTACGTCGTGCTCGACAAATCCATGTCGATGGAGGCGCGTTGGGATCGCGCGATGGCGGGGCTGAAGGCGTTCTTGAAGGACCCGCAATCGGCCGGCATCCGCGTGGCGCTCAACTTCTTCCCGAAGCCGTTGCCGCAGGAGGAGTGCTCGTCGGCGGGCTACATGGAGCCAGCCGTCGATTTCGGTCTGCTGCCGGGTCACGCGACCGCGCTCATCGCCGCCATCGATGCGGAAAAGCCCGACGGGAGGAGCACGCCGGTGCATCCCGCCCTCGGTGGCGCGCTCCGCAAGGCGATGGCCTTGGCGAAGGCGGCCGAGGAGGAGAAGCGTCCGGCCAGCGCGGCCGTCTTGCTCGTCACCGACGGCGAGCCGGAGGGCAACTGCGAGGACGACTACGCCGTCATCGCCGACCAGGCGAAGCAGGGGCTCGAGCGCGGCGTGCGCACCTTCGTCGTCGGTCTACCCGGCGTGACGCTCGACTTCGCCAATCGCATCGCCGAGGCAGGCGGAACCGAGAAGGCGATCGTCGTCGACTCCAACGACGTGGAGGGCGAGTTCCGCAAGGCCCTCGCCAAGGTTCGCGGCGAAGCCCTCCCGTGCGAGTTCACGCTCCCCGACAAGGTCGCGGACAGGAGCGTCGCCATCGATCGGGTCAACGTCGTCTACACGAAGAGCAGCGGGGGCGAGAAGGAGATCGTCCCCCAGGCGCCGGGCTGCGACACCGACGGCTGGGAGTACGACGACCCGCAGAACCCGACGAAGATCGTGCTCTGCCCCTCCACCTGCGCCGCCATCAAGGCCGACCTGAACGCCCGGATCGACATCGAGCTCGGCTGCCAGACGATCATCCGCTAGCGCGACGGCTCGCTCGGCCCTCCCAGGAGGCGAGCCAGGCGATCGCGAACGAGAAGGCGGCGCCGACCAGCACGATGAGCAAGCGCCTGCCGTTACGCGGCAAGGTGCTCGCCTCTGCGGGAACCGTCTTCTTCACCGGCGCGGGCACGCGCACGAAGACGCCGTCTTCCTTGCCGATCGCCGTCCGCATGGGCTCGAAGCGCTGCAGCCAGAACGAGGGGGGCCCCTCTTCGTCGAGGCCCAAGGTGCGCATCCACGACTCGCCCAAGGCCGCGGCGACCTCCTCGCGCGTGAGCTGCGCGGCGATCCCCGTGTCGAAGTGCTCGCCCAGCGTGAGCGCGAGGAGCTCGGGCGAGAGGGTGTAGATCTCGAGGCGCGAGCGCTCGTCGAACGAGGCCGCGGGCGTGACGAGCGGGTAGTACGGGCCGGGCGCGACGAAGGAGATGGCCGTCCACGGAAGGACGCGAGGCTCGTCCGGCTTCGCGTCGGCGAGGCGCAGGGCGACGTAGTGGAAGGCCTTTTCGCCGTAGCTGCGGGCGAAGTCGGCGAGCTCGGGATGCGCGGCGAGCCCGTTGCGATCGAGCCAAGCGCCGAGAGCTCCGGCGTCGGCGGCCGGCATGGTGCGCGGCGTCGCGGCTTCGCCCTTCGGCAACGCTTCGGTGACCTCGATCTCGGCCTTGGCGGCGAGCGTCGCGAAGAGGCGATTCAGCGCCGGGCTCGGATCGTCGGTGAGCGGCTCGACGGCCGGGACCAAGGGCGTCGGCAGCACCATGGCCACGGGCCCCTCCGCGGCTTCGAGCTCGGCGGTGACGAAGAGGTGTTCGCTCGGACGAGCGGGATCCCAGACGAGAAGGGCGCGCTCCGTGACGATGCGAGGCGGCGTGCTCGTCGCCCCGGCGGTCGCCGCGGCGTGCGCGGAGAGCGGGGCGAGGAGCGCGAGAGCGAGCGCGCCTACCAACGACAGCGTTCGCATGGCGGGGCAGGGATTAGCACGATCGGCGCCGTCTTCCTCGTCGCGCGACGAATGCGCTTTCGGCGTCCGGATTGACAGGACGGACGTCGTGGGCGAAAGGAGTCGCGCGATTTTCGCACCCACTTTCTGCCCACGAGGAAAACGAATGCTGCGCACCGCTTGGATCCAAAAGCGCTCGGGAAGCAAGAACCAGTCGCAAATGCATTTTGCGCGTCAGGGCATCGTCACCGAGGAGATGGAGTACGTCGCCAAGCGGGAGGACGTAGCCCCGGAGCTCGTGCGGCAGGAGGTGGCGCGTGGCCGTTTGGTGATCCCCGCGAACATCCGCCACGAGAACCTCGAGCCGATGGGCATCGGCATTGCGCTCAAGTGCAAGGTCAATGCGAACATCGGCAACAGCGCCGTCACGAGCGACGTCGACGGCGAGGTCGAGAAGCTGAACATCTGCCTCAAGTACGGCGCCGACACCGTGATGGACCTCTCCACCGGCGGCGACATCGACGGCATCCGCAGGTCCATCATCGCCAAGAGCCCCGTCCCGATCGGCACCGTGCCGATCTACCAGGCGATCCAGAACGTACGCGACGTCACCAAGCTCACCGAGAGCGACATGCTCGACATGCTCGAGCACCAGGCCCAGCAGGGCGTCGACTACTTCACGATCCACGCGGGCGTCCTCCGCTCGCATCTGCACCTCGTGAAGAGCCGCATCACCGGCATCGTCTCGCGCGGCGGCTCGCTGATGGCGGCGTGGATGATCCACCATGGCAAGGAGAACCCGTTCTACACGCACTGGGACAAGGTCCTCGACATCTGCGCGCGCTACGACGTGACCATCTCCGCGGGCGACGGTCTGCGTCCGGGCTGCCTGGCGGATGCGAGCGACGAGGCGCAGTTCGCCGAGCTCGCGACCTTGGGCGAGCTCACCAAGCGCGCGTGGGAGAAGGACGTGCAGGTGATGATCGAGGGCCCCGGCCACGTGCCCTTCGATCAGATCGAGATGAACGTGAAGAAGCAGATGGAGCTCTGCCACGAGGCGCCCTTCTACGTGCTCGGGCCGCTCGTCACCGACATCGCTCCCGGCTTCGATCACATCACGAGCGCCATCGGTGCCACGGCCGCCGGTGCCGCCGGCGCCGCCATGCTCTGCTACGTGACGCCGAAGGAGCACCTCGGCCTGCCCACGCCGGAGGACGTCAAGCAGGGCCTCATCGCCTACAAGATCGCCGCCCACGCCGCCGACGTCGCCCGCCAGCGCAAGGGCGCCCGCGATCGCGACGACGAGCTCTCGCGCGCACGTTACGCCTTCGACTGGAACCGCCAGTTCGAGCTCGCCATCGATCCCGAGACGGCGCGCTCGATGCACGACGAGACGCTGCCGCACGAGTACTTCAAGACCGCCGAGTTCTGCTCGATGTGCGGGCCGAAGTTCTGCTCGATGCACATCAACCGCGCCGTCGAGGAGTTCAACGCGAAGGAAGAGGGCGAGGGCCTGAAGAAGCGCTCGCTGAAGCTCGTCGATACCTCGCTCTGAGCTGCTAAAGAGCCGGCCATGCGAAGCCGCCAAGCGTCGACGGCCACCGAGAAAGCCCTGGTTTCACCTTTCTTGGGGTCGCGGCGTCTTGGCGGTTCTCTTTTGTTGATGGGCTTGCTCGCCCTCGCCGCGTGCCGGAAGAGCGATGCCGCCCTGGCCGGACTCGCGCCGCCTCCGGTCCTCGATCACTCGGTGAAGGCCGACAGCGTGCGGGCGAAGGACGAGCTCTTCATCCTCGCGAGCCAGCGCGATCCCTTCGATCTGGCCAGGCTCGCGGACCGGGAAGGGGCCGCGGGGCTGCTCGATGCGCTCGAAGAGGGTGGGGTGGTGGGGCTGACCGCGCTCGCCGCCTTGCCCTATGCGGACGACGCCGAGGTCGCCTATCGACGGCTCGGCGAGGTCCTCCGCCTCCTCGATCCCGAGAAGACCGAGCCCGTGGTCCAAGCGACGCGCGCGATCGCCGAGAAGCCCCTTCGCCAAGCCGAGCTCCTCGATCCCGAGGGTATCAAGTACTGCGCCGACGCCTTGCTCGCCCTCGCGAAGAAGGACGCGCCGGCTGCCATCCGCGCCGACGCGATCTCCGCGTTGCGCAGGCTGAGGGAGCGAGGCTTGGTCGATCCCGCCGAGATCCCGACCGATCTCGATCCCGCCTGAGGCGAGCCTCCCCGAGCTACTTCCGTCGCCCGCTCGGCCCTCGCGAGAGCTTCCGCGCGCGAGCCCTCTCAGCGGGAGCGCTCGACCTCGACGCCTCCTCGAGGTGGTGACGAGCTCGCGCCTCCCAGTCGGCATCGCCGCGAGCCATCACGACCAGCGCCTCGAGCGCGTTCACGCGGACGATGGTGCTGGCGTCACGACGGTAGGCTTCGAGCACGCCGAACGCGCGTCGCCGCTCCGCCTCGGTGAGCGCGAGCCGCGGGAGCATCTGCGCCACGTGCCACCGCACCTCCTGCTGTTCCGTTTCGGACAAGTCGAGGAGGGCGCGTCGATGCGGATGCAGCCGCTCGGGACATCGCCGCGAGGCCTTTTCGATCGCGTCCGCCGCGCGCATGCGCACCACGGGATCGTCGAGGAAGAGCGCCGCGAAGACCTCGTCGAAGCGCGCCTGATCGGCGGCGATTTCCTCGGCGATTTCGTTCGCGAGGCCTATCGAGCGGCGATCGGTTCCGGCGAGCTTTTCGATCGGCATCGGCGGGTTGCTACACCGCGGCGGGCGGGGCGTTGCCAGCGAAAAGCGACGGCGCACAACGTCACAACGGCTCTCGGCGTTCGTGTATCCTCCCGCCCGTGAGCACGAGCCCCTACGCCAACGAAGCGTTCTTCCACCAACTTCTAGGCAAGGCGATCGCCGCCAAGGCGAGCGACGTTCACCTCAAGGTCGGTCAGCCCCCCGGCGCCCGCGTTCGCGGCGACATGGTCTACTTCCGCGTCGAGAAGATCCGACCGGAAGACACCGAAGGCATCGCCAAGCTCTTGGTGAAGGACCCCAAGCTCCGGCAGAACCTCGACGAGCTTCTCGAGTACGACACCTCGTACGAGGTTCCCGAGATCGGCCGCTTCCGCGTGAACGTCTACCGGCAGCGCGGCAGCCTCGCCGTCGTCATGCGCGCCATTCCCTCGAAAATCCCGACCTTCGAGGAGCTCGGCGCGCCGATGGCCTGTCAGGATCTCGCCGAGAAGGACCGCGGTCTCGTGCTGGTCGTCGGCGCCGCGGGCAACGGTAAGAGCTCGACCCTCGCCGCGATGATCGGCCACATGAACCGCACGCGGCCCCTCCACATCGTCACCGTCGAGGACCCCATCGAGTTCCTCCACGTCGACGACAAGTCCTCGGTCAGCCAGCGCGAGGTGGGCGTGGACACCGGCAGCTTCGCGCACGCCCTGCGCGCCGCGCTCCGTCAGGACCCCGACGTCATCCTCGTCGGCGAAATCCGCGACGAGGAGACGATGGAGATCGCGCTCAAGGCGGCCGAGACGGGCCACTTGGTCCTCTCGACGCTGCACACGCCGGACGTCTACCGCACCGTCAACCGCATGCTCTCGCTCTCCTCCGGCGACCCGAAGGAGCTCCGCGAGCGCATCGGCGACACGCTCCAGGGCATCGTCGCCCAGCGCCTCGTGCCGCGCCGCGACAACCAAGGCCTCGCGCTCGCCGCCGAGGTCCTCGTCGTGACCGGTACGGTGCGCGAGGCCATCAAGCGCCCGGAGGCGAACCCGCCGCTCAAGGACCTGATGGAGAAGGGCGTCCACCCCTACGGCATGCAGACCTTCGAGATGCACCTGAAGCAGCTCGCGCAGGCCGGCATCGTCGACAAGGAGATCGCGCGGGGGACGGCGGGGTTCTGAACGGACTCGCTTCCCGACCAGCGTTGCGCGAGGCCCCTCCCGAAACGAGGGGCCTCGTCGTTTCCATCCGCCGGGCTCGGACCGGCGAACCAAGGCTTCGACCTTCCCGTCCAACACCACTGGAAGGGGAAGGTCGCGACCTTCGCGCGACACCGGCGTGAGCTCGATGGAAGGGATCGACCTTCCCAACGAGTCCGCCTGAGCTCGAGGGCAAAGGCTCCGGCCTTCCCGACGAGTCCGCGTGAGCTCGATGGCAAGGCTTCGGCCTTCCCAGCGACTCCGCGTGGGCTCGATGGCAAGGCTTCAGCCTTCCCGACGACTCCGCGTGAGCTCGATGGCAAGGCTTCAGCCTTCCCGACGACTCCGCGTGAGCTCGCTGGCAAGGCTTTGGCCTTTCGACGACATCGGCGTGAGCTCGGCGGCAAGGCTTTGGCCTTCCCGACGACTCCGCGTGAGCTCGAGGGCAAGGCTTTTGGCCTTCCGACGACTCCGCGTGAGCTCGAGGGCAAGGCTTTGGCCTTCCGACGACATCGGCGTGAGCTCGGCGGAAGGGATCGACCTTCTCGAAGCGGGGAAAGGGGGTGTGGGCGAGGGGCGGGGGGACGGGAACGGGCGCGGGCGCGGGCAAGGGCAAGGGCAAGGGCGCGGGGGTGAGGGGATGGGAGCGGGCGCGGGCAAGGGCAAGGAAGGGCGAGGGGATGGGAGCGGGCGAGGGATGGGAAGGCGGCGGGTGCGCGCGAGGGAGGGGGTCGGGACGGGGGAAATCACCCTTTGCCCTGGCGGTTCGTGGTAAGCAGTCGCCCCCCCATGACCGCGCCGATTCGTCACGACTACACGCTCGCCGAGGTTCGAGCCATCCACGATCTCCCGCTCTTCGAGCTCCTCGACCGCGCCCGGAGCGTCCATCGCGAGCACCATGCGGACGGACAGGTCCAGCTCTGCACCCTGCTCAGCGTCAAGACCGGCGGCTGCCCCGAGGACTGCGCCTACTGCCCGCAGTCGAGCCACCACGAGACCTCGCTGAAGAGCGAGCGGATGCTCGATGTGGACGAGGTGCTCGAGGCCGCCCGGCGCGCGAAGGCGAGCGGCGCGACCCGCTTCTGCATGGGCGCGGCCTGGCGTGAGGTGAAGGACGGTCCCGCCTTCGATCGCGTGCTCGACATGGTCCGCGGCGTGAAGAGCCTCGGCCTCGAAGCCTGCACCACGCTCGGCATGGTCACCGCCGAGCAGGCGCAGAGGCTCGCGGAGGCCGGCCTCGACGCCTACAACCACAACCTCGACACCTCGCGCGAGCACTACAAGTCGATCATCGGCACCCGCACCTACGACCAGCGCCTCGAGACGCTGAAGAACGTGCGCAATGCCGGCATCACCATCTGCACCGGCGGCATCATCGGCATGGGCGAGAGCATCGACGATCGCTGCAAGATGCTGATCCAGCTCGCCTCCATCGAGCCGCATCCGGAGAGCGTGCCGATCAACGCCCTCGTCCGCGTGGAGGGGACGCCCCTCGCCGAGATGCCGCCGATCGATCCCCTCGAGCTGGTTCGCATGATCGCGACCGCGCGCATCCTGATGCCGCGCTCGAAGGTGCGCCTCTCGGCGGGCCGCAAGGACATCCCGCGCGAGGCGCAGCTCATGTGCCTCTACGCGGGCGCGAACTCGATCTTCTACGGCGACCGCCTGCTGACGACGCCGAACCCCGAAGCGAACGACGACGACTCGCTCATCAAGGCCGCGGGTCTCGTACCGCTCCCGCCGACGGCTTGACGAGCCGCGCCGCTGCGATCGAATTTCTCGAACCGCCAAGGCGCTAAGGGGAAAGAGAACGCCAAGATTTTTTGAGAAGAAGGGCACCCGCCTCACGCCATTTCTCAAAAATCACTTAGCGTTTCGTTTCCCTCCCTCTTCCTTCGCGTCTTTGCGGTTCCCCCTAACCGGCCCCCGGCTCCTTCCCAATCCCTTTCATCAAGACGGAGACCAGCGCGGCCGCGAGGGCTTCGCCTTCGGGTAGCTCGGCGAAGGGAGCGCTCGGGCCGGCGATGCGGCGGATCATCTGCGGCGCGATGCCGAGCACCAAGGTGCTCGCGGCGAGGACGGCGGGGTGGTGGCGATCGGTGAGCTCGCCCTTCATCAGGCCCTCGCCGACGGTGCGGAGCGCCAGGCCGAGGTGGCCCTTGCGGAAGCGCTCGAGGAGCTTCGGTACGCGGGCCGACGAGATCAATGCCTCGCGCAGGACGAGCTTGAAGACGTCGAGCTCCGTCGCGGTGAGCTGGCCGACGCGGCGGTAGAGGCGCTCGATCTTCTCTTCGAACGAGAGATCGCCGGTGACGGCGGCCTCGAGGTCGGCCATGGCCTTTTCGTAGACGTCTTCGACGACGGCGAGGAAGAGGTCGTCCTTGGTCGGGAAGTAGTAATAAATCATCCCGATGCTCGTCTTTGCGTCCTGCGCGATGGCGCGGAGGGATGCGCCATCGACGCCTTGTCGCAAAAAGCGGCGGCGCGCGGCGCGGACGATGCGGGGGGCGATGTCGCTACGGGGGCGGGCCATCAGGCGAGCTTCTTGGTAAAGCGCACCGAGGCGAGGCCCAACAATGCAAACAGAATCCCGACGAGCCAGACGAGCTCGCCCTGGATGTCGGCAAAGTTGGCCCCACGCAGCGTGATACCGCGGACGATGCGAAGGAAGTGGGTGAGCGGCAGGCCCTGCGAGAGCCACTGCGCCGGCACGGGCATCGCCTCGAAGGGGAACATGAAGCCGCTCAGGAGGATGTTGGGCAGCATGAAGAAGAACGACATCTGCATCGCCTGCTGCTGCGTCCGCGCCAAGGTCGAGAAGAAGAGGCCGAGCGCGAGGTTCGCGGAGATGAAGACGGAGGCGAGGGCGTAGAGCAGCGCCATCGAGCCGAGGAGCGGGACGTCGAAGACGAGCTTTCCGACGGTCAAGACGAGGGTCATCTGCACGTAGCCGATGGCGACGTAGGGAACGATCTTGCCGACCACGAGCTCGAGCGGCCGGACGGGGGAGACGATGAGCTGCTCGAGGGTGCCTCGCTCGCGCTCACGCACGATCGCCATCGCGGTGAGCATCACCATGGTCATCGTGAGGATGACGCCGATGAGGCCGGGAACGATGTAGACGGCCGTGCGGAGGTCGGGGTTGTACCAGGTGTTCGGCTCGATCCGCAGGGCAGGGGCGTGCGTGGGCAGCTCCTTCACCATCAGCTCGGCGGAGCGCGCGGCGACGAGGGAAGCAGCGGTATTCGTGGCGCTCGCGACGGTTTGAGGATCGGAGCCATCGACGACGAGCTGCACGGTCGCGCCGCGACGATTGACGATATCGGAGGCGAAGCCGCGCGGAACGACGAGGGCGACGCGGGCATCGCCCTTGCGCAAGGCGCGCTCGATTTGGTCGTAGCCCTCGACCTCGCCGACCAAGTCGTAGAAGCCCGTGCTCTCCAAAGAGCGGGCGAGATCGCGCGATTCGGCGCTGCGATCCTGGTCGTAGACGACCGTGGGGATGTGCCGCACGTCGGTCTCGATGGCCCAGCCGAAGAGCAGGAGGTGCATGATCGGCAGGAAGAACATCAGCCCCATCGTCATGCGATCGCGGCGGAGCTGGAGGAGCTCCTTCTTCGCGACGACCCAGACGCGTCCGTTCATGCGGCCCTCGTCTGCTCGCGGGGAACCTCGTTCTCGCGGACCATGCTGACGAAGGCGTCCTCGACACCGACCCGCGCGGCGCGTGCGCGGAGAAGGGGCACGCCAGCGCGTGACAGGACCTCCTTCGCGAGGTCCGTGGCTTCGCGACCTCGGGTGGCGATGCGCAGGAGCGGCCCGAAGTGGGCGAGATCCTCGACCGCCGGATGCTCCCGCAAGAGCTCCGCCGCCGTCGCCATGTCGCCGACCTCGAGCTCGGCGATGGAGAGGCCGCGCCTCGCGACGATGTCGTCGGGCGTGCCGACGTCGAGCACGGTGCCGCGGAAGATGAAGGCCAGCCGATGGCAGCGCTCGGCCTCGTCCATGTAGTGCGTCGTCACCAGGATGGTCGTGCCGGCGCTGGCGATGCGGTGGATCTGCTCCCAGAAGTCGCGACGGCTGACCGGATCGACGCCGGCCGTGGGCTCGTCGAGGAAGAGGAGGGGAGGTTCGTGGATGGTCGCGCTGGCGAGGGCGACGCGCTGCTTCCAGCCCCCCGAGAGCGTGCCGGCGATCTGCTTGCGGCGCTCGACGAGGCCGCTCTTGGCGAGGACCTCCGCGATGCGCGCGCGACGCTTGGCCCGCGAAACCCCGTAGATCCCCGCGAAGAACTCGAGGTTCTCCTCGACGGTGAGATCCTCGTAGAGGCTGAAGCGCTGGGTCATGTAGCCGATG
>Ga0182739_1005015_pt1 | contig 10652 bp, 9 predicted proteins | sample eDN5th30CBELigBY_FD_128873 | JGI IMG/M metagenome (GOLD analysis project Ga0182739, IMG submission 128873) | Enriched backyard soil microbial communities from Emeryville, California, USA - eDNA 5th pass 30_C BE-Lig BY (version 2) (version 2) | ecosystem: Environmental > Terrestrial > Soil >...
ACCGGAAGAATTCATTATGCCATTGCCACATATGAGTATGGTACAAGGTGCTAGCAATGTTGAGTACCTTAAAAAGCGTCATGCAGCAATGACAGCGAATCCATTATTCGAAGGTATGGAATTCTCAGATGATCCTGAAACACTAAAACAATGGATCCCTTTAATTATGAACGAACGTACATCAACTGAACCAATTGCTGCAACGAAAATTGATTCTGGTACGGATGTTAACTTTGGGGCGTTAACTCGTACGTTAATCTCGAACTTACAAAAGCAAGATGTAGATGTAAACTACAACCATAATGTTTTAGATGTAAAACGTTTAAAAGATGGTTCTTGGGAAGTAAAAGTTCACAACAAAGAAAACAGTAAAGTTGAATATCACACTGCGAAGTTTGTATTCCTTGGTGCTGGTGGTGGTAGCCTTGAGTTACTACAAAAATCTGGTATCCCTGAATCAAAACATATCGGTGGATTCCCGATCTCTGGTTTATTCTTAGTTTGTAACAATGAAGAAGTTGTTAACCAACACCATGCAAAAGTATACGGTAAAGCAGCGGTTGGTGCGCCACCGATGTCTGTACCACACTTAGATACTCGTTATATCGATGGTAAAAAATCATTATTATTCGGACCATTTGCAGGCTTCTCTCCGAAGTTCTTAAAAACAGGTTCAAATATGGATTTATTTGCTTCAATCAAACCACATAACTTAATGACACTACTTGCTTGTGGTGTGAAAGAAATGTCGTTGAGCAAATATTTAGTTTCTCAATTAGTTCTTTCGAAAGAAGCACGTATGAACGAGTTACGTCAATTCATTCCTACTGCTAAGTCAGAGGACTGGGAAATCAGTGTTGCTGGCCAACGTGTTCAAGTTATTAAAGACACTGACGCTGGTAAAGGTACATTACAATTCGGTACTGAAGTTGTAACTGCACACGACGGTTCAATTGCAGCATTATTAGGTGCATCTCCAGGTGCTTCTACAGCTGTATCTGTTATGTTAAAAGTAATCAACCAATGCTTCCCAGAAGAAATGAAAGCATGGGAGCCTAAGATTAAGGAAATGATTCCATCTTACGGTGAAAACTTAGTCGAAAATACAGAACTTCTTAAAGAAGTACATGAAACAACAACGAAAGCTTTAGGTTTAAACAAAGCATAATTGTTAATAGGAAGAACCTTTAATCATTGTCGGATTAAAGGTTCTTTTTTTAATGAAGAAATTACGCTATAGTAAATTTGTAGAAAAGAAGGAGGGATACGATGTATAAATTAGATTATGCTTCACCAATAGGTATTATTGAAATTACAGGCACCGAATATTTTATAACATCGGTATTATTTGCAGAACGAGAAGAAATGCTCAACCTCCCGGCTGATGATACCCCTCAACATTTACTGGACTGCTATACAGAACTGGATGAATATTTTAAAGGCCAGCGCAAAGACTTTTCGGTACTTTATAAATTACAGGGAACAATGTTTCAAACGTCAGTATGGCAAGCATTAACTACTGTTCCTTACGGAAATACCGCATCCTATAAAGAAATTGCTCTAAAGATTGAAAATGAAAAAGCAGTTCGGGCAGTTGGGATGACAAACAGTAAAAATGTGATAAGTATTATTGTCCCTTGCCACCGGGTTATCGGACAAAACGGGAAACTTACAGGATATGCAGGCGGTTTATGGAGAAAGCAATGGCTGCTTGAACATGAGCTAAAATACAGCTTTAATTTAAATTAACGTTATAGTAACATAAAATTTCAATATACTTGTGAGGTGAACGAATGAACGAACAGCAATATGATCATATGCTAAACATTCAAACAACCGGTTATCAATACGGTTTTCCAAAACTAGCAAAATACCATCGCTATGAACCAACACCTTACAGCGGGCTTGAACAATTATTCGAATGCTACGAGTTACCGGATAATGCACGTTTTCTGGATATCGGATGCGGCAAAGGGCGAGTTCCTATTTATATATATCATCGCTTCCATATTCCCGTTATCGGTATTGAAATGGATCAGAAGTTTTTTACGGAAGCCGAGCATAATGCAGAACAATACTTAAGAAAGGTAAAGAAGAAGCAAGCACCGATCCGATTTTTGAATATCATTGCCGAAACATATGAAATTACGAAGCACGATAATGTCTTTTTCTTCTTTAACCCCTTCTCAATCCATGTATTTCGTGAGTTTATGAAACATGTTATGGACTCAATCCTTGTTAATCCCCGATTGGTAGATATTATTTTATATTATCCATCTCCTGAATATATGGATTATCTGCAACAAGAGCAGTCACTTCAATGCTATTTAGATATAAAATTACGCTATGAAAAAAATGAAAATGAACGTATCGTCGTTTTTCGGATCCCGGAAAAATAAACGGCGATTTTTTTATTACCAGAAACTATTAGACTGTAAATTTCGAATACATAAAATAAACAGAATAATCGTACTAGACTAATAATTGCTATTCGTTTACAATACAGAAGTTGGAATAATTGTTTATATTATTCTTGTAAATTTTATTCTGAATATTGAAAATTTAGATTGTACGAATGTAGGGTATTGGTTATAATTATCAGAAATATCAAACATTTGGAGTATGACTAAGGGGGAAATGATGATGACAAATCACAAAAAGACAAAAAAGTATGGTTCATTATTCATGGCGACAGCATTATTAACAGGGGTATTAGCTGGATGCGGTGATGATACCTCTAGTTCTTCAGGATCAGGTGGTGGCGGCAATGCAGCTGGCGACACAATTAAAATCGGAGCAAACTTAGAATTATCAGGTGCTGTAGCTTCTTACGGATCATCGATTAATGATGGTGCAAAATTAGCGATTGAAGAAATTAATGCAGCAGGCGGTATAGATGGTAAAAAACTGGAGTATATTCCAGTCGACAATAAATCAGAAACAGCTGAGGCAACTTCTGCTGCGATGAAATTGGCAGAACAGGAAAAGGTAGTGGCAATGTTGGCGCCGGCTACTTCAGGTAACTCGGTTGCAACAGTACAAATTGCAGCACAGCATAAAGTTCCAATGGTTACAGGCTCAGGTACTGCGCCAAATGTAACGGTAAATGATGACGGTTCAATTAATGAATATGCATTCCGTACATGTTTCATCGATCCATTCCAAGGGACGGTAGCAGCAAACTTCGCGACTAATGAACTAGAAGCGAAAAACGTAGCGATTTTCGCGGATAACGCTTCAGATTATGCAAAAGGTTTAGCGGCATCATTCAAAGAGACGATTTCTGCAAATGGTGGAACAGTAGTCGCTGAAGAGGCGTATGTTGCAAAGGACGTAGACTTTAAATCTCAATTAACAAACATTAAAGGGAAAAATCCTGATTTCATTTTCATCCCTGGATACTATGAAGAAGTAGGGATTATCGTAAAACAAGCCCGTGAATTAGGTATTACCGTTCCGTTAATGGGTGCTGACGGTTGGGATTCGCCAACATTAATCGAATTAGCTGGTGCTGACGCATTAAATAATACGTTTATTACGAATCACTACTCATCTGAAGATCCGGATTCAAAAATTCAGGACTTCGTTAAAGCATTTAATGATGAGTACAGCCAATCACCAAATGCTTTCCATGCATTAGGCTATGATTCTATTTACTTTATCGTAGATGCAATCAAACGTGTAGATGGAGACATTACAGGTGAAGCGATTCAGAAGCAGCTTGCAGCAACGAAAGATTTAAGCTTAGTAACAGGTACTTTCACAGTTGACGAAAACCACAACCCAGTAAAATCAGCAACAGTTCTAGAATTCGTAGACGGCAAACAACAGTTCAACTCTAAAGTTAATCCTTAATTTTTTACGAGTAAGGGGGGCGGAACTAGCCTCCCTTTTTTTTTCATACATTAATAGAGAAAAAAGGAGTGAACTGTATGGAATGGATCCAACAATTAGTGAATGGTATTTCGCTAGGTAGTATTTATGCTCTAATCGCACTAGGCTATACGATGGTATACGGAATTATTAAGCTCATCAATTTTGCCCACGGTGATGTTTTCATGCTTGGTGCTTTTATCGGCTTTTATGCCATTGCACGTTGGGAAATGAATGTCTTTTTAGCACTTATTCTTGCAATGATATTATGTGCTGTCATCGGTGTAATTATAGAGCGTGTCGCTTATAAACGACTGCGTAACGCAACCCGAATCGCAGCTCTTATTACGGCAATCGGTGTCTCACTGTTAATCGAGTATACGGTAATTTTCTTTAGAGGTCCTTCTCCAGAGGCGTATCCGACAGTATTTGCAACGAAGAACATTGAAATTTTCGGTGCACAGATCAGTACGCTGGCAATTTTTATTTTATCGGTTTCGATTTTCTTAATGATCTTATTACAATTCATTGTTCATAAAACAAAAATCGGTAAGGCGATGCGCGCCGTTTCCCATGATGCAGATGCAGCTCGCTTAATGGGCATTAACGTAGATAATACGATTTCAGCGACATTTGCAATTGGTTCTGCATTGGCAGGAGCTGCAGGCGTAATTTTTGGTATTTACTACACACGTATCGATCCGCTAATGGGGATTATGCCTGGTATTAAAGCTTTCATTGCAGCTGTTTTAGGTGGTATTGGCATTATTCCTGGGGCAATGGTAGGCGGTCTTGTACTAGGGGTTGTTGAAACAGTTGTTTCGGCGCTCGGATATTCATTATGGCGAGATGCAGCCGCATTTGTCATTCTGATTTTAATTCTAATATTACGTCCAGCGGGTATTTTCGGTAAAAATACGCGCGAGAAAGTGTAGGTGAACAGCATGAAAAAATCGAAAATCTTTTGGGGTTATGCCGTCCTAGCACTTGTGATTTATGCAGTTGTACAATTAATGATTTCCAACGGTGTCATCCAGTTCTACTATCAAAATATGTTCATCGCAATGTGTATCAATGTTATTTTAGCGGTAAGTTTACACGTCATTATCGGGGTTACAGGTCAGTTTTCGATAGGGCATGCAGGTTTCCTGGCTGTCGGAGCTTACATATCGGCTATTTGTACAATGAAATTTGGCATGCCATTTATTACAGCCATTTTAATCGGTGCTATTGTGGCAGCACTTGCCGGATTACTTGTAGGTATTCCATCGCTTCGTTTAAAAGGCGACTACCTGGCGATTGCAACGCTTGGGTTTGCTGAAATCATCCGTATTGTATTTGTAAATACAGATTATGTAGGTGGTGCAGCAGGCTTGCAAGTTGCCCATCAGTCTACATGGACATATGCCTTTTTCGCGACATTCATTACGATACTCGTCATCTCCAACTTTACGAATTCACGCCATGGTCGTGCGTGTATCTCGATACGGGAAGACGAAATTGCCGCAGACGCAATGGGAATCAACACAACGTATTACAAAGTTGTCGCATTTGCAATCGGTTCGTTCTTCGCCGGAGTGGCAGGTGCCATCTATGCTCACAACTATTATATTATCCAGCCGACTGCGTTCGGGTTTTTAAAATCATTTGATATTTTAATATTCGTTGTATTGGGTGGTTTGGGAAGTTTATCCGGTTCTGTTATAGCAGCAATCTTACTGACTTTCGTTTCTACGTATTTACAGGACTTCCCGGAAACGAGGATGATTATTTACTCACTGATTTTAATATTAGTTATGCTTTATCGTCCAACAGGCTTATTAGGCTCAAAAGAGATCACAGCATACTTAAAGTTTGGTAAAAAAGGAGGTTCACGCGTATGAGCAGTGCACTTCTAAAAGTAGAAAATCTGGGTATTCAGTTTGGCGGTTTAAAAGCTGTTCAAAATGTAGAAATGCATATGAATCAAGGAGAGTTGATAGGTTTAATCGGTCCGAATGGTGCAGGGAAAACAACAACGTTTAATATGCTGACGGGTGTATATGCACCTACGGAAGGCACGATTCTATTCAATGGAAAGTCAATAGGCGGCTTGGATCCATTTAAAGTAACACGACAAGGGATTAGCCGGACATTCCAGAATATCCGCCTCTTTAAAGAGTTATCAGTACTGGATAATGTAAAAGTCGCAAACCATGGTTTGGCAAAACATAATTTAGTTTCGAGTATATTCCGTTTACCTAGTCACTTTAGTGGTGAAGAGAAGATGGAACAGGAATCCTTGGCATTTTTGAAAATATTCGGGCTTGATGTATACCGGGATGAGCTTGCGAAAAACTTGCCTTACGGAATGCAGCGTCGTCTGGAAATTGCACGGGCATTGGCTGCTGCACCAAAGCTATTATTGCTGGATGAGCCTGCAGCCGGAATGAATGCAAAGGAAACACACGATTTAATGGAGCTTATTGCCTTCATTCGTAAAGAATTTGATTTAACGATTTTATTGATCGAACATGATATGAACTTAGTTATGGGGATTTGCGAACGGATTTACGTGCTTGATCACGGACAATTGATTGCTGATGGGACACCTGATGAAATACGTTCAAACCCGAAAGTTATTGAAGCGTACTTAGGTGAGGAGGTTACAGAATAATATGCTAATAATCAATGATATCGATGTCTTCTATGGTAATATCCAAGCATTGAAAGGAATCTCCCTCGAAGTAAAAGAAGGTGAAATAGTCACACTGATCGGTGCCAATGGGGCAGGGAAAAGCACATTGCTTAAAACGATTTCAGGTTTACTGAAACCAAAGCGCGGCTCGATTGAATATTTAGGTGCGGCAATTGATGGAAAGCCGGCACAGTCCATTGTGAAGGCCGGAATTTCCCATGTACCGGAAGGCCGTCGTGTATTCTCGAATATGACAGTGGAAGAAAATCTGGAATTGGGTGCCTATTTACGTAGTGACAGAGAGGCTATAAAGAAAGATTTAAACCATGTATTTGAGTTATTCCCTCGTCTGTTAAAACGACGCAAGCAGCTTTCGGGAACGTTATCAGGCGGTGAACAGCAAATGCTTGCGATGGGCCGGGCTCTAATGGCTAAGCCGAAGCTGATCATTATGGATGAGCCATCAATGGGTCTTGCGCCGCTCATGGTAAAAAATATTTTCAACATTATAGAAATGGTCAATAAGGAAGGTGTGACGGTACTCCTTGTGGAGCAAAATGCACATATGGCGTTATCTGTTGCCCATCGCGCCTATGTTTTGGAAACAGGCAAAATCGTCCTGACAGGTTCAGCAAAAGAACTGCAGGAAAGTGATGAAGTAAGAGCCGCTTATTTAGGCGGGTTATAAAATGAAAACAAGTCCGCTACTTTCAAATCGAAAATAGCGGACTTCTTTTATTCAGACTCTTTCAAAGGCTACCAAACGATCGTATCCTCTTCCGGATATTTAAATGTAAGCTCCACTTCATGAAAGGATTGCTTTGAAATGCTTGTCACCCCTAAAAGCTGCTGAACAAGTACTTTATACGTCTCATCCTCTGCTAGAAAGCGAAAAGCAAACGATGCAATATGTGCAGCACGCTCTTCTTTGGATAATGATAAATACTCCAAATTTAAAATATCAACATACTGCGTTGCATACTGATGGAACAAAGGAGATTTTGTATGAAGCCTCGTTAAAAATGCCACGTAATGTTCCTTGGTCATGAAAGAGGCAATCGCATCAGCAACGAGTGCCTGAAATTTACGGACCGATGTCACCGCGATGCTCCACTCCGAATTATTTATCGTCTTTTTATAAAGTGAAATAAAATCATTTAATGCCAGTGCTGCAAAAATAAGTTCAGGTAATAAAAAGTTGACCCCGTAATAAATATTTCGCTCTGGAATAATGGCATTCATTTTCTTTTTCGTCTCTTTATTCACACCATTCGGCACAAAATCGATATGGTGTTCGCCTTTGGAAGCCTGGCGCAATTTTAAGCAAAACGATAATAGGCGTTGTCTTACTCCCTCATAATGAAAGTAGCGCTTTTCTTCCCCGATTACTTCATAAATTGCATGAATAATATCATCTAAATCCCAATAGTCTCCACTTATCGTTAATCCTGTTAAGTTTTCGGTTGGTTTAATTGTCAGCATGATGATACCCCCTTTGCATATAAAGGAACCTTCACAGTATAAAAAGTCCTTATTGCTTTGGTGTGTAGTTCAGTAACTGGAACAGTTCATTTCGTTCTTTATCTGTAAGGTCACGCCACTGTCCGACTTTTAAATTGCCGATATGAATATTCATAATACGAATGCGCTGTAATCGCTGTACAGAATAGCCGAGAGCAGAACACATGCGGCGAATTTGGCGATTTAACCCTTGCTCTAAAATAATTTTAAATACTTTCGAGGAAACCTTTTCTACTTTGCAAGGTAATGTCGTTGTATCTAAAATTTCCACGCCCGAGCTCATATCACGGATAAACTGATCGGTAATCGGCTTGTCCACCTGTACAACATATTCCTTTTCATGATGATTTTCTGCCCGTAAAATTTCGTTGACGATATCACCGTCATTTGTAAGAAGCAGTAAGCCTTCTGAATCTTTATCCAGACGTCCGATATGGAAAATACGCAGAGGGTGGTTTACAAAATCCACGACATTTCCTTCGATATGTTTTTCCGTTGTACTTGTAATTCCAACAGGCTTGTTCAGTACGATATAGACTAATTCTTCCTGTCTCTTTACAGGCTTGCCGTCAACTAATACTTCATCGCCTGTTTCAACTTGGCTGCCGTTTGTCGCAACAACCCCATTGATTTTTACGCGGCCGTCTTCTACCCATTTATCTGCACCGCGACGTGACACGATACCTGTTTCTGCTAAAAATTTATTGATTCTCATAATTTTTCACCTACTAATAGAATATCTTCAGTATACATGAATATATCTTTAATTTTGAATTACTTCATTTAAAATGACACTTGTTTCTATAGCGAACAAACCTATCTTTACTGGAATTTACCCATTTTATACATTTTTATAATAGTATTCTCTTTTTTTAGTATAACAGAGTGGCGAATAATAAAATAATCAGAAAATTGTAGTTTAATATTTGAAATGATTCCACTTTTCTGACAATATAGTAGATGAAGATACCTCTCACAGAAGAGTGAGCTTTACAGCATGGATTTCAGCATAACCTTTTTATGAGAAGGTATGGTCACCATAATTTGTGCAAAAGGGAGAGATTTCAATGGCAGCAGTGTATCAAAATCCAAACACGGATGGCGCATTAGTAAATTTCAAGGAGCGTTACGATAACTTTATCGGTGGTAAATGGACACCGCCAGTAAAAGGGGAGTACTTCGACAATATTACTCCTGTAACGGGTAAAGTATTTACCAAAGTGGCGCGCTCTACTGAAGAGGATATCGAGCTTGCTTTAGATGCAGCACATGCAGCAAAAGATGCGTGGGGTAAGACATCAGCAACTGAGCGCTCGAATATTTTACTTAAAATTGCAGATCGTATGGAACAGAATTTAGAAATGCTGGCCGTTGCAGAAACATGGGATAACGGTAAGGCAGTACGTGAAACATTGAATGCAGATTTACCTTTGGGCATTGATCACTTCCGCTATTTTGCGGGTGCTTTACGCGCACAGGAAGGGTCTCTTAGTCAGATTGATGAAAATACAGTGGCCTACCACTTCCATGAGCCGATTGGTGTCGTTGGACAAATTATTCCATGGAACTTCCCGTTATTGATGGCTGTCTGGAAATTGGCACCTGCATTAGCTGCAGGGAACTGTGTCGTATTAAAACCGGCTGAGCAAACACCGGCGTCCATTTTAGTACTTGTTGAGCTGATTGAAGATTTACTTCCGCCAGGTGTGCTGAATGTTGTGAATGGCTTCGGTCTGGAAGCAGGTAAGCCGTTAGCTTCAAACCCGCGCATTGGTAAAATAGCGTTTACCGGTGAGACGACGACAGGTCGCCTTATTATGCAATATGCATCACAAAATCTAATTCCGGTTACTCTGGAATTGGGCGGTAAATCACCGAACATTTTCTTTGAGGACATTATGGATGCAGACGATGCATTTTTGGATAAAGCGGTGGAAGGCTTTGTATTATTCGCTTTAAACCAAGGTGAAGTATGTACATGCCCGTCGCGTGCACTTATTCAGGAGTCGATTTACGAGAAATTTATGGAGCGCGTATTAAAGCGTGTAGAAGCAATTAAAACAGGTAACCCTTTAGATACAGATACAATGATGGGTGCTCAAGCATCATCAGAACAAATGGAAAAAATCCAATCTTATTTACAAATCGGTAAAGAAGAAGGGGCAGAATGCTTAATCGGCGGCGAGAAAAATGATTTAGGCGGCGACTTCGCAGAAGGCTACTATATTAAACCGACTGTATTTAAAGGTCACAATAAAATGCGTATTTTCCAAGAGGAAATTTTCGGTCCGGTTGTCGCTGTTACAACATTTAAAACGAAAGAAGAAGCTTTGGAAATCGCAAATGATACATTATACGGATTGGGATCAGGTGTTTGGACACGTGATATGAATACCGCTTACCGCTTCGGCCGTGGTATTCAGGCAGGGCGTGTATGGACAAACTGCTACCATGCATATCCGGCACATGCTGCATTCGGCGGCTACAAGATGAGTGGTATTGGACGCGAAAACCATAAAATGATGTTAAGCCACTATCAGCAAACGAAAAACCTTTTAGTAAGCTATGATGAAAACCGCCT
>Ga0182739_1005017_pt1 | contig 10650 bp, 7 predicted proteins | sample eDN5th30CBELigBY_FD_128873 | JGI IMG/M metagenome (GOLD analysis project Ga0182739, IMG submission 128873) | Enriched backyard soil microbial communities from Emeryville, California, USA - eDNA 5th pass 30_C BE-Lig BY (version 2) (version 2) | ecosystem: Environmental > Terrestrial > Soil >...
AGGGCCCGCGCGACCTCCTCCACCCGCGCTTCGCCGTGACCGGCTTTACGAGCGCGTTCGATGCCTCGCTCGATCGATTCACGAAGATCGATCGACTTCGTCGTCGCACGATCGGCGAGCCAGGCAGCCACCTTGTCCGGGAACCGCGTCATGATAGCGGCCGGCGCTTCGCCCAGCACACGTACGAGCACTCGGTATCCCTGCGTGCGCTGATGCGCTCGCGGCGCGGATTCGGCCGGAACGAAGGCTCGATCGAGGAGATCGAGCACGGGATCCGGATTCGTCACGCCATCGAGCACGTGCCGATCGGAGAGGGCATCGAGCACCGTCGCCGCTTGGAGATAGCCGTCCATCCAGGTCGCGAGGTTCTCGAAGAACACGTCGTCCGCCGAGCTCGCCATGCTCCGGAGCGCCACGACGACGGCATCGCGGACGGGCCGACGATCGTCCTCCGCCAACGCTTGGAGGCGCGTCATCGCACCACCCCGATCGACGTTCGCCTTCCACCGCGCGGCCAGGGCCAGCACGCCGCACATCGGAAGGAAGACGCGCGAGCTCTCCGCCGACGCGCGCTCCGAATCGAGATCGCAAAGCGCGCGGACCAGGCCATTTCCTTTCCGTCCAAAGGCAGCAATCTGCTCGGCGACGGCCTGGGCGAGCGCGTAATTCGGCTTCAAGCCGGGCAGACCCGATTTGGGCGGAAGGAATTCGAAGAGCTTTCGGGCATCACCCGCGACGGCCTCCTCGATGGCACTGAGGAGCACGGGATCACGAAGCGTCGTCGGCGCGGCCGGATTGCGAGGGAGGGTCATCGTTTGGGGCTTTTTGAAAACAGGAATGCCTGCGCGCGGGATAGGATGCGTCGAGCTTTCTTACGCGAATTCACTTCGCATTACAGAGGAGACGTTCCATGAACCGGAAGTTTCGGTTTTGGCTGCCGGTATTTCTTACGAGCAGCGCGTCGCTGTGGGGGTGCGGCTCGTCGGACGAAAAGCCTCCGCCCGCGCAGGCGTGCTCGGTTACCGAACAAACGGGCTGCGGGGAAGGCCTGGTGTGCGAAAAAGTCGAGGGCGGCGAGCCCGGCTGTTTCGCGCCCGTGACCATCGCGGGCAAGGTAGTCAGCGCGCTCGACCCCGAAGAACCGATCGCGGGCGCGCACGTCGTCGCCCGAGACGCCGATGGCGCGGCCGTGAGCTCCGTCGCCGTCACGGACGAAAACGGGGCCTATTCCCTGCGAGTCCCCGCACCGCGCGACGCGAATGGCCATCCGCTCAGCCAGCACTACACGCTGCGCGCCGATGCGGCCGGGTGGGAGACCTTCCCGAGCGGGCTTCGGGTGGCGCTCCCGATCGACGTGCAGGAAGCGACCGGATCGCCTCTCGCCGTGTCCAACGCCACGACGATGATCGGTCTGAACCCGCTGGTAGGGGACTTCGGTGCGCTCACCGGTGTCGTGCGGGCGGATCGGCCGGGCGGCACGCTGGTGGTGGCCGGATCCTCCAGCGCCATCGCGGACGCGACGGGTGCCTTCACCCTCTTCAACCTGCCCCCGGGCTCGTACGAGGTTCGTGGATACGCCAAGGGCCTGCAGCTCGCCTCGGCGCAGGCATCCGTCGAAAAGGACACGGTCACCGAAGGCGTCGACCTCCTCGTCTCCGACGCTCCCCTCGGCAGCGTGGAAGGCTCGGTCAGCATCGTCGATGCACCCGGCGGCGCGAAGACCTCCGTTCTCCTCGCCGTCGAGGAGACCTTCAACGAGGGGCTCGGGCGGGGCGAGGTTCCGCTCGGACTCCGCGCCGAGATGATCAGCGGGCAGTTCGCGATCGATGGTGTCCCGGACGGGAACTACGTCGTGCTCGCCGCATTCGAGAACGACGGGCTCGTTCGCGATCCCGATACGAGCATCGGCAATACCGCGACGCTCCGCGTGTCCGTGAAGGGCGCGACGATCAGCGCGGGGAACTTCAAGGTGACCGAAGCCTTGGAGGTGATCTCGCCCGGCGCCGAGACGGCCGAGGTCGTGAAGGGGACGCCGACCTTCACCTGGAAGGACGACTCGAACGAGGACGCTTACGTTGTCGAGGTCTTCGACTCGTTCGGGGAGAAGGTCTGGGAGGACGCCGACGTGCCCAGCGTTCAAGGCCAGGCGAAAGTGAGCGTCGAGTACGCCGGCCCGCCTTTGACGAAGGGCTCGTTCCGCGCCACCTCGATGAAGAAGGGTACGCCTCAGTCGCGAACCGAGGACCTGCGCGGCGTCTTCATCGCCGAATGATTCGCGCGATCCGCGGAGCCGCTCGCCTCGCGCCGTCCACGCGTCAGCGAGCGGGCTCCGCGCATCGGGATGGCGTGCTGCTGCACGTTCGGGAATCTCTTGCCGCGCTCGCTTGTAGTTCCCCCGGCGGTGCTATAGCCGCGACTCTTCCCGGGAGACGAACATGCACGACGTCCGCGCGCTGAACGAGATGGTCGCGAAGGAGAGCGCCTTCGTCGAAAAGCTCATGGCCGAAGTCGGCAAGGTGATTGTCGGCCAGACGTACATGATCGAGCGCATCCTCATCGGCCTGCTCACCGGTGGCCACGTGCTGCTCGAAGGCGTGCCGGGCCTCGCCAAGACGCTGACCGTCCGGACGCTCTGCGACGCGATCTCCGCCAAGTTCGCCCGCATTCAGTTCACCCCCGATCTGCTGCCGGCCGACGTCGTCGGCACCGTCATCTACAACCAGCAGAAGGGCGAGTTCACCTCCAAGCTCGGCCCCATCTTCGCGAACCTCGTCCTGGCCGACGAAATCAACCGAGCCCCCGCGAAGGTGCAGAGCGCGCTTCTCGAGGCGATGCAGGAGCGCCAGGTGACGATCGGCGAGCGAACCTATCCGCTGCCCGATCCCTTCGTCGTCATGGCGACGCAGAACCCGATCGAGCAGGAGGGCACGTATCCGCTCCCCGAGGCGCAGGTCGATCGCTTCATGCTCATGGTCAAGGTCGATTACCCGACCAAGGCCGAGGAGCGGCTGATCATGGACCGCATGACGAGCGCGGTCGCCCACCGCGCCGAGCCGGTCGTCACGCCCGCGGAGCTCGTCGAGGCGCGCAAGATCGTCCGCGATGTCTACATGGACGACCGCGTGAAGGACTACGTCATCGACGTCGTGTTCGCGACGCGCGAGCCCGAGCAGAAGGGCATGAAAGACCTCGCCGGCCTCATCGAGCACGGCGCCAGCCCCCGCGCCTCCATCGCGCTCTCGCTCGCGGCCCGCGCCCACGCCTTCCTTCGTCATCGCGGCTACGTCACGCCCGAGGACGTCAAGGCCGTCGGACCCGACGTGCTCCGTCACCGCATGATCCTCAGCTACGAAGCCGAGGCCGAGGAAGTGACGGCAGAGCAAATCGTCCGCCGCGTCTTCGAAGTCGTCGAAGTTCCCTGAGGCGAGGCGAGATGGTCCCGAAGGAGCTGCTCCGCGCGCTGCGTTCGATCGAGATCCACACGTCTCGTCTCGCCAACGATCAGCTCGCCGGCTCCTACACCTCCGTCTTCAAGGGGCAGGGGCTCGCCTTCCGCGAGGTGCGCCAATACCAGCCCGGCGACGACGTGCGCACGATCGACTGGAACGTCTCGGCGCGCATGAACGAGCCCTTCGTCAAGGTCTTCGTCGAAGAGCGCGAGATGACGATGATGCTCGTCGTCGATTTGTCGGCGAGCGAGCGTTTCGGCACCAAGCGGGCCAACAAGGCTCGCGTCGCGGCCGAGCTCTCCGCGTTGTGCGCATTCAGCGCGATCAAGAACAACGATCGCGTCGGCTTGATCCTCGGCACGGATCGCGTCGAGAAGATCGTGCCCCCGAAGAAGGGCGACAAGCACGTCATGCGCGTCGTCCGCGAGATCCTCGGCTTCCAACCCGAGCACACGGGCACGAATCTCAAGGTCCTGCTCGAGACGCTCTCGAAGGTCGCGCGGCGAAGGAGCGTCGCCTTCGTCATCAGCGACTTCTACACGAGCGGTGAGGAGCGCGCGCTCGCCTTGGCCTCGGCCAAGCACGACGTCGTCCCGATCCTGCTGGTCGATCCGCGCGACGAGACGCTCCCCGACGTGGGCCTCGCCACCTTCGAGGATTGGGAAACCGGCGAAACCGTCGTCGTCGACACCTCGGATCGCCGCGTCCGCGCCCATTACGAACACGAGATGAGGCGCCTGCGCCAGGAGCGCATCGCCATGTTCAACAAGCTCGCCCTCGACCACTGCGTCGTGAGGACCGACGGCTCGTTCGTAAAGCCACTGCGCGATCTCTTCGCGAGACGGGCCAAGAGGCTCAAGCGCAGGTGATTTTTTACGGCGTGAGCGATACGTTCATGCGCATGTCGCTTCGCTTCTCCGCACTTGCATGCTTTTTGGTCGCTTCGGCGCTCACCTTTCCGCGCATCGCATCGGCGTGCGACTATCCGGCCCCCGAAACGCACGAGGTGGATCCAGAGGAAGCAGCCGTCGATGACGAGCCTCCGGCAAAGGTCGACGCCGTCGGTGTCGAGATTCGCCGAGGAAAGGGGCCGCAGGGAGGCTGTTCGCAAACGAGCACGAGCTGCGACGACATCGGGAGCATCACGATCGTCCCCACGCCTCCTAGCGACAATCGTACCCCTTCCGACGAGCTCGGCTATCGCGTCCGCTTGGTCGGTGGCGTCGCTCCGAGCGGGCTCACGATCCCGACGGAGGCGGTTCGGCTCCAAAGTGGCGACCCTCCGGCGCTCTATCTGCACTGGATCGACGGCGCCACCGACGATCAGGAAGCCATCGATTTCTCCATCACCCTCACCGCCATCGATCGCGCCGGCAACGAGGGGCCCGAATCCGCGCCGATTCGCATCCATCACTCCGGCTCCGGTTCCGGCTGCCGCGTCGCTCGCGGAAACGATCTCTCCCTCGCCCTCGTGATCGGCGCGATGCTCTGGCTTCGCCGGTCCATGCGCCGAGGCGCCTGAACCTTTTCGAAACGCCTTCCGTCCGCGACGCGCGAAGGAATGTTCCCACCGCTTCGATTGTCAGTTTGAAGCGGTGCTACAAAAGGCCGCCGCTCGGTCACGGACAGGAATGCAAACCAAAGGGAAAACGAGCACTTGGCGTACGCCAGCGCCGTCGTTCGCCACAAAGCGAGCTCTTCGGCTCGGCTTGGCCCTCGTCGGATCCGCGTCGCTCGCCCTCGCCGAGCCGCCCGCCCAGGACGATGCCGAGCTCGAGGCCGACGTCGTCGAGCCCGCGCCTTCACCGGCGCCCACCAAGGTCTGGTCGAGCTGCCTCGAGCACCTTCCCCAAGGGGCGACGAAGCCGAAGATCGAGGAGAAGTTCCCCGCGAAGGGCCTGAGCGGCTACGCGCTCCCGCTGGAGATCACGGTCGAGCACGGAAAAGGCGAGACGGTGCTCCCGCAAGGCTTCCGCGTGCAGACCGGGAGCGATGCGGCCAAGGCGCTCGAGGACGCGGGCTTCGTCCTTCCCGAGTCGTCGGAGGCGAGCCCGACCAAGAACACGATCACCGAAGGCGAGACCGCCAAGACCTCGCTGATCATCCCGTTCGTCGCCCTCCCCAAGGAGCCAGGCCGGAAGACGATGACGCTGCCGCCCGTGCCCATCGCCGTTGCGCGGGCGAGCGGCGAGATCATCACGGCCTGCACGCAGCCGCACGAGATCGTCGTCGAGGATCCGACCGCCTCGATTCCCGACGCCAAGCCGCAGCCCAATCCCCCGCCTCGACCGCAAATCGAGGAGTGGACGCTCGTCAGAAACCTCACCATCGGTTCGCTCATCGGCGCCGCGTTGGCCGTCTCGACCGCATGGCTCTTGCGCAAGTGGCTGGCTCGACCGAAGCCGCTGCCGCCCCCTCCGCCTCCGCGTCCGCCGTGGGAGGTCGCGATCGAAGAGCTCCAGGCGATCCGCGCCGCCAATCTTCCCGCCCAAGGCTTGCAGGCCGAGCACTTCGACCGCGTCTCCGACGCCGTCCGCAAATATCTCGGCGGCCGCTACGGCTTCGATGGGCTCGAATCGACCACCGACGAGATCTCGGCCCGCCTCCGCAGGGTGCCGCAGCTCCTCGAGCTCGGCGCGATCCTGCACTTCCTCGGCGAGTGCGATCTCGTGAAGTTCGCCAACGTCTCGCCCAGTGACGAGGAGTGCGCCCGCATCCTCGAGCTCGGCGAGCGCATCGTGCTCGGAACCATGCCGGTCGCGAAGCCCGCCGAGCCCTCGCCGGAGGTCGTCGAATGAGGCGTCCCTCTCGGCAGAGCGTACTGCGCGCGCTCTTCATCGTCGCGGCGACGCTCGTCGTCTTGGCTCTCGCGCTCGCCTACCCGATCGCCGTGCGGCGTGAGGATTGGCTCGACGTCACCTGGCAGAACGGCTGGCTCCTGCTCGGCCTTCTCGTCGTCCCCTTCGTCTTCCATCGCGGCACCTACGGGCAGGACCCACGCACGCCTCGTTTGCGCGTCGGGACCGTCTCGCCCCTCCTGACGGGACCTCGAGGCCTCCGAGCCTGGCTGCGCGACCTGCCGGGCATCGTGCGCGCCGTCGCGATCGGGATGCTGGTGCTCGCGATGGCGAGGCCGGTCTCCACCGTCCAACCGCACTCGACGAACGAGTCCGGCATCGACATCGTCCTCGTCCTCGACCTCTCCGGCTCGATGCGCGCGGTCTTCGATGCCCCGCCCGACCTCGGTCACGCAGCACCTCGAGGCCACAGGCCCACGCGCCTCGACACGGCCAAGCTCGTCATCCGCGACTTCATCTCGAAGCGGAAGACCGATCGCATCGGCGTCGTCGTCTTCGGCCGCGCCGCCTACGTCCTCTCGCCGCCGACGCTCGATTACCACCTGCTCGATCAGCTCGTCGCGGGCATGCAGCTCGACGTCATCGACGGCAGCGGAACCGCCATCGGCGATGCCGTCGGCGTGGCCGTCGCACGCATGCGGAGGAGCGATGCCATCTCCAAGGCCATCGTCCTGCTAACCGATGGCGATTCGAACGCCGGATCCATCGCACCCGACTACGCGGCGCACCTCGCCAAGGCCGTCGGTGCGAAGGTCTTCACGATCCAGATCGGCGACGGCGCCGACGTCGACGTGCAGAACGGCTACGACCTCTTCGGCCAGCCCCAGTACGTCCGCGCCCACTTCCCCGTGAATCCGGAGCTCTTGCGCAAGCTGGCCGCGGACACGGGCGGTGAGGCCTACGTCGCGACCGATGGCCGGGCGCTCTCGGCCAGCATGCACGACGTGCTCGATCGCCTCGAGAAGACGCGCTTCGAAGCGGTCGCCGCCACCTACGAAGACCTCTTCCCGCTCGTTCTCCTTCCCGGCGTCCTGCTCGTCGGCCTCGATGCGCTCTTGCGAGCGTTGGTGCTCAGGAGGTTTCCGTGAAGTTCGCAGAACCTCTTTGGCTCTTCGGTACGCTCTTCGCCCTCGTCGTCGCCGTCGTCTTCATCGCCGGCGGCATCGGTTTGCGCCGCGCCACCCGTCGCTTCGGTGATCCCGATCGCGTGAAGGAGCTCGTCACCAGCCAGGCATCTCGCCCTCGCGCCTGGAAGGGGCTCCTCATCGTTCTCGCCACCGCCCTCGCCTTCACGGCCCTCGCGCGGCCTCAGTACGGGCGAGGCACGCGGCTCGTGCCGGCAACCAACCTCGATGTCGTCATCGTGCTCGACTACTCGAAGAGCATGTACGCGCGCGACATCGTCCCTTCGCGCATCGCGCGCGCCAAAGCCGAGGTAGCGCGCCTCGTCCGCGAGCTCTCCGGTGCGCGCTTCGGAGCCGTCGCCTTCGCCGGTGAACCGATCGGCTTCCCGATGACCTCCGACGGGGCGGCCATCGCGCAGTTCTTCCGCCAGCTCGAGCCGAACGACATGCCCGTCGGCGGCACGGCGATCGCGCGCGCTCTCGAAAAGGCACGCGAGCTCCTGGCCCGCGATCCCAAGTCGCAGAACCACAACCGCGTCATCCTCCTCGTCACCGACGGCGAGGACCTCGAAGGCGATCCGGTCGCCGTCGCCCAGTCCGCCGCCAACGAGGGCACCTCGGTCCACGTCGTCCAGATCGGAGGACGCACGCCCGAGGTCATCCCCGAGGTCGCCGAGGACGGGAGCGTCATCGGCATTCGCAAGGACACCCAGGGCCAGCCTCTGACCACCTCCCTCTCGGCCGAAGGCGAGGCGCAGCTCGGGCGCGTCGCCGAGGTCGCCTCGGGCCAGATCATCCGCTCCGAGCGAGGCTCGACCGGCATCGAAACCATCACCGCGGAGCTGAAACGCAAGATGACCGAGGAGCTCGCCGAGCGAATCGAGACGGTCTACGCCGACGTCTACACGTATCCGCTGGGCCTCGCGATCCTTCTGCTCGTGCTCGAGGCATTCGTCTCGGAGGCGCGCCGTCGCAAGGCGGTCGTCGCCAAGACCAAGGCCAGCGCCGCGCTCCTCTCGCTCTTCGTCGTCGCCTTCGCGCTCGCCGGATGTAACTGGGATCCGAGCCGCCCCTTCGATCGGCTCGCGCCCGAGGTCGAAGGCGCCCTCGCCGATCTCGATGCCGGCGCCCATCACGACGCCGCCGCCACCTTGCAGGCCTATTTGCAAACGGGACCTTGCGAAAATGGCGCGATCGGCACCTCGGATCGCGTGCGCCAGCTACCGAATGCGAGCTTCGATCTGGGCATCGCGCTCTTCCACATCGGCGAGCAATTCGGAAAGCCCTTCGGTGACGAGGAGCTGGGCCGCGAAGACGAGCCGAGCCCCGAAGAGCAGCAGCTCGCCGGCTTGCGTTGGGATCAGGTCGAGTGCGCGCTCCGCATCGCGCTCGCCATCGCCGACGATGCCTCGAACCCCGCCGAGCTCCGAGCGCGAGCTTTCTATCTAGCCGGCAACCTCGAGTTCTTGCGCCGGCAGTACGAGGCCGCCGTTCGGCATTACGACAAGGCGCTCAAGCTGATTCCCGGCTTCGAGGACGGCGGTGACTCGGTGGGCCGGGATGCGGCGCACAACAGGGCCATCGCGCTGCGACGCATCGAGGAAGAAAACGAACGCGACGCGGGCGCGGACGCCGACGACGAGGACGCCTCCGACTCCCCCGACGCCGGTGACGATGCCTCCGACGAGGAGGATCAGCCCGACGGCTCCGACGGCGATTCCGGTAGCGACGATGACGCTGGCGCGGACGATGCTGGGGAAGCTGACTCCGGCTCCGATTCCGACGGCGAAGACGATGGCGGTTCCTCGGAAGACGCCGGTGGCCAGCAGGACCAGCCGCAAGAGCAGGAACCCCAAGCGCAGGACGAGCCCCAACCTCAGCCCTCGGAGCCTCCGAAGGCGAACGACGTCGAGCGGATGCTGGACATGTTCGAGGCGGCACCGACCTTCCAGCAGCAAGACGCCAAGAACCGCGCGCAGACCATCAGGCTGCGACGCGGCATGGTGGACAAGTGAGGCGCCCACTCCCCCTGTCCCTGCTCCTCGGGCTGCTCGTCCTGGCCTGCGCGCTCTTCACTCCGCTGTCGTGGGCGCAGACGCCGCCGAGGCTTCGCGTCAGCGTCTCCTCGAACGAGGTCGCCGTCGGTGAGGCCTTCACCCTCAAGCTCGAAGCCACCGTCGGAACCGGCTCCCCGAAGGTCAGCGATCCGCAGCTCTCGCTCCCCGCGGGCATGACCGCGACGAACCCGAGCATCTCGAACACGTCGCACTTCAGCGTCGTCAACGGGCAGATGTCGCAGTCCTCGGGCCTGTCGGCGACCTATCGCATCGTCGCCGACCGTGCGGGCACCTACACGATTCCTGGCCCCACCGTGCTCTGGGACGGCCGACGCGTGAGCGCCGAGCCCGTCACGATCACCGTCCACAAGGGCCCGCCTCGCGCCCCACAGCGCGCGCCTTCGCCCGCGCCGAATCCCTTCGATCCCTTCGGCATGCTCCCGGGCTTCCCCGACCCGCGGCAACCTCCCCAAGAGCCGCTGGTGCCGCCCGAGCTTCTCGTCGACGTGGCGCCCGACCCGTACGTTTTCTTCCGCGCCGTCGCGGACAAGACCACCGCGGTCGTCGGCGAGCAGGTGACGCTGAGCATCTACCTGTACTCGCGCACGCGCGTCGAATGGACCGACGTGCACGAGCCCGCGCTGGCCGACTTCCTGCGCCGCGATCTGATGCAGCCCGGTGAGATGCCGGACGTGCATCGCTTGACGATCGGCGGCGTGACCTGGAGGGCGCAGCGCGTCTTCCACGCCGCGATTTTCCCGCTCCGTGCGGGCGATCTCGACGTCGGCCGCGAGAGCGCCTCGATCCTCGGCATCGGCCGCGGCACGGCGGCGAGGGGCGGCGTCCTCCGGCAGAGCCAGCCGCTCACGGTTCGCGTCGTCGAGCCCCCGCTCGCAGGAAGGCCCACCGGCTATCAGCTCGGCGACGTCGGCAGCTACTCGATGGTCGCGAGCGTCCAGCCCCGGACCGTCGAGCAGGGAGGCGCGGTCGCCGTCACCGTCACGCTGAGCGGAACGGGCAACGTCCCGCCCGCGATTCGCATGCCGATGCAAACGGGCATCGAGTGGCTCGAGCCGGAGAAGCGCGAGTCCTTCGAGGTCGCCGGCACGAAGGTCCGCGGCTCGCGAACCTTCACCTACATCGCCCGGCCGACGGTCGCCGG
>Ga0182739_1005020_pt1 | contig 10649 bp, 5 predicted proteins | sample eDN5th30CBELigBY_FD_128873 | JGI IMG/M metagenome (GOLD analysis project Ga0182739, IMG submission 128873) | Enriched backyard soil microbial communities from Emeryville, California, USA - eDNA 5th pass 30_C BE-Lig BY (version 2) (version 2) | ecosystem: Environmental > Terrestrial > Soil >...
CGGCACTCTGCGAGTGCGGTCCGCACCTCGTCGAACGTCACGCAGACCGGCGTGACCGCCTCGATCTGCGACTGCAGCATTTCGGTGGTGATGCGCTCGCCGAGGCGTTCGGCGATGCGGGCAGTGAATGCCTCGTCGCGGTGCACGATGGCGTGGCGCGTATCGGCGTCGAAAAGGAAATACTCCTCCTCGACGCCGACGGAATAGTTGCCACTCGGCGCCATCGGGCCGCTCCCGGGTTACGAAGCGGCGGGCGACGAGATGGCGCCGGTCATCGCGGTTGCTTGCGCTGGGCTTCGATCTGCTTGCGCAGCGTCGCTGCGCCCACGGCGCCCGGAATGACGGTTTCACCCACAACGTAGGTCGGCGTGCCGTTGATGCCGAGCCCTTCGGCCATCCGCATCACTTCTTCCAGCGACTCGCGCACTTCGTCGCTCTTCAGGTCGCTCTCGAGGCGCGCCATGTCGAGACCCGTCTCCTTGGCGACGGCAAGCGCGCGGGCGCGGTCGACCTGGCCACGGCTGGAGAGCAGCTTCTGATGGAAGTCGATGAACTTCTTGCCGCCGGGATCCTGCATGCGCGCGGCGATGGAGACCTGCGCCGCCTCGATCGAGCCCGGTCCGAGCACGGGGAATTCCTTGAGCACCAGGCGCAGTTTCGGGTCGGACTTCAGCAGCGCGAGCTTGTCGGCCAAGGCGCGTTTGCAGTAGCCGCAGTTGTAGTCGAAGAACTCGACCACGGTTGCGTCACCCTGCGGGTTGCCGAGCGTCACCTGATGCTTCGAATTGAACAGCGCGTCGCGGTACTGGGAAATCGCGCCCTTCTGCCGGTCCGCATCGGCGGCGGCCTGCCGCTTCTCCAGTTCGCCGACGACTTCCTGCAGCACCTCGGGATGGCGCAGCAGGTAGTCCCGCATGATGCGTTCGATCTCCTGACGCTGGGCGTCGGAGAAGCTCTGCGCCTGCACGGGCGCACCGGCCGTCAGCAGCGTCACGGACGCAGCGGCGGCAAGCAGGCGGACAGAATGAAACATGGTCACTGTTCCTTGCGGTTGAGCCGTCAGTTCGCTTGCCCTCGGCTGAGCGAAGCGGGCGGCTTGTAGCTGTAGATGTCGTCGGACTTGACCCATCCGGGCGATCCGGTCTTGAAGCGCTGGCGCGCGCGGCCGGCGGATCGTTGGCCTGGGGCCCTCCGTACTGCGCCGCCGGGCGCCCGGGGTGGCGCGCAGTCGATGGGAGTGGCAGCGGTCATTCCACCTCGGTCCTGGCGTCGCCACCTGACGACGACTGTCGATAGGGTTGGTAACGCGCAGAGCCTGACGAAACAAGCACGCCCGGCGGACCCACATGGGAGCCGGCGCTCTTCGTTGCGGCTCGCATACGGGCCCGCGTCGGGCTAAACCTCGACGCTACAGGCAGGGAAGCGGCCGAATGCGGCGGGAGCGCGGCGCGTGGCTAATGCGTAACACTATATCGGAATACCGAAGGAGCCTGGCGGTTGCGAAGGCTGCCTTTTCTCTGCGGGTACAGGGTGGAACGGCAGGATGTTGATCGACCGGGCGAAGCAGTGGCTCAATCCCTCCAGGCGCAGCGATGTGCCGCCGTTCATGGTCATGGACGTGATGGCGGCGGCGGCGCGTATCGAGGCGGCGGGCGGCCGTGTCGTGCATATGGAGGTCGGCCAGCCCGTTGCGTCGGCGCCGGCGACCGCCATCGCCGCCGCACAGGCCGCGCTGGTGTCCGGTCGCGTCGGCTACACGGCAGCGCTCGGGATTCCGTCGCTGCGCGTGCGCATCGCCCGGCACTATGCCGAGGTGTATGGCGTCGCGCTCGACCCTGAACGGGTGGTCGTCACCACGGGCTCCTCGGGCGGCTTCATCCTGGCCTTTCTCGCGCTGTTCGATCCGGGCGACCGGGTGGCAATGGCGTCGCCCGGCTATCCGCCCTACCGCCACATCCTGACCGCGCTCGGCTGCGAGCCGGTGCTGATCGAGACCGGGGAGGAGACGCGCTGGGCCATCACCCCGCAGGCGCTGCTTGAGGCGCACCGCGCAAAGCCCCTGAAAGGGCTCATCCTCGCGAGCCCTGCCAATCCGACCGGCACCATGATGACCGCGGCGGCGCTGCGCGCCGTCGTGAACGCAGCCGAAGGGGAAGGGATCCGCGTCATCTCCGACGAGATCTATCACGGGCTCGATTACGCCTTTCCGGCGGCGACCGCGGCCGGCTGTTCGGAGCAGGCTCTCGTCATCAACTCGTTCTCGAAATACTTCTGCATGACCGGCTGGCGGGTCGGCTGGATGGTGGCCGCCGCGGACATGGTGCGCCCGATCGAGCGTCTGCAGCAGAATCTGGCGATCTCGGTCCCGACGCTGTCGCAGGTCGCAGCAGAGGCGGCGTTCGACGGGCGCGAGGAGATGGAGGCGGTCAAGCACGGCTACGAAGCGAATCGGCAGATCCTGCTGGGCGGTCTTCCGCGCGCCGGCTTTGAGCACATCCTGCCGGTGGACGGCGCGTTCTATCTCTACGCGGATGTATCGCGCTTCGGCGGTGACAGTCTCGACTTCGCGAAGCGGATGCTGGAGGAGGCGGGCGTCGCCGCGACGCCGGGAGTCGACTTCGATCCCGTGCACGGCAAGGATTTCATCCGCTTCTGCTACGCCGGCTCCGCTGACGAGATGTACGAAGCCGTTGAGCGAATCAGCGACTGGCTGCGGCGCGGCTGAACGATCGCCATTTCGTCTCGTGAAGTACCTCAGTTAAGTCCTTGATAAGGATTGGGTTAGGGCTGTTCGTCCGTCCCGGATTCGTTCTCCGGGAACAAAGCGGAACATCGCGACGGCAACTCTGAACTCACGTCGAGTTCCAGCATGTCGTCGGATTCGAACGTCACGCGGACCATCCGATATGTTTCTCTAAGGGGTGCGGTTAAGCCCTTGATAACGGTTAAGTTCGGGCTGTCGGCTCGTCCCGGATTCGTTCTCCATGAACAAAGCGGAACACGGCCGCAAAGTCTTAGAATCCCCCATCGGGTCGGAGGATTTCGCCCAGTGCCGTCGTCACATGCGCTATCCGTACCGTGCTCGAAGTGGTTCGGTTAAGTCATTGATAAGGATTGGATTCGGGCTGTTCGTCCGTCCTGGATTCGTTCTTCGGGAACAAAGCGGAACACAGCGCTGAAACCTCAGAACTCCACGTCGAGTTCGAGCACTTCGTCAGGCTCTGCCATCGCGCCCGTGATCCATTCCAGCATCTGCGGCATCGCGAGCACGGCGCGGCAATACTCGGCACTGACCGGATCGAGCTTCACGTCATAGGTGACGAATCGCGTGCATACCGGCGCGAACATCGCGTCGGCGAGGCCGGGCTTCTTGCCGAACAGGAAGGGGCCTTTGTAGGCCGTCAGGCATTCGCGCCAGATCGACATGATGCGGTCGATGTCGGCCTGCGCGCCCTGCCAGATCAGGAAGCCCGGACGGCGCGCCTTGATGTTCATCGGCAGCGCGGCGCGCATGTTGGCGAAGCCGGAATGCATCTCGCCGCAGATCGAGCGGCAATGCGCGCGTGCGCCGCGCGTCTTCGGTAGCAGCCCGCGCTCCGGATCGAGTTCGTGCAGATAGTCGGCGATCGCGAGCGTGTCCCAAACCTCGATCCCGTTGTGATAGAGGCAGGGCACGCGGAAGGAAGGCGCGATGAGGAGGAGTTCTGCGCGGCTCGCCGGATCGTCCGTGGGGATCACCACCTCTTCGAAATCCAGTCCCGCCAGCTTGCAGATCAGCCAGCCGCGCAGCGACCAGGCGCCGTAGTTCTTGCTGTTGATCGACAGTCTCGGCTTCGCCATCTCCCGACATCCTCCGTGTTCGGGGCCGGCGTTCTTACCCGGAGGTTTGCAGCCGGTCCCCCGTAATCCGACGCCTGCCTTGCATGCTTCGTGCCATCACCCGTTACCGCAGCGCGGCAGCGATATTGCCGCCATCGACGGTGGTGACGTCTGCCGTTGTCTTGAGCGCCATCGCCTGATGGAGGAACGCCTGCGCCACGTCCTCGGCCGTCACCTCCCGGCCCAGAAGATTGCCGCGCATGTAGTCATCCTCGCTCACGCCGCGGGCTTTGGAGCGTGCGGCGACGAAGTCGTCCGTGAGCAGGCCCGAGCGGATGCGGTCGGCATTGACGGCATTGGCGCGGATGCCATCGGCGCCGTATTCGAGCGCATACTGGCGACAGAGGAACAGCGTGGCCGCCTTGGGCAATCCGTAGGGGCCGAAGTCCGGTCCCGGATTCACCGCCTGCTTTGAGACATTGAATAGGAGGCAGCCGCCGGTTCCCTGCGCGCGCATGATGCGGACGGCGCTCTGTGCCGCGCGCTGGTGGCCGTAGAAGTTCAGTTCGAAACTCGCGCGAAGAACATCTTCATGGACTTCGCCGATCCGGCCCTGCCAGGCCGCACCGGCATTCGACACCAGGATGTCGAGTCCGCCGAACGTCTCGGTAACCGCATCAAAGGCGGCAGCGACCGAATCGGAGTCCGTGACGTCGCAGCGGATCGCGCGCGCGGCGCGGCCGATCTTCTTCGCCACCGCCGCGGCGGCCTCGACGTTCACGTCGAGCAACGCGACGGCGGCGCCGGCATCGGCGAAGGCTTTCGCCGTCGCCGCGCCGATTGCGCCGGCCGCGCCGGTGATCGCGGCGATCTGCCCGGCCAGCGGCTTCTCGATGCCCGCTTTGAGCTTGGCCTGTTCGAGCGACCAGTATTCGATGTCGAAAAGGTCGGCCTCCGAAATCGACGCGAATCGTCCGAGCGCCTCGGCATCGGTGATCGTCGCGACGGCGGACTCGGCAAGGTCGGCAACGATGGCAGCCTCCTGCTTCGTGCGCCCCAGGCCGAACAGGCCGAGGCCCGGCACCAGCACGATGCGGGGGAGGGGGTCGAGCTTTGTCTTCGCCCCGCCGTGGCGTGCGTTATGGCGGGCGAAGTAATCGTCGTAGCGGGCGATGTAGGCCGCGGCCGCGGCCCTCGCATCGGCGCGGAAGGCGTCGAGTGCGCCGGCGCGCGCAGGCGCCAGGACGAGCGGCCACGCCTTGGTGCGGATGGTGTGATCGGGCGTTACCACGCCCGCCTGCGCATAACGCGCGAGGTCCTCGCCATTGACGAAGTTCAGGATGGCATCGCTGGTACGGAATTCGGCTACGGAGCGGAGAAACGCGCCCTCGCGCTTTGGGTCGGGAAGGCTGCATGCACCGCGCAGGATCGGCGCAACGTCGGCAAGCCGCGCGGTGCGCTCGGGCAGTGTCGCCGACCGGAACACCGTCTTGCGGCCGCGCGCCAGCCGTTGCTCGGCGAGCGTGGCCATCGCGATCATGCGGTCATAGGCTTCGCGCGCAGTCGCGCCGAAGGTGAAGATGCCGTGCTTGTCGAGAATGAGCGCTTCGACATCCGGGTTGGCGTCGAACACCTCGGCAGCGGTCCGCGCGAGGCCGAAGCCCGGCATCACGTAAGGCACGAAGCCGGCGCGGCGGCCGTAGACCTCCTCGCACAATTCGCGGCCGTTCGGCTGGTCGACCAGCGCGAGGATGGCGGTGGCGTGGGTGTGGTCGACGAAGGCGTGCGGCAGGAAGGCGTGCAGCAGCGTCTCGACCGACGGGTTCGGAGCCATCGGGTCGATGAGGTTGGCGCGCTGGAAGCGCACCATCTCTTCGTCCGAAAGGCTGTCCCGCGAACGCAGGCGGCGCAGCGGTTCAAGCCGCACCGCCGGCAGGCCGGCCGGCTCGATGGTGGCCATGTCCCAGCCCGAGCCCTTGACGCACAGCACCTCGGTTTCATCGCCGGACAGGTCGCGCACTCGCGTCTTTACCGAGGTGTTGCCGCCGCCATGCAGCACCAGCCGCGGGTCGCCGCCGAGCAGGCGCGTCGTATAGACGCGCAGCGCCAGATCGCGCGGGAGGCCCTGCGCCGCATAGCGCGCCACGCAATCCTCGGCTTCCGAATCGTTCCAGCGGCTTTCCATCGCGCTCCCCGCATCATCCGCCGGCCATCATACGAGCGCCCCTGTCGACAGGCGCCTCGAAAAGCAAATGGCCGGGCACAAGCCCGGCCATTTAACATAGGAAGTATTGCAGTCGAAGGACGTGGCCCTTCGGCCGCCGTCAGCCTTTGCCGAAGACGCGCTTCGCCCACCAGCCGGTACGGCGCGGCGCCGCCGGCTCTTCGGCCGTTGTTTCGACGGTCAATTCGGCCGGAGCGGGCTCCGCCGGCTTTGCGGCTTCGGTCAATTCGACCGTGGGGCTGCCCGCTCCGTTCTCGGCGGGTTGGCTATGTACCGGCTCCCACCGATCGATCGTCGCCGCGACAGGCGCGGCTTCGCGCACCGTCGAACGGCGCCTGGGCCGCTCAGTTTCGGCCTCCGCCGCAGGAGCCTCGGCCGTTGTAGTCTCGGGCTGCTCGGCGGCGACAGGCGCTGCGGGCTCAGGCGTGGCCGGTGGCTCGACCGCGTCCTGCTGCTGCGCGTTTGCCCATTGCCGCCAGCCTTCCACGGGCTCGGCCGGTGCCGCCGCTTCCGCTGCGGGCGCTTCGCGGCCGCCCGCCTCCTCGCCACCTGCCTCTTCACTGACGTTCAGTTCGAACGATGCTTGCGCCGTGGCCTCGGCGGGCTGCTCGTGATCGGCCGCCTCTGCCGCCGCTTCGCCGTTCTCGCGGGGCTCGCCACCCTCGCGCCGGTTGCGGCGTCCGCCGCGGCGTCCGCGCCGCCGGCGCTGGCGGCCATCCTCTCCGTTCCCACGGCCGGATTCGGCGTCGCCAGCGGCTTCGGCTTCAGCCTCTTCGCCTTCGCTCTCGCTCTCGTCGTCCTCGTCGCCGCTCTCGGCGGTGCTTGCCGGCTGCAGGGCGACGGTCTCGGCCTGCTCGCCGTTCGTCTCCTCGCCCTGCTCGTCGCGGCGTCCTCCGCGGCGCCGGCGGCGGCGCTTGCGGCGTCCACCGTTCTCGCCGTCGTGGCCGTCTTCGCCGGCCGCTTCCGTCTCGGCGCGCTGTTCCGTCTCTTCCTCGTCGCCCGGCTCGAATTCTTCTTCCTCGATGACCGGCGTTGCCGCCACCGATTGCTGGGCGATCGTGCGCGCTGCCTCGAGCGTGTGGACTTCCTCGCCGCGCTCGACCACGAACGGCACCTGGCCGCTGATGGTCGCATCGGCATTGATCGTGACGTTGACGCGGAAGCGGTTCTCGAGATCGCGCAGGTGCGCCCGCTTGTGGTTGAGCACGTAGATCGCGATGTCGGTGCGGGTGCGCACGATCATGTTGTGCGTGGCGCCCTTGAGCATCGCTTCTTCAAGCGCGCGCAGAAGCTGCAGCGTCACCGACGAGATCGAGCGCACGTGTCCGGTGCCACCGCAATGCGGGCACTTCTCGGTCGAACTTTCCAGCACGCCCGAGCGGATGCGCTGGCGCGACATTTCGAGCAGGCCGAAATGCGATATGCGGCCGACCTGGATGCGCGCGCGGTCGTTCTTGAGGCACTCCTTGAGCTTGCGTTCGACGGTGCGGTTGTTGCGCTTCTCGTCCATGTCGATGAAATCGATGACGATCAGCCCCGCGAGGTCGCGCAGGCGCAACTGCCGCGAAACCTCCTCCGCCGCTTCGAGGTTGGTCTTGAGCGCGGTGTCCTCGATGTGGTGTTCGCGCGTGGCGCGGCCGGAGTTGACGTCGATCGCCACCAGCGCTTCGGTCTGGTTGATCACCACGTAGCCGCCCGACCGCAACTGAACGATCGGCGAGAACATCGCGTCGAGCTGGCTCTCGATCCCGAAGCGGGTGAAGACCGGCTGGGTGTCCTTGTAGGGCTTCACGTTCTTCGCATGGCTCGGCATGAGCATGCGCATGAAGTCCTTGGCCTCGCGGTAGCCGTCGTCGCCCGCGACCATCACCTCGTCGATATCCTTGTTGTAGAGGTCGCGGATGGCGCGCTTGATGAGCGAGCCTTCCTCGTAGACGAGCTTGGGGGCGCTCGAGCGCAAAGTGAGGTCGCGCACCGTCTCCCACATCCGCAGGAGATATTCGAAGTCGCGCTTCACCTCGGCGCGGGTGCGGCTGGCGCCGGCGGTGCGCAGGATGACGCCCATGCCTTCCGGCACGTCGAGATCCTGTGCGATCTCCTTGAGGCGCTTGCGGTCCTCGGCGCTGGTGATCTTGCGGCTGATGCCGCCGCCGCGGGCAGTGTTCGGCATCAGCACGGAATAGCGGCCGGCAAGCGAGAGATAGGTGGTCAGCGCCGCGCCCTTGGTGCCGCGCTCTTCCTTGACCACCTGCACCAGCATCACCTGGCGGCGCTTGATGACTTCCTGAATCTTGTACTGACGGCGGTAGCGCGGGGTGCGCTCCTGCGCCTCCTCGAGTGCATCGCCGCCACCGACTGATTCGACGAATTCCTCTTCCTCGACCTCAGTCTCTTCGTCGCCCTCGTCGGCGCTTTCCGATTCGTGGCCCCGGGCCTCTTCTGCGGGGGCCCCGTTCTCGAATTCAGCCGGGGCCGGCTGAGCGGTCTTAGCGCCAAAGGCCGACGTCTCAGCCGAATCGACCGTCGATTCCGTTGCGTGTTCCTCGGTCGCAGCCGTCTCGACGGCGAGAGCCGGCACATCGGCCGGCTCCGGCGACCACGGTGCGGGCGACCATGGCGCGGGCTCAGCGGCCGTCACCTCGGCGGGAGCGGCAGGTTCGGGTTCGGCAGGCGTGTCGGTCTCAGCCGTTGCGACCACCGACTCAGGCGGAAGTCCCTGCATGTTGTCGCTGATGTCGGTCTCGACCGGGGCCGCTTCGGGCGCGGTCCAATCCTCGGCGGCGTCCGTTCCGGCGGCCACGACCTCCGGCGTCATCTCCGCCGGAGATTCATCACCGGACGGCTTTTCGTCCGACTCGGATCGGCCGCTGCCATGCGTCCGCCCGCTGCGGCGCACGGAGTCGCGCGCGGCAGCCTGCTGGCGGGAGTGCTTGCCGCGGGGGTTGCGGGCGCGGCGATCGGCCTCGTCGTCCGCGTCGCGGTGGGCCCGTTCTTCCTCGTCGAGCAAAGCCTGCCGGTCGGCGACCGGTATCTGGTAATAGTCGGGGTGGATTTCGCTGAAGGCGAGGAAGCCGTGGCGGTTTCCGCCGTATTCGACGAAGGCCGCCTGCAGTGACGGTTCGACGCGGGTGACCTTGGCGAGGTAGATATTACCCCTCAGTTGACGACGGCTGGCGGACTCGAAGTCGAATTCCTCGACCCGGTTGCCGCGCACCACCACGACCCGGGTCTCCTCCGGGTGGGTGGCATCGATAAGCATCTTGTTAGCCATTGCGGGTAGTTCCTGCGGCGTGCGGACCGCTCGCCCGGCAGGAAGGCGCGAGCCTTTCCCGTCCGGGGCGCGTAGGTCGCGCCGAATTGCTGATGAAGATGAAAGAAGTTCCCAGCGATCCGCCCCTGAAACCACCCAACCGCGTCATGTGCGCCCGCCGATGACGGGGCAGGGAACGTTTGGTGGCTCTCAATAGTTCGAGGCATGAACAAACCTGGGGCGGCAGCGGACTGCCTTGTGGTTCTCGTTCGCTGGCGGTTCTAACAGGGCGGCAGGCTACAGAGGCCAGTCGCGTCCCGGTCGTCCAAGAACGGGGATATGGGCATCGGCTACCGTTGCGATCGGACGTCACTCGTCCGAACCATCTGAACGGAGCCCCCGACCGCGATATCTTCGTACCTTACGGAAGATCACCACGGCAGGCTCGGCTGCCCGAAACACGGCAAGACCGGGAATCTCGACCGTCAGCAGCACCCTTATTAGGCGTTGCCGCGGTTATTGGCAAGGTAGCCCTTGGGGCAACAGCGGGGAGCGCGGGTGAGCAGATTCAGGGTTAAGCCGGGCTTAACCACGCAGGTTCTATCAACGCAAGGTGCCGGAGGGTTCCAGGTTGACGTTGCGTTGGGTGTGTTGGGTGGCCATCGTCTGGTCGACCGTCTGCTCGATCGCAGGCGCCGGCCCGACCTCCGCCGAGAAGGCGAGCAGGGCCTCCCAAGCCATTGAAAACATGGTTGTTGCGACGGATGCGCGGCTCGGCGGCGACGACGCGCGCAGCCGCCTGATCGTCGACCTGTCCAAGCCTGTCCCGCTCACCGCCTTCACCCTCGCCGATCCCTACCGGGTGGTGATCGACCTCCCGCAGATCGCCTTTCAGCTGCCCGCCAAGGCCGGCGAGCAGGGGCGGGGCCTGGTCAAGGCGTTCCGTTACGGGCTGGTGATGCGCGGCGGCTCCCGGCTGGTCATCGATACCAAAGGGCCGGTGCGGGTCGACAAGGCGTTCGTGCTTGATCCCATCGACGGGCAGCCGGCGCGGCTCGTCATCGATCTGGTCTCGGTCGATCGCGAAACATTCATGCGGAACCTGGCGCTGCAGGCGCCGCCGCAGCGGCAGGCGACGGCCGTGAAGTCCGAACCGCTGCGCGCCGCCGAAGGCGACCCCCGTCCGCTCATCGTCCTCGATCCCGGGCATGGCGGTATTGACGGCGGCACCGTCGCGCCGAGCGGGGAGGCCGAAAAAGCGATTGTGCTGGAGTTCGCGCACGAGCTTCGCGAGCAACTCGAGAAGACCGGCCATTATCAGGTCGTGATGACCCGGACCGATGACACGTTCATCTC
>Ga0182739_1005027_pt1 | contig 10634 bp, 11 predicted proteins | sample eDN5th30CBELigBY_FD_128873 | JGI IMG/M metagenome (GOLD analysis project Ga0182739, IMG submission 128873) | Enriched backyard soil microbial communities from Emeryville, California, USA - eDNA 5th pass 30_C BE-Lig BY (version 2) (version 2) | ecosystem: Environmental > Terrestrial > Soil >...
GGCTACTATATGCTGGCGCGGGCGCTCGAGCGGCGGATGGTGGTCTGGCAATCGGTCGGCCGTCAGCAGGCGGCGGGCAGACGCGAGCGCGCCTCCGGCGTGCCCGCGGCGCAGGCGGCATAGGATAAGGAATTCGTGGGTCTCGCATCGCGGCCTCCCAAGGCAGCAAGGGCCCCACGCACGAACGAGAACGACAAATAACACGGAGTGCAAGTCGATGACATCGCGCCTCTTCACGACCACGGTGGTCGGCAGCTATCCGCAGCCTGACTGGCTGGTGAACCGAGACATGCTGTCGAAAGTGGTGCCGCGCACACGGCTGAAGGAATTGTGGCGCGTCCCCGAGGAGTTTCTGGAGGAGGCGCAGGACGACGCCACGATTGTCGCCATTCGCGACATGGAGCGTGCCGGCATCGACATCATCACCGACGGCGAAATCCGCCGCGAGAGCTACTCCAACCGTTTCGCGACCGCGCTCGAAGGCATCGACGTCGAGAACCCCGGCGAGGTAAAAGCCCGCTCCGGCGTCACGCGCGTGCCGCGGGTCGTGGACAAGATCCGTCGCACCCGCGCTGTCGAGCTGCGCGACATGCAGTTCCTGCGCGCCAATACCGACCGCACGGCGAAGATCACTTTGCCCGGCCCGTTCACCATGAGCCAGCAGGCGAAGAACGAATACTACAAGGACGCCGACGAGATGGTGATGGACTATGCCGTCGCCGTGAACGAGGAACTGCACGACCTCGTCGCCGCCGGCGCCGACGTGGTGCAACTCGACGATCCTTGGCTGCGCAACGACCCCGAAGCCGCAAAACGCATCGCCGTGCCGGCGCTCAACCGCGCGCTGCAGGGCATCAAGGTGCCGACGGTCGTCCACCTCTGCTTCGGCTATGCCGCGGTGGTGCCGGGCGAGACGAAGCCGTCCGGCTATTCCTTCCTGCCGCAGCTTGCGGACTCCGTTGCCGAGACGATCTCGATCGAAGCCGCGCAACCGAAACTCGACCTCGGCGTGCTGGGCAACCTTTCGGGCAAAAAGATCATGCTCGGCGTGATCGACCTCGGCGACTTCAACGTCGAAACGCCGGAGACCATCGTCGGCCGCCTGCGCGCCGGGCTGAAATACGTTGCGCCGGACCGCCTGATGCCGGCGCCTGACTGCGGCATGAAATATCTTCCGCGCGAAGTCGCCTTCGGCAAGCTCAAGGCGATGGCGGACGCGGCCGCGATCTTGCGGAAGGAGTATTCGTAAGCCGCTCCTGAGCTAACGCTTTCCGCAAGGACAATGTCAGCGGAGCCCCATCCATGACCATCGAGACCATCGGCTTCATCGGCCTCGGCGTGATGGGGCTGCCGATCTGCCGCAACATCTTGCGGAAATCGGGCGCGCGCATGCTCGTCTATGAGCCGCGCGAAGAGGCGCGGGAGCAGGCTCTCGCGCTCGGTGCGGAAGCGGCGGCGTCGGTCGCGGATGTTAGCGCGCAGGCAGACCTTGTCTTCACCTGCCTGCCCGGCGAGAGCCAGTTGCGCGACGTGATCTTCGGTGACGGCGGTCTTGCTCACACGATGAAGCGCGGATCGACGCTTGTCGACCTCTCGACCGCGCCCGTCGATTTTGCGCGCGAAGCGGCGGCGGCGCTCGAAGCCCGCGGCATCGACTTCGCGGACGCGCCGATCGCCCGCACGCGGCAGGCGGCGGAGGACGGCACGCTCAGCATCACGGTCGGCGCGGCGTCCGACGTGTTCGCGCGCATCGAGCCGGTGCTGAGCCATACCGCGACCGACGTGACGCATTGCGGCCCGGTCGGCTGCGGCCAGGTGGTCAAGCTGATGAACAACATGGTGCTCGTGCAGACCGTCGTCGCGCTGTCGGAGGCGCGGGCGATTGCGCGGCGGGCAGGCGTCGCGCCGGCGATGCTGTTCGATGCGCTCGGCAAGGGATCGGCGGACAGTTTTGCGCTGCGCAATCACGGCATGAAGGCGATCGTGCCGGAACTGTTTCCCGACCGCGCCTTCTCGACCGACTATGCGCTCAAGGACCTCGCCTATGCGCTGCGGCTCGCACGCCAGATGGGTGTCGATGCCAAAGGCGCGGAGCTTGCCGAGACGACGCTGCAGCGATCGCGCGCCGCCGGCAATGCCGAGCGCTATTGGCCGGCGCTGGCGCAGGTGGTGGACGAATAGCGGGTCACGCCCTGCCAGTAATTACTGGCCTGCTCCACCCCAACGGGAGTTGAAACTTCCCGAGGGCACGACCGGCTGTGCGCCGGTGACAAGGCTCGCGGCAGCCGCCGGACGCGAGGAAGCCGGAGCGGAGGCGCTGGACGTCGCCGGCTTGGGTGAAGCGACAGGTGGCAAGGATTGCGCGGGCGCGGGGCGCGACTGGGCATCGCGGACCGGCGGTGTCGGCGTGCGGGCCTGGTTCGGGCGCGCGGCACGTTGGCGTGGTGCAGGCGCAGCCTGTCTGGCGGCCGCAGGGGGCGGGCTCGCCGCACCGCCAAGCCCGAAGAAACGGCGTGCACGGTCAACCGTGCCGACGCTCGAGGTGTAGATCCCTGAGAAGAACTGCCCCCCGCCATTGGATCCGCCACTCGCGGGCGCGTAGGCGGTCGCGGTGCTGCCTCCGCTACTGCGGACGCGGCCCGGCACCGCGCGCGGCATCGGCACGTCGGTGGCCGTTCCGACCGATGCTGTGACCGTCGGCGACGCGCTCGCAGCAGGCGTCGGCGACGATGCCGTCGTCGGTTCGGGATTGTAGTCGATCGGCCCCATGGGCGTGGACCGGCGCGTCACCACCACGCTGGTGACCTGACCGCGCGGGTTGCGGACCTCCTCGGTCTCGTACATCGCCTGGAAGACCGGATGCATGCCGCCGTCCCGGCCGGTATTGATCGGGGCCGTACGTGTGCCGCGCTTGACGAAGTCAGCCAGGGTGATCTGGTCGCGCTGCGTCTTCTCGGCGACCGCCGAGGCGATCTGCTGTGGCACCGTATAGGCGGGACACTTGCCGGAGGCCTGGAAGGTCGCGCCGCCCGGTGCGTCGGCGTTGAACACGTAGCGCTTCTCGCACACGCTGACTTTCGGCTCCAGGCGCGTCACCTCGAAGTGGTCGTAGCCTTCCTTGAGGTTGCGCCAGAACGCCATGTGCGGACTGTTGCGATGGCGGGCCATGTTCTGCGGCGTCATCCGGAACGGATAGGCCTGCACCTGGAACGACCGCTGGCCGGCGAAGAACGCTTCACGGCCGAGCGCGAAAATCTCCGCGATCTGCTCGTCGGTCATCGAGTAGCAGCCGCGCGACGAGCAGTCGCCATGCACCATCAGGTGCGCGCCGGTGCGGCCGTGGGCGCGGTCGAAAGCGTTCGGGTAGCCGAGATTGAACGAAAGATAGAAGCTCGAGTTCGGGTTCATCGCGCTCGGCGTGATGGCATAGAACCCTTCCGGCGCCTGCCGGTCGCCTTCGCGCACCTTGGGGCCAAGCTGGCCGGACCAGCGGCAGATCGGATAGGTCTTGAGCAGCGCGAACCTGCCGGTATTGTCCCTTTTCCAGACTTCGAGTTCGGCCTCTTCCTTGAAGACGCGCACCAGCAGCGGGGAGGATTTGTCCATCCCCTTGGTCTCCATCAGCGAGACCATTTTCGATGAAAGCGGACGCAGGTGCTTGGCCGAATAGGGGCCATCGGTCTGGCACCCGGCAAGCGCAAGGGAGGCCAGCGCAGCAGCGGCTATAGCTATACGCGCGCCAAAGGCGCCCTTCAGCCCCGATACGGTCAACGCAAGTTTCTCCGGACGTAGGACGAACTGCGCAGCATTTGACAATCGTTACCGTTAAGGACTGGCTATGACAAGCCAACGGCTTGCGACACGAAGCCCCCTCGCACGGGCATGGTAAACGAGCCGTTAAGCATGGGGAAGTCCGTGAAGCCCTGTTTTACCTGACTGCGGGGGCTGCGCGCCCCGACCCGCCGAATCACCCTCGGGGGCAAATGGGGCGCAAGCAGGGCTGGCCGCCGGCGCGCGACAAATCGGGCTGGCGTGCCGGAACGGTCACAGTATGAACACGTTGTTTGGTATGGCGCGCATCTCCCCTGTCAGGACGGGCGACCGCGCGTTAGAGTGGCGCGACTCAAGAACACCCATGAGGTTCGTGATGCGTTTGCTTCGTCTGGCGGCTGCCTTGGCCGCGGTCACGGTTGTGGTGGCGGCCCTGCCTGCCGAGGCGCAGACACGGACGCGCGGCGTCGTGCAGGCCGATCAGGGCGCCGGGCTGGACGCGTTCTCGGCACAGACGACGCGCCGGTCCACGACCCGCCGTGCGGCACCGCGCCGCACCGCCCGGGCCGGCAACGGCCAGCGCACCCGGATCACCGTCCGCCGCGCCCGCACCTTCCTCGACCCGGGCACCGAGGTGCTGCCGCTCAGCCGGTCCTATACGGACTACGCAATCCCGCCGCTGTACTCGCCGAACCGGAGCTGGGATACCACGGGCGCCTATACTTCGCCGCTGCCGGGCAGCACCCCGTGGACCGGCTGGCTTCCCTGAGAAAAGCAAAGACCCGCAACAGGCTGTTGCGGGTCTGGCGAAGCGGCGACCTCAAAGACAGATTTTGGCATAAGGCGGGTTCATCGGACCCGCCTTATGTTTGATAGCGTTTTCGAGCGAAGTGGACACCGGTTCGCGTGAAGAAAACGCGTCCCTATAAACAATTGGAGCTCCGGCTTTGATTTCATCAAAGCCGGAAAAGCTCTATCCGATCTGCACCTTGATGCTGCGCATCGGATTGGCGCCGTAGCCCTGCGGATTCCAGTTGCACGGCGCGTGCGGCTGCATCACGCCCTCCGAGTCGGTCGCCCGCGACCAGATCTCGAAATAGCCGTCGCTCGGCATGGTGACGACCGCGGTCCAGCGCTGCCAGTCGAAGCGGTTGCGCGGGTTCTGCAGCGCGGTCAGCCGCCAGGTCGCGCCGCCATCGATCGACACGTCGACGCGCGCGACCGTACGGTCGCCGGCCCAGGACGCCCCGCGCAGCGCAATTTCGCGGGTGCCGGCGGGGAACCTCGTGCCGCTCGCCGGGCTGGTGATGATCGAACGCACCGGCATCGATTCCAGTTCGCGGAAATCGCTCGGGTCGGGCGCGCTGCCGGGGACGATCGGCTTGATCGGGATGCGATAGGAAGTGCCACCCATGCCGGGGCCGTCGTGAATGCGGTCGCGGACCCAGATGCGCCGCAGCCATTTCGCCGAGATCGATCCCGACCAGCCGCCGATGACGAGCCGCAGCGGCGCGCCGTGGATGGGCGTCAGCGGCTCCCCGTTCATCGCCCAGGCGATGAGGTGGTCCGGCTCCAGCGCCTTTTGGATCGGCACCCCGCGCGAGAATGCGGGCATATCGGGATTGGTCAGGCTGGGATCGGCCCCGTAGTGCCCGGTGAAGGCCGCGGACGACTTCAGCCCGGCCGCCTTGAGCACGTCGGCGAGCCGGACGCCGGTCCATTCGGCGCAGCCGACCCCGCCGGTGGTCCATTGGTTGCCGGCCGGCGTCGGGGAGAAGAACGAGCGGCCATTGCCGCCGCACTCGATGAGGATGCGCCGGGTAACGGTCTCGAAGCGCGACCTGAGCTCGCCGAGCGAAATCCGGAGCGGACTGTTCACCTCGCCGTCGATCACGAATTCCCACTTCTCCGCGTCGGCCGGCGCTTCCGGCACCGGGCCATTGTTGCGGACATAGAACTTCTCGGTCGGCGTGGTGTCGTCGTCGAGCAGGCTTTCGGGAGTTTCCGCCACCAGCGGCAATTCGCCGATCTGGGATAGTCCCTCATGCTTTCCAGAAATCCTCAAGGCGCATTACTCCGTTTGCATACGGCTCCTCACACCGGAGCATGATCCCGAAAGGCCCGCCCGAGCCTATCTCCAGGCCATTCAAGAGGCCATTCAGGGCTCGGAGAAGATCATGCTCAAAACGCGAGGACGGGCAACGGCATTAAACCACGATCCGGTCCCGTCCGATGAGATTTATCGCCCAACTGACCGGTGGCGAGGAGCAGGCTGCGCCCGGCCGGCAGCCTTGCGAGCGCTTGTGCTGCCGGCGCTACACAGGTCCAAAAATTCAGGCAGGGTTTACGTTGAAATGCAGTTCCGGCTGCGCCTCTGAAGCGCTTCGGCTAATGTCAATCTGGGGCTTTCGGCCAACAACCGAATGGATTGCCGACAGCGGTCCGTGGAAGAGGAATCCGGTATGCGTATGCGTTTTGTTGCAGCGGCGGCCGGCGCTTGCCTGTTCGCCCTGCCAGTTGTTTCAGAGCCGGCGGCGGCACGCGAAAAAGTGTTGTTCCGGGGCGATGCGCCTCCAGGCACCATCGTCGTACGCAATAGCGAGCGGCGGCTGTATCTCGTGCTCGGCGATGGCCAGGCGATCCGCTACCGGGTCGGCGTCGGCCGCCGGGGCAAGAGCTGGACCGGCAGCGCCTATATCGACGGCAAGCATTTGCGGCCGGCCTGGTCGCCGCCCGCCGCCGTCAAGCGCGACAATCCGCACCTGCCGGACGTGATCCCGGCTGGCTCACCCAAAAATCCCATGGGGGCTGCCGCCATGACTCTGTCGGGCGGCGGGCAGTATGCGATCCACGGCACCAACGTGCCGCGGTCGATCGGCGGTTTCGTGTCCTACGGCTGCATCCGCATGTACAACGAGGACGTGCTCGACCTATTCAGCCGCGTGAGCGTCGGGACGCGGGTGGTGGTCACGCAGTAGGACGGGCTCCGCAGAAGCCGTTCGCGGATTTGCACGCTGCCACGCCTGTTCGATGCAGAACAGGCGGAGGCAGCCCCGGATGACCATCCGCGACTCGCCCGCAAACGTCATCGAAACGACGTGGGTTTCGCCGTCCACCAGGCTGACGGCCGGACCGACCCAGCGGCCCGCACCTTCGGCCCGGAGGTTGAACGCGACCGTCGATCCGCTGCCGGCAGGGCCGCCGCAGAAGGCCTCGCCGCAGCGGCTGATCTGCAGGCGGGTGCCGCCGTTCTCGGCCACCCAGTCGCCGACGGGGTTCGCAAATGCAGGCGCCGCCGCGAGCAGCCAAGCCGCCGCCGTCGCCACTCCGATCTTGCGCATGATGGTTCGTCCCTTTCCCGGTCGTTTATGACCGGAAACGCTAGGCAGGCGACCTTAACGGCTTCTTCCGGGCGGTCTGCAATCTGATTCCTTGGTTAACTCGCAGGCGTCCGCCCGCCTCATCGCTGCGCGGCGGATGCGCACCAGCCTTCGCGGCGGCCGCCGTGATAGCGGCGCACATGGCCGGCCGCGAGCAGGGCCTCGGCGAGGTCTGGATGACTGCGGGTGGCGGCGGAGGCGAGCACGCGTCCGCCATACTTGTCCGGGGCGACAGCGCGGATGACGACGACGCCCTCCTCCAGCATTCCGGCAAGCGCGGCGCGGGCTTCTCCGGCGCGGATTCGCACGGCTTCGCAAGGGGCGCGCAGTTCCGGCGCATCGATCCCGCGCAGCCGCACTTTGGTCATGGCTTCCATGCCGGGCCAGATGCGCACCCGCGCCTCGAAAGTGTCGCCGTCGATCACCCGGACCACTTCGGCGGGATAGACGGTGTCCTGCGTCGGTCGCCACGCCGGCGCCGCGCGGACCTCACCGATCACCGGCGTGCCCTGCGGCGCCGGCGGAACCTCTGCCCTCCCCAATCCGAGCGCTGCCCCGGCCAGCATCCCGGCCGCGAAGACCATCGCCTGCAGGGAAAGGGTTCGGGGCAAGGTTCCCATGAATAAAATCTAGTGCATAGGTTCAAAATCACAGGACATATTTCCCATACACGCAGCGCGCATACCGGTCAAGCGGCGATGAAAAAGTCGCCCCGAGCACTGGACCGGGGGCCACCGGGGGCAATAGCCTGCGCGACCCAGAACAAGATCCGCCGGCCAGTTTCTGCTGGCAAAGGAGAGAAGCGATCCATGAAGCGCAGCACCAGCCGCATCCTGACCACCCACACCGGCAGCCTGCCGCGTCCCGCGGACGTCGTGAGCCTCCTGCTCGAGGAGCAGCAGCACCCGGGCGCGAAGCGCGCCGCGCTCGACGCCGCCGTGGACGCCGCGGTGCGCGAGGCGGTGGCCAAGCAGGTCGCCGCCGGCATCGACATCATCAATGATGGCGAGCAGGGCCGCACGGACTACACGGTGCATGTGAAGGATCGGCTGACCGGCTTCGACGGCCCGAGCGCGCCGCCGCTCGGCACCGGCGAGGAGGAGTTCCCCGAGCTCGCCCAGCTGCTCGCGCAGTTCGCCTCGCCGTTCCAGAACCGGCCGGCCTGCTCGGCGCCCGTGACGTGGCGCGACTGGCCCGCCGCGGAGGCCGACATCGCGCGCGCCAAGACCGCCACCGCCGGGGCGAAGGCGGAAGAGTTCTTCATGACCTCGCCCTCGCCGGGCCAGATCGGACGCTACCTCAAAAACCAGTACTACCCGACGCAGGAGGCCTACCTGCAGGCGCTCGCCGACGTGATGCGGCGCGAATATCAGGCCATCGTCGATGCCGGCTTCGTGCTGCAGCTCGACTGTCCCGACCTCGCGATCTCGCACCACATGGTCTACCCGCACCTCAGCCTCGCGGACTACCGCAAGATCATCGCGATGCATGTCGACGTGCTGAACGAGGCGGTGAAGGACATTCCCGCTGACCGCATGCGGATGCATGTCTGCTGGGGCTCGACCATGGGGCCGCACCATACCGACGTGCCGATCAGGGACATTGTCGACATCATCCTCAAGGCGCGCCCGCAGGCGGTGTCTTTCCCCGCGGCCAATCCGCGGCACCTGCACGAATGGAAGGTATGGCAAGAGGTCAAGCTGCCGGAGGGCAAGATCCTCGTTCCGGGCATGATCGATTCGACGTCGAACTTCGTCGAGCACCCGGAAGTGGTGGCGGACCGCATCGTGCAATACGCCAATGTGGTCGGCCGCGAGAACATCATCGCCGGCGTCGACTGCGGCTTCGGCACCTTCGCCGGCCGCGTGCAGGTCGACACCAAGATCGTCTACATGAAGCTCGCCGCGCTCGCGGAAGGCGCGCGCCTTGCCTCCGCGCAACTCTGGTGAGTTGCAGGGACGCGGTGTCGGATCGGGAAAGAGAGTTGTTCCCGCGCGCGGCTGACCGAGGGGGCGCATCGCCTATGATGGCGTCGTGCCGTAACGACGCGGCGTCGGCATAAGAAACACGAAGATCGCAGGGAGACTACCGGTGAAAGAAGTATTCGTGGCCCGCGACAGCGAGATCGACGACGGCGGCCGCAAGGTGATCGCCGACGGCGACCTCGAGATCGGCATCTTTCGCGTCGGTGGCGGCCTCTATGCCTGGAGCAACAATTGCCCGCATCAGGGCGGCCCGGTCTGTCAGGGCCGCGTGATGAAAGGCGTGGAGGAGCGGCTGGACGAGGAGAAGCGCAGCCTCGGCATCCACTATGCCGACGGCGTGTGGAACGTCGTCTGCCCCTGGCACGGCTTCGAATTCAACCTCTGCACCGGGCGGCATGCCGGCATCCCCGGCATCCGCCTCAAGGGCTATCCGGTGAACGTGCGCGACGGAGACATCTATGTCGTCGTCGACGCCTGATGCGGCGGCCGCCGCAGCGCGGCTCGACTCTCTCGCCAAGGAAGTGCTCGCGCTGGCCGAGCAGTCGCTGGCCGCGGACGCGACGAAAGCGATTTCGGACGAGGCTATCCAGCAATTGCTGACGGCGGCGACGCGGCTGCTCGCGCACAAGATCGAGAACGAGCAGCGCTACTTCCTGCCGCTCACCCATCGCGACGCGGTGACGCCGACAGACGCCGCGGTGCTGATCACCGAGGTGATGCGCGCGGTCAACCTGAACCTGTTCGACCTGTCGATGTGGGCGGGCCGGCGCGAGACCATCGACGACACGGGACATTAGGGCATCGCTCCGAAAAGTGGACGCCGGTTTTCGGGAATAGCGATGCTCAAACAAGACTCTATCGAGACAGTATCGCGCCGGTCCCGTCGTTCTCCGTCAATACCCTCCGCACTGAAAGAAGCGTGATCCATGACACTCAAAGGCAGTGCTTTCATCGCCGGTGCTTATGAACATCCAACCCGCAAGGCCGACGACAAGTCGCTGGCGCAGCTTCACGCCGAGGTCGCCAAGGGCGCGCTGGACGATGCCGGCCTGACCAAGGACGACGTCGACGGCTACTTCTGCGCGGGCGACGCGCCGGGGCTCGGCCCGCTGTCGATGGTCGACTACATGAACCTCAAGGTCCGGCACGTCGATTCGACGGATACCGGCGGTTCCTCGCCCCTCATCCACGTCGCCCATGCGGCCGAGGCGATCTCGGCGGGGCGCTGCAGCGTGGCGCTCATCACCCTCGCCGGCCGTCCGCGCGCGGAAGGCATGGCGACCGGCACCGCACCCCGGATCGCAACCGCCACCGCGCCCGACGTGCCGTTCGAGTTTCCCTACGGGCCGACGATCGTGAACATGTACGCCATGTGCGCGATGCGGCACATGTACCAGTACGGCACCACGTCGGAGCAGCTTGCCTGGGTCAAGGTCGCCGCCTCGCACCACGCGCAGCACAATCCGCACGCGATGCTGCGCGATGTCGTGACGGTCGA
>Ga0182739_1005029_pt1 | contig 10631 bp, 11 predicted proteins | sample eDN5th30CBELigBY_FD_128873 | JGI IMG/M metagenome (GOLD analysis project Ga0182739, IMG submission 128873) | Enriched backyard soil microbial communities from Emeryville, California, USA - eDNA 5th pass 30_C BE-Lig BY (version 2) (version 2) | ecosystem: Environmental > Terrestrial > Soil >...
CCCGCGGTGTCGCCGTCTCACTGCGCGCGATCCCGTTGCGCGATCACGGCGAGCGGATCGGGGCGATCGTGCTCTGCCGTGACGTCACCGAGATCCGCCACCAGGAGCAGGAACTCATCACCAAGGACGCGACGATCCGTGAGATCCATCACCGCGTGAAGAACAACCTGCAGACGGTGGCATCGCTGCTGCGGATCCAGGCGCGCCGGACGCACTCGGAAGAAGCGCGTGAAGCGCTCACGCAGGCGATGCGACGAGTGTCGGCGATCGCCGTCGTCCACGACACGCTGTCGGAGGGTCTCGCGCAGAACGTGGACTTCGACGAGGTGTTCGCGCGCGTGCTCAAGCTCATCGCAGAGGTCGCGGCCGGGGCAGGAACCCGCGCGGAGACCCGCTCGATCGGCACGTTCGGGACGCTGCCGAGCGAGTACGCGACACCGCTCGCGCTCGCGCTCACCGAACTCGTCACGAATGCCGTCGAGCACGGACTCGCCGGGCGCGAAGGCCACGTCGAGATCGAAGCGAAGCGCAACCAGTCGCGGCTCAAGGTTCAGGTGCGCGACACCGGTGCGGGACTGCCCGAGGGGCAGGTCGGGCGGGGTCTGGGCACCCAGATCGTCCGCACGCTCATCCAGGGTGAGCTGGGCGGAACGATCGACTGGCACACGATCATGGGGTCGGGCACCGAGGTCACGATCGACATCCCGTTGCGCTGGATCAACCGCGGCGAGTGAACTCGCCGTGCGGGTCCAGGAGCGGCGGGCTCAGCGGGCGAGCGGCGTCAGGAGGCGCGGCGGGCGCGCGCGGCGCGGCGCTTGAGCGCGCGACGCTCGTCTTCGGAGAGGCCGCCCCACACGCCGGAGTCCTGACCCGTCTCCAGCGCGTACTGGAGGCAGATCTCGGTGACGGTGCAGCGCGCGCAGACCGACTTGGCCTTCTCGATCTGGTCGACGGCCGGACCGGTGTTCCCGACGGGGAAGAACAGTTCCGGGTCTACCGTGAGGCAGGCGGCTTTGTCGCGCCAATCCATAGGGGTGCTCCTTGTTGCGATGCGGTGTGAGCGAGTGCTGAGGGTCCGCACGCGGATTCGGGTCATGCATCCGGTACCCTGTGTGAGGTGCGAGCTTCGGGCTCGCCCCACGGCGCTGTGGGAGCACACGGCTTGCTCGATTCTTCCAGAGCAGACCGCCGCGATCAAGGGTTTCCGCGCGAAATCTTGAGCACTTTGCTGTGTCTTTCCCGGGACCGTCGCCAGACCCATCCGACCTCGATCGAGCGGAGTGCACGAGATGACGCAGCGCAGCACCGAACCGGCTGGCGTCGCCGCATCCGTTCTCATCGGACTCGAGGCACTCGGCGTCGCCCTCCTGGCCGGATGGCAGGTGGTCGCGATCGTCACGGGCGACGTTGCCGAACTGCCGAGCGCGATCGCGCTCGTCGTGCTGACCGTCGTGGGCGCGGTCGCGGTGGGCGCGTTCGCCGTCGCGACCGCACGAGGACTGTCGTGGGGACGGTCCGGCGGCGTCGTGTGCCAGCTGCTGCTGCTCGCCGTCGCGGGCGGGGCGGTGACCGGTACCTACGCGCATCCGCTGATCGGGCTCACCCTGGCGGTGCCCGCCGTCATCGGGCTCGTCCTGCTCATCATCGCGACCCGCCGGGCCGCTCCTCGTCGAACCGAGGGCGAGTCCCCGCGCGACGAGTGAGTCAGCTCTCCAGCAGCGTGCGCAGTCGTGCGACGTGACCCGTCGCCTTGACGTTGTATTGCGCGTGCACGATGAGCCCGTCCGGATCGATCACGAAAGTGGATCGAAGGACGCCCGTGATCGTCTTGCCGTAGTTCTGCTTCTCGCCCCACGCGCCGTAGGCGTCGTGGACGGCGTGATCCGGGTCACTCAGCAGCGGGAACGTGAGGGCGTCGCGGTCGGCGAACTCGCGCAGCTTCTCCGGTTCGTCACGCGAGATGCCCACGACGCTGTACCCGAGCGCCGTGAGTGAGGCGAGGCTGTCGCGGAAGTCGCACGCCTGCGTCGTGCACCCGGGAGTCATGGCCGCGGGGTAGAAGTAGAGGATGACGCTGCGGCCACGGTAGTCGTGCAGCGAAACGGACGCGCCGTCTTGGTCGACGAGAGTGAAGTCGGGGGCGATCTGGCCGGGTTCGAGTCGTGTCACACCCCCAGCCTACGGTGGATGCGGTCACGCGAACTGCTGGAGGAGGCGCTGCAGCGAGTCCAGGCGGGCAGCACCGGTCGGGCCGAGCCTGCCCTCCGCGACGGCCTCGACGATCGCGCAGTCCGGGGCATCCGGCAGGTGCGTGCACCCGCGCGGACACTCCTCGGCGATGAGCGCAAGATCGGTGAAGGCCGCGAGGATCGACGACGTGTCGACGTGCCCGAGCCCGAAGGAGCGCACTCCCGGGGTATCGATCACCCACCCGGTGCCGGTGGCGCCGCGGTAGCGCAGCGACACGGTCGAGGACGACGTGTGGCGTCCGCGTCCCGTGACCTCGTTGACGTGACCGGTCGCGCGCGCCGCCGTCGGCACGAGCGCGTTGACGAGCGTTGACTTGCCGACGCCCGAGTGTCCGACGAAGACGGTCGAGTGTCCCACGAGGGCGGCGCCGATGCGCTCGAGCGGCATCTGGTCGGTCGCGCTCGTGAACACCTCGAGGTCGAGACCGTCGAAGTGCGTGAGGAAGTCTGCGGGGTCGGCCAGGTCGGTCTTGGTGACGACGAGGAGGGGGCGGATGCGCGCATCCATCGCCGCGACGAGATACCGATCGACGAGGCGTTCGCGCGGCTCCGGATCGGCGGCCGCCACGACGACGAGCATCTGGTCGGCGTTGGCGACGATGATGCGCTCGACCTGGTCGGTGTCGTCGGCCGAACGGCGCAGCAGCGTCGTGCGCGGCTCGATGCCGACGATCCGGGAGAGGGTGCCCTCGTCGCCGCTCGTGTCGCCGACGACACGGGCGCGGTCTCCCGTCACGATCGGCTGCTTGCGCAGTTCGCGCGCGCGGGTCGCGACGATCTCGCGCTCGTCGTGCGTGTCCTCGCCGACGAGGACGGCGTAGCGTCCGCGGTCCACGCCCAGGACGCGTCCGATCTCGGCGTCGGTGTGTGCAGGTCGGCGCTTCGTGCGCGGTCGGTTGGCCTTCGGGTTGGGGCGCACCCGCACGTCGGCCTCGTCGAACTCGGGGTCGTCGTCCTCGTCGTCGGGATCGTCCCACCAGGAGGTCACGCGGGGGCGTCCCCCTCCAACATCTGCGCCCAGAGGCGGGTGAACTGGGGGAGTGTCTTCGCCGTCACACCGACGTCGTCGAGCCGGACGCCGTCGACGGCGAGGCCGATGAGGGCGCCCGTCGTCGCCATGCGGTGATCGTGGTACGTGCGCCAGCGTCCGCCGTGCAGGGGGCGGGGTTCGATGCGGACACCGTCGGCGAGTTCCACCACCGTGCCGCCGAGAGCCTCGATGTCTTCGATCAGAGCACGGATGCGGTCGGTCTCATGCAGGCGGATGTGTCCGATACCCGTGATCGTCGAGGGGCCGTCGGCGAGCGCGGCCAACCCCACGATCGTCGGCGCCAGTTCGCCAGCGGACGACAGATCCAGGTTCACACCGTGCAGGCGGCCGCCCGTGACCGTCAGGACACCGGCGCGGCGCGACACCCGCGCACCCATGCGGTGCAGCAGGTCCGTGAGCATGGCTCCGGGCTGGGTCGAACTGGCGGGCCATCCCGCGACGGAGACGGAGCCTCCGGCGACCATCGCGGCGGCCAGGAACGGCGCGGCGTTGGAGAGGTCGGGCTCGATCGCGATCTCCTTGCCGCGCAGGGGACCGGCGGCCACGACCCACTCGTTCGGCGCGGGGCGCTCGACATACACGCCGCGGCGCGCGAGAGCATCCACCGTCATGTCGATGTGCGGGATGCTCGGCAGTCGCTCGCCCGTGTGGATGAGGTGCAGCCCCACATCGAAACGGGGGGCCGCGAGCAGGAGACCGGAGACGAACTGGCTGGAGCGCGACGCATCCAACCGCACTTCACCGCCGCGGATGTGTCCGTGCCCGCGCACTGTGAACGGAAGTGCCCAGTGTCCGCCGTCGTCGATGTCGACGCCCAGATCGCGCAGCGCCTTGATCAGTTCGCCCATGGGACGGTGCAACGCCGACTCGTGGGCGGTCAGGCGCACCTCGCCGTACGCAAGGCCGGCGAGCGGCGCGACGAAACGCATGACGGTGCCGGCCTGCCCGCAGTCGATCTCGACGCCGCCGGTCAGCCGCGGCGGCGGCGTCACGAGCCAGTCGTCACCGAAGGCGCCGTCGCCGGGGGCGGAGCGGAGGTCGACGCCGAGCGCGCGCAGTGCCTCGACCATCCGCTCGGAGTCTTGCGAGTGCAGGGGCGCGACCAGGCGGCTCGGCGAGTCGGCGAGCGCGGAGAGCACGAGTTCGCGGCCCGTGAGCGACTTGGAACCGGGGATCGCAACGGTCGCGTGCAGCGGTCCGCGGGCCACAGGAGCGTCCCAGGCGCGCTCGACGGGCGCGGCGGCGGGCTGCGCGGGGGAATACCGATCGGTCGTCATCGGTTCCAGCCTATCGAGCCACCGAAAGGACACGATGATCTCAACGCTCGAGCCGCCCACCCTCGCATCCGTGGATCCGTTCCCGGTGGGGAGGGAGGCGAGCCGACCCGTCGGGGCCCTCGGCATAGACTGGGGCGCGATGAGCGCCGACGACGACCAGGCCGAGCAGTTCGACGAGGCCCCGGAGGTGGCGTCCGAATCGGATGCTGCGTCCGATGAGGTGCGCGCGCAGTTCGAGGAGCAGGCGCTGCCCTTCATGGATCAGCTGTACGGCGCGGCGATGCGGATGACCCGTAACCCCGCCGACGCGGCGGATCTCGTGCAGGAGACGTTCGTCAAGGCGTTCGCGTCGTGGGCGACGTTCACGCAGGGCACGAACCTGAAGGCGTGGCTGTACCGCATCCTCACCAATACCTACATCAACACGTACCGCAAGAAGCAGCGCGAGCCGTACCAGAGCTCGATCGACGATCTCGAGGACTGGCAGCTCGGTGGCGCGGAGTCGCCCACGTCGATGCGGACGCGTTCGGCGGAGGCCGAGGCGATCGATCACATGCCGTCGTCGGCGGTGAAGGATGCGCTGCAGGCGATCCCGGAGGACTTCCGGCTCGCGGTGTACCTCGCGGATGTCGAGGGCTTCGCGTACCAGGAGATCGCCGACATCATGAAGACCCCCATCGGAACGGTCATGAGCCGTCTGCATCGTGGCAGGCGGATGCTGCGTGAGCTGCTGGCCGACTATGCGAAGGAGCGGGGCATCGCCACCGTGCCCCCGAGGAGTAAGAAATGAGCGATTGCGGCTGCGAGAAGGCGCGCAAGGACCTGGAGGAATACCTCCGGCACGAGATCTGCAGCACCGAGCACAGCGACATCAAGGCGCACCTGGAGAATTGCCCGGCCTGCCGGGACGAGGCTCTCGTCGCGACGACACTGACCCAGGTCGTCGCGCGGGCGTGCCGGGAGACCGCCCCCGAGGAACTGCGCGATCAGGTACTGTCGCGACTGCGCGCCGCGCAGGCGACCCACCACTGACCGCTGTCGCCGTGTGAACGTGGTGTGAACACTGCGATCAGCGCGGCGTGAACACCGAGATCGCCTGGGGCACGACGTCGATCGTGATCGGGAGCGAACCGATGGGGTCGCCGTCGGCGTAGGCGGTCACCCCGTCGCTGTGCAGGTGCACGGACCGCACGCGGTGCAGCGACACCTCGGGGATCGTCGTATGCGTGCCCCGGTACAGGCGCGGCAGCATTCGCAACAGGTGGACCCGGCCGGCGGGGCGGACGAGCGCGACGTCGAGCAGACCGTCGGCGGGGTCGGCGTCGGGGCAGATCGGGATGCCGCCGCCATAGGTGCGTCCGTTGCCGACGCTCGCCATGATGAGGTCACCGTCGATGCGCTGCGTCGAACCATCGGCGAGGGTCAGGTCGACGACGTAGGCGAGGTCGCGGAGCGAGACGAACTCGCGCAGGATGGCGATCGTGTACCGCGATCCGCCGCGGGGCCAGCGCATCGCGTTGGCCCGGTCGTTCACGCGCGAGTCGAAGCCGCTCGCGAGGACGGTGCCGTAGAGCGTCGTGCTCGCCGCCGCATCCGCTCCGCCGGCATCCGTCACGCGGGCGAGGTCGATGCGCCTCGTGATCCCGTCGGCGATGACGTCGGCCGCCGCAACGGGATCCCGTTCGCGCAGACCGATCATGGTCGCGAAGTCGTTGCCGGTGCCGCAGGGGATGATCCCGAGCGGGGTGCCGGTGTCCATGGCGGCGGAGAGTGCGAGCCGCACGGTGCCATCGCCGCCGGCGACCGCGATCGCGTCGACGTCCGCGCGCGCCGCGAGCTCGCCGAGCAGGTGCGTCGACTCCTCCGCACTGCCCCCGGACACGAGGGTCGCGGTGTGACCGCGGGCGCGCAGTCGGTCCACGGCCCGGGTGGCCGCGTGCGTGTGCGCACCGGCGCGCGCCGCAGGATTGACCAGGACCGCGATGCTCACGGAATCAGCTTGCCGGGATTGAGGATTCCGGTGGGGTCGAGTTCGTCTTTGACGGCCCGCAGGATGCGGACACCGAGCGCGCCGACCTCCTGCTCGAGCCACGGGCGATGGTCGGTACCGACCGCGTGATGGTGCGTGATGGTGGCCGCCGCCGCGGCGATCGCGTCGCTGGCCGCGTGCTTGGCGCGCGCCCATTGCCCGTCGGGGTCCGCGGTCAGCGCGGCCACGACGGTGAAGTACAGCGATGCACCGGCCGGATAGACGTGCGAGATGTGGCACATGATGATCGGCTTCGCGCCGTCGGCACCCGGTGCATCCGTCAGTGCATCAGTGAGCGCGGCCGTCACCGCCGCCTTGAGCGCGGGCAGACGTGCCCACGTGGTCGCGGTCTCGAGCGTCTCGGCGAGCACACCCGCATCCAGCAGCGCATCGCGCAGCGCGGGGGAGGCGAAGCGGCCGCGCTCCCAGCTGCGCGCGGGGCTCTCGCCGCGTGCCTTGGCGCCGTGCGCGCGGAACAGCGTGTCGGTCGCGGTGGCCACGGCGTCCGCCTCCGCGGGGTTCGCGCCTTCGAAGGTCGCGACCGCGAGGCACCCCTTGCGTCGGGTGAGGTGGGCGCCGAGGGTCGCAGTGACGGTCGTTTCGGTCTCGTCACTGAGCCGGAGCACGGTGGGGCGGACGCCGCTCTGCGTGAGCGCGCGGAGTGCGGCCGTTCCGGCGGCGAAGTCGGGGAAGGTCCACGCCCCGTAGGCGTGTGCGGCCGCGATGGGGCGGATGCGGACGGTGACCTCGGTGATGACTCCGAGAGTCCCCTCCGAGCCGAGGAAGAGCGCGCGCAGGTCGGGACCCGCGGCGGACGTGGGCGCGCGACCCAGGTCGAGGTCGCCGCTCGGGGTCGCCACGCGCAACCCGTGCACGAGGTCGTCGAAGCGTCCGAACCCCCGCGATGCCTGGCCGCTGGAGCGCGTCGCCGCGTACCCGCCGAGGCTCGCGTACTCGAAACTCTGCGGGAAGTGCCCGAGCGTGAACCCGCGCGCGCCGAGGAGCTCCTCGGCCTGCGGCCCCGTCGTCCCCGCACCGAACCTCGCGAGCAGCGACACCTCGTCGATGCCGTGCAGGCCGGCCGTGCGCTCCAGATCGAGGGCGATCACCGCGCGATGGCCCCCGCGGTCGGGCTGGACGCCGCCGACGACGCTCGTGCCGCCGCCGAAGGGCACGACCGCGATCCCGCGCTCCGCGCACAGCCCCAGCACCGCCGCCACATCGCGATGATCCGCCGGCGCGACCACGAGGTCCGGGGCATCCTGGGCGCCCGCTCGCCGGCGCGCGATCAGATCCGGTGTGCTCTTGCCGCCCAGGTGCAGCGCCCGCCGCTCGTCGTCGCGGGCGACAGACCCGGCACCGACGATCTTGGCGAGAGCGCGCACGTCGTCGTCGGTCGCGCGCGAGGCCGTCAGTTCCCGCTCTCCGGGCGGGATCCGGGGGATCGGATGCGGTCGGCCGCGGAGGACGAGTGCCAGCAGGGGTCGCGCCGCGGCCGGGATGGATGCGGGGTCCGTGCCCCATGCATCCCAGGCCATCCGGTCGCGAGGTCGGGGGCGCGCGATGGGACCGGCGAACGGATCGTGCGGCGCTGCATCAGCCACGTCGTGCCTCATGGCGACAGTATGACACGGACTGTATGTTTGTCACATGGTTCGCGCCACCGCTCCGACACCCGCACGGCCCACCGAGGACGTGCTCCTGGACGCGGCGCGGGATGCCGTCATCGAGCACGGCATTCGGCGCACCTCCGCATCCGACATCGCACGGCGTAGCGGGCTCTCCCGGCAGACGTTGTACCGGTACTGGCCCGACGTGCGCTCGCTCCTCGCGGCGCTCGTGACGCGCGAGCTCTTGGCTCAGCTCCCTGCGGCCGGTGCCGCGGGTGACACGGGGGCGGTGACGCTCGACGGGTTCGTGACCGAACTGGTCGATACGGCGCGCACGGTGCGCGATCTGCCCATCATCGCCCGCCTGCGGGAGACCGATCCGGAGCTGTTCGCCCGGTACATCCTCGAACGGCTCGGGTCGAGCCAGCGCGCCATCCTCGACCTCCTGGAGACCCGCATCCACGCCGCGCAGGCGGCGGGAGCGGTCCGCGCCGGTGATCCGCCCGTCATCGCGGCCATGATCCTGCTGATCGCCCAGTCCGCCATCCAGTCGGCGCCGCTCGTCGCGCCGTGGCTGCCCGACGACGCGTGGGAGCGTGAGCTGCGGATCGCGCTCGCGGGATACCTCCGGCCCGAGGTTGTGGCGTGAGCCCCGCCCGACGTGACCTCGTCCGAAGACCGGGTACGGCAGAACTGCCGCATTCGACCGCGCTCCATGCCGCGCGACGCACGCGCGAACTGTCGGAGTTGGGGGACGGTGCCGACATCGACGTTCTCGTGATCGGCGGCGGGATCACGGGCGCGGGCATCGCGCTCGATGCCGCGAGCCGCGGACTGCGCACCGTGCTCGTGGAGAAGCACGATCTCGCTTTCGGCACCAGCCGGTGGAGCTCCAAGCTCGTCCACGGCGGACTGCGCTATCTCGCATCCGGTCAGGTCGCGATCGCCCGGGAGAGCGCTCAGGAACGACACATCCTGCTCACGCGCACGGCACCGCACCTCACCCGGCCGCTCGCGCAGGTGATGCCGCTGCACGGACCGGGCCACCTCTCCCGGGGCGCCTTCGTGGGGACGGGATACGGCCTCGGCGATGCGTTGCGCCGAGCCGTCGGAACCCCCGGCCGGCTCCTGCCGCCACCGGGCCTGCTCTCCGCCGCGGCGACCCTGCGCCACGCGCCGGCCGTCCGCGCCGACGACCTGAGAGGCGGCATCCGCGGCTGGGACGGCCAGGTCATCGACGACGCCCGACTCGTGGTCGCCGTCGCGCGCACCGCCGCCGGCTTCGGCGCCCGCATCCTCACCCGCGTGGAAGCCGTCACCGGTCCGGGGGCGATCACGACGGGGGATGCCGCGACACTGCGCGACACACTCACCGGCCAGACGATGCGCGTGCACGCTCGCGCGGTCGTCAACGCGACGGGTGTCTGGGCGCAACAGGTGGATGCGGGCATCCGCCTGCGCCCGAGCCGAGGCACCCACCTGGTGGTCGACACGGCGCGACTGGGCCAGAGCGACGTGTCGCTCACAGCGCCATTGGCGGGGTCGCGCAGCCGCTTCGTCTTCACAGTGCCGGCGGTCCACGGACGCACGTACATCGGCCTGACGGATGTGCCGGCCGGCAGCGAGATCCCCGACGTCGCGGTACCGGCCGAGGGGGAGATCGACCAGCTGCTGGACACGGTCAACGGTGTGCTGCGTACGCCGCTGACGCGCGACGACGTGATCGGCACGTTCTCCGGGCTGCGGCCGCTGCTCGAGGCGGAGGAAGGCGACCAGACGAGCGACCTGTCGCGTGCGCACGCCGTCATCGAATCAGACGACGGGCTGCTCAGCGTCGTCGGCGGCAAGCTCACGACATACCGGCGCATGGCCGAGGATGCGGTGGATGCGGCCATCGCACGCCGCATCCTGCCGCACGCGGGAGTGTCTCTGACGGCCTCGATCCCGCTCGTGGGCGCCTGGCCGCGGGAGCGGCTCGCGGACGTGCGGGCACCCGCGCGGCTCGTGCGGCGGTACGGCGCGGAAGCGCCCGCGGTGGCCGCGCTGCCCGATGGCCCCGCCGCCGCCCGCGGCGTGACCGCGCAGGAACTCGCGTGGGGAGTGCGGGTCGAGGGTGCCCTGACGGTCGAGGACCTGCTGGAGCGCCGCACACGTCTGGGCCTCGTCGGTGCCGATCGCGAAGCATCCGTCGCCGCCGCCCACGCCGCCCTCGCGGATCCCGTCTCGCTGGGGAAGGTCGTCGAGTAGCGCCCGTAGGGCGCGTATCGAGACGCACACCTCCGGAGTCGTTCGCGAGGTGCCTCACGTCAAGATGCCCGCGAAATGTTTCCCGTGCCTCACGTGGGAATGCCCGCGAACGTCAGCTCGCGGGGCGGAGCTTGACGCTTTGGCTGGTGTCGGGCTGCGGTGTGGTGA
>Ga0182739_1005030_pt1 | contig 10631 bp, 8 predicted proteins | sample eDN5th30CBELigBY_FD_128873 | JGI IMG/M metagenome (GOLD analysis project Ga0182739, IMG submission 128873) | Enriched backyard soil microbial communities from Emeryville, California, USA - eDNA 5th pass 30_C BE-Lig BY (version 2) (version 2) | ecosystem: Environmental > Terrestrial > Soil >...
CGGCGGCTCCGGAGATCAGCAGTGCCAGTGAATACGCGCCGGTGATCTCGGCGACCGACCAGCCTTGCGAGTCTTTGATCGGAGTTAGAAAGACGGAGAAGGCGTAATAAAGAACACCCCAAGAAGTGATCTCGGTGAGCGAGAGTGTCAGCACCATGACCCAGCCGTAGTAGATACGCCGTGGTCGCGGGCCTGACTCCACCTCGCTCACCGGCATTGGTTCAGACGGGCTTGCGCGCGCGGATGAAGCCGCTGATCAGGCGACCATCGGACGGGGCCTCATCGGCAGAAGCAGTGCCGCAGCAGCCACCCACCGCATCAGCGCCGTAGGTGTTTGTCATCTCGATGCTGGCTTCAGCGAACCCGGCGGCCGCCAGGCCATCCAGATACTCACCCTCCTCCAGCGCGCCAGCAATACAACCAGCCCACGCCTCCATATCGGAGCGAACCGAGTCCGGCAGGCTGCCTTGAACAACGACATCCGAGACGGCAAACAGGCCGCCCGGTCGTAGCACCCGATACGCCTCCCGCAGGACTCGCGGCTTGTCGGCAGAGAGATTGATCACGCAGTTGGAGATAATGACATCGACGCTGTTATCCGGCAACGGGATGTTCTCGATCTCCCCCTTCAGGAAGCGCACATTCTCGACACTGGCCTCGGCGCGATTCCGTTCGGCCAGCGCCAGCATCTCGTCAGTCATGTCCAGCCCGTAGACGAAGCCGTCCGGACCAACCCGGCGTGCAGAGAGCAGGACATCGATCCCACCACCCGAGCCAAGGTCGAGGACGACCTGTCCCGGCTCAAGCTGCGCGAGCGCGGTCGGATTGCCGCAACCCAGCGAAGCCAGGACGGCAGCCTCGGGTAGCGCGCTGGTCTCGTCAACCGAGTAGTCGCGGTCGGCCAGCAACGAGCTGAGCGGGACGTCACTGGAGCCGCAGCAAGCCGAATCGGACGATCCGCAGCAACTCGCTGTGCTGCCGTTGATGACCGCCGTGGCGGCCTCGGCGTACTTTCGCTGGACGGTCGCGCGGACATCCTCCGCGTGTACGTCACTCATCAGAGGTTCCTCCTGTGGTTCTGCGCCGGGCGCTGTCGTTGGCGACTTGCCAAGCTGCGTGCCCAGCGCATATACTTCAACAAACATTGAATTAATAACACGAGGAGTGCTCGATGACAATGACCCTTTCTCCGCCGAAATCGATTGACGAGATCGCCGCAACCCTGAAGGTTCTGGCCGATCCCACCCGCCTGCGGATTTTCAATCTGTTGATGGGCGGCGAGCGCTGCAACTGCGAGATGGGCGGGTTGCTCGGCCTCGCGCCGAACCTCATCTCCCACCACCTCGGCAGCCTGCGCAGCAGCGGCCTGATCGACGCCCGACGCGACACCAACGATGCCCGCTGGATCTACTACTCCGTCAATCGCGAGGCGCTTTCAGACCTGGGTGATCTGCTGTCGGCGTTCCTGTCGCCGAGCCGACTGCCGGAGGTCGCCCCGGCGTGCTGCTCTCCGGCGAGCGCAGACACGTTTTCGGCATCACAGCCATCGTCACCAACTCGACCTGCCAGCAACCGGAGCCGATAGGACACGAATGTGATCGACAAGAGCCCACCAGTGAGGGTTCTGATCCTCTGCACTCACAACTCGGCGCGTTCCCAGATGGCCGAAGCGCTCTTGCGACAGATTGGCGGCGCGCGGTTTGAGGTTGCATCTGCCGGAACTGAGGCGACACGCGTACACCCATTGGCCGTGCAGGCGATGGCAAACGTTGGCATCGACATTTCGAAAGCGCGGTCGAAGCACCTTGACGAATTCATCAATGACAACTTCGACTACGTCATCACTGTCTGCGACGCCGCAAACGAAAGCTGCCCGTACTTCCCCGGCGCACCAACTCGCATTCATTGGTCGTTCAAGGATCCCAGCCTCGCAGAAGGCACCGACGAGGAGCGTCTGCGTGCATTCAGCCGGGTTCGTGACGAGATCGCCATGCGATTGCGAACGTGGGTGCAGGTGTTCGAATAATCGACATTGCGGATTCAGCATCTTCGGAGCTGACATGAGGAACACAATGATCAGCAACATTGAAACCGACACTGACACCGTATCACTGCCGGATGTACCCCTGCTCGACTGGATCGGCTGGAAGACACCGTTCCTGTTCTTTACCGGCAAGGGAGGCGTCGGCAAGACGACAGTCGCCAGCAGCGTCGCCGTCGCGCTCGCCGACAGCGGCAAACGCGTCCTGCTCGTCAGCACCGATCCTGCGTCGAACCTCGACGATGTCTTCCAGACGATGATCTCTGATACGCCAACACCGGTTGCTGATGTCCCCAACCTCATGTTGCTGAACATCGATCCCCATCGAACGGCGGAGGCGTACCGCGAGCGTACGGTTGCGCCATTGCGTGGAGTTGCCAGCGCCGAGGAGATCCGTGCAGCGGAGGAACAGCTTTCCGGTGCCTGCACGGTCGAAATAGCTGCGTTCGACGAATTCACCCGCTTGTTGGCAGGTCCCGTCTGGACCGCTCCATTCGCCCACATCGTCTTCGATACCGCGCCAACTGGACACACGCTCCGACTGTTGAGTCTTGCCAATGCCTGGAGCAACTATCTGGTGGAGAGCCCACGCGGCGCGAGCTGCCTCGGTCCGTGGGCTGGGATCGATATGCAGCGTGACCGATATGCGGCAGCTGTCCGTGAGCTGGCAGACGCAGAGCGCACGACGCTCGTTCTGGTCTCGCGGCCGGAGCCTGGCGCGTTGCGCGAGGCCGGCCGTACCGGCGCGGAGCTGGCAGAGCTCGGTATCACCAACCAGCAGCTGGTCATCAACGGCCTGTTCGTTCAGTCGTCGGATTCCGACGGCATCGCGACGGCGCTGATCAGGCGGCAGTCAGCAGCCCTCGACAACATCCCGGAAGCCCTGGTTGCCATCACAACATCGATGGTTCCGCTGGTAGCCTCCGACCTGATCGGGACGGACGCCCTCCGCGCGCTCGCCAATGGAGGGGATCTGGAAGTCGATCCGCCGGAAACGTTCGACCGCCAGCTCGCCGTCGGGCTGGAGGGGCTCGTTGCCGAGCTGGAAGCACGTGGCCCGGGCGTGATCATGACCATGGGGAAGGGCGGGGTCGGAAAGACAACGGTGGCCGCCGCGATCGCCGTCGCGCTGGCCGAACGAGGCCAACGCGTACACCTGTCGACGACCGATCCGGCCGCGCACGTACTGGACGCACTCGCTGGCGACCGCCCTGCGAATCTCAGCGTCAGTCGCATCGATCCTGAAGTCGAGACCGAGCGCTACCGGGCGGATGTCATCCGATCCGCCGGCCAACTGGAACCAGCCGAGCTCGCGCTTCTGGAGGAGGATCTGCGCTCACCGTGTACCGAGGAGGTCGCCGTCTTCCGCGCATTTTCCCGACTTCTGGGAAAAGCACGCTCCAGTTTCGTTGTCCTCGACACCGCGCCGACCGGTCACACACTACTGCTGATGGACACGACCGGTGCCTATCATCACGAGATCATGCGCACGACATCGGGGGTAACTGGCCGACTGACTACGCCGCTCATGCGGCTGCAGGATCCGGATTTCGCCCGCATTCTGGTGGTGACACTCCCGGAGACTACACCGATCCTCGAGGCAAGTCGGCTGCAGGATGATCTTCGTCGAGCGGGGATCGAGCCATTCGGCTGGGTCGTCAATCAGCTCATCGGGCCACAGGCCACGAGCCATCCGCTCCTCACTCGTCGCGCGACACACGAGGCGCACCACATTCACAACGTCAGCACCAATATCGCCACCCGCGTGTACACTGTCTCGTGGAGACAACAGCCGCCTGTCGGGCGAGACGCTCTCCTTGATCTCGTGAAAGCGCACCAGACGGCGAAGAGCTAGAAAGAACGGCGATCCATGAACATGATCGTTGACCAGTCAGTGGTTACGTGCCCTCGATGCGGATTCGCCCACACCGAGACGATGCCAGAGCATCGGTGAGTTGTCCGCTATGTCTGCACCCAGTGTGGGGCGCAAATGCAGCCGAAACCCGGAGACTGTTGCATCTACTGTTCGTATGGATCGATCCCCTGTCCTACGATCCAGCGCGAACGCTCTGGATGAACCCATGAATCGGATCACTCCGACAGCGCGGAATCACCCACCAGCGGGCAGCAGATCCCAGATCCACGGGTAGCGAAAGTAGTCGTCGAAGAGGGGGCGCAAGTCCGTTGGGCTGTGCGACTGGAAGATCGAGAGTATTTCGACGGGCGTAACGACGTCGAAGGCGTGGCGCTGGTACAGATCGCGCCAGGCATCCCAGAACGCATCCCAGCCCATCTGCCAGGCGACTTGATAATAGAAGCGCGCGCCCTGCTCGTAGATCGAGTAGTACCACTGGCGGCCGTCCGCTGCGGCCAGCTCGCGGGCGTCGGCATCCAGCCAGAACTGGTAGCCACCGTCCGGCGGCGACGGTACCTCGGTGAAGCCGGTCAGCAATCCGCGCTCGAAGAACTCGGCGGCACCTTCGTCAATCCAGCCATTGACCAGGGTGCGGTTGCCGATGATTGCGTACATCCACTGGTGCGCGATCTCATGGACGACGAGCCGATCCAGCGGCGTGTAGGCCCCATTGATGTAGATCAGACCGGGGAACTCCAGCCCGCCCGGCATGCGTGGGCCGACATCGACGATGCTCAGCGTGGGGTACGGATACGGGCCAAGCAGCCCGTCCATCAGTGACACCGCCTCCTTGGCGGCATCGAAGGCAACCTCTGCCGCACCGCCCGGGCTGGACGGATGGCTGTAGTAGCGCGCCAGTGTGCCGTTGGAGAGCGTGCGCTCCTGGACGTTGAAGTTCCGCGAGAGCGCCAGCGCAAAGTCACGTACATTCGTCGCCGAAAGTGCGTAACGCGTCCGACCGTCCGGCAATGACTGATGACCCGACTCGGTGCCGGTATGCGCGACGACGACATCGGGCGCGACATCGACTGTGACTTCGTAATCTGCAACTCGCGATTGCGACGGATCGAGCGTCTCGGAGAAGACGTGCCGGTCCGAGATGATCGGGAACCAGTAGCCGAGGCGCAGGACACCGCTATCCAGCGACGTACCACCCCAGCCACTCGACTCCTGGCCAACCGACAGACGGAAATCGACAGCAACCGTCATCGGCGCAGATGCGCCGGGCGGCAATGGCACGCCGAGAATGAAGCCGCCGTCTATCCACTCCGACTCAACTGCCCGACCGTCAACGGTCAGTGCATCGAGCATGAAGTAACCGTAGGCAGCCGGCACGACCTGCAAGTAGAGCGTCGATGGCTGAGGGCTGTTGAAGCGCTGGATATCGAGCGTTGCGGTCGCATCGACTGCGCCGGTGTCAACATTGGCCGAATGAATTGCCAGTCGATAGGCGACATCGACATCGGGAATATCGACAGCTTGCCCGGCCGGTGTCCACTTCGGGACGTCCGGGAGTTGCCAGCCGGGAGCCGCGAGCGGCGCAGAGCCATCTCCATAGCGCCACTGGTAGTAATGCTGGCCGACATTGCCCATCTCGACCTGCCAGCCGGGCGCGTTCGCGGGCGTGTACGTCAGCACGCGGCGCTCGAACGGCTGCACCAGCACCCACTGCTCGACACCGGCGACGGGCACCCAGGCCCAGGCTGCTTCCGCGATCGGGTAGCCGGTCGCGTAGTAGGGATTGGCGAAGAGCGCCCCACGAGTGCGATACGTGCGCTCAACGATCGTGCCGCTGCTGTTGAGGTAGTCCCAGAAGACGCTGGCCACACGGTGGCCGGTCAGGTCGGCGAGCGGTCCGGCAGTAACCCCGTGAGTGTCATTGACGCAGCAGCCGAGGGTGCCGTCGCGGGCGATGGTCTGTGTAATCGCCGCTCCGTCGGCGAGGGCCGGTGTCCCGAGTTGGCCGACGAAGCTGGCGTAGGTCGGCGATGTCGTCGCGAGCGGATCGCCGGCGATGTTGACCTGCGCCGCGCCGCGTTCGTCCCAACTGTCGTCACCCGTTTGCAGTGCTCCGGTAATCAGCTCTTTCGCCAGCAGGCCGTTCGTGACGAACCAGAGATCGGTTGGATCGTGCGCCGGATCGTTGATCTCCATCCGACTCTTGTCGAAATACTGCACCAGCCGGACACCACCCGGTGCGTCGGCGTACGCCTCGCCGGCCGGATCGGTGAACGCCTCCGGCCCCCAGACCCACGTCCGCAACACCGCCTGCGCGGCCACCGGCTCGTCCGTCCGCTCCCACGTCTGCTGGAAGAACGCGTTACCGGCCGCCGCAGCCCGAGCGACCTGGGGCGTCGTGACAACCGGCAGGCTCGCTGCCGAGATTGCCAGCGTCAGCATCAGGAGAATGGTGATGGATCGTCGGAGCATTCGGGCAGCCTCTCAAGGTATCGAGTCGTTGCCGCCAGACTCTAACAGACCGGCGTTGCTACGCCCCACCGTCCACCAGTCGCAGCCAGGCGAGGATCACGCCCAGTAGCGCATCGAGATCGAAGGTTGGCACGATCTCACCGCGCGCGCAGGCAGCCAGAAATTCGACGACGCTCCAGACCTTGGCGTCGGCGATCTGGCGCGCGAGCGTTTCGGTTGCGACTTCGGACGAACCGCTGAGATAGGAAGCTGCCAGACGACGATAGACATCACGATCACCAAACCCCGGCACGAGGATCGCAAGGTCAATCGCCGGGTTCCCCAGTGTGATCCGTTCCCAGTCAAACAGAACGACGGAGCCGTCATCGCGCAGTCCCCAGTTTGTGATGTTCGGGTCTCCGGCGATCAGAGCGGTCGGCGCAAAGAGCGGCAGGCAGCGCGCGCGCACATCCTCCAGCAGCGCGGCCACTGCGGTGGGATCTTCCGGCGAAAGCAGGGTCAGCGCCTGCCGGGTCATTTCGTTCGGCCAGGCGGGGCGATAGCGGTCATCCGGTAACGGCAGCGTCGTCTCGATGCCATGCACGCGCCGCAGCAGCTTCATAATGGAAGGAGCCGTGAGCAGATGATCGGTAGATACTGGCTGGGGAATGTTCTCCAGCAGCAGCCAGTATGTGCCGTCGCGCTCGGCAGATGCGTACAGATCGGGCAGCCCGATTCCCGCAGCACGGAGCCTTCCGGCCAGCTCAGTGTAGACGTACGTTTCGACGCCACTGCCGCTCCGCTTCAGGATCGCCAATTGGCCATCGCCGCGCAGCCGCCAGACACTGTCGCCACTCATGCCGCCGCGTGGCTCGACGCTTGTGAGCGAGCCGAGGCTCGTCTCAATAGCACGCTGGATCGTGTCCGGTAACAATCGGCGATCAAGCGTCATCATGCTGATCCTTTGGGTTGCGACAACCCGCCACCGGCAGCAGAAGTTGGAAGAATGGCACTCGGTCGGGCAGGCTCCCTAGCATCAATCCCCACTAAAGGGGGTCAGCGGAACTTGATTTCCACAGCCGGCCGCCGACGCCAGAATAGACCGGAAGACACTGTATCGCGGCGTGGCAGCTCGCCGGGAATTTATACTGACCGTGCCAGCGTCAACCAGGCCGTCATGAAAAACGTCGATGGAGGGTTTTTGTCATCCCAGCTCGACCCGTACGCGGTCCTCGCAGCACTCGGCGTTGTGGATGCCGACGCAGTGACGCCCGTCATGGGCGGACTGGATGCCGCACTGTTCCGCGTCGAGCGTGGGTCAGAAACCTGGGCACTACGCGTTTTCGCGGCCGGACGGGAGCGACAGCGCACCTTCGAGACGTTGGTGATGCTGCATGCATCCGAGGGTGGCGTTCCCGTCCCAGCCATTCGAGCCGCCGGGATCTCGGCGGAGCGGCCAGCGCTGCTGATGGACTGGCTCCCGGGCCGCACGGTCGCTGACGCGATAATCGACGAGCCATCGCTGGCCGAACCGCTTGGTCTCGCTGCTGGCCGGACGCTGGCAGAGATCCATGCCATCCGGCCCCCGCGCATCGTGCTTGAGCGCCCCTGGCTGGCCTGGTTCCCAATCCCCGACCCTCTTGGACGCGCGCTGGCATCCGTCGCGGGACCGCCGCGGCTGCTCCATCTCGATTACCACCCGCTCAACCTGCTGACCGACGGCGCGACGATGACCGGCGTGCTGGACTGGGCCAACGCCCGCGTGGGCGACCCACGTACTGACCTCGCCCGGACGATCACGATCCTGCGTCACATTGCCGGGGATTTGCTGCCCGTGACGCAGGCTGCCCTCGCCGCATTCGAGTGCGGCCTGCTCGCTGGCTACGAGGCCGCGACTGCGCCGATCACCGATCTGCCCCTCTTCCTCGCCTGGGCTGGCCACAGTCTCTTGCACGATCTCGCCGATCGCCTCACAGCCGAGAAGCGCGCCGAGATCCGTGCCTGGGCGGCTGAGCGCAAACGTGAGGCAGGGGTGTTGTGAGGTAAGCATGCGCTCACCGAATGGCGCATTCGAGGGTTGCGAACAAGTCAATCGTTGCCGCGTCCGCGCCGTCAGCCCAACTAGCAATCACACAACGCAACTGCTAAACCCTCTTGCGTTTCGGTGCAGGGTCATCTATAGTTTGCAGTGGATTAGCACTCTCGTTGTTAGAGTGCTAACGCAATACGGGAGGATGCGGCGACAGGCCGCAATGCTGATCGGATTCACGAGGAGGTTATCACAGGTGGCAACTACTGCGACGACTCTCAAGCCACTCGGCGAGCGCGTTATCGTGCGGCCGCAGTCGCGCGAAGAGGTCACGAAGAGCGGTATCGTCCTGCCGGACACGGCCAAGGAAAAGCCGCAGCGCGGTGAAGTGATCGCCGTCGGCCCAGGCCGCTACGACGACGAGGGCGAGAAGCGCATTCCGCTCGACGTCAAGGTCGGCGATAAGGTGCTGTTCGCCAAGTACGCGGGCACCGAGTTCAAGGCGGATGACGAGGAGCTGCTGATCCTCTCCGAGAAGGACATCCTCGCCGTTATCTCTGAGTAATTTCCCTGACCGTCGCCAAACTGCGACGGCGGATGTTCTGTCTCGTCCGAATCGTTGTATTCAAGGAGGTACGTAGCACGTGGCTGCGAAAATCATCTCATTCGATGAGGAAGCGCGTAAGTCGCTAAAGATCGGCATTGATACGCTGGCCAATGCGGTGAAAACCACCCTCGGCCCCAAGGGCCGGAATGTCGCGCTCGACAAGAAGTTCGGCGCGCCGACCGTCACCCATGACGGCGTCACTGTCGCCAAGGAGATTGAGCTCGAAGACCCGTTCGAGAACATGGGCGCTCAGCTCCTGAAGGAAGCCGCCACCAAGACCAACGATGTCGCTGGCGACGGCACCACCACCGCCACCGTCCTCGCCCAGGCGATCGTCCACGAGGGCCTGCGCAACATCGCCGCTGGCGCGAACGCCATGCTGCTGAAGCAGGGCATCGAGCTCGGCGCTGAGAAGGCCGTCGAGGCGGTCAAGGAGATGTCCAAGGAAGTCCGCGGCAAGGACGACATCGCTGACGTCGCCACCATCTCCGCTGCTGACAAGGAGATAGGCTCGCTGATCGCCGACGTCATGGAGAAGGTCGGCCGCGATGGTGTCATCACCGTCGAGGAGTCGCGTGGTCTGCAGTTCGAGACTGAGTTCACCGAAGGTATGCAGATCGACCGCGGCTACATCTCCCCCTACTTCGTCACCAACACCGAGCGCATGGAGTCGGTCCTCGACGATCCGATGATCCTCATCACCGACAAGAAGATCTCGGCTGTTGCTGACCTGCTGCCGATCCTTGAGAAGGCCCTGCAGGTCACCAAGAGCTTCCTGATCGTCGCTGAGGATGTCGACGGCGAAGCGCTGGCGACCCTGGTCGTCAACAAGCTGCGCGGCACGATCAACGTCCTGGCCGTCAAGGCCCCGGGCTTCGGCGATCGCCGCAAGGAGATGCTGCGTGACATCGCCATCCTGACCGGTGGCCAGGTCATCTCCGAGGAAGTCGGCCGCAAGCTCGAGAGCGCGACCATCGACGACCTCGGCCGTGCCCGCCGCGTTGTCGCCACCAAGGACGACACCACCATCGTTGAGGGTGCCGGCGAGGAAGGCGAGATCAAGGGCCGCATCGAGCAGATCAAGGCTCAGATCGAGACGACGACCTCCGACTTCGACCGCGAGAAGCTCCAGGAGCGTATGGCCAAGCTGGCCGGTGGCGTTGCCGTCATCAAGGTTGGCGCTGCGACCGAGACCGAGCTCAAGGAGAAGAAGCACCGCGTTGAGGACGCCCTGTCGGCCGCCCGCGCCGGTGTCGAAGAAGGCATGGTCCCGGGCGGTGGCGTCGCGCTGATCCGCGCTGCCACGGCGCTGGAGAACGTCGAGGCTGAGGGCGACATCAAGACTGGCGTCCAGATCCTGCGACGGGCGCTCGAGGAGCCGATGCGCGGTATCGTCGAGAATGCCGGCGAGGACGGCGCAGTTATCGTCTCAACGATCCGACGCCTGCAGGGTGAGCAGAACAACCCGAACCTCGGCTACGAAGTCATCCGCGGCGAGTACGGCGACATGTTCGAGTGGGGCATCATCGACCCGGCCAAGGTCACCCGCTCGGCGATCCAGAACGCCGCCTCGATTGCGGGCATGATCCTGACCACCGAGGCGCTCATCACCGAGAAGCCATCGGAAGCA